>Ga0210406_10001343_pt1 | contig 30244 bp, 28 predicted proteins | sample IncBWC30MmetaG_FD_155454 | JGI IMG/M metagenome (GOLD analysis project Ga0210406, IMG submission 155454) | Forest soil microbial communities from Barre Woods Harvard Forest LTER site, Petersham, Massachusetts, United States - Inc-BW-C-30-M | ecosystem: Environmental > Terrestrial > Soil >... | reverse complement strand
GCTCCGAGACAAACCGTGAGGCATCCGCCGCCCTGAACATACTTGCCGCCTTTGGTCGTTACTGCATCATATGCCTGGATGCCGATGGTGCCGGCGCCGAGTGTCACCGCGGGCTGCGGCTGCATTACGTGCTCGCATCCTTGCGGAACGAACGCATCGTGCAGCGTGATGTCGTGCATATGCCGCGTCCAGATCAGGAGCGAATCGGGGGCGTTGGAAGTGCCCTGATAGCTATGGCCTCCGCCGCGCACCGCGAGACGCAAATTATTCTCGCGCGCGAAGGTCACCGCCGCGGCGATATCGTTGGCGTGGCGCGCCGCGACCGCATACACGCTCGGTTTGGTCGCCCACGCATCGACCCATCCAGTGGACTCGGTGAGTCCGGGCGTATCGCCGAGGAAATACGGATTCTTGAGGTTCTTGAGCAGTTGCTTTGCAGCGTCGCCGTCGGGATCGCTTTTGAGCACCGAAAGTGGAAAGTCGACCGGAATCAAATTTCCGCCGACCGCATCGTTCAGGCGCTTCCAGTCGGCCTGCGATGGCCACGCGGCATCGGACGGACGGCGACGATGGAATCCGCTAGCGGCCGGAGCGGCATCAGCGAGGAGGCGGCGCGGCAACATCGGCAGCGGCGCCACCGATCCGATTGCTTTGAGGAATGCTCTTCTGTTCATTGGATCCGCGTTTTAGTATAGATGGATTCTCCGGGCCAGTGTATTGGTCACGAGGCCAACTGTTCTCGCTCATTTTGGCCCTCCTTTCCCCATCACAGAATCTAGTTTCTCGTCCTTCGAGCGTTTTGCACGGCCCGCCGGGAATACTATTCATTATCCCATTCAGCTTCGGCTCTCAAATCCGCTAAATACTCTTCCACATATTCCGAGGGATCGAAGTCTTTGGGGTCGATCAGTCCATAGTAGTCCTCGAGGGAGTACTCTGTGACGCGAGTGTATTGTCCGCCTAGTTGCGCCACATCGAGCTCGGCATAACCCTGAAGTTTCAATCCGCACGCAGGACACGCAAACGTTTGAGGCGACACAGCCTGCCGCACAAAGATATTGCCGTCTTTGTGAGAAACGTTTTCGGCACCGAAAGGCTGTCCTTGAACCGTCGCTACTGACTTGCAAGACGGGCAGGTCACTCGATGGTGCCGCTTGTGCGATAGCTGCTCACCGAGGGTCTTGGCAGATTCGCTAGCAGCTAGCTGCTCCTCAGCACTCCTTTCGAGAAACACCTTCTGATGCGCCGCAATTAGCCCGAGAATCCGACTCTTCACCTGTGATTGATTCTCGGCGAGGATTTCATTTGCTACTTTGGCGTTCTCCTTGCCGAACAGACTTTCCAACGTTTCACTCATGGCTTCTGCGAGCGAACGACAGGCTCGATAAAAACCAGCTAGCCACAGCTTGGACGGGTATTCCTGGAAAGCGCTACTTCCCGTGTGCAACTCATCGTTTCTAACCCGCTGAATTGGAGCTAGATTTTCTGCAACTGATTGAAACATCAGTGAATTTGGTAGGGGCGGTGGGGATCGAACCCACGTTCGAAGTTTGGGTATAGACCTTCAGGAGTTGTATGTTTAATAGTCACTCGCGAAACGAAGTTGCCCAAGTTGCCCATTTTAGGTGATATTCAAAAGGCGTAAGTGGTTGCAGCACCGCGCCTTATGAATTTTTTTACATCGTTCGCAACGATGAGGTCGCCGGTTCGACACCGGTCTCGTCCACCAAATAAATCAACGACTTAGGCTGCATTCGGGTCCACTCGGAGTAGTCCAACTGGGCTTGGAATTTTGAATCCAAGCCCAATTCTTTCAGCTCATTCCAACCGGTATTCCCTTTCTCCACGTAGTTTTGCATAGCGTTCTGAGATGTGTGTGTGTGCGTGTACGGACCAGAAGTGCTTGAGCGCATCGGGGCAATCCGACTTGCCGAGCAATGTGATCCGGTAGCTGCGGAAGATGTTGAATCCACCCTTGACGTGTTCGAGTTTTTCTAAGGTGGGATGTAGGCTGTCGCGGAGTACGTTGGATTGTAGTATTTGCGCCCCGCTGGATGTGTAGAACAGCAAGCCCGAAGTGCGTGTGCCGATGTAGGCTCTCAGCATCTCCGCGAGATCCACGCAAAGATCCACTTCGCGCTCGCCGTTCTTGCGCTCCTCCCTACCTCGTTCGTGTCCGGCAGAACGCGTATTAATGCGGTCGCAGACGATCGCCGATTCTTCTCAGTGTTTTTCTAAACACAGAAAGCATGCTATCGGACAAGAATGTCATCGGCAACGCGCCACACAGAAACCAAGTTACCTGCACCAGATCAGGCGAACCGCGCTTCACTGCCTCTCTTAGGATTGGCTTGAACAATTTGGTGGCTCTGTGGCGAGCAGCTTCTTGTGCGATCCTTATTAGCATGACGCCGGAATATCCGCGATCATTAAACAACTCCCGGTTCGAAACCGCCCATTCGAAGAGATATTGTGAATCCAGGGAACCCGACATTGTGTGACGGCGCGAATCTTCCGAGTGCCAAACCGAGAGCACGCTGGGAACGAATTCCAGCCCCGCGCCTTCGATAAATTGCGCCCTCAACAACCAGTCGGTGTCTTCCCATTTGCGTTGCCCGGCCCGCAATGGAACCTGCAGCAGCAAAGAACGTGGTGCAAAAAGATTCGACGACTGCAGGAGAACTTCGCCGGGAAAGATAGTCTTGCGGCAGAAAAGATAATTACAGACTCCCTCATCCGGCAGCGGACCCCGGCGCGGCATCATAAATTCGCCGTGCGGCGTTCGCACACTGACTCGGCTGAATACGATCGGGTATTTTCGCTTGGAGCTTAACGCGGCCCGATACTGTCGCTCGAGTTTTTCAGGAAACCACTCGTCATCGTCGTCCAAAAATGCGATCCAGTCGCACTTGGTGGCGCGAATCGCAATATTCCGCGCCTCTGCAGTTCCAACCTTTTCGGGCACGCTAATCACCGAAACGCAAGGAATTGCCCTGCTGTGCAACATTGCAACGGTTCCTTCATCACCTCCGTCGACGACGACCACGATTTCCGCGGCGGGCTGAGTCTGATTCGTAGCGCTTCTGATTGCGCGCTGCAACAAGTCCGGTCGGCAGACCGTGGGAATCACTACCGCGACTGATGGAACCGAACTCATCTCATCACGCTATTTACCCGCTCCAAAGGCGCCCTTCGATCACGGCCTAGATTATCGAGAATGCCGAAATATTTCGGTTTCAGCGTTTCCCAGTTATTCCGTTGGAAGTATTCGCGGCCTTTGGCGACAAGTCGTGCCCGCAACATCGGTTCGCTTGCCAGGAGCAAGATGCTTTGCGCCAGGTCGGTATCGTTCTCAGACTCGAAGAATTGCACACTCTCCGACGAGTGATAGATCGAGTCAATCTTCGTTTTCGAAACTATAACGGGAACTCCGGTCGCCATTAATTCCAGTATCTTGGTGCTCTCGGCTTCGTTGCCGAACGCACACGAGCCGCGTTTTGGCACAATTGCCACGTCATAATCGCAAAGTACTTCTGGCAGCTGATTCTTCGGAACCATATCGAAAAAACGAATTCGTTGTGTCAGACCCAGCGATTCCGCCATGCCTTTTAACTTCGCCTTTGTCGGTCCCTCCCCGTAAATGTGTAGCTCCGCATCAGGAATGAATTTTGCCGCTCTTGCGAACCCACGAATTCCGACGTCAAGTCCTTGATGTAAATTCAAAGTCCCCGGATAGATGACTAGGAAGCGGCCGTCAGACCGTCGCCTCGGTCGTGGATAAAAAATCTTCGGGTCGGCAAGGTACCGCATTAGACTGCATTTTCCGGGACGACTCGAGCGATTCACGATGCGCGCATACCAAAGGGGGTTGGGGACCATGACGTGGTCGGCAAAGGCGGCGGTAAGCTTCTCTATAAGCAGCAGGCCCCGAAATCCGACTGAGCGGCGACCGTCGTTGAATTTGGCGGCATAGAATTCGGGAACCAATTCATGTACGTCGAGGATCACCCGTGCGCCCAGAAGCTTTGGTATTATTGCCGTAAAAATCAAAAAATCTGGCACCGACTGCACGTGAATCACGTCGTAGGGTAGCCAAAGCTGGCGAGTCGTCAGGAATAATGCGCTTCGAAAACAGAAGACCAGAACTCGCATCAGGTAGGTCAATCGGTTCCGTTCATCCACGCTCCTAACGGAAAGACGCCGGATTACCACCCCGCCGATGCGTTCTGACCTTGGCTGTCCCGGCCGCCCCAGCGCAATGACTTCCGCAGTATCACCTCTCTCGGCCAAGGCTGTCGCAAACTGCATCAGTGAGGCAGCGTTCTCATAGAACCCGTACTTGACGAGACAAACTCTCACGGATTTTCAACACTGACCGCGGGGCAAGCAAACATACCATCTAAAGATTATAAGTTTCAAACTTTTTGGCGAGGGCAGTACTGCTAGTTTTTCGGATGCTCTGGCGCGCGGAGAAAGTCGTCGGGGGAGGGAGTAAGCATCAGATTTCCCGTGCTGCCGGCTTGGATGTAACCCCCCGAAATGGCTGAGAGCGGTACCCCATCCACGGTTCCTTTCCATTACTTACAGGTTGACTCTCTTCTGTCGTCGCCTCCGGCCTGTCAGCGTCTCGAACTGGAGATGAACTCCGCCGGGAGGCGAGCGAACGCTGAAACGAGACGCTTTCCGGGATTTAACGCGAGCCTAACTTGCTGCTTCCCTTCTCCGCCCGCGTACCAACGTAGTCCAAGTAGTCTAATTAAGCACCACATAGCTAAGGCTAAGTGGTCGCAACACCGCGCCTTAGATTTAGCTCCGCATCGTTCGCAACGAAGAGGAGGTCGCCGGTTCGACTCCGGTCTGGTCCAGCAAATGAATCAACCACCTGCGTACCCGTGTTAACGGCTTCAGACTTCTTTGTGACGTTGTTTGTGACATAACCGCCGTTCCACCTCTCTGCGAGAGCGCGTCGTGAGCGGTACGCTTGGCATCGAGCCGGATGTGGGAATAGTGTTCCAACATCTCTTGGGAGACCTGCCCCGCGATGCCGCGTGTTATTCCCCCTGTGTGTTCTTCCCACTTTCCTCGCGCAATGATCCAAAAAGTATTCGACCAGCGCCGGAATGTCTTCTCGTCGTTGTCGCAGGGGGGAGGCAAACCGCATCCCGACTGGGGCATTTCCTGGTGGACTTCATCCCAAACATCTTGGTGCCATCGGTCGTGACCAGTTCCGGGGCGAAATGATTGTTAATATTGCGAAAAGGCTTTCTGGAGAGTATTGCTAGCTCCCGGTAAGCTGGGTACGGTATAACTGAACGGAAGTTCGCTGCGAGATTCCTACATGAAACCACAAGACTCGTCAGAGAGATTGAGATTTAAAAGGGCGCGGTCGGTCAGAAAGCCTTCGTGCTGCAGTTTTGTCCGCATGCCTCGATGGACAACGGGAGTCTTGTTTCTATTGGTCTGCTCGAGCACGCTGGGCCAAACGCGAGCTGGCAAAGAAGATTACGTCCGCCTGTCGGCGCCCAAGTTGCTGACATTCGAGGAGCTAGTCGAGTTGGAGAAGACGGACCAGCCGAGTGAACCGCTTGCTGCTCGATTGGATCAGCTGCTTCACACCCCATTTGTGAGTAACGAAGCATTCTATCAGGGTGCGAAGCCGAAGCGGCCGTCGTCTGAGGCTATGGGTCCCTTCCTCCGGGCGACGATGTGGAACATCGAACGGGGAATAGAATTTGACGGGATCCGCACTAGTCTGTCGGAACAGGATAAGTTTGCAACGTATATCGAACAAAAGAAGGACCCCAAGTCCAAGCCGCTCACAATGGAAGAGTTGGGCGTGGTCAAGAATCAACTGGAAATTCTTAAACCAACCGACCTATTCATCCTCAACGAAGTGGATTACGGAGTTACCCGGACGGACTATCGGAACGTCGCACGCGAGCTCGCCCAAGCGCTCAAAATGAACTACGCCTACGCTGTCGAGTTTATCGAAATTGATCCGCTGAATCTGGGTCTCGAAAAAGTAACCGTCGAAGATAAGGCAGCGCAGGAGGACCTACAGAAATCCTTTGACCCCGACAAACGTCGTTACCTGGGTCTGCATGGCTCGGCAGTTCTTACTCGCTACCCCATACGCAAGGCTACCATCCGATCGCTTCCCGTTTGCTACGATTGGTTCCTGGGTGAGAAGAAAGAAATCTCCAAGCTGGAATCGTCCAAGCGAACTGGGGCAAACCTCGCATTCATGGAGAGAATCTCGCGGGAGGTCCGCCGGGGTGGCCGTACCACACTTATCGTAGAACTCGCAGTGCCGGAATCTCCCACGGGAGCGGTGACCGTGGTTGCGCCACACCTGGAGACGAAGTGCAAGCCGGAATGCCGCAGGAAACAAATGGCTGAAATTCTGGGCTGGATTCGGGCTGAGACGAATCCCGTGATTCTGGCGGGCGATTTGAATACATCTGGCTCGGACACTTCACCTACCTCCGTGTCTAAAGTAGTTACGAACCGCCTGAAAGATCCTGATAAATGGGTTACCAGTGCAATCAAGTGGTCGACGGGAGCGCCAACCATTTTGCTCATGCCCGTGAACATGATGCGGAACAAGAATGATCCCACCGGTTTCGATGTCCCTTTTGTCTCGCGCAAGAAAGAAGCCAAGCTTTTTGGTGATTTAAATGACTTCCACTTTGAGGATGGCCATACGTTCGACTTTCGGGGTGAAGCTGCGCGAAGTGCAGAAAGCAGAGACGGAACGCTCAGTGATTCCAATCAGCGTGCTACCAAGGGCTTTCGGTATACTTTCGCTCTTGCTCGGACTTACGGTGGTCTTGTCGGTGAATACAAACTCGACTGGATTTTTGTGAAAGGTTACGCGACCGACTCTTCCAAGCCGGGGGGGAGCTACAAGTTTGCCCCTCACTTTGCCCGAACTCTCCAGCAAGTAAATAACGCTCCCGACCATTCATTGTCAGATCATTTTCCAATAACGGTTGACATTCCGCTTACAGAACCCCTTTTGAAAGTGGGATCTCCCTGAAAAAGGGGGCGCAGAAAGGAAGCGAGAATGAGGGCAGAGGGCTTTAACGCCCGAGCAGCGCAGTCAGATTGCACGAAAAGCCGCAAAGACTAAAGTAAAGAAAAGGCGCCGAGTTCATCGAACCGACTTCTCTTTCAGTTCACGAACCATCGCAAGGAAATGCTTGATTCGCAGCCCGAGTGCTCGCCAAAGTAAAAAAGGCAACACCGCCATAATTGTCAAAATCGGGTCAATGGGGTGACGGTAACGCAAAGTGGAATGTGTTATGTAAAAGGGTATCGGAAGAATTACACAACAGAGAATCAGCGGCGCAAATTTCGCGAAATCCTTTCGAGCCATAAAGATTAATCCAACCAGAGATGCGAAGGAAAACAGTGCCGTGAACGCGATAAAAGCTTTTCTGAGCCTCAGGGATCTGACCCACGGATCATCATTGAAATAGTAGATTCCTGTCCAGGTGTCGAGCACGCGCAGCGAAACGTGCTCCGCGAACAAGCCAGGTTTCGCGCGGATGTACGCAATCGCGGCTTTTTGCTTTTCCTGCATATACCCGTACTCGCCCTCTTCGTTCAAACTTTCCAGTTCTTCATGGTTTTCGATAGGATGCAGCCACCCGGTAACCACATTTTTTACAGCTGGATTATTTCCAAGCCACAGCTCGGCGCCGAAGTTCGATTTCACAAAGACGATGTGGCCGAGCAATTTGTAATTTCGCATAGTCCATGGGGTGAGGGAGATCGCAAAGACCAGCAGCACCGCAAAGACCTGCGCAAGCGACTGAGTTCCGAGCCTCGACCTGCGAAAATAAATCCATGCAAGAAGAACGGGAAGCATAATGCACAGCGACGGGTTGGTAAGCGCGGAAAATCCCCAGAGCAATCCATACCTGGGCCATGCCCACGACCGGGCCGGAGACCGGGACAAATCGTACGTCATGCAGAGCAGCCACGCCAACAGGAGGGCTGACAGGCTCTGGTCCCACGCCCACTCCAGGGGGAAGAGAATCGCTAGAGGCAAGAATACCCAAACCCAAGCCGCCACCAACCCTACCCTGCGATCCTCAAAATTTATTCCGAGCCGGTAAATCGAAAAACACATTAACGCGGCAAATGCTGAATTCAGGAACTGCGCAAAATAGATGTGGCCTTGCGTCCGAAACGGGTCGAAAAGCATGAAGCTCACTGACCACATCGCGGGGAAGACTGGTGCCAGCCACGCAGTCGGCCTCTCGTACCCAGGGAAAGGCGTGGAAAAGCCTTTGCCGATGTGCAGCGACCACGCGATGTAACCGGCCTCCTGTCCGACGACTTGGCGCACCGGATGCACCGAATCAAGCCGATGACTTAGCACACAGAGCGACACGCGCAAGAGGAACGCGGCGAGAGCCGCGAACCAAATAGAAGAGGGCAAATGCAAAGGGGGAGATTCGTCGTGCCTCTCAGAGTGGGTCGCGGGGTCTTGGGACATATTTTGAGGTCGGCCAAGCCGAGAATACCATACGGGCTTGGCCAACCGATGTCGGCGTGGAGGCAGTTGCTTGGAGACGCAAATCACGAAGCAGGAACTGATCGCGGCCCGAGCGTGGCGGCCACCATCAACAAATCGAAACAAGCAATCGAAAACAAAGATTCGAAAACTGAAATTTGAGGTGATATTCAAAAGGCGTAAGTGATTGCAGCACCGCGCCTTAAGAATTTTCTCACATCGTTCGCAACGATGAGGCCGGTTCGACCCCGGTCTCGTCCACCATCTTTTCAATCACTTCGGCTGCTTCCGGGACGAAAAAATCGGGCTCGGCTTCGATCTGCCGGCTCCAATTAGACAACTACTCATCATGAAGTTTGGTGTAGCGCTCGGAAACGTGTTTCAGCGCATGGCCGAACCACAAGTGCCTTTTGCTATGCGGCGGAGGTAGCCCCGCCATTCCGGATGACCTTGGAGAAGGGCGAAAGTATTATCTAGGGTTTCTGCGCGCTGGCGGTTTGTGGCGGCTCGTCTTCGGCTTTGCGCCAAGTGGAATCCGGGTTGTATTCCTTCATGCCCTTGGCGAGAACTTCGGTTTTCTTGCCGAGATCTTTCTGATACACCATTCCATCCACGCCAACGATGAAGGTCGTCACGCCGGATGACCTGTATTCCGCAGGATAGGCCACAAAAGCGAATCCTCCGGTCATTTTGCCGTTTACGATGTAACGATTCACACCGCCCGGGGCATTTTCTCCCTGGCGCGTAAGAATATGGAAAAAGTAGCCGCGGTAAGGAGTTGGGGGGCCGCTTTGGCCTTTGGCATAGCCCTCAGCAACGGCCGCGGCCACCAAAGGACCGATGGGGCTTTGCGGCTCGTTCTCGGAAGCTTTCCAGTAAAGACCATTGCGCTGGCCTTCATCACTGAAGATTTTCTGGGCGTACTCATTGTGCTGGGCGGAATAGTATTCCTTTTGCGCCGCCACCAGCTCCCGGCAAATGTGAATTGCTGATATTTCGTTCCGGCCGATTCGCCGGTACAAAATTTCTTTCTTGCCCGCGTCGGTATCGAAATACCACAAATTGCCTTTATTCAGGAGCGGGATGGGCGCCGGCCAGTTGTGTGCGCCGATGTACATGACGGTGGTTCCGTCCGGCTCTCGGACGAAGCGATGCATCTCCTGATACCTCCTCGCGAAATTGACGTGGCTTTCGGCGTCCTCGACTTCGTCTCCCGACGAGACGATTTGCTTTCCGTCCGGTCCGAGGATCTCGAGCATCCCCTTCTCGTCGTTCTTCAGCGCTGCCGCGACGAGTGCACTGGCTGCTTCGTCCGGCGACGAAAATGTTCTTTGGCCTGGTTGCTGCGCCAGGGAACGGCTGGGAACGCAGCCCGTCATGAAGATAGCGGCCACGGCTAATCTGGAAAGTGTGGCGCAACGATATTTGCCGTACTGCAACTTCGTACACCGCATAGGTCATTTCTCCCGTGACAATTTTGCCAACTGCGAGGTACACGGCGGAGCTTTGATTAGTGGTGCCTACCACCACCGCCGCCCTGAAATCCTCCTCCGCTTCGCGCTCCCCCGCCCATGCTGGCGCTGCCGCGTGAGGAATAGGTCCTTGTCTCTCCGCCATGGTCGTAACCGCTGAAGGCGCCCGAGTGGACGCCGCTCTGACCGCGAGGTTCAGCGTATCCGCGAGCGGCGCTATTGTTTCCTTCAAAAGGCCTGGCCGTTGCGCCGGGGCGGTTGGATTCGCCGCCTTGCTCGCGGGCGTTCTCGCTGCGCGACCTACTCTCTTCGTTGCTGCGGGCACGTTCCGCGCCGCGGTCGCGGTTAACTCCGCCGCGCGCGTCTCCCCCTCGATAGTAGTTGTTCCGGTTATAAAACGTGTTGCTCCGGGAGTAGTACCTATCATGATCGTGAATTACGACTCGGCGATGCCAATCAGACCCCCAATGATGCCAGCCCCAGCCATAACCTCCGTAGTAGCCAATGCCGAAGCCAACTCCGAAGGACAGGGCCGGGCCGCCATACCAAATACCCGGATACGGATACCAACCCGGCCAGGCGACAATCGGACCTCCATAGACGACCCAGGGATCATACGCAGGAACGTAGACGATGTCGGGACTGACCGGCTCGATCTCGATGTCCGAACCTTCGGTAGTTACGCTTTGTTGCGGCGAGGAATTGAGATTGCCCGCTTCTTGCGCGCGGCGCCGCATCACTTGAATGGCGTCCATCACATCTTGTTCCTGGTTGTAGTAGACGTCGCCGAGAGACGACATCCAGGAGAGGTTTTTGTCCATGTTGCCCAGGACGGATGGGAATGCCGTGAGCGCCTTCACGCTGGGGTCCCAAGGCTGTTGGTCCGCGGCTTGGGCTAAAGCATCGCCCCTCAAATCGGGAAGCGATTGCACCCACCGGTCGGCCTCGACGACCTGTTCGGGGAACGTCGAGGCCGCCAGTATTTGAGCTACCAGCGAATCCGGATAGAGGGCGATGGGCGCAACCAATTGCTGTAATTGTTCGGGAGTCTGCTGCATGTAAGGGGCGCCGGGCGGGACCTGTGTCGGAGATTGCTGATCCTGGGCGTCCTGGGCGGCGAGAGGTTGCAGGTACGCCGCGCATACCAAGACTAGTGCTAGCAAAGACGTCAAGGCTTGCTCGGCAATGCGCAGCTTCGAGAATTCTGAGGCATGTCGTTGACTGTTCACGGTGCTGGACCCTCGCTGAACTGTTTTCTCCATTCGGCTCCACTCGGTAGATGCCGGTGCCCACCCGGATGATTCCATTTTTCGTTCTTCGCCGGTGAAGCTCTAGCCGGAGCGGTTTCTGTACCCATTGCAGTGTAGACCAAAATCGTGACCGGACTACCGCTTGGCACGACGCCTCAAAAGCCATACAACAAGCACTCGCGAACGAGGTTGCCCAAGTTGTCCATTTCAGGTGCTATCAAAGGACGTAGCGGTTGCGGCACCGCGTCTTATGAATTTTTTCCCATCGTTTGCAGCGATGAGGTCGCCGGTTCGACCCCAGTCTCGTCCAGCAAAATTCTAATCCATCCAGATATTTAGCAACGGAATTGCGGCGCGGTTAGGATTGCCGCGCGCCAATGCAAGGCGGCACGGCCAAAGTCAAGGCTGCCTATCAGGAATTCCTCACCATCTGGAAAAGACACCGACCTTCCGATTCTCAATCAGGCCAAAGCGGAATACGGGACATTTCACTGAACTTTTCGTGAAGACTTGCGAAAATCCCCGTGACTCCGATTGGCTCTATTGCTGCCGGACCTGTGCCGTCCCAGGTTGTTCGCCGAACTTGTGGTTTTCTTTGGCGCAATGCCACCGCACAGGTAATCTGGAAGGTTCGGTAGCGGCTCAGGCGGGGCTTCTGGTGTCGATTACTTTTATTAGATCGAGAATCATCTGCACGACTGGCTGGTCGCCGATCGCGGTGTTGATCATGCTGTGGTAGATGGCACGGTCGGGCCATTCGACGTGAAAGTACTTCTGGATGAAATCGGCGCGCTCCCGGTCAACCGTATCCACCAGTTGTTGCGCTTCATTCTGGCTCTTGCCGCGGGCCAGCAGGCGACGGACTTTATCTTCGCGCGGAGCGTAAAGAAACACGCGCAGCGTGTCCGGTCTGGTGCGAAGAAAATGCTGCGAGCCGCGCCCGACGATCACGGAATTTCCGGTCTTCGCGGCGTGTTGAACGACCCGCTCGGTAATTTTCAGAATGCTTTCGCTGTCCACTACGTTCAATTTGTGCGCGTTGAGGCTGCCTTCATAACTTCCGCGCAAAAATGATTTGAAAAGCCGGTAGTAGAGCGGATCGGTACGCTCCTCGCGCACTTGAACCACGGCTTTGGGACAATTCGCGAACCTGGCAATCTCCTCGGTCAGCAACTGATCCCAGAGCTTCCAACCGAGATGGGTCGAAAGCAATTGCGCGATTTCGCCTCCGCCGCTGCCGTATTCGCGTTCGATGGTAACGAGTTTGATCATGAATTTCTGGGGCCCAATGCTTTGCTCCGCAATGCTCACTCGAACCTATTATTCCACTTTTTCATTCGCCTCGCTTATTCGACTATGACCTGCCCTCCGCCGCCGGGATCATTCTTCTTCAGAGCAAACGACAGGCAAAACATAATCGCGGCGCCTACTGCCAGGACCATGAAAACATCTATATAAGCCAAGCTGGCCGCCTGCGTTTGCACGTCCTGGTAGATTCTGGCGATGGCGACGGCTTGCGCGTCATGCGGGCTTTGTCCGGAGTTGCCGATACGCTGCGCCAGGCCGTTTGCCGCATTCTGGAAATTAGGATTGTCGGGCCTGGCGTAGCCGACCAACCTGGCTTGATGGAATTGCGACCGGCGCGCGATCAACGTGGTAACGATAGAAGTTCCCACGCTGCTGCCCATATTGCGCATGAAATTGACGATACCGGCTACGGCGTTGTTCTTCTCCGGCGAAATTCCGATGTAAGCGACTAGGGTAATCGGCACAAAGAGGAAGCCCAAACCAATTACCTGGGCGATGCGCAAGAGAGTAGCGGCTCTAAAGCTAATCTGTAAATCGATCCGCTGGGTGGAATAAAACATTGCGATCGACAAGGCCAACCATCCGAAAGCAATCAGATAACGCGCCTGAATCTTGGTCGTCAGTTTCCCCATGATCGGCATCTCAAACAGCAAAACCAGGCCGCCGGCGGAAAGTGCCAGTCCGGCCAGTTCCGAGGTGTACCCCAAAAGCGTCTGGAGGAATTGCGGCATCAGCACCAGGCTGCTGAACAACAGGATTCCCAGCACGAACATCATCAGGCTGGCGCTGGCGAAGTTGAAACTTTTGAACATGCGAACATCAATGATCGGAGTCTTGTAAAACCACTCCCAGATCACCAGCGAGATCAGGCAAACGGTCGCCGTGACGACCAAAGTGGTAATGAAGCGCGATCCGAACCAATCGTCTTCCTGGCCGCGGTCCAGCAGTACCTGCAAAGCTCCAATTCCTAATGTCAAAAGAGCGATTCCGATGTAGTCCAGCTTGACGCCGGCGGATTTGAGCCGGGCTATGTAAGGCGGATCTTCGACAAAGCGCCGCACCAAAAACCATGTGATCACCCCAACTGGAAGATTGATAAAAAAAATCCATCGCCAGGAATAGTTGAATGTGATCCAGCCACCGAGGGTTGGTCCGATTGTCGGCGCCATAATGGCGGTGATGCCATATAGCGCAAAGGCCAGACCACGCTGCTGTGGGGGAAAAGTGTCCGCAAGAATGGCCTGTGCCATTGGCTGCAACCCACCGCCGCCTACGCCTTGCAGCACGCGAAACAAAAGCAGAAGTCCAAGACTGGGCGCCAGGCCGCAGAGCAAAGAACTCACCGTAAAGATACCGAGACAAGACATGAAAAAACGTTTGCGCCCCAGCGCACCCGCGAGCCAGCCGCTGATAGGCAGAATGATGGCGTTCGAAACCAGATACGAGGTGAGAACCCAGGTGCTCTGATCGTTGCTTGCACCAAGATTGCCGGCCATGTACGGCAGAGCCACGTTGGCGATGCTGGTGTCAAGAACTTCCATGAACGCGGCCAGAGCCACGACCACAGCGATCAGCCAGGGATTGAATTTAGGCCGCCAAACTTCTTGATCGATGGTGAGAGCAGCGGAACTCATTGCAGATATACGTCTGGCACGACATTCATGCCTGGCCGAAGTTGATGATCTCTGTTTTCGCCCTGATCGAGAACGATTTTTACCGGAATCCTTTGCACAATTTTCACGTAATTGCCGGTGGCATTCTCCGGCGGAAGCAGACTGAAGAGCGGGCCGGTTGCGCCGGCAATGCTGTCTACATGGCCCTTCAGGGTTTTACCGGACGAATCAATATGGATGTCGGCGCGTTGTCCAACTCGCATACGCCTAAGCTGGGTCTCCTTGAAGTTTGCAGTGACCCAGACTTCATTGAGCGGCACCACGGTGAGCAGTTGTTGCCCCGGTTGAATGTTGAGACCGACGACGACTGTCTTATTCACTTCGCCGGATACCGGCGCAACGATTTTGGTGTATTGCAGATTCAGCTGGGCTTGCTCGAGGAGCGCTCGCTTTTGCTCGACATCGGCGATTGCCGCACGAACGCGGGATTTTGTGGAGGATATCTGCTGCGGGCCGGTCTCCGCGGATTGGTGATTGGCGTATGCCTGCGCCAACTTGCTCTGGGCCTGTTGCACAAATTGTTCCGCGGCGGATTCGTTGGCACGTGCAGCGGCGACTGCGGCGGTGCTGGATTTGGCGCTGGCCAGCGCCTGGTCATAAATCTGCGCGGCCACTTCGCGCTTGTCCACCAGCAATTTGTAGCGATGCAGATCGTCCTGAGCGCGCACATCGTTGGCCTGAGCCTCTTCGAGCTGCGCATGCGCGGCGGTCAGTTGTCTCTGAGCAGCGATGATTCCTGCCTGGGCATTTTCGATATCGGAAGCGGTGAACTTCAGTTGGCTGGTCGTGTTGACGGTGGTGATCGGCACAGTGACATTCAGGGATTGAGCGGTGGCTTCGGCGTTGGAAAGATTGGCTTGTGCCTGCGAAACCGCGACTTCGTAATCCTTCGGATCGATCTCAACGAGTACAGTGCCTTTCTCGACCCATTGGTTGTCTTCGACATTTACTCGAACTACGTACCCGGAAACACGCGCGCTGACTGGATAGAGGTGCACGTCCGCCTGGGCATCGTCGGTTGATTCATAGCTGTTGAAGTAGCGCCATAAAAAAAAGCTGCCAACCAGCAGCACCACGACAGCGATCAGAATCATGAAGGTCCTTCGGCGTTTTGGACCGCCGTAGGACGGAGCGGTATACACGCTATCGGTCACCGGCGACGGTTCGATCGGAGACTCTTTGCCTGCCGGCGGAACAGGAGGGGCCGGGTTTTCGTCTGCCATGTCTATTTTTCCTTGAAGTATTCGCGAACGCCGTTTTCGGCGACGCCAATGGCGCGAGCCAGCGAGATTTTCGCGAAATTATAACTGTAGAGGCTTGAGATGTACTGCTCATGAGCGCTGGCGACGGCTTCCTGCGACTGCACCACTTCGACGGTATCGGTGACACCCGCGATGAATCGATCGCGCGACTGGACAAGAGTTTCTTCCGCCAAAGTAATATTGCTTCTCGCCACATTGACCAGTTCTGCCGAAGACTGCAGGTTCAGCAGCGCAGTCCGAACGTCAGCGTCGATCTGCGCGCGCAGATTGTCCAGGCGTTCACGGGTCTGGGCAAGTCTCGCATCGGCCTGTAAGACGTCGCCATGGACGCTGCCACCCTGAAAGATCGGAATCGACAGAGTCCCTCGCACGTCGAATACTTGCGTCGCGCTGCTGGGATGCGAGCCTGCGGCGCCATAATCAGCATTGAAGGAGAGCGACGGCAAATATCCGGCCACCGCAGTTTTGCGTGAGAATTCCGCGGCGCGCACATCGGTCATGGCCGCCTGGTAGTCCGAACGTGAAGCGTATGCGCGTTTCAAGGCCTCGTCCACGGTTACCATTTCGATCGGCTGATACGGAGACTTGTCCGTCAATTCGAATTGCTGACCGGGAGACAGGCCGATCACGCGTGCCAACGTCAATTTCTGGATTGCGAACGTGTTCTGCGCCTGAATCAATTGCTGCTGGCGGGTTTGCAGTTCAACCTTGGCGCGAAGCCCGTCGATCTCCGGTGACGTGCCTGCGCTCACCTGGTCCGAAGCTTGATCGTAGAGTGCCTGAGCGGTCTTGACCTGCGCTTCGGCGGTTTCGATGCGGGCTTCGTCGGCGATGGCTTGCAAGTAGGTATAGCCGACGGCGAGCACCACCAGATCGCGGGCGTCTTTGTAAGAATATTCAGCGGATTTCACGCTCTGCCGGGCCGCACGAGCGGTGCTAATCGCTTTCCAATCGAACACGGTCTGCGTCACAGCGAAGCGCGCGTCAAAGTAGGCGAACGGTCCGACCGAGGCTGGAATCTTGATCCCGCCAAAACCGCTCAGACCCAGCTCGCCGAGATTAATCTCCGATGCGGTCACATAAGGTGCGGCGTCCACGTGCGGCAGCAGGGCGCTTAATTGCTCCCAGCGCTGTCCGCGAGCCGCGCGAATGTCCGCATTCGAAAGCAGTGCTCCGAGATTTTGCCTGAGTGCGCGATCGATAGCGCCCTGCAACGACAGCGGCAGCGATCCCGGAACCGGCTTTTCCGGCACGCTGCCGGCGAAGGGGCTTACTCCGCCTGTTCCAGGAATGGCTTGTCCCGGACTGCTCGGACTGGAAGGCGTTCCGGATTGTGCGAAGCTCGGCCGTGCAAGGCCACTGGCGACGCACAGGAACATGCCGGACAACACCAATGCGCGGCCGCGATCATGACGAAGCTCCAAGAAAGCCTCCTTGATCCTGCATTTTTTCGCGGCGGCGGCGGCGGCGAAGGGCCGCTATGTTAGGCCGGCCGTCGTTTCCTGGCAACTAGTAGATGAATGTAGGCACACTTCGTTCCGCTGGGTAAGAATGGGTCCATTCCGCGGCGGCGAATCGGCAGACGCCGCGGCGAGCAACCTGTTTGCGCGTGACGTACCGTTATTGTTTGACGAACTGGACGTCGAGGGCGACGGTTACTTCATCGCCGACCATGAACCCACCCGTTTCAAGAGTCGCGTTCCAGACCAGGCCGAAGTCTTTGCGATTGATTTTTGTGGTGGCCTCGATCCCGATGCGCAAGCCGCCCCAGGGATCCTTTTGCGGCGTGCTGGGCGCTTCGACGTCCAGTGTCACTTTCCGGGTTACGCCGTGAATTGTGAGATCACCCTCGACCGCAAATTCGCCACTCTGTTCTTTGCTGACTTTGCTGGACTGAAAGCTGATATTGGGAAACTTTTCCACGTCGAAGAAATCCGCGCTCTTCAGGTGGGCGTCGCGCTGCGGTTCGCGGGTGTTAATGCTATTGGCGTCGATGGCGACCTCAAGACTGGACTTCGTGACGTCGGAGCTATCGAGTTGCAAGGTACCCTTGATGGAGGTGAATTCGCCCTTCACGTTCGAGATCATCAGATGTTTGACCTTGAACTGAGCGGTGGAATGAACGGGATCGATCTGCCAAGTGGTGACGCTGGGTTCGGGTTGTACGGCGGTGCTCATCGTGTAATTCTCCTTGTTATAATGATTGTCGTGGTAACGACTAATTATCAGTTGATGTTCGGGCTGCGAGTTTGGTTACATCGCGGGCGGGCGACCCGACCCTCAGAATAACCCGGTTGCCCGGATGCAAAAAAGGCCCGCGCAGTACAGGAGCCGACAAAAGCTTTACATCCATGCAAGCCGGGGCTTTTAATCAGCGTGTTACAGATTGGTTTTTGCCAGTTCCATGGCTGCGGCGACGTTGCTGCCGGCCGCCAGCGCGCCGCGGGCAAAGTCTCTGGACCCGCCGCCTTTGCCGGGGAGCTGCTCAAATACTTTTTTGAGCAGCGCGTTCATGTCTTTTGCGGAACTCGGATTTTGCGCGAAGACTACGTTTCCGGTTTGAGCGTCCGATAGAAGTGCAACAGTGCGCTCCGTCCGGGCCAGCGCCGTCGCCAGATGCTGCAGATAGTCAGGCACAAGGTTTTGCACGACTTCCGCAACAACCCGAATTCCGTCGGCCCTTCGCGGGGACGCCGCGATCAATGCCGTCGCTTGGGATTCGGCAATCCTGGGAAGCAACGTCTTGATTTGCTTTGCCGACTCTTCCCTTTCGCGCATGAGCCGTTCGACCGCGGCGGGCAAATCCTGGGCGGAATATTCGAGAGCCGCACTGAGCAGAGCGATCAAGTCCGCGTCTTGCCGTGCGGCCTTTTCAGCGCGGCCGCCACAAACAAATTCCACCCGCCAGTCCTGCCGGATTTTCGTGCAGCCGCGAATCAGAATCAGGCCCAGTTGCCCGGTATGGCGCAAATGCGTTCCGCCGCAGGGCTGCAAGTCGATTCCAGTAATTTCAATGGCCCGCAGCACTCCTTTGCGATCCACCTGCTTACGAACGCCCTGCCCGGCGAACTCCTCCGCGGTGCCGTAACGAACGGTAATTTCGCGGTCCTCAAAGATGACCGCATTGGCCGCTCGCGCCGCACCCTCGAGAATCAGCGGCGAGGGTTGTGGCCCTCTCACGTCGATCGTGCTAACCGTTTCACCCAGGTGGAACGAAACGGTGACGAGTCCAAAACGCTCTTGCAAGACCGCGGACAACAGATGCTGGCCGGTGTGCTGCTGCATATGGTCGAAGCGGCGCGGCCAGTGGATGCAACCCTCGACGCGTCCCTCCGGCACGGGCCGGTCCACCACGTGAACGATGCGCTCTTCCTGTTCCTTAACATCGATAACGTTCGCATCACCCAGTTTGCCAAGATCATTCGGCTGCCCGCCGGAGGTCGGATACAGCAGGGTTTGATCCAGGATGGCGCCCCAACGAGGACCGAAGCCGGCGTCCTCGGCTTCAGCCAGCGGCACGCAGCTCAACACCTGCGCAGTGAAATTATCTTGAAAGGAATCGTCGTAGTAGAGGCGGCGAGTGGCCATGGGGCGATTTTAGCACAAGGTCAAATTGCGTTATTTTCGCCGCACAATCGCGAAGAATTGAACTTCCAGGCGAAAAGACGCGATAAACTAGAACCATGGCTGTCCGGCTTATCGCACTGGATATTGACGGTACGTTGCTGGACAGCCGCTGGCGTGTGTCCGACGCCAATCGCGAAGCCATTCAGAGAGCCACCCGGTGCGGAATCGAGGTGGCATTGGTGACCGGACGGCGGTACGATTTTGCGCTGCCAGTGGCGCAGGACCTGGGTTGTCCAATTACCATGATTGTCAACAACGGCGGGCTGATCCGTTCTAACGACGGCCGCACGCGGCTGAAGCGCCTGCTTCCCGTCGCGACGGCGCGGGCCGTGCTGGAACAGGGACGTCCGTGGCGGGCAGGTGCGGCGGTGATCTTCGATCGGCCAAGAGAGAACCAGCTAATTCTCGGGCAGCTGGATCGTGATGACTCCATTCGCTACGCGTATTATTCCCGCAACCTCGATTTCATCGGCGTGGTGTCTCCGATTGAAGAATGCCTGACCGAAATGCCCCTGCAGGTGATGTTTTCCGGCCCGCTTGCGGAGATGGACGAACTCGAGCAATTGCTCCTGGCTTCGACTTTTGCGCCCGAGGTCAAACTCGCGTCCACGAAATATGCATCCAAGGATTTTGCCATGCTGGACGTTCTCCCACCGGGCTGCACGAAAGGCGCAGCGCTGGCCGACTGGGCCGAGGCACAGGGAGTCGAGCGCGACGAGATTCTCGCGGTCGGCGACAATCACAACGATTTTGAAATGCTGGAGTTTGCGGGAATCGCCGTGGTGATGCAAAACAGCGTGCCGGAATTAAAGACCTATGGCTGGCACGAAACGGGTTCGAACGACGAAAGCGGCGTAGCGGCCGCAATCGAGAGGTTCGCATTGAATGAGACGGCTTCGTGCGCCTGATACTGGCCATGTCGCTTGGCGCCGCACTGCTGGCGTGCGCGCCCAACACTCGTGCGGACTACCTGGTGCTGCGCAGCGGAGCGCGCCTGAACGTATCCGCGTACCAGCTTCTTGGCGACCGCTATCGCATCCAGGTAAACGGCGGCTCAGCAGAGATTGCAGCGGCGGAGGTAGTGGCGATCGAGCCGGAAGAAATTTTTGTCGCCGCGCCCCGCTTGCCGTTGATGCAAGCTCCTTTCGGCGAGCTAATCCAAACGGCTTCGCAAAAGTATGGTGTTGACGCCGATTTGCTGTTCAGCGTGATTGCGGCGGAATCAAATTTTAACTCTAAGGCAATTTCGCGCAGGGGCGCGCGTGGCTTGATGCAACTCTTGCCAACGACTGCCAAACGGCTCGGTGTGACGGATATTTTCGATCCCGCACAAAACATCGACGCGGGCACGCGGTATCTGCGCGACTTGATGGCTCGTTATCAAGGCGATCTGGTGTTAACCCTCGCGGCCTACAATGCGGGGCCCGGTGCAGTGCAGCACTATGGACGCGTGCCTCCTTACAACGAAACTATTTCCTACGTGCGCGCGATTCGCAAGACCTATGCGGAGAGAAAATTGAAAGCCGACGCCCAGGATCCCCTAAGAAAATCCGTAGCGAAAACACCGCCAGTAAAAACAGAAGGAATTGCGGAAACGAAAAACAGCGGGCAGTAAGCCTCTAAGGTTGTTCTCTCAAAACAATTCTTACGGTTGTTGTGGCGGTGGTGCCGGCGTTGGTGCCGGCATTGTTTCCGGCGGACCTGGCTGCCCACCGTTGGACCCAAAAGGAGCGTTTGGACTGTTGGCATTCGAGCCAGAGCTGCCCGGCGCCGCACCGAAAGGACTGGACTGCGCGGGCTGGCCAGCCGGAGTGCCAATCTGCGGTCCCGCCGCGCCGCCGACCACAATGGCGTCGGTCGCAGGATTCCAAATAAACTCAAACTGTTTGTAGTTCTTGGCCTTGTCGTAGACCAGGATGGAACTGTGATTGATCTTGCTGCCCACGCCGATGATGTTGCCGCCCAGCACCGTGGGTGGATCAGAAGCAAGAAGAGCCTCGTTGGCAGCCTCGCTTGCGGGTGTCGGATTGCCCGAGGCGTCGGTACCAGCCGGAGAATTGCCGGCAGAATTTGTCGAACCGTTTGGTGCGCCGGAATTTGCCTGACCGGAGGCATTCGGTTGGCCCTGACCATTGGTCGCGAACGCAGAATTGTTCGCTCCGCCATTGCCGAAAACCTGCCCAGCCGCCTGCCCGACGCCCTGGCCGAAACTTTGACCGAATCCCTGGCTGCCAGCAGCCGATTGCGCCCCCAGCTGCGCTGCCGGCGTTCCAGGAACGGCTCCCACGCCTCCACCCAGCCCCGACAACTGAATGGTTTGCGGGGGCTTAAGGCTTCCGATCAGTTGGCCAGTAGGGCCCACATAAATCAATCGCCAATCGCCGTCCTTGGCGTTCATCGGGTCTTTATACGCCTGCCGCATGAAGCGCAAGCTGCCCAGCTTGGGCTTGATCAAATCATCCATGGACGTGGGAAATTTTCCAGTCTTGCGGTAATACATCTTCACGCCGCGCGCGTATTGGTTGCCGCGCCAGATCATTTCTTTTTCTTTTTCGCGGCGACCTTCGGTAAGAATATTCGGCGCGATGGAGATGGTCGCCAAAAGCATCAACGTCACAAAAAAAAGTACCAACAAAATGGCGTAGCCGCCCTGGCTTCGGCGACGGACTTGACGATGGCGGCGATTTGCAACTTTCACGTGTTTGGTCCCGCGTCTTCCAGATTTGCCTTGCCCTGACGACCGGAGGCGATCTCTTCAAATTCGATCGTGGCGTTGCCGATTTTCAGTATGCGGAAGCGGCTAAGGAAAGTGTCGCCTTCTGCGACGATATAGACCTCATCGCCGTCGGTGAGAAAAGCGCGGCGGGCGGTCCCGTTGGGAACCGTCCCGTAGCCGTAGAATTTGGCCGGCAATTCGGGCGGAGGCGGCGGTGGGGCCACCAATGGCGGCCCACCCGGCTCTCCTGGCTTCGGAGCCTTGGGGACCGGAGGCGGAGGCGCCACGTCACTGAACGGATCGCGGCCACTGGTTTTGTATTCGGTCTTCTGTACCTTGCTGATTTTCCAGCTTTGAATGGCAGGATTCTCCACAGTCATCGGGGTGTAGCCCTGAGCGATCATGCCCGCGCCGGCAGCAGTTGGGTTCTGGCGGCTGTTCCAGAACCAAACCGCGGCGCCCACCAGGACCAGCGCCAGCAGCGCGATGATCTGATTTTTTTCCTTCATCCCGCCGTCCTGAGATACGTTTTCATTTTCAGGCCAATGCGCATGATGGCAGGGCCGCCCTGCCCCTGAGCCTGCAGATTCAGCGATTCAACTACATAAAAATTGTGCGATCGCTGCACGTTGTTCATAAACCTAACAATGTTGGCGTAATCGCCGTCGACCGCGGTGTCCAGATCCAGTTGAGTGAGATTGCGGCCGGGAAGCTCTTTGTAGCGAAAATTCAAGCTTTCAATGCGCAAGCCGGATTTTCTTGCTAGTTCGTCCAGTTCGGCGGTGACCGCGGAATCAGCAGTGCTTGCGGGCAACAGAGAGGCGTCGAAGCGATCGTAATCGGCCACGGTTGCCGGCAAATCGTGCCGGATTCTTTCCGCTCGCTCGATGTCGCTGTTGAGCAAATCCAGCTTGTGCGAATCCTCCCTGAGCTGGGCCATCGGAGTTCTCAGAGCGGTGGAACTCTGCCAGCTGTAAGCGGCAAGCCCCAGATCGGCGACCAGCAACAAGCCCAGCCCGACTAAAATCAATTGTCTCTTTACTGAAAAAGAGCGGTCCATCAGCTCCTCACATAGATGGCGTGCAATTCCAGCGCCTGCTCGCCGATGTTCTGCCCTTTATGCACGCTCAATAGCTCAAAGTTGGAGAATGCCGGCGAATTTTCCATTGCATGCAGAAATTTGATTTTGGATTCATCACTGGTGGCCTCGACGGTCAGGCGCACGAACATGTGGCCTTTTTCGAGTTGCGGCTGAATGCTGACCACATGAACGCCGACCGGCACCAATTTCTCCAGGTCCATGAACATCTGCGTCCAATCAAAACTGCGTTCGTCAATGATGCCGTTGACGAAGGTAGCGCGTTCTTTCAGCCTGGCATTTTCCGTTCTGGCAAAAAAATCGTCGAGTTCCTTGCGGCGGCGCTGCAGAAGGGCCGCTCGATTATTGTTCTCCTGCTCCTTACGCCGCAGAGCTTCCTGGGCGCGCAGCGTCGAGTACACGTGCCAACCCAGCGCCAGAAAAATAATTCCGCCGAGTACTGCAAGCAAGCCGGCTCCGGCAAGAAATCGCCGGTGCGATTCCAGGGGCCTAGTCGCGATATTTAAACGTACTTGCATCCAATCGCTTCCTCAGAGTCCTTTAATTTTTTTGCATCATCCAGCCCACAAGCCCTTCCAGTTCGCGTTCCGCAAGCGGCCGCGCATCGGCCGAGACCCGTCCTTCGGAAATCGCCGTGTGTAGCAGCGAGTGCACTTCGCAATGAAATTCCGATTCGAGCGGCGGCACAAATTCCGGCAACCGCACACCCAATCCTGCGACGCGTACCGACTGGATACCTTCCTGCCAGGTATCCTGATAATACGCCGCGACCGGGTAGATTTCTTCCAGCAACATTTGCGGCGTAAGCAATGCGCCCTGCGCTGGCAAATCGGTGCAGCGGTAACCGCACAAAACGCCTTCACGCACAATGGCGGTGGTTAGTGAGGTGCCCGAGACACGGGCCAGGAGCGCCGGTCGCTGATCGGCGAGCAGCGCGACCGCCGCGAGCGATGCGCTCAGCACCACCCCCGGCTGCAAGCCGCACTGTTCGGCCGCGGCTTCGTACTCGCGCACAATGCGTAAGCGGCCAAGCGCGGTAACCACGTCCACGCCGCCTTCGCGCGGCGCCTGACGCATATAGGAAATCAAAGTCTCGTCAACTTCAAAAGGCACGCTCTTTTTCAGCTTCCAGCGCAGCATGGGAACAGCTTCCTTGGCGCTGCGCGGAAACTGATCGAAATGCTGGACGAAGACACGAATGACGGTGTCCGGCAAAAGCATGGCCGCTATCTCATTTTTGGCGCGCAAGCGGTCACAGATGCCCTGCATCGCAGCCCGCACCGCGGCCGCATTCACAATGTTGGTCTCAACCGCGGACGGAGTGATGGCGCCGGGTGGAAGCGCTTCCACCGCAAAACTATCCAGCGAACCGGTGCGCGTAAAGCGCGCCCCCGATATCCGATCGGGAGCGATCTCGATGGCAATCGGCGGGTGCGGTTGAGCGTCCAGCCAGAGAGCGATTTTCCGGACCAGCGGGCTCTGGTAAATTCCTTGCCGGTATGTTCCTGCTTCAGTCAACGAAAGTCACCTTATTGATTTCGCGCAACGTGGTGATACCCAAACGGGCTTTTGCCAGTCCGCTTTCTCGCAACGTGATCATGCCTTCTTCACGGGCAATACGTTTGATTTCCGAAGTCGGCCTTCTATCGATAATCATCTCGCGAATCCGGTCAGAAAGGTCGAGTAATTCGCAGATCGCGGTTCGTCCGTGATAACCAGTGCCGGAGCACTCCAGGCAGCCCGCGCCTTCGCTGATATGCGCATTTTGCGCGTCTTCAGGCTTCATGCCAGCTTCGCGCAGTTCTTCCAGCGAGGTCTTCTTCGCGCGTTTGCAATTGGGGCAGATGATGCGGACCAACCGTTGCGCCATGATGCAATTCAGCGCGGAAACGAAGTTGTACGGCTCGACGCCCATGTTGATAAACCTCCCGATCACATCGGTGACGTTGTTGGCGTGGACGGTGGTGAAAACCAGGTGTCCGGTGAGCGCGGACTGGATCGCGATTTGCGCGGTTTCCTGGTCGCGGATTTCGCCAACCATGATTTTATCGGGATCGTGGCGCAAAATCGAACGCAAGCCGCGCGCGAAGGTGAGTCCCTTCTTTTCATTTACCGGAATCTGGGTGATGCCGCGCAACTGATATTCGACCGGATCTTCGATGGTAATGATCTTGTCTTCATCGGATTTGATTTCGTTGATGGCCGCATACAGCGTGGTGGTCTTTCCCGATCCTGTGGGGCCGGTGACCAGCACCATGCCGTAGGGTTCACGAATATAGCGGCGGAAGCGCGCCATTTCTTCTTGCGAAAACCCGACTACGTCGAGACTCAAGCTCTGAAATTTTTCCGAAAGCGTTTCCTTGTCCAGGACGCGCAGAACCGCGTCTTCGCCGTGGCTGGCCGGCATGATGGAAACGCGCAAATCGATAAAGCGGCCTTTGTACCGGACACGAAAACGCCCGTCTTGCGGAACGCGGCGTTCTGCAATATCCAGATCGCTCAGCACTTTTATGCGCGAGATGACCGCGGAATGCCAATCTTTCGATATAGGCTGCATGGCGTGCTGCAGCACACCGTCAATGCGGTACTTGACGGCCACTTCCGCGTCGCGCGCTTCGATGTGGATGTCACTGGCGCGGCGTTCAAGCGCGGTGAAGATGACCGTCTCGACGAGTTTGACCACTGGACTGCCGGTGGTGTCGCGCGTCAGGCGATCGCCCGAGATCGTCTCTTCCGTATCCTCGTCGGTTTTGGTGACTTGCAGCGTGAAGGCTTCCGTCGCTTGTTCGAGAACACGTTGCGATTGCTCGGTGCGCTTCAGCAGATCGCCAATTTGCTTTGCGGTGGCAACCCGGGGAGCGAGCTTTTTCCCAAGCAGCAAAGCTAATTCATCGCTAAGCAGAACCAGACTGGGATCGGCGGCGGCAATCACAAGCACGTTGTCACGCTGTTCGATGGGAACGAAGTTATAGCGGAACATCAGGTCTGCTTGGATGGTTCGGAAGAGTTCCGGGTCGATACGCTGTTCGCGCAAATCAATGAACGGCACGCGATAACGCTCCGCGAGGCGCCGGGCATTGTCGCGGTCGTGCTGCTCCTCTGCGCTGAAAATACTGGGAGTGGCGATTGCCGGATTGTCTTGTGTGGTTCCCATAGCTTCCTAGTGGCCCGAGGCTCCAGAGATCGAAAACGAAAAGATCGGCAAATAAAGCGAAATCAGAATGAAGGCAACCAGAATTCCCATAAAGACCAGGATCGCCGGCTCGATCAGCGCGACCATTGCGGACAGCTTAAGATTGACTTCTTCTTCGTAGAATTCCGCGACGCTGGTCAGCATGGGAGCCAGGGCGCCGCTCGATTCCCCCACTTCTATCATATCCAGCGCCAGCGCGGGCATGATCTGCGTCGAAGCCAGAGCGGCGTTAAGAGAATCGCCTTCGCGCACCATTTGCGTCGCGCGGGTGATCGAGCCGCGAAGCAAGGCGCTGTCCATGGCGTCGCCGGCGGTCTGTAGTCCTGCAACCAACGGGGTTCCACCGGTGAGCAGCGTCGCCAAAGTACGGCAAAATTGTGCGACTTGAAACTTCAGGCTGGTGTCGCCAATCAGCGGTAGCCGGAATTTAAGCCGGTCAAACGCCGCGCCGCCTTCTTCTGAACGAGACCAAAAGAACACGCCCAGGGCGACCAGGATCACCCCCGCAAGGATGCCCAGAATTGCCACGCGGTAATCCACGGTAAGCGCGATCAGAATTTTTGTTGCGGTAGGCAACTCAACGTTCATGTCGCGGTACAGTTGCCCGAATTTTGGAACGACGAAGGCCACCAGGTACGTCACCACCATGCTGGCGACGAGGATGAGCAGCACCGGATAAACCAGAGTCGCAAGTATTTTCTTCCTGACTCCAGTGCTGACTCTTTGGTACGCGATGTAGTAATCCAGAACGCCGGAGAGGTTGCCGCTCTTTTCCCCGGCCAAAATCGCCGTCGAATACACCTTGGAAAAGACGCCGGCCTCCTGCACCGCTTCTGAAAGCGACTTCCCTTCGCGTACGCGGTCGCGAACCTGAGCAATAATCGGGCGCAGCCTGGGCGTGGCTGCGCGGTCGGTAAGCAAATCAAGCGCCCGCAGAATCGGCAGGCCGGCCTTGATCAGCGTATTGAACTGCTGGTTGAGGATCAGAAAGTCGGAGCCGCCAACCTGGCGGGAATTACTTTGTCGCAGGAATCCGCTGAGCACACCGCTGCGGTTTTCGACCGAATACACGTACAGCCCGCGGTCCACAAGCTTCTGGCGCGCTTCTGCTTGGGTTCCCGCTGCCTCGACGTGCGAAAAGACTCGGCCGTTGGCGTCAGCCACACGGCAAACGAATTCCCCCATGACCCTCAGTGTACCTCATTTGAAAATATGCAGGATAGGCTTGAAGGGTTGGCCGTTTCCATACATATACCCAGGGACAGGTCTTAACGCGCAATTGATGATTTTGAGGTATGCGCTAGGGTCCCGGCTTGCGCTCGCGCGCTTCACCAGAAGCAGCAAAATCTCCGTCCACGATCGCAGTTCCTTTAGACGGTTCGAACCTGAATTTGGAGGCCTGCAACGATGGGTCGAACTGCCAGTTGGAGAATCGAAATTCGACTTGTACGCCGCCGGAGTCAACCACCACGATTCGCAGCAACTCTCCGCTCTTACGGTTCACTTCGAATAACGCGTACGAGCCATGAGCGGCTGCCGCGACGCCTTGTGTGGCTCTAACAGGGTCGTCCAAACCGCGCAGATCGCACCTCAGCACGACTCCCTGCGCGTCGAGCGAACGGGACAAACGATCAATCGTGACCGTCTTGCAGATTCGCGAAACTTTCATTTCGCCCGCCAGAAGCGCCAGCGGCGTTCGCGAGTCCGAACTCTGTTTTGCGCGGGTCCTGGTAACGGTGTGATCCGCGGGCACGTAGAACCACGCCCACTTGCCATCCACAAGGTACAGGTTCGGTTCGGGTGACACATACTCCCAGCGCATTTTGCCGGGCTTGGCAAAATACGCTACGCCTGCTTCGGAGCGAACGACTTTTCCGCTATCGAAATAGGTTTCAAGAAAATTTGCTTGTAGGGTTTTCGACGAACGGTATGCTGACTCAAACCGGCGCAGCAAAGCGGCGGCAGTTGGAGAAGTATCCTCAGGCCCTGGGAACGAAAGTGCAATGGCTGAAAGTATCAGCAGACCCAGTTTCATCAACCGAGTCTAACATCCACGACCGCTTACTGGAGCGGTGAGTCCGCCGAGGAGGCTGCCGCGCCCGTGTTATAACGCGTCACGTTTGCGTCGCTGGAAAAAAAACTGCGCTGGCCGGAAATGCCGCGCGACACTGGATCGACGTTTACCGTGTAGTGCAGCGAAGGGGTCGATGTGGCGTCTGGGGTGTAGGTAAAGATATAACCGCTTTTGGTGCCGCTCGCCAGGTTCGGATCGATGTAACAAGATGCCGTCGGGGAACCGGGGCAGGGGCTTACGCCTCCGTCACCCAGGTTCGCAAGGTTGGCCGAAAATCCAATCGCGGGAAATGCCGATGAGTAAGAGATTTCAGCGGTATTCAAGGCATGCAAGGAAGCGGCCGCCGATGCCTCGTTTGCCTGAATTCGTGCCCGCAACAAATTCGGGATGGCGATCGCGGCGATGATCAAGATAATCGCCACGACGATCAACAATTCAATGAGCGAAAAACCCTTCTGCGCTCTCTTCATGAGAAATACACTCCGCCCAACTAGCGTTCCTTGCAACCGTGTCCCACTATCGATAGATACTGCACATGGAGGGCCAATCCTCTCAGCGCTAGCTGTCGAAGTACATGATTCTATTAGGTTTACACCGGCAGGGTTATCGAGAACGCGGAATTTGAGAATTGCTGGACCTTTTCAGTCAGCGCGGACCGGTATCACAACATTTTCCGTCATAGTCTGCGTTGCCCAGGTCCATAACACAAAACAGAAGGCACGGACATTAAGTCCGTGCCTTTGTCTGCTTGAGACTTGCTGAAGCAACCGCAAGTACTTTATTGCAGAGGAGAGTCAGACGAAGCTGCACCGCTCGCCGAGAGGTAACGGATCACACCCGACTGGTCGGAGTAGAATCCGCGCGTTCCCGAGGTGTTCGGCGCAACTGGGTCGCCGTTTACGGAATAACCCGTCTGCGGCGTGCCGGTGCCGACGGCAGCCATCTTGAACTGATAGCCGCTCTTGGTGCCACCAGACAGAACGCTGTCCACCAAGTCAGCAGCGGACGAGCTTGCACCTGCACCACCTGCCGGCGGCGCAATTTGAGCAAGCGTCGTCGGATAGCCTACTGAGGGATAGGTCGATGAATACGTCACCGCAGCGGTGTTGATGGAACGAATGGAACCGACCGCGGACGCTTCATTGGCCGCCATACGCGAACGGAGCAGGTTCGGGATGGCAATCGCCGCGATGATCAAAATGATCGCCACGACGATCAACAATTCGATAAGGGAGAATCCTTTTTGCTTTTTCAAGCCTCGTATTAAGATTTAAGAATTGAATCAGATTACTGATTCTTCGCCTCTCGTGCCCTGTTAGATTGCAGGCGCAGTTCCAAATTAAAACACCCGGCTATTGGATTGCTCTGACCATTTAACCCATTTGTTTTCAATATCCCGGGGGAATGCGTGATTTGTTTCAGACACTTAAATTCCGCGAAATGACGTTTTTCGTCACTCCGCGGCTGACGAACTCTGTCATCCCAAAATCCTCAAGTGAGTGCGCCCTGCCGGGCGCACCAATCGGGATAGGGCGAGTAGTCACTTGCTCGCCCTTCCCACAAGTCGCGGTAGGGCGGGAATGTGTCCGGGCAATGAAGAAAGTGCCGGGAAAAGACGAAAGCGACGCATCACGCCAAGCTATCGCTGGCTGAAACGGACTCTCGTGCAGGCGGCTTGGGCGGCGAGCCACACGCCGTCATCACCGTAGTACATTCCATCTTGAGTATGAGGATTTGGGCGCCGACTTCTTTGACCGTCTTGAACCCAAGCGGCTCACCCGTTATTGCGGCAAACGCCTCGAACGTTCTCGGTCACAGCGTCAGCGCCTGACCGAAATGCTCAGGGCAGTTGGGACGGGCCTTTAAACTGTTAGCTGCCGAATATGCTCGGCGTACAAGCAAAAAGGCACGGACCTTTAGGTCCGTGCCTCTTGTTTGAGACTTGCCGAAGCGACCGCAAGTACTTTATTGCAGAGGAGAGTCAGACGAAGCTGCACCGCTCGCCGAGAGGTAACGGATCACACCCGACTGGTCGGAGTAGAATCC
>Ga0210406_10001342_pt1 | contig 30250 bp, 31 predicted proteins | sample IncBWC30MmetaG_FD_155454 | JGI IMG/M metagenome (GOLD analysis project Ga0210406, IMG submission 155454) | Forest soil microbial communities from Barre Woods Harvard Forest LTER site, Petersham, Massachusetts, United States - Inc-BW-C-30-M | ecosystem: Environmental > Terrestrial > Soil >... | reverse complement strand
GGAAGCAGAAACAGTGTACGTTGTATCCAAGTTCTCCGAGGCTCGCCGCCGCCGCTCCGCCCGCCAGACCTGACCCCACCACGATAATCTTGAATTTGCGTTTGTTTGCCGGATTGACCAGCTTCAGCCCAAACTTATGCGTTTCCCACGACTTTTCGATCGGCCCGGTGGGGGCGTTGGAAATCAGTTCCATTTGTCAGCCCCTTCTCATACCGGTTTGATGAAGCCGGTCAGCACCGCGACTGGAATCGAGATATTGCCGGTGGCAATCAGGATCGCTGCCACCTTAGCAAACCGCTGCAGCCATGGCGTGTACACCGGATGACTGAACCCGAGCGACTGAAACATGCTCCACAGCCCGTGATATAGGTGGTAGCACAACATAATCATCGCCACGATGTAGAACAGCGAGACCGGCCAGAATTGAAATCCGAAAACCACGTTGTTGTACACGTTGTGCTTGTCGAAGGGACCGCCAGGATGCACCGCGCCGAACGTAAAGTGCAGCAGGTGGTAAATCACGAAAGCCAGCACGATCGGTCCGCTCCACATCATCGTGCGCGAAGCGTACGTGGAATGCTCGTTGCTCTTTTTGACGTAAGGAATCGGCCGAGCAGCGCGCTGCAGCGCCCAGAGGGCGAACGAAGCCCAGATATGCAGGCACACCGATATCAGCAGGGTGATCCGCGCGCTCCACAGCAGCAGCGGTACGCTCCGCAGCATTTCCGCGTAATGATTGATCTTCTCCGGCGGCAGGTAGATTTGCAGGTTCCCGATCAGATGCGCGACCACGAAGCCGAACAGGATCGCTCCTGTCACTGCCATGATGGCTTTTTTCCCGAGTGTCGTTTCCCAGAAGCGCAGCTGGGCAAGCGCAAGATTAGCGGTAGCACTCATCCGTGACACCATCTTTTCCGTCGGGAGAATGTCGGATTCAAGAAATAACCGGCGATGTGTGGAAGAAAAACCGCTCTAGACCGGGTTGTCTTTGCGGACATGCCCTCTCCGCCGCGAAAGTCCAGCCGGATCGCATTGCATCACTGTGCTGGAGCCTTGAGAGTCGCTGCAAAATCAGTATAGGCACATGATTCCGGAGATGCAAGTTGCGGTGTTCTTTTTGCGGGCACAGACATTTCGAAATTAACTTGCCGCAGGCCCGGCGCTGGCGGAAAATGGCTTCTGACGGATGAAATTTGCTAGGCCCACACCTCTCCCGGCCTCAGCGCAAACATACGACCGCTTATTATGAGCACAACGTTAAGCTTGGTCTCGGAGATGGAACGCATCGCCAACTCCCTCGGCACGGAACAAGGGCAAGGTACGCAGGTCTCTCTAGTTTCCGTCGCCGAAAAAATCGCCAAGAACCTGGGCGTCCGGAATGATGAAGTGGCCATCCTCGCGCTTTCCACTCGCTGGCGTCACCTGCACTTTTTGGTCCCAGAAGCCTTGAAGAAAGTTGGTTTTATTCCCCTCTCCAGCAATTCTGCCCTCGCCGCGCGCACGGCCCGCGACAGCCGCCCCGAAATCGAAAACAATTTCGCTGCCGCACGCCACGCTACTGTCTTTGAAGGCGTGAAAATCACGAGCGAGGCCGCAGAAGCGATTCAAAAGATGATCAGCGCGCCGATTCTGCTGGACGGCAAGGTGATCGGCGTCATCCAAGTCAGCCGCAAGGGCGCAAATCCGGCCAACGCCGGCCTCGACTTCACCGCCGACGACTTGGGAAAAATTCTGGCGTTCTGCAAGCCTCTCGGCAAGATGCTCCACCACCTCGCCGCCGAATAATCCTTCCGCGCCTCCGGAGATTGTCACCTCACGTTAATAGTTTCTCCGCGCTTTCCGGCGCAGCCTCGGATTTGAATTGACACTGCAATACCTTCTTGTTACTTTTCCACAGCGGGAAATTTTTTCGCACTCATACTACTCACGGAGGCACGGCAAACCGGCACCATGGCGTTCGTCGCTAAGAAAATCTTCCTCACCAAAGGCGTCGGTAAACATCGTGAAAGGCTTTCGAGCTTTGAGCTCGCCCTTAGAAATGCCGGCATTGCGGCTTGCAACATCGTCCGCGTCTCCTCGATCTTCCCACCCAACTGCAAATTGATTTCCCGCAGCGAAGGCTTGAAGCACATCAAGCCCGGGCAGGTCGCTTTCACCGTCATCAGCGAAAATTCCACAAAGGAAGCGCACCGCCTCATCGCCGCCAGCATCGGTTTGGCGCTCCCCAGCGACAAATCCATGTACGGCTATCTCTCCGAGCATCACTCCTTCGGCGAAACTGAAGAAGTTGCCGGCGAATACGCCGAAGAGCTCGCCGCCGAAATGCTCGCAACCACTCTGAACGTGGAATTCGATCCGGATTTGTCCTTCGACGAGAAAAAAGAGGTCTACCGCATCTCCAACAAAATCGTCCGCACCATGAACGTCACGCAATCCGCCGTCGGCGACAAGCGCGGCCTCTGGACCACCGTCCTCGGCGCCGCCATCCTCATCGGCGAAGACGACTAGGGCCCTTTCTAAATCGCTCCTCGGAGGCTCTCAATGAAAGTCATTCGCGGACTTTTCGGGTTCACGCTAGCTTCTCTCTTGCTCGCAATCTCTGGGCATGCTGAAACCAAGGATCGCATCACGATTCTTTATGACGCGTTTTCCGACAACAAGGCGATCACGAAAGACTGGGGCTTTTCCGCTCTCGTCGAGCACGACGGCAAGCGCATTCTCTTCGACACCGGCAACAGCCAGGAAATCTTCGAGCACAACGTCAAAGCTCTCAATGTCGATCTCACCAAAATCGACTTTGCGGTCATTTCTCACCGTCACGCCGATCACGCTTCCGGGCTGAAGTATCTGCTCAAGATCAATCCGGACGTCACCGTTTACGTTCCCGCCGATGGCGACAACGGTTTTGGCGATTCAGAGTTTCCTCGGGTGTTCTACCGCCCTGAGCCTTCCTTGCCCTCCAAAATGCGTTATTTCGACGCGGCCTACCCCGAACATCTCCGATCCGGCAAACTCTATGACACCGGCCACTTCGTCCTCGTCGATAAACTCACCGAAGTCGCTCCAGGCATTTTTCTGCTGTACACCGTTTCCAATATTCCGCGCACCCTCGAGCTCCCCGAGCTCACTCTCGCCATCAAAGGACCTCACGGACTGATGCTGGTCGATGGTTGCTCGCACTCCGGCATCGAGGAGATACTCAAAGCCGCCAGCGCCGTGGACCCGCACACGCACATCGTTTTCGGCGGCATGCACCTCGTCCGGACATCCGTGCCCGACATCGACATCCTCATCGATGCGCTCAAAAATAAATGGAAACTCGAAAAGGTCGCCCCTGGCCACTGCACCGGAGAGCCGGCGTTTTTGCGTCTGCAAAAAGCCTTCGGCGACGATTATCTTTACGCCGGGGCAGGCACGCGCCTCGAAATACCCTAGAAAGTCTACGTATCCAGGTCGTAAGCCGTCTTCAACCACTGTTTCACTTCGCCATCGATCTGTTCCAGCGCCGTAAGTTCGATGCGATGTGTGATGCGGTCTTTTTTCGCCAGCCCGCCCGTATCGATCAGCCGCTTCGGCAACTTCCCTTTGTAATGTGTCAACGCAAACCCGAGATCGATCCTCGAATTGGTCGTCGGCTTGACTTGCGCGAACACATGATTGCGATACAACGGCACCATCGTCTTACATGGGCAAGCCTTCGCGTCACCGCCCATCGACTTGCCCAGCTTTAGCAATTCGTCAAAAATCGGCCGCAGCTTTTCCTTCGGTCCTGCATACTGCGCCTCGACGTACCCAACGGCGGCCTTCAAATAAATCTCCGGCGAGTCTTCGTCCCCGCCCTTTCCCTCCGCGCGTTCCGCGATCCACCAGGCACTGTTGGGCGCAATCTTGTGCTTCGTCTTCAGCCACTCGCGCCGGGACTTCTCGCCCTTCGGTCCTTCCTTGTTCACCAGCGCAACCCATTCCTCCATGGAACGCCCCGTTTTTTCTTTCAACTCCGCCAGCCACTTCTGCACCATCGCCACAGCCGGGTGCACTCCATAGATCGATTTGCTTTTCGCAAGGCTCGCCTTTGGCATTCTTCACCTCCCACTCAACTTTTGCGAATCGGCCCCCCATTCGACCTCGCAACCCTCTTCTTCTTCTTAAAGTATCCGATGCGCTCCAGCACCGCCCGAACGATCAACGGCAACGCCACTGTCGCATCATCAAAAACTTCCGCAAACCGCCCGCCCTCTTCCGGCGGCACAAACTTTCCCCACGAAACCGCCTCCGTGTACGTACTGCCGCTCAACCCGCCCCAATGCACCGGCTCTGGGCAAATTCGCACGCCATAGTTATACCGCTTCAGTGGAATTTTCTTGTACCCGCGCCGTGCCAGCAATTCCGCATACACGCCGAATTGTTGCGACCAGTTGCGCGGCACGCCTCCGCCAATCGTAAAAATCCCCATGCGCCGCGTGGCCAGCATGGTGTCGGCAAACTTCTCGAAATCCAGGAACGGATCAAACCGCAGCAACGGGCGCTTGTCCCTCAGTCGCGCAATCTTGTGCAGCGCGAAATCAATGCCCAGTTCCGAATCGCTGAAGGCCGGCACAAAAATGGGAACCTTATGCTCGTAAGCGGATTTCAGTATCCCTCGTCCCGGCGCCGTCTTGTGTAGATACTCGCCGATGCGCTGGTGGATCTTCCAACTGCACGCAATATCTTCCGCGTCCCATGCCGTGAAAATGTGATCCATCACCTCTTCGACGTGATCGAGATTCGTCTCCGGCTCAAGCGAGTCGTACACGCGGTTGTATCCGGCGTGGAAAAGTTCCTTATCGTCCATATTCGGGTTGTAGCGGAAATGCGAGTAACCGGTGGCTTCCACCAAGCCATGTGCCATGAGCGCACCCGTCGAGACGATGGCTTTAACGACGCCCGATTCAATCAGGTCACAAAAAACCAGCCCCATCTTTCCCACCGTCAGCGCGCCCGAAAGTGTCATCACTACAAAACAATCTTTGTCTCGCGCCATCTGCTCGAAAACATCGGCGGCATCGCCGATCTGCCGCCCGGTGAACGCCGTGTCTCCCATCGCGCGCACCAGTTCATCGACCGTGCGGCATTTCGATAAATCCAGCGGAAACATCGGCCGGAGTTTATCTTTCACTGGATCGTGGAGAATTCTCCCCGTCACAGTTTTCTCTCGCTGCTTCGCCATCGCTTCTCCTCGACTCGGAATCCAACCTGTATTGTTGCGCATTTCTTTTCTAAACCTTGCCAACCCGCTTACTCGCTATCCCGCGTGGCGCGACTTGGCCACCAGGGCCAGCACTAATCCCAACAGTCCCGCGGGAAACAGGAACGTCACCATCAACGAAATCCACAACCAGCGTTGACCAGGCCACGAGCGCGTTACTAGACACCCGGCGACAATCGCGATAGCCAATGCGGCCCACCATAGCGGATTCCATGTTGTCTGGCCTGCAAGGACGGATAATCCGATCGCCGTGTTGGGCCGTAGATTGCGGAAGACGGTGAGACATAGAAACACAATTGTGCCGAACGCAAAAACCCACAGGCCAAGAAATGTGCCTTTCAATATCCACATGGCCGACTCCCATCTAAACGGATCGTGCAGTCGCGGCTCTGAAGATTAACATTACAAATGCTGTGCAAAAGATACTACAAAACAGGCGCAAATATTTTCTTTCCTGCTCATGCTAAACTATTTTTTATGGCGAACAAATTTACCATCGGACTCGTGCAGATGAAATGCGCGACCAACGCGGAAGAAAATCTGGCGCATGCAATCGAGAAGATCCGCGAAGCCGCCGCCCGCGGCGCCCAAATCATCTCTTTGCATGAACTCTTTCACGGCGAATATTTCTGCCGCAGCGAAGACGCCGAACTGTTTAATCTCGCGGAAGCAGTCCCCGGCCCCACAACCGAAAAGCTCGCCCAAATCGCGAAAGAAAAGAAAGTCGCCCTGGTTGTTTCTCTTTTCGAGCGCCGTGCCCCCGGCGTCTATCACAATTCCTGTGCCGTTCTCGATGCCGATGGCTCTTTCCTCGGCAAATATCGCAAGATGCACATCCCCGACGATCCGCTTTATTACGAAAAGTTTTATTTCACTCCCGGCGATCTCGGCTTCCCCAATTTCGACACCAAGTACGCCCGCGTCGGCGTGCAAATTTGCTGGGACCAGTGGTATCCCGAAGGCTCGCGCATCACCGCACTCAGCGGCGCGAACGTGATTTTCTATCCCACCAGCATCGGCTGGCATCCGCATGAAAAAGCGCAGTTCGGATCCGCGCAACTCGACGCGTGGAAAACGATTCAACGCGGCCACGCCATCGCCAACGGCGTCTACGCCGCCGTCATCAATCGCGTCGGGTTCGAAGGCAAGCCCGAAAAAGGCGACGCCGGTTTGGAGTTCTGGGGCAATTCGTTCGTCGCTGATCCTTTCGGCCAAGTGATCTCCGAAGCCTCCAACGACAAAGAAGAAATCCTCGTCGTCGAATGCGACCCCGCCAAAAGCGAAGAAACCCGCCGCAACTGGCCTTTCCTCCGCGACCGCCGAATCGACGCCTATCAGCCCATCCTCAACCGGTGGCTGGACAAAGAGTAGCGTGCTCTTCTCTGTGTTAAATTCACCATCCCAATGAAGGCACAATCACCAATCAAAACGCCATACGCCCTCGGCTTCCGCCTGCCCGCCGAATGGGAGCCCCACGAAGCCACCTGGCTCGGCTGGCCCCACGAGCTGACCGACTGGCCCGGAAAATTCGCCCCCATTCCCTGGGCCTTCGCCGAAATCGTCCGTCACCTCTCGCAAGTCGAGCGCGTCTACCTCCTCGTCGAAAACCGCGAATCCGAATCCCGCGTCCGCACTATCTTGAAAAAGTCCGGCGCCAATCTCGATGCCGTCGATTTCTTCCGCGTCCTTACCGATCGCGGATGGATGCGCGACTCGGGCCCCATCTGCGTTCGAAACGAATCCGGCGAAGTCGCCTACAACAATTTCATGTTCAACGGCTGGGCCAAATACGCGAATCACAAAAAAGACGCCGCCGTCGTCAGCAAAGCAAACCAAAAATTGAAATGCCGCCTCTGGCAGCCAATCCACAAAGGCCGCCGCGTCGTCCTCGAAGGCGGCAGTATCGACGTCAACGGCCGCGGCACTCTGCTCACCACAGAAGAGTGTCTGCAAAACAAAGTGCAGGAAAGAAATCCCGGATTCACCAAAGAAGACTATGCGGAAGTCTTCCGCGAATATTTCGGCGTCACCAATGTTCTCTGGCTGAAAAATGGCATCGCCGGCGACGACACCCACGGCCACGTCGACGACCTCACGCGTTTTGTGAATCCAACCACGGTCGTGACCATCGTCGAAGATGATCCAGCGGATGCGAACTTTGCACCCTTGGAAGAGAATCTTGCCCTGCTGCAAACCATGAAGGACCAGGATGGCCGGCCGCTTCGCGTCGAAACTTTGCCGATGCCCGCGCCTGTTTATTTCGACGGCCAGCGCCTCCCCGCGAGCTATGCGAATTTTTACATCGCCAACAAAATCGTGATCGTGCCCACTTTTAATGATGCCAGCGATCATATCGCGCTGAATAAGCTGTCGAGTTTGTTCCCCGATCGCCAAGTCGTCGGGATCGCCTGCCGCGACCTCGTCCTCGGCCTCGGCACGCTCCACTGCATGACCCAACAGCAGCCTGCTTCTCGCTAGCCCCGCTTTCCTGCTCGTTTTCTATTTATTGCCTTGCGCGCTGCTTCAGATACAATTGCTGCTCTCTCAGGAGGCTTCATGCTCGCCGCACAACCAATCACGCAACGGTCTGTTCAAGTTTGGTTCCAAGCGCACGGTATCGTTTCCTGGCTGTTGCTCGGCCTGGTGGCCGGCTGGCTCGCGGGAAAACTCGCGCGCGGCCGCGGCTTCGGTTGTATAACGGATATCATTCTGGGATTGATCGGTTCTTACCTCGGAGGCTGGATTTTTACAAAACTTGGAATTTTCGGCGGCGGCTTTCTCTACTCGCTGGCAGCTGCCACGCTGGGAGCGGTAATTCTCGTGGCCATCGCGCATGCTTTTAGCCCCTCGGACCGCTGAATTTCTGGTTGGCACGCGTTTGTCTTTCCACCAATCACAAGTCACCAGCTACGAGTCGCCAGTCACGTCCCTATGATAGGATTCTGGTTTGCGTCCCGGAGTTGACGCCTCATTGAGCAAGACCTCGCAATCCCTCATCGCCATTCCTCTAGGCGGCCTCGGCGAATTCGGCATGAACATGATGGCGCTGCGACTCGGTGACGACATTATCGTCCTCGACGCCGGCATGATGTTTCCGGAATCGGAATTACTCGGCGTCGATCTGGTCATTCCCGACACCACGTATCTGAAACAGAACCGCGCGATGGTTCGCGCGATTGTGCTGACTCACGGCCATGAAGACCACATCGGCGCGCTGCCGTACATCTTGAAAGATCTAAATGTTCCGGTGTACGGGACGCGCTTCACGCTCGCGCTGGTGAAAAAACGCCTCGATGAAGCGGGGTTGCTGGATTCCACCACTCTGCGCGAAGTAATTCCCGGCCGCCTCGTCGAAATCGGCCCGTTCGAGGTTGAATTTATTGCCGTAACGCACAGCACGGTAGACTGCGTGGCGCTGGCGATCCGAACGCCGCTCGGCGTGGTGATCCACACCGGCGATTTCAAAATCGATCAAACGCCCGTCGGCGGCGCGCCGTTCGATTTGCACGCGTTCGCAAGATACGGAAACGATGGCGTGCTGGCGCTGTTCAGCGATTCGACGAACGTGGAGCGCCCGGGGTTTACGCCGTCGGAGCGGGCGATTGTGCCGCGCATCGAAGAACTTTGCCGTTCCGCCCCGCGGCGCGTGATTTTGTCCTGTTTCGCTTCGTCCATTCATCGCATTCAGCAAATCATTGATATTGCTGCGCGTGTGAACCGCAAAGTGGCGTTCGTTGGTCGCAGTATGGTCGACAACGTCGAAATTGCGCACTCGCTCGAACTCCTGCGCATCCCCGATGGCATGGTGGTTCGGCCACAGGACATTCGCGGATTCGATCCCAAGCGCATCATTATTCTTGCGAGCGGCAGCCAGGCCGAGCCGATGTCCTCGCTCTCGCGCATCGCCGTCGACAATCACCGCTTCGTTTCCGTCGATGAAAACGACAGCGTGATTCTTTCCGCGCGCATCATTCCAGGTAATGAAAAATCCATTTTCCGCATGCTCGACCACATGTTCCGGCGTCGCGCCCTGGTGTATTACGACAATTCCGCGGGCACCATTCACGTTTCCGGCCACGCCAGCCAGGAAGAACAAAAACTTTTACTGCAACTGGTGAAGCCGAAATATTTTATTCCCGTTCACGGCGAATACCGCCATCTTTTCCGCCACGCCGCGCTCGCTCATCAACTGGGCTGTGTTTCGAACGAGATTCTTCTGGTCGAGGACGGCCGCCCGATTGAATTCACCGAGGACGGCGCGCGCCGACTCGATCCCGTGACCGCCGGCCGCGTCTGCGTGGATTCCGGCTCGCTCGAAGAAATCGAAGACGTGGTGATTCGCGACCGCAAGCATCTTTCCGAAGACGGCATCGTCGTGCCGATTATCGCCATCGACAAGCACACCGGCAAAATGGAATCGCATCCCGAAATCGTAAGCCGCGGTTTGATGAGCGACAACGGCCAGGAACTCATCGCCGGCGCCCGCCTGGTTATCATGAAGACCGTCGAGGAATCCAACGCCGAGGAAAAATCCGACTGGGGCGTTATCAAGGAAAAAATCCGCGTGGATCTCAAGCGCTATATCAGCAAGCAAACTTCCAAGCGGCCTCTAATTCTCCCGGTGATTCTCGAAGTCTAACGGGGTCGGCGGTGTCGTCAGAGTCGTCCGTGTCGTCAGCGTCATCCGGGTCTTCATGGCGGAACGAAGAACGGACGGTGCTGCGCCAAGTATCGGGGTCGAAGGACTCGATGTATTCGTGTTTGGCGATGGGGATGGATTGGAGCATGGTCTGGGCGAGATAGGCGAGTGTCGAGGCGACTTTGGGTTTTACTACGCTGCGGGCGACGGCGCAGAAGAGGCGAGACATGGCGGCGCCGAGATCACAAGGGGTCAGCAGTTTTACCGGAAGGAAGCGAGAAATGTCCTGACCGACTTGTTGGGCGGCGAGGGATTCTGCTTCCTTTTGGGCATGGAAGTAGCAGAGATGCAGATGGCCGGAGCAGTGCGGAATGCGGCACTGGCGGCCATCGCCAAAGGTGAAAGCACACAAGTTGGCGGAACGGGCCTTTTTTGGTTTGACTGCAGAGCGGTCGTTTTCGTGTGCTGCCGCGGTCACACCCGGGCCAGCAGAGCGTTTCGTGCACATAGAAATCTCCTGAAAAGTTAGATTTGAGTTATAAGGGGAGTCTCGCGGAAGGCAAGGCGCACTACTTCACGCTGGTAATATACCAAAGTAGTGACCGAGTTGTTAATGGGAAAACTGCGAAGAAGAAATCCCCACCTCAAAAACCCGAGAGTGGGGTACCCGCTGCGGGCAGGATCTTGAGGCCACGCATTATGCCTCCGAGACTTGGGCCTCCGAGATAGCGGCCTTGACCAATCCTCTCGTACTAAAAGTAAGGAGGCGGCCTCTTGGACTTAGGGAATGACCCTCGGAGATCTTCTTTGCCCCAGCGACCGCCTCCGCGGTAACAAGACTGGTTCTAACGCGGCCCATCTCGCACCTGGCAAAACAAACAGGGGTGCGTAGGGAGTGAACCTGATTAACGCAGCAATTGCTGATGTGGAGTTCTGGTACGGGACTTGTCCGGTTAGGCGTGCCAGCTCAATGGGTCGATGCAACACCATCTAATCAGTTGATCCGACAATACTTCCCATGGGAACCGATCTGTTTGGCCATACTCGGTCAAAACCTAGCCAGGGTAGCGTTCCGCCTAATCCGACCTAGCGAGCGATTTTTTTCAACGCGAGGCGGATTCGAGCAAGTGTTGCGTCGACCTATTGAGACCACCGCGCTATTCAGGATCTAGCGTGCGCGCAATCCTGCCGCGGATAGGGCATGCCAATCGCACGTATGGATGAAAAGAATCCTACGGCGATTCCCACCACTCGGCACCAATCCCATATGATCCAGCGTCGCGCGAGAAGTATTAGCTCGGCGTCAGTCCTCACGATTTTACCGGTGGCTGCGCCATAAAGCTCATTGATCATCGGCCAAAAGACCGTGGGGGTAAAAGCCCAGATAACGAGAAACGAGACTACCGGTAGTAACAACCAAACGCGATACCAAAACGCAGTCTTCCATCCACTGATGAGCGCGCCCACGATCCCAAACACCATTACGAGGCTCAACGGCTGGAAAAAATCCCCAGGGTTCAGCGGGAACCGGGGACCATACGGCAGGAGATTGAACGAGGCCGGCGGCTTTGCACTCCATGCTCCCGCCACGATGAGAAGATCAAACAATTTGCCGCCCAATCCGATACCCCAACCGATTACCGAACACCAGAGAAATGCGCGAGTCAACCGTTCGCGTGACATGGTTTGGCCCCCTACGAGCCGCGTGGTGGGCCGAAGTATACCGATCTCTGCGCGTCAAACAACTGGATTCAACGATGACCATGGAGGTCAACCGGCATGCTAACTTCCTGATGAGTCGCTAACCGGACATGTGGATTGGCGGGGCACTTGTCCGGTAATGGCATTGGGATTGCAATCCAGCGCTTTTGCAAGTTTCGTCAGAGAAGTTTGTGGCCCTTTATTTTTCGGTCTCTCCTGATTGTGAAAACGCCTGAAAGCGTGGATTTGTCCAATAAGAATCTGCACAAAGCAAGAAAAGTAGTCAGTTTACGTCTCTCGGGGTCATAGGAATCCGCGCACCATCGCACAGCAATATGGTATTTGCCTTGTGAAACACCTTCAATAATCCACTGGTCGCCATCATTCCCTATAACGTCGTCCTCCGTGGGCAACTGAAAAAAGTTCAGATTCTGAATTAGTACTGCAAGAGACTTTGAATCGTCTGCACCCAATTCAATGTCCTTTGCTTCGACCAATTTGCCGGGGTCATATCCCCCCTGTCCGTCTAAGCGACGAGCTGACAGGCTGTACAATTCCCCGTGCTTTTGGACCCTGACTGCGATGGGATTTCCCCATGTCGGGAGAATCATTATGCGGTAGACATCCACGTCAACGTGTTTGGCGAGGCTGAGTAGGCGGGGCTCCTTCATTCGTTCCAAGGACTTGCCGTACCACTCGGCCTCGAAAGCTGTCACACCTTCATCCCCGGCCTTCGTTTTGATTGGAAAGTACGAATCGTCGGCAAACGGCAAAGTCATAGTGCACCAAAGAGCCGGGACCAAGAGAATCGCGTTCATTGGATTCGGTCACCCCAAATTGTCGCTATCGCTAAATCGTTTGTCCCCAAACCTGGGCATCCAAACTCGAATCTACCATGATTCCGCGCTAATCCTGGTTAGTCGCGTTGCCGGAGATGTGAAGTAACACTTCACTGTACGATTAGCGCTGCCAGCTCAACCGGTCGACGCAACACCATTTAATCAGTTGACCCGACAGCACTTCCCCAAGGAGAACCGCTCTGTCCGGCCGTACTCAATCAAACCCCAGCCAGGATGGTGTTCCGTTTGAATCAAGTCCTACGAACGATTTTTGGCTATTTAGGCTGCTGCAAACGGACTTCGACATAGCGTTGCGTCGACCCATTGAATCCACCCAACTAATCGGGAGTTAGCCTCTACTGCGAGAGTCGATTGCTCGAAGTAAGCGGACTTATCCACACCTATTCAAGAGTTTCTCAGGGATGTACCGGACTCCCACTGGGAATAGCGACAGTTGTGTTCCACAACGCCGTAATCAAACTGGTGGACAGGCTGCTCAGAGCTTCTGGCCTGAGGCGAGATGCATAGCAGGAAATCGATTGACAGCCAGTAGATTCGGGCTCCGATTTTTTTCAACTCTCGCAGCTCGCATATTGTTGCCGAACTCCTTTGCGGGGATTTAATGTTGTGAGACTAAGACTGAAATGGCCTTTTGTACTGCTGCTTGCTTGCTTCTGTAAGCCTGGGATGGTCCTTCATGCGCAGGAATCGCCGGATATCCTCTTCGGGCCCCCAGACATTCTCTATCTCGATGCGCGGTCACATCTGTTGCTCGCCATCGATCAGGCTCGCTTGGCCTCCCTTCTGCCGTCCGCCCCTGACGCACACTTCCCCGCCTCGCCCAGCACGAACCCTTTTCCAGTCGCCTTCCCGCTTGCCCGGCCCTCCAAGTCTTCTACCAACTCAGACAGCCGGATAATTCCTAAGGATTCGAAATCCCCCTCTGCATCCAGCATGCGCTTTCGCTGGGGGGCCGCCATCGGCGAATCCCTGTTCTACACCGGGATTATGCACACGTTCGACCTGACCCTACAGGCCGGAACTCGTGACTCCCTGAATGGACATTGGTTCGCTAACTATACGCAATCCGTCTCTGAACTCCGCGGTTGGAGCGATAGTGACAAGTTCATGGCCCCGTATGTCGGTCATCCCCTGGAGGGCTCTATCTTTGGATTCATTCAGCGTCAAAATGACCCCAAGTATCGGTTTGTGCAGTGGGGCGACGGCCGCGAATACTGGGTCAGCATGTTGCGCTCGTTGGCCTACGGCGCAGTCTGGCACACACAATGGAAAATAGGCCCGGTCAGTGAAGCGTCCATTGCCAACGTCATGTTGCATGCCTCGCCGGGCTTTATCACCCTGGTTGATACTCCCACGCTGGGATTTTGCACCATGCTTGCCGAAGACGCAGCTGATCGCTACCTGATCATGGGCCTCGAGAATCGCACGAATAATCGCGCCATTATCATCCTTGTACGAAGCTTCCTCAATCCTGGCCGGACGTTTGCCAACATGATGGCTTTCCGGGCGCCTTGGGTCCGCGATACCCGCCTCAATCTCTACGGGGAAAGCTACGAGATCCGTAAGCAGCTCTTCGCAGACTACAAAAACGGAAGCGGTGAGAAACCTTTCCAATTTGTCAAGAACGCCTGGATACGAGAAGGTATTGAGTTCAGCCATCCGCGCCCCAAGGAAGCCACCATCGAACTTACGGCCTTCCCTTACTACGAAACCTTCCTTGGCGGCGGCTCCTGCATCGGTGGAGGCGGATCGGGCGCCGCACGAGTGAATCCCAAGCTCCAAGTCATCGCGGAAGTGAGCGGCTGCCTGATCATGAACATGTCACACTCCAATTACAGCGCCGATTCGCTCTTCTACGGTGGCGGATTCCGGTGGACTCCTATGGCTGCTAACCGATTCTCTCCCTTTGCTCAGTTCATGTTTGGTGGAAGAAAAGTCACAATGGAAATCATGGATCTGGCGTTGCGTGAAAAATTGCTGAAAGAATGGAACGACGGAAACGGGACACTTCCGCATTATCCCAAGCGAAGCGATTATTCGATCGAGAGCTCCCAGAACGGGCCCAGCATTGCCGTTGGTGGCGGGTTCGATGTGGTGGTTGCGCGGCCTTTCGCCTGGCGCGTCCTCAATATTGAATACACGCACTCGTGGATGAAAGACGTCGCTGAGATCCATCCGCAGGAAGGTCTAAAGATTTCCATGCAGGCCGTCGTACGTATCGGCTCTTGGTAGTGCCCAGCTCGGACATTCCCACTATTCGGTCCCTGCTTTGACTAGCCGCACCCCGCTCCCACTTCCTGCTTTTTCTAGTGCTCGCCGCCAGACTGCATCACAACAGCAAGTCGAGCTAACTCCGATTAACGCGGTTACCACAAGAGTGGAGTCCTAGAACTTGACTTGCCCGATTAGGCGACCTCCCAGGAGTTAGCAGGGACTGCCACGTTCGAATCCCGTATCGGCAGCATTGATGAAGAGACACACTATCCTGGCGACGGCCGTCCGCAATGATAGCCAGTAGCCACACCTCTAGTTGAATGAGCCTGGCGCTTCTACGGGAGCGGTCCAGTGTCCCCGGTTAGCAGGTTGCCGCAATTGGTGATCGGTACACCGGCAAAACGTGCAGTCCCCGTTATGAGTGAATTCGAATCACAGAAAACGTCCGTTGCGTTGCCGCCAAACAGAGTCTGAAGACCATTTGATAATAAAGAAACGCTAGACAGATTCGTAACAACCAGACCACCATGGTTGCCTCCGGTAATGCTGGAACCACCCAAGCTTGCATGCGAGTTATTGCTGACGAAGAGTCCCTGCCCTTGGCTCCCAGTGATAACAAGGTTGCCGTTTCCGTCGCTCACAGAGCTGTCCTCGGACGCCGAGATTGCCCCGGAGCTGCCACCAAAGGGCTGGCCGGCGTGCGTAATCCGAAGCTTGGTGTCGCCTATGCCGAGCGTGCCACGAGTAAGTTGAACTCCTTGAAAATTGGTCCCCGCGGGATTGTCGATCACCACATCGTTAGGTCTGGCCACAGGGAAATAGGTATTGAAACTCTGAATGTCGACGCTCCCGTGCGCGCTGATGCCTATACCGACCTGCATGTCGCGAATGGTGGTACTTTGCACGGTAACGTGTCCTGAGCCGACGAAAATGCCCTCATGGAAACCCCCGCCTGTGGTTTCCTCAAACAAGGACTGCTCGATGTGCACGTCAGAGAGGTCAAGGGCGGCCAGCGTGGCAAAGCCGGGGTCGCTGGCCGTCACGCCCGCAAGGGAAACCTGGCTGCCCTCGAAGATTTCAATCCCAAAAATGGCGGGACCGTCGATGGTCAGGTTACGCAGCCGGACGTCAGTGCTGTTTTGTCCAATCCCAATGCCTCCCAGTGCCGACGCTCCTGAGTGAATAGCGAGTCCATCGACAGTGACGCTTTGGGAGGCCCCGATCGACAATACCCAGATACCGAGGCCGTTACTCGGGGTTGTGGCTGGCTGTTGCAACGCGGCACCCGGCGCACCCTTCAGGGTGAGGCCGTCGAATCCGTTGATGGTGACGTATTCCGTACACGTTCCTTTCACAACTACCGTGAACGGAAATAGCTTGGGCAACCGGGACAAGGTGCCATTCAATGACTGGCCAGCGGCGCAGTTCACCGTAATCGTTGGGTTGATTTGCGCAAACACGGGTGCCACCACAAACGCGCAGAGTCCCGACACGAGCAGGATTTTGTATTTCATCTGGTTCTCTCCTGAAGAATTGAATCCACTTCCGCAAACAAAAGTCGCGGAATTGGCACACTTTGATGAGTCGTGTCCTCCGAGGAAATCGGGCTGGCGAATCCGTCTCCCTCTTGCCTCTTGAGAAGCGAGCCATTCAGCGAAAGGGGCCTGGTACAGCTGGAATCCGGGGTGGCGGAACTCTAGATGGGGCAAAAAGAATTGTCAAGTCCTGGCAAACGCGGAAAGCGGACAAGTGGATTTTTCGCCGCACAGTGACAAAATCCCCTGCGCGAGCGCCTCCGCAAGTCCTCGGAAAGGACAAAGGCTGGTCCACCCGTGGACCGATAAGAGAACTACGGGCGGAATTCGGCGAGGGAGAGAGGATTGGCTACTTCAGAGTCTTTTCAATCGCTGCCTCCACCACAGGAACCATCAGGGCGTAGCCCTGTGCGTTTGGATGGAGACCGTCGTTGGAGAGGCTCTCCTTAAGCATGCCGCTGCCATCCACCACCGCCGAGAAATAATCCGCGTAAACCGCTCCGACGCTGGCTGCGTAACTTTTCATCCAGGTGTTCAGTTGCAGAATTTGAGCCGGTGGACGCTCGACGCTCTGGATGATCTTGGGGCGATTGGCCCCTGGTGGCAGCGGAAGGTCCGAGTCGGGCGGCATTAGCGCGTAATCGCTGATGGGCGTCACCGAGCAAAGGACTACCTTGATACCGTGCTTTTGGGCGAGCTCGGTCATGGCCATCAAGTTTTCCTGGACCATCGTGGCCGTTTCCGGACCCGTGTTCTGTGCAATGTCGTTCGTCCCTGCCAGAATTACGATAACTGCCGGTTTCAGGTCGATCACGTCTGGAAACATTCGCACCAGCATCTGCGGCGTTGTTTGACCGCTGATTCCGCGGTTCACGTAGGGCTTGCCGGGAAATGACTCTGCGAGTTTCCAAAAGTCGGTGATGGAATCTCCCAAGAACACGACTCGCTTGGGGTCGGCGGGTTGCGTCTTCAGTTTTTCATTCGCGGCGTGATACCGGCCAAGCTGGTTCCAGTCCAGCATTTGATCCGAAAGGTGCTTGGCCGTGTCAGCCAGACAGCAGTTCGATCTCGGCGGGTTGTAGTCCGCAACGAGCTGCGCTCGCGCGAGCGTACACATCTGCGCGCCCATGAACAAGACTAGCAACAGGCATCGAGACATTCTTCTGCTCCCCCTGAATCGTCCTGAATTCCCGCGGCGATCGCCAGAACGACAAAACGTTATGCGGGATTCCTGATTTGGACCTCTGTCTCGCGCATCGTACGCTTCCCCTGCCTTCGACACAACGAATTTACCCTCAGAGAGGGACGCAGCTACGGTGCTTTCGGTAGAGGCTGGGGCGCCCGCGCGCGACGATAAAATCAAAATGGCGGGGTATACTCACCGCTATAAGCATAAGACCCCGGCCTCAAGGCTGGCGCTACGCGACCCACTTCATGGTGAGTTTCTTGCGCTTTTTGGCGCAGTCGAGAAGATAAAGGTCGATTAGCTTCTGGTAAGGAAGGCCGGTTTCGTCGGCCAGGGTTTTGAAATAGTCCACGACCCGGGGGCTCAAGTTGATGCCCACGGCCTTTTTCTTGCCGGCGTAGGGGTTCTTCAGCTCTTTCAATTTGGAAAAGTCATATTGCTTCTTCATAAAATCTAAGCTCCTTCCTGGTTGCCTTCCGGGCGGAAATAATTCGAATCACGGAATCAGAGTCCCGATAGCAATGCACGACGACCAGCGTTCTTGCGGTTGAGCTGACGCCGAGGAGGATGAAGCGGTCCTCGCCCTCTGAGTGTTCCGGATCGTAGAATAGGCGCGCATGGGGATCGTGGAAAACGCTCTGAGCTTCTTCAAACCAAATTCCATGCTTGGTGCGATTGCCCCTGTTTTTCCCTTCGTCCCAATCGAAGCGGAGCATGTCTAGATAATATCTAGATATAGGAGAGATGGCAAGAGAGCGAATGGGAGGTGTGTGCCCGGAGGGGCATACGCTGGTCCTGCGTGTGCGGAAGTCGGCCTGCTACGTTCGATCCCGTAGAACCATTCGGGATGCACACTGGGCAAATGACGGGATCGAGTAAGGGAGGCCTGCCAGCATGGCGAAAGCGGACAATCTGGCGGGTCAGGTGTACATAACGGGACAGACACGAAGCTTCGGCGCGTCTAGCATCCCCTTGAGGCGATTCCGTGCAACCTCAACCGCAGAAAAAAGTGGCCCGAGCACAGAGAATCGAGGGGGCTATCATGCTGTATCGTTCGCCTGCGAGAAACGTGTTCAAAGCGGAAAGACCGCTGCGCCGTGGGGAGCCGTGGTGGAGTGTGGTGCTGGGGGCCCCGCTCTTTCTACGGACAGTATTTCGGCTTGTTTTTGTCTGTCGCCATCAGCACAAGAGTCCCCCGATGACACTGCGCGAAGCAATCCCATCCAATCTACCCGGATGCGGACCTCTCTATTGCCGCGGAACTTACATCACTTGCCTGGATTGCGGGCAAAAATTCGCTTACAACCACAAGAGCAGGCGGCTGGAAGATTTCTGGGGCGTCCATGACGCAGAAGCACTGGCACGAGTTCGCTGGAGTGTTAATGGATTGTTTTCGCCACTGCGAGGGCTGGCCGCAAGATTCGGCAGGCTGAGCATGAGGATTTCGACTCAGCTCGACAGGTCCGTGCGTAGCGTTGGAATTTTGATGAAGGACCAATGGACCAAGTCTCGGCGCTTGATTGCCAGCAAATGGGTGCCTCGATGAAACTTGAGACGAACGTAAACCCGCCCAGTAAACCACTAGCCTGCCGATAAAGAGTTCAGGAAATGTGACAATTCGAACTTCGCCCAGATCGCGATTATGACGCAAAGGAACTCAGCCATTGCCCAGTTCCGCGGATTGCGATCGTTCCAGCATCCGGCTGCTGATCTCGGAAAACTCAGAGACTAATGCGTTTGTACTCCTGCCGGCCAGCGTCGCGGCGTCGATCTCAGTACTCAACAGGATGGCGGTTGCCAAGTCTGCGCTGCACTCCAGACAGCATTTCTCTGTTCTTCCGGGTAGCTCGAATAACGCCTCGATATGGCCACAAACGCTACACGGTGCAATGGAATCCTGCTCGGTGCCCTTTGGTCCGGTTGACATGATAGTTTCTCCCCAAACAACCATTTCAGATGGTAAGGAAAGGACTTTGAGGAAGTCCTGAGGCTTTTATCAGGAAAGCATAAATAGGGGAGCCGCCTCCGTGCCAGAACAAATAGTTCGGGGATGACCGGGTAGAGGCCCTGGACACGGAGGCGACCCGTTGTCGAGTTGTTGGTGCAATCCTGCACTAGAGTTATGGCCGGCGGAATCTGGTACTTACCTCGATTTGATGTCAGGTCATTCCCTTAGTACGTGCTGCCGTGAGAGTTGGGCGATCAGAAGAGGCGTATGTGCGGGTTACCCGGGGCTGCTGCCTTGGGCTAATGTCTGGCGCCTCTGATGCTTGCCTCGGCTCGGGCAGAGGTATAGGCTTCTGGGTCGCAGGACGTTTGTCGCATGCCCTTCGGCTGACGCCTCAGGGTAAACGGGGCTTGCCCTGCACCTACCTTTGGGAAAATCACCGGTCTAAAGACCGGCCACTACAAAGAGCGCGCAAACGCCTAATAGGAGGAAACCATGGCTACGGCAACGGCGGTGTTGGAACAGAATGTCAAGATTGGACCGACGAAACTACTGATTAATGGGAAGTGGGTGGACAGCGTATCGGGGAAAACGTTTCCGACGATCAATCCGTCGACGGGCGAAGTGATTAGGCAGGTGGCGGAGTCTGACGCGGCGGACGTGGACAAGGCCGTGGCAGCCGCGCGGGCAGCGTTTGACAAGGGGCCGTGGCGGAAGATGGCGGCGGCGCAGCGCGGCGTATTGATGAACAAGCTGGCGGATCTCATTGAGAAGCACGCGGATGAATTGGCGCAGCTGGAATCGCTCGATAACGGGAAGCCGTATCATGTCGCGAAGGCGGCGGACCTGCCACTGACGATCGCTTGCTACCGCTACTATGCGGGGTGGGCGGACAAGAACGAGGGGAAGACGATTCCCGGAAGCCGCGGGTACTTCAGTTATACGAAGCATGAGCCGGTGGGAGTGGTGGGGCAGATTATTCCGTGGAATTTTCCGCTGTTGATGCAGGCCTGGAAATTGGGGCCGGCACTGGCGACGGGTTGCACGGTGGTGATGAAGCCGGCGGAGCAGACGCCGCTGACGGCGCTACGCGTGGGCGAATTGATGCTTGAAGCGGGGTTCCCGGAGGGCGTGGTGAACTTGCTGCCGGGGTACGGGCCGACGGCGGGCGCGGCGATTGCACGGCACATGGACGTGGACAAGGTGGCGTTCACGGGGTCGACGGAAGTAGGACATTTGATTATGCGGGCGGCGGCGGACACCAATTTGAAGAGGGTGACGCTGGAGCTGGGCGGGAAGAGCCCGAACATCGTGTTCGCGGATGCGAACATGGATGAAGCGATTGAGGGAGCGCACTTTGCGCTGTTCTTCAACCAGGGGCAGTGCTGCTGCGCGGGGTCGCGGCTATTCGTCGAAGAGAAGTGCTACGACGAATTTGTCGAGAAGAGCGTTGCGCGGGCGAAGAAGCGGACGGTGGGCAACCCGTTTGATTCGAAAACGGAGCAGGGGCCGCAGGTGGACCAGGAACAGTTCAATAAGGTGATGGGCTACATCGAGTCCGGCAAAAACGAAAAGGCAAAGATGCTGACGGGGGGCGGACGCGTGGGCGAGAAGGGGTATTTTATCGAGCCGACGGTGTTCGCAGACGTACAAGACAACATGAAGATCGCGCAGGAAGAGATCTTCGGGCCGGTTATGTCCATCCTGAAGTTTAAAGACATGAGCGAGGTGGTGGAGCGGGCGAACAAGTCGCTGTATGGCTTGGCGGCGGCGGTGTGGACCAAGGACATCACCAAGGCGCATGCAATCGCGGATGGCGTGCGAGCGGGCACGGTGTGGGTGAATTGCTACGACGTGTTCGAATCGGGCGCGCCGTTCGGCGGGTTCAAGCAGAGCGGGCTTGGGCGCGAACTGGGCGAGTATGCTTTGTCAAACTACACGGAAGTGAAGACCGTGACCATTAAACTATGAACGGGACAATTCGAGTCAGACCGACAAGAGGGGCACGATTTATCGTGCCCCTACTTTTTTTGCTGGCGGCGATTCCTTTCTTGGCGCAGGCAGAATACGCGCAAACGAATTCGGATACCGGTGTGGCGCAACGGCATGCACAACATCTGCGGTATGGGATTAATTTGAGCGAGTGGTTTGCGCAGGTTTACGACGCGAAGGGATACACCAAGGAGCATTTGGAGGCGTGGACTACGACACAGGACGTTAAGTTGATCAGGGCGATGGGATTTGACCACGTGCGGCTGAGCGTGAATCCGCAGCCGATGTTCAAGAGGGGGCAGGCGGACCGGATTCCGGCAGATTACCTGGGATATCTCGACCGAGCGGTACAGATGATCCTGGATCAGGGGCTGGCGGTGATCATTGATATTCATCCGGAGAGCGATTTCAAGCAGAAGCTGGTGACGGATGACGGATTTGTGGAACAAGTTGCGGATTATTGGAGGGCGCTGGCGCGGCATTACGCGGCGACGAATCCGGAGTTCGTTTCGTTCGAGATATTGAATGAGCCGGAATTTCATGATCGGTATCGGTGGCAGGGGGTACAGGCGAAGCTGGCGGTGGCGATTCGAGAGGGTGCGCCACAGCATACGATAATTGTGGCGGGGGCGTACTGGTCTTCGGAGAGCGAGCTGCTGTTTTTCGATCCGCTGCGGGATTCGAACATTATTTACAATTTTCATTTTTACGAGCCGCATACCTTCACGCACCAGGGTGCGACCTGGAGCACGAATTACGTGCACTATTTGAAGGAGCTGCCATATCCATCGACGCCGGAAAATGTGCAGGCGGCAGCGGCCCTGATTCCGGATGCGGTAAGCCGGTTGCAGGCGATTCATTATGGGCTGGACCGATGGAACGCGGAGCGGGTTGATGGAGAGATCGGGCAGGTGGCGGCTTGGGCGAAGCGATGGAATGTACCGGTGACTTGCAATGAGTTTGGAGTTTATCGAAAAGCGGCGCGACCGGAAGATCGCGCGGCTTGGATATCTGATGTTCGAACGACGCTGGAGAAATATGGGATTGGATGGACGATGTGGGATTACAGCGGCGGTTTCGGAGTGGTAACGAAGCAAGAAGGCCATGCGGCGGTGCCAGATGCGGTTACGGTGAAGGCGCTGGGACGGAAGATGCCTGCCATGGCGCAGTGATTGAACTGCGCTGTTCAGAGAGAAGAGTTCAGCTTACAATCGCGCGATGCCGGTCACGCTGCGCGCGCACGAACCGAAGGATTTTGCTGCCCTGCTGCGGCTAGACCAGGGGTGCTTCCCTCCGGGGATCGCGTATTCAAAGACAATGCTGCGGTATTTCCTGAAACTGCCGTCGGCGGACGGGACGGTGGCGGAGGATGGCGGGAAGATCGTGGGATTTATTTTGACGGAGGAAAATCCGCCGCTCGCGCACGTGATTACGCTGGACGTGGCGGAGTCGCACCGGAGACAGGGCGTGGGCACGGCGCTGCTGGCAGAAAGCGAGCGAAACCTAGCGCTGCGGGGCGTGCGAACGGTTTTGCTGGAAACAGCAACGGAGAATGAAGCGGCGGTTGCCTTCTGGCAGCGGCATGGCTATCGTATCGAAGCGACGTTGAAGCGGTATTATTTGCAGAAGCTTGACGCGTACGAAATGCGGAAAATCCTCCCGGGCGCCGCGACTGCGAACCCCGCGAAAAAGGGAACCTAGACCATATGCCCGTTTATCAGGCCATCATTCTTGCACTCGTTCAGGCGCTGACGGAGTTTTTGCCGGTGAGCAGCACGGGACACCTGACTTTGTTCCCGTGGATATTCCGCTGGCAGGATCCGGGGCTGGCGTTCGATGTAGCGCTGCATGCGGGGACGCTCGTGGCAGTGCTGGCGTATTTTTTCAAAGATTGGCTGACGCTGACGCTGTGCGGGCTGGGGATGAAATATCCCGCGACCGCCGCATCAGAGGAAGTCTCCGAGCACAGACGCCTGTTTTGGTACATGATGGCCGGTTCAATACCGGCGGGAGTTGTAGGATTCCTGTTTCACCACAAGATTGAAGAGAATTTTCGAGGTCCTAAGATCATTGCGGTTTCGATGATTCTCGTTGGCCTCTTCATGTGGTGGGCAGACTCTCGGCGTGATCTTCTTAGGAAACTAGAACAATCCAATTTTGGCGATGCAGCAACAATTGGCACGGCTCAGGCTCTAGCGCTCTGGCCAGGAGTCTCGCGCTCAGGCATCACAATCTCCACGGGGCTCTTTCGTCGATTTACGCGCGAAGCAGCTACACGCTTTTCCTTCCTGCTTTCGGTGCCTGCGATTGCTGGTGCTGTCGGGCTCGAACTGCCGAAGTTGGTCAAAATGCACAAGGCGGGCGGGCTGGACCTGCCGCTTTCGACGCTGCTGCTGAGCATAGCGGTTTCGGGCATTGCGGGATATTTCGTGATTGCCTTCTTCTTGCGTTATCTACAAACACGCACGTTGAAAGTATTTATTGTTTACCGGCTGGTGTTTGGTATGCTGATTCTCGTTTGGGCGTTCCTCCAAGCGGGAGTGCGATAGCGCCAGCACCCCGCCGCGACACTCAGCCTTCCCCAAAAAGCTGAGGAGACTTCGTGCGCATTCTTACACCAACTGGAAATAAGCGGTTCAATGAGCTGATTGGATTTTTGTGCATCACGGCGGCGCTGCTGATTGCGCTGGCGTTGCTGTCGTATTCCCCGAAGGATGCGTCGCTTAATGTCAGCGCTTCCGCACCGGACGGCAGCCCGACGCGCAATTGGATTGGCCCGGCAGGGGCGTATGGCGCGGACTTCCTGTTCCAGATCTTCGGATTTGCGGCGTTTTTGCTGCCGGCGGCGATTCTGGTGTTGGGATGGCGATGGTTCCGCAGCCGGGCGATTGATTCGCCGGTTCCAACATTCATTGGATACGGATTGCTTTTGCTCTCTCTGCCCTGCCTGTTTGCGCTCATGACATTTCTTCCCGATGTGCGCGGAGCGATTCCGGCGGGGGGCTTCGTGGGGAAGCTGACGTCCGGGGCGTTGCTGGCAGGACTGAACCGCGGAGCATATTTGGTGACTCCGGCACTGTTAGTAGTCGCGATTTTCATGACCACGAGATTCTCATTTGCCGGAGCGCACGCCTGGGCCAGCGGTCCGAACGGACCAATCAGCAAAGTCGAGAAGCTTGGCATTCTGCAGAAAGCGCAGGCACGGTGGCATGCGTGGCGCGAAGAGCGGGAACAGCGGCGGATGCGCCGTCGCGTGGAAGAATCGCGGCTGTCGGGGCGAAAGCCCGTTCCGCCGCAATCGATTGGGAAGGCGGAGATTTTGAATGAACCGCCCAAGACGATTCGACTTGCGGATGAGAGCGATATTTTCAAAGGCAAGACGGAGATTGAGAAAGAAGAGGACGAGAAGGAGAAAAAGGACGGGGCGCGCAAGGCCCCGGTATTCGTTTTCAATCGGGAGACGGAGAAAGCCGGGGCGAAGAAGGCCGGGGAGCCGAAAATTGCGAAGGGCAATCCGAACTACAGGCTACCTTCCCCTTCCCTGCTACGCGAGGGCGAGCGCAGCCAGAAACTGGATGAGGATGAGCTGAAATTCCGGGCGCGGGCGATTGAAGCAAAATTCCTTGAGTTTGACGTGCAGGGGCACGTGACACAGATCAATCCCGGGCCGGTGGTAACGACGTTCGAATTCAAGCCGGAAGCGGGGATCAAGTACAACCGGATTACCGGGTTGACCGAGGATCTTTGCCTGGCGCTGCAAGCGGAATCCATCCTGATCGAGCGCATTCCCGGCAAGTCCACCATTGGCATCGAAGTTCCGAACGACAAGCGGCAGACGATTGCGTTGCGGGACATCATTGAGGCGCCGGAGTTCGTTAATTCACCGAGCAAGCTGACGCTGGCGATGGGGCGCGACTTGCATGGGCGCATTCGCATTACGGACCTGGCGGCGATGCCGCACTTACTGATCGCCGGGTCGACGGGCACTGGCAAGAGCGTGTTCATCAACTCGCTGATGATGTCGATTCTCTATAAGGCCAGCCCAGAAGAAGTGAAGATGGTGCTGGTGGACCCGAAGCGGCTGGAACTGAATCTTTACGAAAACATTCCGCACTTGATCGCGCCAGTGGTGACCGATCCGAAGATCGCTTCGAACGTGCTGCGCAACGCGACGCGGGAGATGGAGAACCGGTTGAAATTGCTGGCGCAGCGCGGGGTTCGAAACATCGACCAGTACAACCGGACGTTCAAGAAAGAGCAATCGCTCTCGCTCTTTGACAATCTGGAAGAGACAGAGCACAAGCCGCTTCCCTACCTGATTATCGTGATCGACGAGTTGGCCGACCTGATGATGGTGGACACCAACAACGTGGAAGAGTCGATTACACGGCTGGCGCAGATGGCGCGCGCAGTGGGCATTCATTTGATTTTGGCGACGCAGCGCCCGTCGGTGGACGTGATCACTGGTTTGATCAAAGCGAACTTCCCTGCCCGGATTTCCTTCCGGGTGGCGAGCAAAGTGGACTCGCGCACGATTCTCGATTCGAACGGATCGGAATCGCTGCTGGGTCGAGGGGACATGCTGTACCTGCCGGCGGGATCGGCGCGGTTGCATCGCATTCATGGACCGCTGGTCAGCGAAGATGAGATTACGGCGGTTTGTGATTTCTGGCGCGAGCAGGCGCAGGCGAAGTATCAGGAGGAATTGCTGGCTGCGCCGAAGGATGAAAACGGCAAGACGGAAGGCGCGGCCGAAGACGATCCCGAAGGCGCTGAGGATGTTGACGATGATCTCTATCAGGATGCGATTCGGGTGGTCTGCGACGCGGGGCGCGCATCGACTTCGACCTTGCAACGACGACTGCGCATTGGTTACGGGCGGGCGGCTCGGTTGATTGATCTGATGGAGAAGGATGGCATTGTCGGGCCGCCTGACGGTACCAAGCCGCGCGAAGTGTTGAAGAACCGCAATTGGATGCACGAGCACGATCAGTCCGCTGAATGAAGCAAGTTTCTAGTTCTAAGTTCTTAGTTCTAAGTGAAGAAAACCTGAGGGCCTTGGTTTGCCTTGTTCTGCTGTCAACGGCGGCGTTGCTGATGGCTTTTGTTTCGGAGCCGGCGCTGGGATTGCGGGGCGAAGCTGGCGGAGTTTTTTCGGGATGATTGCGCTGTTCGCTGGCGCGATGACGCACCTCGTTGCAAGTGTTACACGTTAACGCTGAGCCGCGATGTTGACAGACCTGGCTAGGGGCGGGATCATCTCGCCAACGTCTGCACGAACGTGTTGGTGCGCTGCAGCCAAATTACGGAGGGAACGGAAATGAAAACGAAGGCCAGAGTCGGATTGTTGGCGGCACTGCTGATGGTGGGGATCGGCGTCTCCGTGGCTCAGAAGCCAGGCGGAAGCGCCGACGAGCAGGCCATTCGGAAGCTGGACAAGGAGTGGTCAGCCGCGACGCAGAGCAAGGACGCTGGGAAGATGGTTGCGTACTACGCTGAAGATGGGTCTGCGTTTCCGTTCAATGCTCCGATCGCAACGGGCCATGAACAGATTCAGAAGCTGTGGGCCGGCCTGATGTCGATGCCAGGGTTTGCGCTCAGCTTTGCGCCGACGAAGATTGAAGTGGCCAAATCAGGCGAGATGGCCTATGACGTCGGAACGTTTGATCTAAAACACAATGATGCCAACGGAGCGCTCACCACCACGGCTGGCAAGTATGTTGTCGTCTGGAAGAAACAGGCGGATAAGCAGTGGAAAGCTGTCGCCGACATTTTCAATACGGACAAGTAGGGTCAATTCTCTCAGCGAGGGCAGTGTGCCGAATGGACAGCGCACGCCATCCACGAACGGCTCAACATCGCTACAAGAAAGTTCGGCCTAAATTTGGAGGGGATACCTTGATAAAAGCCCGAGGCAGGGTGGCGGTTCTGTCCGCAATGCTCGTTGTAATGCTAGCTATCGTTCTTCAGGTACAACTAGTGCGGGCGCAAGACGGGAACAAACTCAAAATAGGCTTCTCTATCGAGGCGATGAACGGAGAGCGTTGGCAGACGGACCGGGATTCCTTTCAGGCGCGCGCCAAGGAACTAGGTGCGGAGGTGATCTTCGCCGACGCCGGTGGAGACGATGCTCGTCAATTGCAGCAAGTGAAGGACATGATCAAGGCAGGTATCAAAGTGCTGGTTTTACTGCCACATGATCCCGCCATGGCCAACCGGATGGTGGACGCCGCGAAGTCGGCTAAGGTTAAGGTCATCAGTTACGACCGCCTGGTCCCCAACGGGGATGTCGATCTTTACGTGAGTTTTGACCGGGTTCAGATCGGCTGGATGCAAGCGGAATATCTGGTGAAACACGCGCCCAAAGGGAATTATGTACTGATCGGGGGTTCTCCAAGCGCCGAGGATGCGAAAACTCTGCATGACGAACAGATGAAGGTGCTGAAGCCCTACATCGATCGCGGCGACATCAAGGTGATCGCCGATGGATATACCAAAGATTGGCTGGCTTCCGAGGCGTACCTTTTTATGCTGAAGGCCATTGATTCCTCCCAAGGCAAAATCGCAGCGGTGGTCGCTTCCAATGACGGAATGGCGGGCGGTGCGATTCAGGCGCTAGGCGAGCACAATCTGGCCGGCAAAGTGTTGGTTTCTGGCCAGGATGCGGATTTGAGCGCAGTGATCTGCATCGCCCAGGGCACGCAAAGCATGACGGTCTATAAGCCGGTAGGAAATGAAGCGGCAGTTGCCGCCGAGGAAGCGGTTCGACTGGCCAAAGGGGAAAGGACGCGCGCGGACAGAGAAATAAACAATGGCAAGATTGGCGTGCCCGCCATCCTATTGAAACCGATTGTGGTGACCAGGGAAAATATCAAAGCAACCGTGGTCAAAGACGGGTTCCAGAAATTGAAGAGCATTAACCAGGGATTGTCTGCGGACCAACAGATCAAGTAGGGCGGATTCTGCTGAAGCGTCTCGCCTAGTGTTGGGCGGCGAATTGACAGAGATGGGTATCGTCTCTAAAATTGAAAAGCTCCCCCAAGCCGGGGTAGCTCATTGGTAGAGCGCCGCCCTGAAAAGGCGGGCGTAGCCAGTTCGATTCTGGCCCCCGGCACCACTCGTACGCCGAACTTCACAGGCTCCCAAACCGCGCATCAACGAGTTCCTTGTGTGCGGTGGCGCAGGCGTGATTGCCTAGCCTTTGGTCTTGGTGGCTCTAGGGTGTTTAGCACAAACATGGGCTGCAAATCCTTGATCGCGAAGCAACTCGTAGTTCTCCGTCATTTCCTTGAGCGAGTGGCCCTCGGGTGGTCCGGAAGCATTGAACACCCATGCGCATTCGGAGCAACGCCAGCCATGAAAATGCCGATTTTCAATCCAAATCAGCTTGCGGAGTGTGTCTGGCATGGGACGCCTCGCGAGGTGTGAGTAGCTTGTAGTCTCGGGCATTAATTCTCCTCACTGGCTGGCCGGGTCAGCTTAGGATTGTGTCGAATGGACCAGCGGAAGAAACGCTGGTCGCTTTCTACACATCTCCCTATGTCTCCACAATCAGGCTACTTAGTGTTTCTGACTATCCGGGATTCCCCCGAATAGTTGGTCAGGTAAACCCTCTAGAGCCGACGGGTGGAGCATCGTCACTCTCAATCCAGCGATGAGCTGCTCCTTGAGAATCCGAGAGGTTTGGGAGTGCGACGACAAAAGTACAATCGCGCCAGTTGTTTAATATGGGACAGCTTCAGAAGATGGGGCGTGGTACCACTACAGTGTAACCGGGCACTTCCACTGCGGCATGCGCCCCCTCTGGACCACGCTGCGATTCGGAAATGAAAGCGGGTTGATCTCGACGATCAACCCGCTCCCCGGCAAGCTGCCCGACTTTCTCGGGTCACGCCGCCAGCGATAGGCTGAACGTGTACGCGCGCGTCGTACGAACCGGTCCCCCGGCACCATTCTGTCGCTTTCTTCGCTATTTTTGCATCGAACCCTCAGCGGGCATCGCCTCGAACCTGCCGAAGCTACTCGCAGAAGGAGACTTCCATGGCACACGAAAGCAAAGATCAACCTGTACTGGGCCACATCGATGGACTGGTGAAGGAAGAGGAGCGCCTCTATGCGCAACCTCAGCTCACAGATGAGGACCGCGACCGCTTAGCGAAGATAAAGGTCGAACTGGACCAGTGTTGGGATTTGTTGCGCCAGCGTCGCGCCTTGCGCGAGTTTGGGCGTGACCCGGATGAGGCAAAGGTTCGCCCGGCAAGGATTGTTGAAAACTACGAGCAATAGCCCTTGCCGGTTCCCTGCTCAGTGAACAGACGCGGCAGGGGGCAGGGCGAAGGCGTAGAGGATGTCCTGGACGGCGAAGAGGAGGTATTGGCGGCCGTCGAGCTGGTAGGTCATGGGGGAGGCGTCCAGCTTTCCGCCGGCGTTGAGATGCCAGAGGGTTTTGCCGGTGGCGGGATCGAGAGCGAGAAGATTGCCGGAGTTGTCGGCGCTGAAGAGTAGATGGCCGGCAGTGGTCAGAATGCCGGAGATGCTTTCGCCGTTACCAAGTTCGTGATTCCAGACAACTTTGCCGGTGCGGTAGTCGAGGGCGCGCAGCGTGGAATTGGCCCAGAGGTTAATGTCGCGGCCAGCCCAGCCTTCGGCCTTGCCGGTCGTGGTAAGGTAAAAAATGCTGAAGACGCGGCGGGCGGTGACGTAGAAGAGGCCAGTTTGGGGATCGAAGCTGGGCGCCATCCAATTGCTGGCGCCGTCAGAACCGGGCTCGACGAGCGCGCCGTCCGGACTGGGTGCGGATTCGGGCTTGGCGATGGGGCGGCCGCGGGAGTCAACGCCCTTGGCCCACGTTTGGTCGATGAAGGGAGCGGTGACCAGGTGCTGGCCATTGGTGCGATCGAGGAGAAAGTAAAATCCATTGCGGCTGGCTT
>Ga0210406_10001341_pt1 | contig 30262 bp, 19 predicted proteins | sample IncBWC30MmetaG_FD_155454 | JGI IMG/M metagenome (GOLD analysis project Ga0210406, IMG submission 155454) | Forest soil microbial communities from Barre Woods Harvard Forest LTER site, Petersham, Massachusetts, United States - Inc-BW-C-30-M | ecosystem: Environmental > Terrestrial > Soil >... | reverse complement strand
GGCCCGGCGGAACTCGGCGGAGCGATCGTGATCTTCGGCGCCAGCCCAAACGAAAGCTGATTCGTTGTCCGGCGATATGTCTCCGTTGGACGCTGCACCATGAGGCTGACGGTGTAGAACCCCGCCGGCCAGTTCGCTGGCGAGTTCGGAATGATCACCTTAACCCGCGTTGGTGTTCCACCGGGCTGCGGAGGAATTTCGACGGGCGCGCTCCACAACGGATGATTAAAGACGAGGCCCACACTCGTTCCGTCGAGGTGGTTGCCCGCGAGGACCAGGCTGTCTCCGAGAAGCGCCGAGGTTTGCGAATTCGGAAACTGAATCTCGTCGAGCGCCGGAAAAGGAGGTATCAGGCTTGCCTGCGACGAAACGCCCTTATCTCCAGCACCGCGCGTTAGCACCGGCAGAGGCGTTTTCTTTGCTTGCGTGCTGTCGATCAGCGCCACTGATACTTCATATCCCACCGATAGCCGATACTGCGTCACCAGTCCGGTCCACAGTTTGGAAATTTCCTCGAGCGTCATGGGTTGCAACGTAATGCGGACGCGCTCGATCTGCTTATCCAAGTCACTTCCCGGGAAGGTCGCGGACGTAGCGGCTCGAATTTCGTCCGGGCCGAGCAATGCGTGGTCGTACAAAATGCTCATAGCCTTGCCCAGCAGGTGATGTCCGAAGGGCAGAGTGGTGTCGTTGTCCTTTCCGAACGCGGTCAGCAGGTAGTGCAGTGTCAAAGCCAACGGAGGATTGCCTGTTTCTCCCGTTGCCACTTGGCTGGGGATGTTCATATTGCGCCATGCGGCGTTCGGGAGAATCTGGTAAAGAAAAAGATTCAACTGGTTCGCATTGCCGTTGCCTCGGGCTTTGTCGGGCGGGAGGATAGTAACCGTGGTGTCGGTCAGATCGGTGTCGGCAGGATCACTGACAATGGCGCTCTGCAGGATCGCCTGCAGCGTGAGCGTAGTGGCCGCGATGGCAAGTGGGTTGCTCACCGACCGCCTCGCTGGGTGCGCCGGTGCAGGTATTCCTCCAGGCTCATTATGGAAGCGGGTCGCAGCCGGCCCGCCGGCTTGCTCTCCGGAGTCGCGCGTACTTCGATTCTTCCGATCGTAACGTGAACACTGGATTCAGGCTCGGCCGCCAGAGCCGGCAAAGCAATTCCTGCTTTTTCTCTCGCCGGCGGGCTGAGCCCGACGTTCATCGCCAATGCGGCATTCTTCATCTGGGCCATCAACTCAGGGAAGACCCTTGGCGGAAGCACAAGCCCGCGATGATCGTTCTCAGAAGATTCATCGCGGGTGTCAGAAACGGCCGCTGCCCTCGTCGAGACACGCTTTGGCGTACCAGCCTTCGAGTTCGAGCGCAGCCCAGGCTCAGACTCGTTCGCGTTCTCTTCTTGTGAAACCAGCGCCCTTCCCGGACGTACCTTCGCTGCGACCACCGTGTCTTCTTCCCTCTCCCTTGTCGAGACAGGCTTCGGCGTGCCAGCTTCCGAGTCCGAGCGCAGCCCAGGCTCAGATTCATTCGCGTTCTCTTCTTCTGAATGCATCTCTCTTCGCGGACGTACCCTCGCCGCGACCACCGTGTCTTCCTCCTCCCTTGGTTCGTCGGCAAGAACGATCGTTCTGGGACGCTCAGAATCCTCCCGTGGTGGCGAAACTAGCGGCAACACAGAGTTCGCCTCTGCGGAGGGTTTCGCCTTGCTGGCATTGCCATCCTCCCGCAATGCCGGAGCCGGACGGCTCCTCTTCCGCTCGCGCTCGCCATCCGATTCCACCTCAACCTCCCGGGCGATCGTGGTGTCGATCGGTTCCGCCGCAGGTTCTCGGAGCGCCGCATCCCCATTGCGAACGGGTTCAAACAGCGAAGCGACTCGAGGCCGGATCGCCGTCTCCGTGCCGAAGCTTCTCGCCGTCAGACTGGTAAGAAAGTCAGTCATGCCTGGACCATAGACAGGTAGATTTGCCGGCGCACCGGACTCAGCGCCAGAATGTCGCTCTCGCGCCAGCCGTAGGCACGAGCCAAAACGTTGACTTCCCGAAGAACGCGCCGTGCCCATGCATCGATCTCTGCCCAGAAGAACGAGACGATGTCGAACACGTCCTTCCAGCGCTGGTGACATTCGGGGCAGGTTAGATCAATGCGGGTGTCGGCTTGCGGATCGATGGCCGCGATCTGCTCCACGACTTTCCGCGCCACGTCGTCAGGCAGCTCTTCCGCGGAGACGGACCTGCCCTGGCAGCGCGCATCGGTTACGCAGCAGGCGAGCAGCTTTCGCCGGCTGGCGGCAAATTCCAGTCCGGTACAGCCCGCAATGTCCTCGGTATTGGGTGAGCGATAGCACACCTCGTAGTCCTTCAACATGAGAGAGCCCTCGAGATCGCTAGCCGACTCCAATATCGGAACCCCCGTCGGATCCAACTTCGGATCCAACGACACGCGGAGCGCGGAAACCGGTATCGTCAACTCCAGCGTCTGACAACACGACGGACACGCAGCCAGGATCGCGAGTTCCGAACCGAAGGCCCACTCGCGCAACTGCAGCAGACTGGCGTCTCGGCGGCCGATGCTGAGGCGGGCGAGCGCCGCGGGGGAAGACTCAGGAGACGCTACTGACAGAATCGCCAGCGCGCGTTCAAACGGGAGCGCGGTCAAGCCGCGCTCCCATATCGTGAGCAGTTCTGGAACCGACAGTGGGCGCATGAGCCATCACCCAACCGCCGGCACTGTGAAGGAAGGTTCCGTCGGTTCCGTAACGTTCTCGTCGCGTTCCCAGCCTTCGTTCTCCAGCTTGATGTGCTGGATCGCAACCGCGTTGGCGTTGGCGTCGAGATCGGGTACGGCCTGGTACTCGGAAACCCAGCAACGATACACCTTGTAGGCAATCGCCAACTGGCCAGCTTCGTTGTAGACCTCAATCGTGATGTCCTTGCGGAAGTCCTTGAGTGAGACCTCTGCGCCCAGTCCGGCTCCGATGTGCCACACCTTGTTGGCCCACTTTTCGAATTCCACATCGTGGGTCACACCGCGCTCCAGCGAGATCGCATCGAATTCGGTGCGCCCTGGCGACTTGCGGCTGCTCGAAGGATCGCCTCCCTCGCGGTGCTTCACCACTTCCGTGGTGCGCTTGAGCATTCCGCACTTGCTGACCCCGGCAACGTATTTGCCGTCCCACTTGACCCGAAACTTGAAATTCTTGTACGGATCAAAGCGTTGCGCGTTGGCAGTGAACTGCGCCATGAGAGTCCCTCCTTAGGTCGCGATCTAGGTTGCGATCTGGCCGGCCATCTGCTGGATCTGGATAACCACAAACTCTGCCGGCTTCAATGGGGCAAAGCCGACGACGATGTTGACGATGCCGAGGTTGATGTCATTCTGCGTGGTGGTTTCCTTGTCGCACTTTACAAAGTATGCGTCGGCTGGCGTCAGCCCCTGGAAGGCGTGCTGCCGGAACAGGTTATGCATAAAGGCGCCGACGTTGAGGCGAATCTCCGCCCAGAGCGGTTCGTCGTTAGGCTCAAACACAACCCACTTCAAGGCTCGAAACAAAGTTTCCTCGATAAACAAAGCGGTTCGCCGCACGGGCACGTATTTCCACTCCGACCCGATCTCGTCGTTTCCCTGCAGGGTACGGGCTCCCCACACGATAGTTCCATACACATTGAAGGTGCGAATGCAGTTCACGGCTTGCGGATTCAGTACCCCGTTCTCCTTATCGTTCAAGGGAACGACCACACCAGTAGCACCTGTAAGAGTGGCCTCGGTTCCAGCGGGGGCCTTCCACACGCCGCGCGTTCCATCGGTTCGCGCGTAGATGCCGGCCACAAAACCACTCGGCGGATATTGGGATGGCAGGTTCTGGCTCAACGGATCGGGCGCGGTAACCCAGGGGAAATAGAACGCGGCGTTGGTTCCTTCAATCCCGGTGAGTTTGGTATCGGGTCCGTTCTTCAATGTCGTCAGCGTGGCGTTCGGATCGGAGTCGGCAACGAGAAACGCGCGATGGTCGTGGCAATACGTCTCCAACAAAGCAAGCGTGGCTGGAGTTGTCTCTCCCGCAACCACGAGCAAATTGAACAAATCGACGTGATCCAGAAGGTTGATGCCTCCGGTACCGCCAAGGACGCCGCCCGGAATCAACGCACCCTCAAAAGCGGCGGTGTTCGGGTTCAGTACCGTGCCATCCTGGCCGCCCGACAACTGTTGCGCGGCTACCAACTGGCCGGGGACGGGGGTATCCGAGGGTTTGGCGGGGGTTGGCGGCTGGGCAACGTCGTCAATCGTGATGTAACTCGACGTATTGTTTACGACATCACAGACGTATCGTCCCTGCGGATCGGGGTTGGCCGCCGATACGTTGGCATACGACTCGACGACAACCTGGGTTTTGCCGGTGGAATCAGTCGGATCGATGTAAACGACCTGGAGTTGGAAACGGTTTCCGGACGTCTGGCCCTTGATTGCAATTGCGTAGTTGTTCCCCCAGATGCCTTGGTTCTGCGCCTTGATGGTAAGAGGGGCCATCGTCAGACTTGCAACGACGGCATTGTTTCCGGGAGTTGCGTCCCCTGTGGTGACGAGCCGGATGATGTATGCCTGCTGTCCGCCATTCAGGAAAAATTGCGAAACAGCATAGCCGAGGTAGCTGTTGCCGTTCAGCCCGCCGTACTGACGAACGAAATCGGCCCAGCTCAGCACCAGCCCCGCCTGATCCGTCGCCCCTTTTGGCGCCCAACCGGCGAAAGCGGTGATCGAGGTGGCCACTCCAGTGATCGTGCGTACGCCGCTCGGAATCTCTTCGACATAAACGCCTGGGTAAGAAATTGCTACGGGCATTGCGAATCCTCCCAGGTAAGACCATCTCCTGATCTCACCCTCTTCTGGGACTTCTTGAGCTCAAACAGCAGTTAGGTTCTGAAGGGAAGTTGCGTTGCGGGGTATTCAACTCCAAACCTGAAATCGAATGCTAGGAGTTTCTTGCACGGCTCCGGTAGTTTCTTGCATCAACGCTTTCGCAGCTCTTCCGGGAACAGCTGCATCTGGCAAGGCTCACTCTCGGTGCGGTAGTGGGAAGGAGAAACGCCGAGCTGCCGGCGGAACATTCGCGCGAAATAAGAAAGATCGTTGAATCCCACCACGAAAGCCGCTTCGGTAACGGAGGCTGACGAATACTTCATTAGCTCCGCTGCGCGCTGAATCCGTACCCGCACGACAAAGTCGCGGAACGTAAACCCCTGCTCCTTCTTAAAGTTTCGGCTGAATTGAAATGGGCTCAGGTCGCAAAGCCTGGCGGCCGTCGCCAAACGCAGTTTCTCGGGGTAGTTCGTCGCCACGTACGAAACCGCCGGCGCCAGAGTGCCTCCCCCCTTCACCGCCAGAAAATCAATCGCGGTATTGGCGCCCGGCATCCGGTTAGCCGGACGCTCCGCCGGCGGCACGGCCTTATCAATACTTGTCAGGCAATTACATAAGTGCCGGACCGACACCGGTTTCACAAGGTAATCCCAGACACAGCGCCGAAACGCCCAGTTCGAGAGAGTTTTAGCGTGCTTTTCAGTCAACATTACGATGGGCAGTGAGGAGTGGTGATTCTTGACATCCACCAATGCGTCCATGCCGCGAGCATCCGGGACGTCGTATTCGAAGCAAACCGCCCAAGGGCGCCAGTTCTGTACTGCCCAAAGCAGATCGGGGAGGTGACGCAATCGCTGCGCGCCGTATGCTTTGGGCAGACTACTGCACAGGTCCGGCTCGGAAAGAGTCATCCGAAGATCTACCCAAAGAATAGTTTGCGCCGCCATCGCTCTTGCCTTTTTTCGAACGGAGGCCAGATTCCGCTGTCTTGGGGAAGTTCAACGCTTTCGCCTGCTTAGCTCGGTCTCAACGATAAGGAGATCCTGAGCAAGGCTGAAAAAATAAACCGTATCCACCGGCACTTCTCGCCTTCGAGACTTTAAGCCGCATTGCCGGAAGATGTGATCGCCGTTACCACCATGGGCTTGGGAATGTCCGTCGCACCCGCCCACAAGTAGTTGTTTTGAGTATCCACATACCAACACGCGTTGCCATTGATTCGCTCACCGAGAGTGAAGCCGGATACCGTTATCTCGCTGTTCGCCAGAATCACGCGGACGACCTGCGCCGTGGTATTCGGCCCGTCTTTGCGCAGATTGACATTCTTCAGAGCCCTTACCGTGCTGATAGGCGCCGCATGCACAATTTCGGGACTTGGTACTAGCTGGATCAGTTCGTTCATCTGTAGCCAATTTCCGGGACAGGTCTTGGTTGCCCGAATCTGGTGATGCCGGGCCAGGTGCAGGACGTCGACAGGAATATGCCAACGCGCAACGATCTCGCCAATCAGTCCGGCACTGGCAGTCAGTTGAGCATCCGGCCAGACGTCATCGGGACGGCCCTCGTGCTCGATCCCAATCGTGTAAAAGTTCGGATTGACTCCAGGTTTCAGCAGTTGCCACGTTGGATTCACGACGATGCCGGCGTGGAAGGCGGTGTCGTTTTCATCCACATACTGGTGGATGACGCCTTCTTTTGAGATTCCGTAATGCGCCGATTTTTGCGTCCCCTCACCCAGGAAGACAGACTCGCCTGCGGAGAAACTACCATCCATGATGTGAATGACGATCGCCTCCGGCCGAAATCCGAGTGGGCGTCCTTTGCGGAAATTAGATTCCGGGCACCCGATCCATGTGTGTTCCATGCTAAATTCCTAACCGATGGCCGTAAGATCGCCACGATCTCCGATAAGCCATGCCGGTGTCACGATTGCAGTTGCGCCGCTGGCTTCTGTCGCGGCGCCGGTTTGACCGGTTTGCCTCTGGCTACGCTGCGCATCGTCTTTCTGCGCCAAGCTAGATCGCAATTGCAGCAGATCCTTGAGCGCACCGTACCAGAACGGGGCACCCAGGCTAAGCAGCAAAACTGAAAGCACCATCCCAGGAATCTTGCGCGTCTCTTTCAGTTGGCTCGGCCAGCCTGCGCTGGTCGGCAACGTAACCAGGCCTGCCTGGCTAAGCAGATCGTAGTAGGGCTGCGGATTTGTTTGTGTCGCAATAGCATTGCCCGCGTACTGCTTGGCCGAAACGTCAACCACCGCACTGCGAAATTGGTCGTCTATGGAGAGGCGGTCCAACACTGCGATGATGTCCAATTGCACCGTCAACACCACGACTGCGGCAATTCCGAGCGTTGCCAAATGCGTGTAATTTGTGAAGCGCTGGCTGACCCGGTCAATGGTCTGGTCGTACCAGGAATTGATCCTCGCTACAAAATCGCTGCCGGCTCCGTGCACGATGGCCAGCGCCTGGCGGACATTGCTCGCCAGCTGCGGATCTGAAGCTTCAAGCTGCAATTCCAAAGCCCGGATGTTCTTGAGCGCGCTTAGCGGGTCGGCGATTCCGTTCCTTTGGCTCACGGCCAGAAGTGCCTTCTTCGATTCAGCGCCTAGAGTGGACACTCCCTCGCCACTGGCAAAGTCCAGCAGCAGCTTGACGAACTCTTCACGCTTGACGACCGTGCCGAGTTTCCCTTTCCCATCCGAGATCATGGGATGCCGCAGGACGTGATCCGCAATATCCTCGGCATAATGTCGCGTCGGTATTCCCAATTGCTGAAGCAGATCGGCGAGGCCGGCTTTCAGATGCCTTCCTCTCCTCTGGAAAAGGTTGGTGAGCGCTTGGGTGATCACGGTTACCGCCATGCTGAACAACAGGACAACCGTAGTCGCGCCGATAAGAATGTCGAGAGTTTTAAGCATCGACCGCCTCCAGCAGGATGGAAGAATCCCGTAAGAATAGTGTTGAAAAGCAGGGTCAGCGTTTCACCGTATCAAGCAAAAACGCCGTATCAAATGCGGCAGCCGATCTGGTCGTGCGACTAACGACGTACTGGATTTAAGCCCCACTTATCAGAACGACAGCCGGGCCTTTTCCCCTTCAGACTCTCTTGAACAATTCTGCTGCTGACTTGGGCCAACAACTCGCGGATCTTGTGCCAGACACTTGACATCGATCTACAGTCGCCGGGCCGGCTATGAAGGCGTGAGCTAACTGGAAGGTTTGGTAGCGCTACCGGGAATCGAACCCGGGTTTGAAGATTGAGAATCTTCCGTCCTAACCCCTAGACGATAGCGCCACTCAGGTGGATTGCAACGAAGTCCGATTATAACAAAAGCTCGATCTCACCAAACCGGATGCCCCTAGTCTCGCGATTCTCGAAACCTGGAGCAGCCGCAGCCGATTTCGGTCGTGACAATTTCTCCGTAAAGCATTATGAATCTTTGAGTTGCAGTCCTGGCTCATATTCGGGACTGGGGATCTTAGCCGGACCGCCTTGACAACGGCAGGACGGAGAGCGATACTCATTTAGGCGAACAAAAAGCGAAATCTACAGATCTCGCCCGGGCTGATCATGCCCTCTGCGTTCCCTGACAATTGCAAGCTGACAATAGCGAGAAAGTATGTCTGCCTCTCCGATTTTTTCATCGGCGGCCATGGGCCGCTCTTTTATTTTTTCTCCGCGATCTTCTTTGCGGTCTGCTCCGCGCTCGAATGCGGATGTGATCGCGGACTCAATCGCAGAGCAGACCGCGGAGCAGACCGCAAAGAAAACCGCGGAGATTTTGGCCCATGTGGGCGCAATCTCCAGGCTGGCAGCGGTGGTTCCCGCTTCGCGTCTCGATGTCCACCCGGCGCCGGAAATGGTTTCGAGCGGCATTCCGCAACTGGACTTGCTGACCGGCGGCCTCGCTCGCGGTTGCCTCACGGAAATCTGCGGCACGGCCTCATCGGGAAGAACCAGCGTGTTGCTTTTCGCTCTGGCCCGCGCCACCCAGCGCGGGGAAGTTTGCGCTCTGGTGGATGCCAGCGATGCGTTCGATCCCGCGTCAGCAGTCGCCGCGGGCATGGAGATGAGCCGTTTGCTGTGGGTGCGATGCGGAGAAAAATATCCGCCGCGCAAACATCCTTCGCCTGCACGCAGAGCAGGTTGCGCAAAAACTGACACATATCAGGGTCTGTCTTCAAGCGATTCGTATCAGGGTATGCCTTCAGGCCTACCGCAAGTCGCCGAAAAAAAGTTCGGCTTTAGCCACTGGGAAGCACAGCTCGGGCAAATGCTGAAAGTCACCGACCTCCTGCTGCAAAGCAATGGTTTCGGAATGATTGCTCTCGATCTTGGCGACGTTCCGGTGGCGAGCGCGAGGCGAATTCCTTTAGCATCCTGGTTCCGCTTCCGCCGTGCGATTGAGCATACGCCAACGGCACTGCTGGTTTTGGAACAGCAACCGATTGCCGGCAGTTGTTCGTCGGTGCTGGTGAAGGTGTCAGGTGCCAGGTCTCAGGTTGCAGGAAAAGGGCTGTCAGTTGTCAACTCTCAGCTCTCAGAAAACCGGGCGTCACATTTGGAATTACCGCATTCGGAATTACTGGATCAATTCGAAATCACCGTCGAGTTGTTGCGCTCGCGGTTGGAACGAAATTCGGAACGCAAGCCCGTGCAATCGTCGGCAAGTTTCAAGAGTCGCGCAGCATGGGCGGGATAAGCACAACACCTTTAATGAATTGTCATCCCGAGCGCAGCGAGGGATCTGCAGTTCGCCGCAAAATGCAGATCCCTCGCTTCGCTCGGGATGACAAAAGTCTAAAGGATTGAAACCGCAACCTGGTGTTCCATGTTTGCCTGCATCTTCATCCCCGATTTCTCCGTGCAAGCGATCATTCGCTTCGAGCCCGAGTTGCGCGCCCGCCCGGTCGCGGTGCTCACCGGACGGCCTCCGCTCGAGAAGGTAGTCGCGCTCAACGAAAGAGCGCGGCAATCAGGCGTAGAGGTAGGAGCGACCAAGTCTCAACTGGGAGCATGGGAGAACCTAGTGCTGCGTGCGCGCTCGGAGTCGCAAGAGGCGTCGGCACACGCTGCGCTGCTCGATTGCGCGCAATCGTTTTCCCCGGAAGTGGAAAACTCGTCGCCCGGCACCGTGCTTTTGAATCTTTGCGGACTCGAACCGTTGTTTGGTCCGCTGTCGACGATTGCTCGCAATTTGGCGCGGCACGTCTTGCAGATGGGACTGGAAGCGAACATTGCCGTGGCCGCGAATCCGGATGCTGCTTTGCTCGCAGCCCGCGGTTTTCCCGGTGTGACTTTGATTTCCGAAGGGCGCGAAGCCGAGCAGCTGGGAGATCTGCCGGTGGATGTGTTGCTGGAAAGTTTTTCTTCCAGCTTTTCTTTCGACGTTGAGCAGGCCGCACGCTGGGTTGAAACATTTGATCGCTGGGGCATTCGCAAGCTGCGCGCGCTGGCGGCTCTCCCCGAAGTTCCGGTCAGCGAGCGCTTGGGACAGCAGGGAATCCGTCTGCAAAAGCTGGCGCGGGGCGTGGCGTCGCGCAACTTGCGTGTACTGGAACCGCGGCTGATTTTTGCCGAGAGTGTGGAGCTGGAATATCCCATCGTGCTGCTGGAACCGCTGGCGTTTTTGCTGAACCGCATGCTGGAGCAAGTGTGCGCGCGATTACGAGAGCGCGCGCTGGCGGTGCAGGAGTTGCATCTGAATCTTGAACTCGCAACGACGCAGTCAAACGGTTGTGCATCGTGTACCAAGACGTTCACCCGCACGCTGCGGCTGCCTACGCCCATGCTGGACGCGAAAGTGTTTCTCAAATTGTTGCAGCTTGATTTGCAGGCGCATCCGCCGGGAGCGCCCATCGTGAAGATTCATTTGTCGGCGAATCCGGCGCGCCCGCGAGCCCTGCAGAGTGGATTGTTTCAGCCGGTTTTTCCTGAGCCCGAAAAACTGGATCTGACGCTGGCGCGCATCGCAGGAATTGTCGGCGAGGGAAGAGTGGGGTCGGTGGAGTTACTGGATACACATCGCGAAGGCGTGTTTGCGGTGCGGCACTTTGCGCCCTTGGAGCACGGGTCTGCAGAGTCCAGAGCAAAGCAGTCTGGAAATCGAAAGAAGAATACGTCCATGCAAGAAAATGACAGCGCCCGCCCGGTCGATGAAAACGTCGAGGAAGACGCAAAAGAACAAATGAGCGCGGTGATTGCCTTGCGCCTGTTTCGTCCGCCGCTCGGCGCGAGCGTTACTTTGCGCGAAGCCAAGCCGGTGCGGATGCGATGCCTCGCGCGCGAGGACATTGCCGGCGAAATCGTCTGGACCGCCGGCCCCTGGCGCTCTTCCGGCGACTGGTCGGAACAGGAAGGCTGGTCGCGCGAGGAGTGGGATATTGCCGTGCCTGCCGAAACCGGACTCGTGTTGTATCGCTTAATGCAGGACAAGCTAAGCGGGCACTGGTTTCTAGAAGGAACATATGACTAGGAAAAGTTCTCAGTTCTCAGTTCTCAGTAATTACGAGAACCAACTGAGAACTGAGAACTGGGAACTGAGAACTGATGTACGTTGAACTCCATTCCCGCTCCGCATTCAGCTTCCTCGAAGGGGCATCAATTCCCGAGGAACTGGTCGCGGTGTGCGCGAACCTGGGAATGCCGGCAATGGCATTGCTCGATCGGGATGGAGTATACGGCTCGCCGCGTTTCCATCTCGCCGCAAAAAAGGCGAAGATCAAGGCGCATATCGGGGCCGAGGTGACGTGTGCTGCGTTTTCACCACTGAGACACCGTGGTGGATTTCGTCTCCCGCTTCTGGTCGCTTCGCGCGCTGGATATCAAAATCTTTGCCGGCTGATTACACAAATGAAGCTGCGCGTTGGGGGCAAAGAAGGAGCCTCCGCCTCGAGTTCGGATTTCATCGAGCACGCCGACGGTTTGATATGCCTGACCGGTGGAGAAGAAGGCCCGCTGGCCGCGGCGCTAAAGCAAGATGGACCGCAAGCCGCATTCAAAGCGGTGAAGCGACTGACAGAGATTTTTGGATCGCCGAATGTTTACGTCGAACTGCAACGGCATTTTCATCGCGAGGAAGAATATAGAAACCGGGTTGCGATCGAGATTGCGGAAGCTTTGCACCTGCCGCTACTCGCGACCAATGGGGTGAACTATGCCGCGCCTCGGGAGCGTGAATTGGCGGATGCATTCACTGCGCTGCAGCATCATCGCACGATGGCCACTGCCGGACGTCTGCTGGCGCGCAATGCCGAGCGCTATCTCAAATCTCCCGCAGCCATGCGAGCGCTCTTTGCGGATTTTCCGGATGCCATTGCAAACACGGTTGAACTTTCCTCGCGGCTCGAATTCACGCTGAACGATTTGGGATACGAGTTCCCTCGTTATCCCGTGCCCGAGGGAGAAAGTATGATGTCGTTCCTTCGAGAGCGCGCGTGGGAAGGATGGCAGAGCCGGTACGGGCGTGTGGATGCGGAACTGAAGAAACGCGCGCACCGGCAGATCGAACGTGAGTTGAGCTTAATAGAAAATCTGAAGCTTGCCGGGTACTTCCTGATTGTCTGGGACTTGGTGGACTTCTGCCGCAAAGAAAACATTCTCGTCCAGGGCCGCGGATCGGCTGCCAACAGCGCGGTTTGCTATTCGCTAGGCATCACGGCAGTCGATCCGATCAGCATGGAATTATTGTTTGAACGATTTCTTTCTGAGGAACGTGGGGAGTGGCCCGACATCGATCTCGATCTGCCGAGCGGAGACGAGCGGGAGCGCGTAATCCAGCACGTCTATAAAAAATATGGCCAGCGTGGCGCAGCCATGACCGCCAACGTGATCACGTATCGCAATCGCATGGCCGCGCGCGAAATGGGCAAAGTGATGGGATTCGATCCGGAGACACTGAAGCGAATTTCAGCGGCAGTGGCAACCTGGGAATTCAAAGATGAGAATGATGCGCTCGACCGGCGTCTCCTCGATGCTGGACTCGATCTCACGCATCCGCGAATTCGCGAATACTTCGAGTTGTGTCTCGCCGTGCAGGATTTGCCGCGTCATCTAGGACAGCACTCCGGCGGCATGGTTATTTGTGAAGGGCGGCTGGATTCCATCGTACCGCTGGAGCCCGCTTCCATGCCGGGGCGCGTAGTGGTGCAGTGGGATAAAGAAGATTGCGCTGACATGCGCATCATCAAAGTCGATCTGTTGGGCCTGGGGATGATGGCGGCGCTGAAAGATTCTCTCGAACTGATTCACGATCACTACAACGAAGAAGTGGATCTGGCGCACCTCCCAGCCAATGACCCCGCCGTATATTCCACGCTACAAAAAGCGGATACGGTCGGGATGTTCCAGGTCGAGAGCCGGGCGCAGATGGCGTGCCTGCCGCGGCTTAAGCCGAAGAAATTTTACGACATCGTAGTGCAGGTGGCGATAATACGGCCGGGACCGATCGTGGGGAATATGGTCAATCCCTTTCTCAAGCGGCGGCAGGGCAGAGAGGAGGTCACATATCCGCATCCGTCGCTCGAAGCGGTGTTGCGTCGCACGATGGGCGTGCCGCTGTTTCAGGAGCAGTTGCTGCGCATGGCGATGATTACCGCCAACTTTACAGGCGGCGAAGCGGAGGAGTTGCGCCGCGCCATGGGCTTCAAACGTTCCGAGGCGAGGATGAAACCGATCGAAGAAAAGCTGCGCGCTGGCATGACGTGCAACGGAATCGTCGGCGAAACGCAGGAGCAGATCATCCAGTCGATTACTTCGTTTGCTCTTTATGGATTTCCGGAATCGCATGCCGCCAGCTTTGCCTTGATTGCCTATGCCAGCGCTTATTTGAAATGCCATTATCTGGCGGCGTTCACGGCGGCGCTCCTGAATAATCAGCCAATGGGTTTTTACCACCCCTCGACGATTGTGAAAGATGCGCAGCGGCACGGATTGAAAATGCTGCCGATGGATGTGACGCGATCGGATTGGAAGTGCACGTTGGAGCCGTCAGCCATTAGCCGTCAGCCGTCAGTTCGTCTCGGCCTGAAATATGCACGTGGGTTGCGGGAGCCGGCGGGGCAGGCGCTGGTTCGGGAGCGCAGCCTGGCGCCGTTCGCTTCGATTCAGGATCTGGCGCGTCGCGTGCCCGAGTTGCGCAAGGATGAGTTGACGACGCTGGCGGAGATTGGGGCGCTGAATGCGGTGGGCAGTGGGCGGTGGTCAGTGGCCAGTAAAAATCAAAACACTAAGCTTCACCGCCGCGATGCGCTTTGGCAGGTGGAGCGTGCGGTACGCTGGCCGGGACCGTTGCTGGATGAGCTTCCGGAAATTGATGGGGAATCCCCGCTGGCGGCTATGACGGTCGAAGAGCGATTGGTGGCGGATTTTCGCGCTACCGGGCTGACGGTCGGCCCTCATCCCATGCAGTACCGCCGGGCAGAGATGAAGAGGATGGGGATTTATAGTGCTTCCGATCTGGCGCACCTGCCGGATGGACGGCGATTGCGAATCGGCGGATGCGTGATTGCGCGCCAACGTCCGGGGACGGCCAAGGGAATGATGTTCCTGAGCCTGGAAGATGAAACGGGGATCGCCAATGCGATTGTCGCTCCGGATCTTCTGCAGAAGAATCGTGTATTGCTGATTTCCGAGCGCTTCCTGATGATCGAGGGAATTCTGCAGAATCAGGACAACGTGATCCATATCCGGGCGGAAAAAGTTTCGCCACTGCGGGTTACGCGGGCGGAGACGGTGTCGCATGATTTCCATTGATTGAGGCGGCGCGGGTTGCGCCGCGGCTTCAAGTCGCGCTGGTGCCGGCGCCCAAGGCGAGGCCGAGCTGCGCTCGGATGGACGGGCGAGGGCGCCCGTCCCCACACGAGGCTGCCACTAGGCGGACGAAAGCTTTCTGGCATTGTGCCGTAACGATCGGCCTTCCGCCAAACTGTAGAGCTCTTCAGCCAGATTCTTGGCGTGATCGCCGATGCGCTCCAGCGCCTGAGCTGCGAGAAGGACATCGAAATTCTGCTGTCCGCTCGGAATATTCGGTTCGGCCAGATGTCTCTGAAACAGGGAATGGCACAAGCGGTCCACTTCGGGATCGGATTTCAGAACCATCTGCGCGTGCGACACGTCCCGCTTGAGGAAGCCCTGGTGAATCTGTTCCAGCATTTCATAAAGCAGAGAAGCCATCTCCACGAGCTGGCGGGAATCCGCTGCCGGCAATTTTTCGCGGCGCGATTGCAATTGCATGACCGAGTTGTAGGAGAGGTCTCCGATGCGTTCGAGGTCGGTGATGAATTTCAGACAGGCCAGTAACTCGCGCGCCTTGGCCTCGGTTACGCGCGTGATGGCTTCAGGCAATTGCTCATCGATTTTGCGCTCGATCTGGTCGAGTTCTTTCTCGCAATCCTTGATGGCGAGAAAAGCCAGGCGTGAACCGTCCGCCAGAAAGTCCCTGACATTGAAGACCGAGTCGCGAGCGATGAGGCAGCCTCGGACGACCAGGGCCGTCAATTCATCTCCCGAAAAATCTTCATTATTATTGCGGGTCTCGGCCGGACGTGTGCGAGCTTCCGCCGGCGATCGCGCCGAAGTCGAGCGCCGCTTCGGTCGTGCGGGCGGAGACGGTCGTTTTCTGGCCATGGGAAACTCGCGGACGCAAGACGACCAAGTAACTATAACGAAGCTAGCATAAAGCGGGAATGTGAAAGCAATGTAAATGAGCGGTGGTGCCGCTGAGTAGAAGCGTGCATCTCCTTTATTACTTCTTTTCTGGCGCCGCAGCCTGCTCCTCAGCGCGCTTGGCATCTTGCTCTCTGCCGAGCCCGCGATAGGCGCGCGCGAGCAATCGGAGAGCGGCGCCATTTCGAGGATCAGATTTGGCGAACGCTTCGAGATCCGGCAAGGCGCCGGCAAAATCGGATTGCTGAATTTGCGCTTCCGCCAGTCCCAGGCGCCCGTCACTGTTGTTCGAATCCACCAGCAGCGCGGCCTCGAACTGGTCGGCCGCGTTCTTCGCGTCTTTTAGTTGCAGATAAACGCGGCCGAGTAACAGGCGCGCCGACATTTGGCTGGGCGCGAGTTTCAGACTCGATTCGAGCGCATCCCGCGCCCCGGGCCAATCGCCGGACTTTTCCAGCGCCTCGCCCAATTCGAACGCAGCGGTGAAATCATCGGGACGCAGTTCACAAGCCCGCTTCAAGTGGGCAGCGGCTTTGGCGAAATCTCCGGCAGCGAGTTCAAGTTCGCCCAGTTGGCGGAGCGCGGTTGGCGAGCTTGGGTCGAACTGCAGCGCCTTTTCCAGGAACTGGCGCGCGTCGCCCGATCGATTGTCGTCACTGGCCAGCATGGCGTCGTGCAGCAGATTCTGAACTTCGACTTTGTCTTTGGGGTCCGGCAAAGTTTCTCCGGGCTTGGTGGAGTTGCTCGGCGGTGGGAGCTTGGCCTTCCACTTCGCCATTTCGGCCTGCATGGCCTGCGTCTTCGAGCTGTCGGGAGCATAGAGATTCTTCAGCTCCTTCGGATCGGCCTGCAGGTCATAGAGTTCGGGTCGGGGAGCTTCGATCAACTTCGTGTTCTCAGCACGCAAGGCGCGCAGGGGGGCCCATCCCCAGCGGAGGGGGTAGTCAGTCTCGCCGAAGAGGGCGCGATTGGGGCCTTGTGCGGTTTTAGTTTGTTCGATGAGAGGAAGCAGCGACTCTCCGCTCAGCTCCGCCGGTGCGGCCACGCCGGTCGCGGAAAGAATCGTCGGCAGGATGTCAGTGGTGCGCACCTGGGCATCAATCACGGCGCCGTGATGAGCGGCTGCTGGAGTTCTTAAGATGAGTGGCACGTGCAGCGTCGAGTCGTAAAGAAACAGGCCGTGAGTTTCCTCTCCGTGCTCTCCGAGGCCTTCTCCGTGATCGCCGGTGACGACGATGATGGCGTTGTCGTAGACGCCGGCTTTTTTCAGAAATGTGATCCAGTGGGCGACAGCGGAATCGGCATAGGCGATTTCGCCGTCGTAGAGATGGTCTTTGTATTTTTCCGAGAACGGGGACGGCGGCTCGTAGGGATCGTGCGGATCATACAGGTGCACCCACACGAAGTGAGGTCCGGTGCGGTGTTTCTCGAACCAAGTTTCGGCGTGGCCGACAACTTCCATACCGCGGCGTTCGACGCGACCCCAGCGCTGTTTGGTTTCAGTCTTGCCGGGAAAGTTATCGTAGAAATCGAAGCCGCGATCGAGGCTGGGAGCAAGCGTGTTGCTGTCGAGGATTACCGCTCCGATGAAAGCTGCGGTTTGGTAGCCACGCTTTTTCAGCAACTCCGCCGCGGTCACGTGCTGCGGCGAGAGAGGGACGCCAAAATCGGTGACGCCATGCACGCTGGGCAAGAGGCCCGTTAGGATCGTAATGTGCGAAGTGTTCGTGATCGGGCTATGAGTGAACGCCTGCGTGAAGCGGACACCATCAGCGGCGAGTGCGTCCAGTGCGGGGGTTTCGACCTGCTTGTACCCGTAGCAGCCAACATGATCGGCGCGCAGCGTATCAATCGTAATGAGGTATACGTCGGGGAGAAAGGTTCGTGAAGGGGGCTTCCGAGCGGATGTCTGGCCGGAGGGTTGGCCCCAGGCCGAGGTGCCCAGCAGCAGGACCCCGACAAATATCAGGACGAAGATGATGCCAAGAAAAAGGGGCCGCCGTCGCATAAGCGCCCAGCCTATCACAGTCGTTCCGCGGAGTTGGGTCTCTACAGGCATGCCCGTGTCAGCATCTTCCCTGCGACAACATGCGATAAACTGAACTCACCGATGGTGCCTGCTTTTTGTCGATTGATTTTTATCCTAACGGTCCTCACCGCGCTTTGTGCGGCGGCGCAAACGCCCGTACAGCCCGCGCTGAATGTGGTCCTGATCACGATTGATACGCTGCGCGCCGATCATCTCGGCTGCTACGGCTACAAACAGATCAAGACGCCCAACATCGACGGCCTGGCTGCTGATGGAGTGCGCTTTGAGAACGCCTTCGCGGTCGTTCCCGTAACTCTGCCCTCGCACAGTTCGATGCTGACGGGAACGTATCCCATGTTGAGCGGCATTCATGATTTTAGCGGCAACAAACTCAGCCCGCTTCAGCCCACTCTGGCGTCGGTTCTCAAACAATCCGGGTACCAGACGGGAGCGGTAATCGGCGCGGCGGTGCTGGATTCGCGCTTTGGACTGAATCAGGGGTTCGATTTTTATTACGACCACTTCGACTTCAGCCGTTTGGACGAAGCGAATCTCGACGAGATGGAGCGTCCGGGCAATGTTGTGGCCGATGTGGCGTTGGACTGGCTGGTGAAGAATTCGCAAAAAAAGTTTTTTCTTTGGATGCATCTCTACGATCCGCATTTTCCTTATCGCCCACCCGAGCCTTACAGTCACGAATATGCGGCGCAGCCGTACGATGGCGAGATCGCTTTTGCAGATGGGCAGGTTGGGCGGCTTCTCCGGTTTCTGAAAGAGAAAGGGATTTATCGACACACGGTGATCGTGCTCTGCGGCGACCATGGCGAGAGCCTGGGAGAGCATGGCGAAAAGACGCACGGATTCTTTATCTACAACGCCACCATGCATGTGCCGCTGATTATCCGATTGCCGGAGAATCGGCTGCCGGAGAATACCTCGGCGCGCACAGTTGCCAATTCGGTTTCGCTCGTCGATCTGATGCCCACGGTGCTGGGCGCCGTCGGGCTGGAGATTCCGCCGCAAGTACAGGGGCGCAGCCTGCTTTCCGAGCTTCGGGCTGACCGCACCGACCAAGCCAAGCGCGACCGCGTCCTCTATGGAGAGACCTTCATGCCGCGGATTCACTTTAACTGGAGTGAACTGCGTGGATCGGAGAACACTAAATATCATTTCATCGACGCCCCTCGGCCGGAGCTCTACGATCTGGCGAAGGACCCTGGCGAAGTTCATAATCTGTTCGCCGAGAAGAAGGCCGTGGCCGGAGAGATGCGCGCCAAGCTCGTCGGCTTAATCCGCGATTACAGCGCTGGTAAGGAACTGGCGGAAAAAACCGGGCTCGATCCGGCGCTGATGGAACGATTGAAAGCCCTGGGGTATGCGGGGTTTTCAGGTGGCAGCGATCCGACGATCAGCAGCCGCGACCTCCCGGATCCGAAAGACCGCATCGCGGTGTATGAGCTGATCTCCGATGCCATCGCCGACAGCCAGCACGGCCGCTATCAGGAGTCGATTGAGAAACTCACGAGTGTAATCAAGACCGAGCCCAGCTCTCTTGCGGCTCATTATCTGAAAGGCCTGGATTTCTACCACCTCAAGATGTTTGCCGAGGCGGTGGAGGAGCTGCAAAAAACGGTTCAGCTAAGTCCTGACTACGCACTTGCCCTGTTTAATCTGGGCATGGCGCAAGCCCATGCCGGGCAGATAGATGCCGCCATCGCGACGCTGCAGCGGACTCTGCAACTGGATGCCACCAATTTCGAAGCCGCCTACAATCTGGGAGTGGCGTTCACACAGAAAAAGCAACTGGAGCCCGCGGCGGCAGCGCTCCGGCAATCGGTTACGATTAATCCGGAGTTTGCGCGCGGACATCGCGCCCTGGGCGAGACCTTGCTCTACCAGGACAAACTTGACGACGCCATTGCGGAGTTGCGTCGCGCCGTGGAGTTGGCGCCGCAAGAGGCCATCATGCACGAGTCGTTAGCCAAGGCACTGGCCGCCAGGGGACTCACGGTGGAGGCAGACGAGGAGACGCGACGCGCGCAGCAGCGGCCGGCGCCGCAATAGACGCATGTTCCGGCGCTTCTCAACTTTCTCGTCCACTCTCTTGTCTGTGGTTGCGATCTTGTTGGTTGTCGGTGCCAATGCTGTCGCGCAAGCCGCCGCGACCAAGCCCGTGCCGGCGAAATCGCAGCCAAGGTCCGGCGTCACGCGACCCCGCATTCCGCGATCGAAGGTTAGTCGGCCCAGCGTCATATTGATCACCATCGATACCCTCCGTGCCGATCACGTGGGATGTTATGGAGCGCAGAGCGTCAAGACTCCAACCCTTGATGCGCTGGCCCACGACGGTGTCGTGTTTGAGCGGGCGATCTCGCAGGTCCCACTTACCTGGCCTTCGCATGCCGTGATCCTGACCGGCACTTATCCCTTTCAGAACGGTGTGCAGGATTTCACCGGGCAACCGCTGGCGCAGCAATTTCGAACCGTGTCGCAGGCTTTCCAGCAGGCTGGCTATGCCACCGGAGCGGTGGTCAGCGCCTTCGTTCTGGACCGGAGTTGGGGGCTGGCCCGCGGCTTCGATTTTTACGACGATGCGTTCTCAGCGGAAACCTTTGAGAAAAAAGATGTCGGCCTGGTAGACCGTCGCGCCGGGGAGAGCGTGGCGCATGCCATCGCCTGGTTGAAGAAAACTCCGCGCCGCCCGTTTTTCCTCTGGCTGCATCTTTACGATCCGCACAGCCCGTATGATCCTCCGGAACCCTTCCGCTCCGAGTACCGCAGCCACCTTTACGATGGCGAGATAGCCTACGCGGATCACGAACTCGGAAACCTGATGGCCTGGCTCAAGCAGAACCGCCTTTATGATTCTTCGTTAATCGTCGCACTCAGCGATCACGGCGAGTCTCTCGGGGAACACGGCGAAGACGAGCACGGCTTCTTTGTGTACAACGCCACAGTGCATGTGCCGCTGATCGTGAAACCGCCCGCCGGGAGCGGCATTGCGGCTGGCCGGCACGGCGAGCCCGTGGAGACCACTGCCGTGGCCCCGACGCTTCTGCGACTGGCGGGCGCGAAGGATTCGGGCGATTCGATTTATGCGCAATTCCAGTCGCATCCTTTATCCGGCAGGAAGTTAGGCACGAAGTCAGGCACGAATCAGGAAGGCAATCCGGCGGCGAATGAAACTACGAACGATCCGGCTTACAGCGATCCGGCCTACAGTGAGACTTTCTATCCATTCAGTTCTTTCGGCTGGAGCCCGCTGCACGCGCTCGAAAGTGAGCGTTTTCACTTTATCGAGGCGCCCAAACCAGAGTTGTACGATCTTGAAAGCGATCCCGGAGAAACCCGGAATATCGCCGCCCAGCAACCCGCCACAGTTGCCGTCCTTCGGGAAAAGATGCAGACCCGTCTGGCCCACCATCCGTTCACGCGCCAGGATACAGGTGCTGGAAATCTGAATCCCGACGCGCAGGAAAAATTACGCGCCCTCGGCTACTTCGGATTTCGTGCCGCGGTCTCTCCCGACTCGCTCAAACAAGGGCTCGCCGACCCGAAGGACAAGCTGTGGGAGTTTAATTCCATCCTGAAAGCTCAGGACGCTTTTCAGCGCAAGCAGGACGATCAGGCAGAGGCTCTTCTCAGCGATGTCCAGCAAAAGGATCCGCAGATCTACGTGATTCCTTTCATGCTGGGCGAGTCGGCCTTGCGGCGGCAGAACTGGGAGCGAGCTTCCGATCAACTGCAGCGCTGCCTCGAACTAAATCCAAATTTCGATAACGCCATGACCGGGCTGGCGCGGGCCCTGGCGAAGCTGGGTCGCGTAGACGAAGCGAAAAACTGGCTGCGGAAAGCGCTGCAAAACAATTCCGAGAATTATCGGGCCTGGTACGAAACCGGCTTGTTGGAGGCCAGCACCAATCCGGCAGCGGCGCTGTCGTCATACCAGAAAGCGATTGCCATCCAGCCCAATTATTCACCAGGGCAGCGGGAGTTGGGTCTGGCGCTGTTTCAGCAGAAGGACTATGCTTCTGCCGCCCTCCATCTGGAAAGAGCCATAGCACTCGGCTTGGACGATGCTCACATCCGAAATTTTTTGGGAATATGCTACAGCCAGACCAGTCGAACGTCGAAAGCCGTTCGCGAACATCAGCGTGCTATCGAACTCGACCCGAAGCTGGCGGAAGCGCACCTCAACCTTGGGTACGACTATCAACTCTTGCATCAGCCCAAAACCGCGCTGCAGGAATACAAGCAGGCTTGCAAACTGGAGGAGAAATTTTGCAGGTTCGTGCCCCCACAATGAGCCGGGGTGGCTTTTCTGAAAAATGGAACATCTCGAAACGCGCCTCCCACCAGTCGGCTATTGGCTGAAGACCCCGTGGGTGTCATCCAGAGAGCACTTGGCATCCGGGCCCGTCTTTGACTCCACCATGCGGTGGCCGCGAAATGATTTCCACCATTGCAGCAGAGGCTTCACTTGCGACTCGTACGGCTTGCGGCTCTTGTTGTCCAGGAACTCCATATTCTGGAACCTGGTGTCGCGAGCCACGCTGATCGTGATGGTGTGCGCATCCTCTATCACCAGTGGCGACACACTCGGTGGGACCTTGAGCTCTCGAAAACCCGCGCTGTCAATGATCCCGCCCAGCGCATTCCAATCGGCCTCCGACAGCACACCCTCGTAAACTGTGCGCTCTTTATCTTTTCCCCGGCTGCGGCTCGCTTTCTCAGAATGGAAATGGCGGTCCGCGAAAACCACAGTGCAGTATTGCTCGGCGGCCATGGTCCCCGGCTGCACCTCGTTGAGCACCAGGCGAGGCGCGGCGCTTTTCGCCGCTTCGTTCGGGCCTGCCGCGGCCGCAACTACGATTCCGAGGACGCCGCAAAGAATTGTTATCTGATGTGTCATCGTTTTATCCAATGTTGATTGGTGCGCAGTACTGGGGCTTCGAATCCTTCAGATCTGACTTGCTTTTCTTTTCCAGGCCTTCGAACCACTTCATCAGCGGGCTCAGCGTTTTTTTATACGGCGCTCCGTTATCCAGGTAGGTGTCCATTCCGGTCGAGGGTCCCGACGTTGCTGAAACCAGGGCACCTGTCTTCACCCGCTCCTTCACTGTCATGAAGTGCTGCTCGGTTCCCCCGCGGTCGATTTGTGCATCCACGCTCTCGACGTCGCGCACAGCTTGCGCGTCGGCGGGAAGATCCGGCATTTTTGGTGTCGTGATTTTTTTCAGCGCTTCATCGTCGAGGATTCCTTTCAAACGCTGCAAATCGTCGGCTCCCAGATTACCTTCCGCCCGCTTCACCCTCGGTTTACCTACGGTGACTTCTTCTCTTTTTTCCAGAACGTACTTCCCGTCTCCATACACCACCAGGCACGCCAACGAGTTCGGATATTGCCAAACATCTCCCGGATTGCCGAAAGTGAGGCCCCACATGCCCTCCCCATGTTTCGCGCCGGCGTCAATGTTCAAGTCGGCTCTCGAGCGTTGCAACCGGAGCAGCGGTGTGGAGGCGTTTTGACAGGCGCCGATTTCTGCCGCTGTCAGCATTCCGAGGACGGGCAAAAGCTTAACTAGCGCGTGAAAGTTGAACACTCTTCCCATCTCTTCCCTCCAGTGGATAACGCCTTCCTGTTGCACCGATGAGGCTCATATTACACCGGATTTAGCAAATTTAAACAAAAACACTTATTGGGGCGGGTGAGCTGGGCTGCTCTCGCTTTGCAATTTGTGGAGCAGTTCCTTTGCCTTTGGCGCCGCTGCCACAGAAGGAAAAGCCGTCAGGAAAGCCTGCAACTCGCCAATCGCATCGGGCCGCCGCTCTTGCCGCAGATAGAGGCTAACCAATTGGAGATGCGCTTGCCACATGGTCGCGTCGAGCTGCAGCGCCTCGCGCAGCTTGGTCTCGGCTTCGGAATATTTGCCGGTGCGAACCCACACGCACCCCTGGAGAAAATGTCCGAAGGCGGAGTCGGGGCGGCGCTGCAGTCCGGAAGACACTGCAGCTTCCGATTCGGGATAGCGGCCGGTCAGCAGGAACAAATTGCCGAGATTGAAATAAGCCTGTGGATCATTCTGATCCAGACGGAGCGTATCCTGAAATTGTTGTTCCGCCAATTTAAAATCTGATTTGCTCAAGTACAGCGTGCCCAGATTGTTATGGGCCGGGTAGTAGTCCGGAGCAATCTTCAGGGCGCCTTCGTAGTGTGAGATCGCTTCCTCCTGCTTGCCTTTGTGTTCGGCGTCAACCGCCCGTGCATACTCTTTGAGCGCCTTCTTAGGAAAGCGCTTGTTGTAGTCCGCCAGATCGACCAGGTAAGGGCTGCCTCCCGACGCTCGCGCGCCGATCGGGTCTTCCTTCTTCTTGTCCTCGCGCAAGCGCAGGGCGATCTGTAACGTAACGACGGGCGTAACGGAGGCACTCACATCTGCCCGTTCTTCCACAGGGTAGTAATCCTCGTCGTTGATGACCACTCGATATCCGTTAGCCAGCAAGTTCGAAAACCCGAAACGGCCGTCATTGTCGGTGTACACACTCTCAATGGTGCCCCCGTGGAGGCGCAGTTCTACCATGATCGGGTGGGGTGGGACTTCGCCTCTACCAACGCGGATCTGGCCAATAATCCTTCCGAGTATTTGGGTTTGCCCAACCAGGGTGCTCGGCAAAAACAGCCACAGCGCAAGAAAAAGCCCGAGACGAGGTCTGCGGATCATGGTATTCAGCCGCAAAAGAGAAAAGGGGCCCATTCTCAAGAACGCGAGAACGGGCCCCGGGAAACAAGTCCGGCTAGAAGCTAAGCTTCAAGCCAAACTGCATGGTCCGCTGACCAATCACACCGCCAGCGACACCGAACAGTCCGCTGGTGATGTTGTTCTTGTTGGTCGTGCCGCTGGTCGCCAGTTCGAAGTTAGTGCGGTTGAACACGTTGAAAGCGTCAGCGTCGAACTTCAGGTTGAACCGCTCGGTCAACTTGAACGTCTTCGACAGGGTCAGGTCTGTTTGCCAGAGGCCAGGGCCGACAAATGTATTACGTCCGAGGTTACCGGCGCAAGCAAAGCACGGCGAGGAAAGAACCGGCAAGTTTGCCTGAGGCGAGCCACCGGGACAGCCGGCCCAGCCGCATGCCCACGTACTGCGGCTGAAATCGCCGAACTTGGGAACACTGCTATCCGGACGTTCATTCCGGCCGCGAGTCAGCATGTAGTCACCACCCAGGTTCTCGCAGTTCCCAGAGTTAACGTCCGCAGCGCTGCAGGGCGTAGCCCCTCCGCTGCTAATAGTTCTCAGTCTTGGCGCTGTTGTGCGGAACGGTTCCCAGTGGGCGCCGCTTTGGAACTGCCAGATCCCACTCAGAGCCCAGCCACCCAGAAGGTATCCACCAACACCCCCCATGTGCTGGCCAGGTAACAGCCAGACGTGATTAACGACCAGGCGATGGCGGATGTCATAGATCGAGTTGCCTCGATCCAAGCCGGGATTCGTCGGATCGGAGGTGAAGCCTTCGCCGCCGGCGGCGCCATTGGCTGTTGTGGCGCCACTGTGCCAAGTGGAGCCGTCATCAATGGAGTGGCTGTAAGTGTAGTTCACGTTAAACAGGAACCCGTGACTCATCTGCCGCCGCAGAGAAGCCTGCAGGGAGTTGTAATTGGAGTTCACCGCGTTCTCCCAAACGCGCAGGCGCCCGTAGTTGGGGTTAGGCCGGCCCCCGTAGCCGATCAGGTTCTCGCCGATGTTGTTGACGATTGCGGAGCCGACCGGCAACACGGTTCCAGGTAGGCGGTTGACGTCCTCGGCACGGAACAGCTTGTGACCCGCAGTGCCCACGTAGTTCACTTCCAGCACGGTCTTCGGAAGAATCTGGTGCTGAACGCCAAAGTAGAAGTTGTATACGTATGGGTCATCGATGCCCTGCGGGAAAACGATTCCCGTGAGCAACGCCAAGTTGGGATTCTGGGGATTCCAGCCGTCAATGTTGCCGTGCGCCTGCGCTCCGGTCGTTCCCTGGCCCTGCGTACCCGATGGGGCTCCGAGGTAGGTCGGAGTAATCCCGCCCGGGACCAGCGCGCCGCCGACCGGCACGCAATTCCCCTGGTTGGTGCCATTGTTGGTGCAGTTTGTCGGTGCATACACCACACTGTTCACGTCGCCACCGATGAAGTTGGTGACGTTATTGAACGAATAGTAAGGCAGGTTCCAGCGCGAGTTCGAGAGTGGGTTATAGAGGGTGCCCTCGTACGCGATGCCGAAGCCGCCGCGCAATGCGGTCTTGCCGTCGCCAAACACATCCCACGCAAAACCAACGCGCGGGCCGAAGTCCTTGTGACGGCCCTTGCCCAGCGTCGCAGATGGTGCAAAACCGCCTGGTCCGCAGACCCCGGCAAGTTGTGCCAGCGCTTCTTGCGTCCCGTTGGTATTGCAACCGGGACTGCCCGCCGGAGCGTTGCCGTTGATCATCTGGTGGATTACGTCGGGGCCCGGGCCGAGGACAAATGTGGTCGCGAAGTTGGCCTCCTCGTTGTGACGCCTATAGAGGTCATAACGCAGTCCCAGTTGCAGAGTCAGGCGCTTGGTAACCTTCCAGTCATCCTGGAAAAAAGCCCCCATCTCCAGGTTGCGCCAGTGCCGGACGTTGCTTTGCAGGGCCGCGCTTGGAAGCGTGTTGCTCGTGATCAACGCCTGTATAGTCGCTTGCGAGCAGGGAGGCTTGCAGATTCCCGGATCGACGCCGGCTGACACTGCGTAGGGAGAATCCGCCGCAAAGAAAATCGGATCGCTGAAGTAATAAGAAGGGCGCGCCACGTTGAACTCGCTGTTCTCGATGTTGCGCCGGAAATCCACTCCGACCTTCATGTTGTGGTTGCCGTGGGTGATCGACAGCATGTCGGAGTACGTGTAAACATTCTCCTTGAAGAACTGCGGGTATCCGCTGTAAGAACCAAATCCGACCGACCCGTCGTCAAAGGCGGTCGAAGGAACGCCGCCCTGAGTAGTGTTGGTCAGGGTGACGTTCTGCTGGTACCCAACTCGTAATTCGTTGAGAATGGTCGGGGTAAAGGTGTGGACATAGCTTAACTGCCCGTTGGGAGTCCGGCCTATGAACGGATTGGTAAATCCGCGGCTGCAGGAGACGGAACAAGGGCCGAAACTGTCGCTCGTTCGCGAAAGATTGTAATTCGCAGAGAAGCGGTTGCTGGAATTCCAGTTGTAATCCAGGCGCAACGAACCTTCGTTGCCGTTGAACAGGTTCTGGTTGATGCCGCTCCCGGTCTGTGACTTGAAAAGCGCTACGCTCGTGTTCTGGAAGTTCAGCGTAGACACACCAGTGATGGGGTCACGGCCGACTTTACCCGCCATCGCAGTCAGCGGAGTGCTGCAGGGCAATCCCGTGTCGGTCAAGGGGACGGTGTTGTCAACCACCGGGACTACACCGAGGATGGATTGCATCCTGAACGCGAGAGCATTTGCCTGTGCCGTCGTGCCGCCCAAGGCGACATAGTTATCGGGGCAGACGTAGTCAGCGTAACTGGAAAACCCGGTAGTGGTGTTCGGCGAGACGCTCGTGATATAGGTATCGAGATTCGTAGTCGGGGTTCCTATTACACTCGGAGCAAACTTGGTGTAGAACAGACTTGCCACCGATTGAGTGTTGCTGGCAGAATCAGCCGCCGCGACCGCATCCCGCCATTCCTGTGATTCTACGGTGACCGCAGAAGGCGTGCCCACGGTGTTGAAACGGCTTCCCTGGTAAGACCCGAAAAAGAAGAGCTTGTCCTTGATAATCGGGCCACCCAAACTGAAACCAAACTGGTTCCAATGAAGCGCAGGCCGCGGCTGATTTGCCTGGTTCAAGAAAAAGTCGTTGGCATTGGCGTCACTGTTGCGAAGGTATTCCCAGACTGTACCGTGAAGGGCATTCGTGCCCGACTTCGTCACCAGGTTTACGGTGCTGCCGGCGCTATTGCCATACTGCGCCGACATGTTCAGCCCCAATTGCTGAAATTCCTCGACCGTATCCTGAATCGGCGTATTTACGGCACCGCCGCTCAAGCCCTTGTTCGACACACCATTGATCAGGAACCCGTTGAAGTCTTCGCGGACGCCGTTGACCACTGTGTTGTGACCGTTTTCAAAGTCAGTGCCGGCCACGTTCACAGCACCCGCGCTCAGTTGCATCAGGTCAAATACGTTGCGCCCGTTCAGCGGCAGATTGTTGATCTGCGCCGCATTCACCGTGGTGGCCAGTTTGGCATCCTCGGTGTTGACCACGGCCGCTTCGCCAGTGACTTCGATCACTTCGGAAGCGTTACCAATTAGCAGCTTGAAGTCCACGTGCGCGATGGTGCCCGCGTTCGCGGTCACACCGGCGTTGGAGACCGTCTTGAAGCCCGCAGCCTCGACTGTTATTTTGTAGACGCCGGCCGGCACCTCCCTCACCGAGTAGCTGCCGCCGGAATTGGTCGTGGCGGTAAAGTTGAGGTCGGTCGCCGGATTGGTAACCGTAACCTTGGCGTTCGCAATCGCCGCGCCGGTTGGATCGGTCACGGTACCGGTAAACTGGCCGAACTGCACCTGTGCGAATGCGCTGAAGGTTAAGGCCAGCACGGCAAACACTGCGAGGCAAAACTGCAATCTTTTCATTTACCTACCCCCTAGGGAGATCGTGGCGCGTGGTTTTGAAGTATGCACGGAAATTCTTGTTGCGAACCCTGGTCGTGAACCTGTGTTGCCAACTCTCACTGCGGTCAAAACTCTTACACTCGCATCAACCGAAAACACATCAGTAGGGTGCCGCATCACCTGCTACTGTGAAGCGCGCAGAATTCTGCGCCACGAACGACTGTTTTGTCAACCATGTTGCTGATTCCGTTGAGCGAACCGGGTGAAAGTGTCGAAAAAAACCGTCGCTCGCCACCGAAAGCAACAACGGCTAAGTGCTTCTGGGAGGAATCGCACTTCTTGAACCAAACGACAGTGTCCAATATTTCAAACACTTACGGGCACAATGGGCACTATTCCTATGAGTAACTGAAGATCAAAATACGTCAGGCTACCAAATTCCGTAGATCATCGCCCTCTGAATGACTTGTAACGGGCCTGCTTCTGTCGGTTGCTCCCGAAGCTTCGGATTCTCTGGTCAGCGCTTGGCGCCCACCGCTGGTCGCCTTTCAGAATTTCTTTCCGGGATTTCTTCCAATGACGCCACTACCTTCTTTGACGATGAGTTCCTGATCCGCCGCCTCCGGTCCCAATTTGTCGACCTGCCCGCTCGGCCAGCGAATGACGATCGCATCGACTCTTGTCGCCGCGCCCAGGCCGAAATGAACGCGCGGGTCGTTCGAACTCTCAAAGCTGCTTCCGGCGCGCACCTCTACATAGCGAGTTGAGCCCTCGACCGCGATCTCGACCTTCGCACCATAGCCGTCGCGGTTCGATTTGCTGCCGATGGTCTTGATCCGCAGCCAGTGGCCGGGTGACGGGACTTCGTTGCGCAGCAGAACCGGAGAAGCGTCGAGGTTGGTAATCAGCAGATCCTGACGGCCGCGATTCCAGAAGTCCGCTGTCAGGGCGGCACGACCCACATATTTTTTCGCCAGCGCGCCACCCGCCTTCTCACCGACGTCTTCGAACTTTCCATTATGCCGGTTGTGAAACAGGAACGGCCGCTCGGCATAGCCGACACCGAAGGCCTGCCCTTCAACCTGCGGATCGACGTGACCATTGGCAATGAAAATATCGGGCCATCCGTCGTTGTCGTAGTCGAGAAACTTCGCGCCGAAACCCAGATAGGGAATGCTGATGGCTCCAATCCCCGCAGCGCTTGCTAAGTCAGTGAACTCGCCATTGTGATCGTTGCGATAGAGGTTGTTGGCATCGTCGGAAAAATTAGTCTTCACAATGTCGGGCCATCCGTCGCGATCGTAATCGGCCGCATCAATGCCCATGCCAGCCTGTTCGCGGCCGTCGGAGCTGTAGGCCACGCCGGCCTCGGCGCCGACTTCGGTGAATCCACCGTGACAGTTGTTGTGATAAAGCAGGCTCGGCGAAGAATCGTTCGCTACGTAGAGATCGAGGCATCCGTCTTTGTCGTAATCCAGCCACAAGACGCCGAGGCCGTAGTAGCTGTCGGTATCGATGCCAAGTTTCTCCGTGACATCGGTGAACGTGCCGTCACCGTTGTTGTGGTAGAGACGATCCCGCGAGCCTTTCAACCCGCGCGGCCCGCAGTTCACCGGGATGCCCCGATACTGGCAGAACACACCGTTACCGAACTGCGGCAGGTTATTGAAATCCAGGTCGACGTAGTTCGCGACATAGAGATCGAGGTTGCCATCGTTGTCGTAGTCTCCAAAGGCCGCGCTGGTTCCCCAGCGCTCGGCATTGGCGACGCCGGCTTTCGCGGTGACGTCGGTAAACGTGCCGTCGTGGTTGTTGCGGTAGAGAACGGAACCATGGAAGCCGGTGATGTAAAGGTCTTCCCATCCGTCGTTGTCGAAGTCACCGACGGCGACGCCGTAACCCCAACCGCAGATATTCAGTCCTGACTTCGCCGACACGTCGGTAAACGTTCCGTCATGATCGTTGTGATAGAGCCGCGGTGGATGGCACTTGCCCGCGCGATAGTCTGCCGGCGTCGAACCATCGACCAGCAGGAGGTCCATCCATCCGTCGTTGTCGTAGTCGAGCGCGGCAGCACCTCCGCATTGG
>Ga0210406_10001340_pt1 | contig 30287 bp, 27 predicted proteins | sample IncBWC30MmetaG_FD_155454 | JGI IMG/M metagenome (GOLD analysis project Ga0210406, IMG submission 155454) | Forest soil microbial communities from Barre Woods Harvard Forest LTER site, Petersham, Massachusetts, United States - Inc-BW-C-30-M | ecosystem: Environmental > Terrestrial > Soil >... | reverse complement strand
CACGCCCGCATCCCGGACATGCACATGGATCAGTGCGAAAAAATCCTGGCGGCCATTCGAAAGAAGCTTGCGGAAGACTTTCAGATCGAACACAGCACCGTGCAGCTCGAGCGCGCGGGACTGCCGGCCTCTTCGGGGTACGTCATGCCCGAACCAATGCGAAAAAACTGAATTAAGTAATAAAGCGGAGCGGTTCCCGCCTCAGGCGGGCAAGCGGATCGAAACCCCGCGCTGTTCGTTGAACTGTTGCGTCGCGCCCAGATCCAGTGTATTCAGCGGAATCGTGCGGCGGAGTCCTTCCGCCGTGACGTATTGCAGCCGGTCGTTGATCAGGGAATACGCAACGGCAAAAATCAGGCTGCCGTCCTGGCGCACAAAAACATACTCAGTCTGCTCCGGCGGAAGTGGCTCGGAGCGCATCCGGTCCCTGAAACTGCTGTCGGTATCGCGCGCTGGGGGCTGCTCCGCGGCCGGAGGTTGGTTCGCGGCCTCGCTGTCATCCGCCTGGGGCGCGGGCGCACCCTGGTCTGCATACGCCGGAACCGGCATATAAAAGCCGCCGTCAATAAAAGGAATCACAAAGCCTGAATCGCGAAAGCGGTGGCGACCAGCGTTGGGATGCGTGGCGAAGAAATGTGGATAGTCGAACCCCAAGCCGGGGACGCCAATGTCATTCGCCGAAAAGTCGCCGTTCGGGAAGACCGGATCGGTCGAAAAATTACTGCGGCGAGTCGTATTTGTATGGTTCCAGCCGGTTGGACGCGTCGCTCTTGGCGCGGTACCCACACGTGTGCTCACCGGGGCGCTGCGAACGACAGGTCGCGGGGTCACGGCTGAACGAACAGGTGCAGAATGCGCCACAGCCCTGGGCGCCGCGGCAACGAAGGCGTGTGCACCACCCACGGACGGCATCGCCCCGCCTGCGCGCTGCGCCTGCGCGATTACAGGAAGTGTCCAAATAAGGAGAAATAGAAGAGGTGCTCGCCGCATGATCCCTACCCCGAATGAGGCCCTGACTGTACTTCATTGTATTAGACGCGCCCATCGGCTTCAACGTTACTCCCGATTCGCCGCCGCCGATTCCAGGGCGATGGCTGGACTTTCCCGCCACCCGGGACTGTGCTATAACCGAGGGGCCGTGAAACATACCGGTCAGCAGGAAATCGCCCTTGCGGCAGCGAGGGGCGTGGTGGTCGGGGAGTCTGGCCCGTCAGCGCAGTCGGCAAGCGAAGCTTCCACTCACCGCCAGGAAGATGCCTCACGGTATTGCCCTGTATGTTCGCAGCGGCTGGAGTCGCGACGCTGCAAGTTGATTTGCAACGTGTGCGGGTATTACATGTCCTGCGCGGACTACTACTAAGAATCGCCCGGCGGTCCGGAACCCTGAAAAGACCGCTTTGCGAAATCTACTAAAAACAGATATGCTTTGCCGTTCCGGGCCGGGTTGCCGCCGGACCTGCATACGGACCAGGAGGAAATTAACGTGGCATTGAAGATGACTAGTCGCGAAGTGGACGGCGTAACCGTCATTGCAATGGACGGGCGGATCGTGCTGGGCGAAGAATCAAACGCACTGCGCGAAAAAGTGAAATCGCTGATCGCCGAAGGCAAGAAGAAGATCGTGCTCAACATGGACAACATCACGTTCATTGACAGCGCGGGCCTCGGCACGCTGGTATCGGCGCATCACAGCGCCAAGGCCCAGGGTTCGTCCCTGCGGCTGTGCCATCTGGGCACGAAGTTCACCGAAGTGCTGCAAATCACCAAGCTGATGACCATTTTTGACGTCTACAACACCGAAGCCGAAGCGGTCGCCAGCTTCTCAAAGTAATTATTCCCAAAGCCGCAGCGAAGTTTCTTAAAGCAGGGGCAGGCTTCAGCCTGCCCCTTTTCTATTCCGCCACGTGATAAATCGTAATCCCGCTCAAAAGCTTCGGATAAAAGTCCGTCGACTTCTGCGGCATCACTTCTCCGGAAGTGGCAACTTTCATCACCACGTCAACGTTGACCGGATTCAGCAGAAACGCCACCTGCGCCCCGCGATCCACAGCCTCGATCGCCGCTGCGAATTCCCGCTCATAAGTAAGGTTCGATTCGGACGCCACCGCGTGCGGCGTGACTCCTAACGCCGGTTCGAGAATCCCCTGGTGCAGCAGCGCCACATCCAACTGCCGCTGCAGCGGTGACAGCCCCGGTAGAATTTGCGCAAGATCCGCCTTCGGCCGAAGCGTAAAAAGATGGAAAGCACGAGCTCCGCCACCCGGCGCGGGATAGACGCCTATGGCGCGCTGCGTTTTAGCCTGCGTCAAACGGGTTCGGAATTTCTCCATCGCCTCCGCACGCCGGGAATCATCCGCGAAAGAAAAAACATCCGTAGCAAACCACGGCTCCAGGTAACGCCGCACCGCGCTCCAGGAAAAGTCCCTCAGATTGTTCAGCACGCGGTGCGTCGGCAGAATCGTCAGTCCCTCGGTGTGCGTGTTCACAAAAGTCATCATCGAGCGCTCGTAAAGAGCATTGGGAACCAGCTTTCCCGCCTTCGTTCGTGATTCGTTCCGGAAGTTTAGCGACGTCTCATAACGATGATGGCCGTCCGCGATCACCAACTTCTGATCGGCCATGGCCTTCTGGATCGCGGCAATCCGGGTAGGATCGGCGACCGCCCATAGACGATGCACTACTCCGTATTCGTCGGGCAGTTCTGTCACCGGCTTTTCCGCTGATTCCACCTCGCCGAGAATCGCATCCACGCGCTTCTCAGGATCTGAATAAATCATGAACAATTGCCCGGTATGCGTATGCGTGTGCCGCAAAAGCTCCAGGCGGTCGGCCTTGGGCCCGGAAAGCGTGTGCTCGTGGCGGAAGACAACGTTGTTTGCGTAATCCTCCAGCTGTCCCGCGCCAATAAATCCGTGACGCGTGCGGCGCGCGGAACTTCCTGGAACGGTAAATTCCTGCGTGTACGCATAAAACGCTGGCGCCGCATCCTGCCTTAGCGCGTTCGTGTCAATCCATCCCTTCAGTGCCGCGGCCGCCCGCGTGTACACATTATTCTGCGGCGTGTCGTTTGCAAAAGTCCGCCCCTTCTCCACCGCAATCAGGTTGTGCGGGTCGGCGGCGTAATACTTCTCCTGTTGCACCGGCGAAATCTTGTCGTACGGCTGCGTCAGTACACGATCGAATGGAGCAATCTCCGGGTTATAACGGTAAGCGCGGAACGGATAAACCAGGGCCATGGACTCTCCCAGCAAAGTTTTGCAGCAATCGTAGCCCCTTAGTTTACGCGAATTCCCCGCCATCTGAAAAAGGTAGCGGAGGCCACAACTGGCTCAGTTTTCAATTTCCAAGTTGATTAGGCCCGGATGAAAAATGGAGTTCCGTGGTATAAGTCATAATCACCGGCGCATTCTGGATGCATTTCTTGAACCAAACGGAGAACAAATGGCTCGCGTAACGGCGTACGTTGTCCAGTTCGCTTTGCTATGCACATTCCTTGCAGCCTTCGCGTCGGCACAGAAAGTTAGCGGCGGCCCTGTCCCTGCGCTGCCCGCTGCCACTCTGCAAGCTTCGGCAGGATCATTCGATGTCAACGCGGCCGTCGACACTTATCTCAGGAAGATGCCACCCTCAGAGCGCGCCCGCTCTAACTCCTATTTCGAAGGCGGCTATTGGCTGCTCTTGTGGGATTTCCTCTCGACCATCGCAGTCATGTGGATCTTGCTCAGGTTTCGATTGTCAATGCACATGCGCGATTTGGCCGAGCGCATAACACGCGTTCGCGCACTTCAGACCGCTCTGTACTGGGTGCAGTTTATTCTCTTTGTGTCTGTGATTACCTTCCCGCTCACCGTTTACGAAGGCTATTTCCGCGAGCACAAATATGGCCTTCTGAATCAGACGTTCGGGCCGTGGGTACGGGAACAGGCCATTATGCTGGCCGTTAGCATGGTGCTCGGTGGGATTCTGATCGCGCTGCTCTTCGGGTTGGTGCGGCGCCTGGGGAAAAACTGGTGGGTTTGGGGAGCTGTGGTCAGCATTCTTTTTCTGACGTTCGTCAGCTTGATCGCCCCGGTCTACATTTTTCCTCTCTTCAACAAGTACACGAAGTTGCAGGATGCTCGAATCAAAGATCCAATCCTCAGCATGGCGCGGGCGAACGGGATTCCTGCCACCGACGTCTACGAGTTCGACGCCTCCCGGCAATCAAACCGGGTTAGCGCGAACGTCAGCGGTTTCGCCGGGACACTCCGTATTTCGCTGAACGACAACCTTCTGAACCGGTGCACTCTTCCGGAGATTGAAACCACCATGGGGCACGAGATGGGCCATTATGTTCTTAACCATGCGTATAAAGGCGTGGTCATGTTTGGAGTCGTGGTGGTGATTGGCTTCGCCTTCCTGAACTGGTTCATCAGCTTCGGCCTTTCGCGTTGGGGAGAGACTTGGGGCATCCGGGGGATGACCGACGTCGCCGCGTTGCCCCTGGCAGCTATCGGGTTTTCCGTTTATTTCTTTCTCCTGACGCCTGTGACGAACACGGTCACACGAACCATGGAGTTCGAGGCGGACATGTACGGATTGAATTCTGCTCGTCAACCGGATGGCGAGGCCAATGTTGATTTGATGTTGGGAGAATATCGCAAGCTCGACCCCGGGCCGGTTGAAGAGTTTGTCTTCTTCGATCACCCGAGCGGTCGAACCCGAATTACCGCCGCCATGCGTTGGAAGGCGGAACACCCGGAGACGGCGTCTCCGGAAGAACTTGCCAGGCCCCTTTTTTGACTCTCACTAGGGCTGGCCGCTTTTAGCCTCCATTTCCGATTTGAATCTGACGAATTAGGTTTATGATGCCCTTGGAAGCCTTGAGTCCCGGCAGCGCCCAGATCCGCCGCAGCATGCCCCGGGCTGCCCCAGCGTCTCTGCGCGAGCAAAAGTCCAAATCGGAAATTCGTTTTAAAATAAGCAGGTTCTCAAGAAGCTGGCTATGTATCCAAGGAGTGTTGAGATGCGAAGGAGGCAGGTACCCTTCATCATTGTCTGCTCGCTGGTTCTGGTCTGGTCCACGATTGGTATGGGAGCGCAGGAATCGAATTCAGCTCTGCTGGAAAAGTCACGTCAAGCTCTCACCAAGCGGGACTACACGCATGCCCTGGAGCTATTGAAGCAAGTGGATCCCGCGAGGCCGGAGCGTACCACGATGCTAGCAGTCGCGAATGGTATGGCGTGCCAGGAGGACCCGAGTGCAGATGCTCAGTGCGCGCTGGCAAAGCAGTTCTTCACGCAGGTACTGAGTCATAGCACCCATGATGGTCTGGCATTGAGCTGGCTAGGAGCGTTGAGCTTTCACGAAATGCGAGGACCGGCGCGATTTGCAAAGCTTGATGAGGTTCGGGGCTATTTCACTACACTGCTAGCGGCGCATCCGGATGAGCCCGCCTGGCGTGCCGAATCAGACTACTGGCTCGGGGTGACAGCATGGCTGGCGAGTTATTGGCGAAATCAGGATGCGCGCGCGGATTACAACCGCAACTCCCAGATACCACTGCAATGGAACGATCCGCTTCCTGAGGCCGTCAGGACCGAGCTTGCTCGTCAGTGCGGTGACATGGTCAACAAAGGCGTCGAAGGATTGCAGAAGCGGGTGGACCAGCAAGGCAAGGATTTGTACTCGCTGGCTTATCTGAACCTACTATTAAGACAGCGGGCCGATTTACAGGAGAATGCCGAAATGAGGGCCAAAGACCTGAGAATGGCCGACCAGTTGGTGAACCGGATTAAAGAGCTTCAGAAGTCTGAAGTGCTAGTTATAGATATTCCGCTGCACCCGGCAATACCGCCGCCTCCACCACCTCCGCCAGTCCAAAGTCCAAAATCTTAACCTCCCCCCGTTCGGTCACAAAGCTGTTGGCCGGCTTGATGTCGCGATGGACAATGCTTTTCCCGTTTTAATACTCTTAGCTGGCCGACCGTTGTGGTTCTTGACCATAGGTTTAACAAAGTGAATTTAGATGATTGGCCTGTGTGAGAACGTTGGCGCCTCTCATGTGAATTGCCGCCTGCCCGCATAGGGCCCAACCGGTAGCGTATTACAATAAAGGAGTATGCCTGACTCGAACTTTTCTTCCTTACGCGCCTTTCTTTTTGATCTGGATGGCACGCTGATTGATTCGAAGCTGGACCTCGTAAACTCCGTCAATTTCATGCTGCGGGAGATGCAGCGCGACGTTCTGCCCCTTGCCACCGTCGCAAGTTACATTGGACGTGGCGCGCCCCGATTGGTGGCCGATGCTCTCGGCCCCGAGGCCGCGGAAGGCGACCGCAAGCGCGGCCTGGAAATTTTTCTGGCGCACTATAGCAAACACAACCTGGACGCGACCCGCGTCTACCCCGGCGTCGTCGAAGGCCTCGAAGCGCTTCAGGATCGCCCCATGGCCGTGCTCACCAACAAGCCACAAAAGATGAGCGTCGAAATCCTCGAAGCCCTCGGCCTGCTGAAATATTTTCGCGCCGTTTACGGCGGCGACAGTTTCGAAAAGAAAAAGCCCGACCCCGCCGGCGCGCAAGCCATTCTGAAAGATCTCGGCGCGCAACCGCAGGAAGCAGCCATGGTCGGCGATTCCGACGTGGACATAAAAACGGCCCGCAACGCGGGAATGCTGGCTATCGCCGTGAAGTACGGCTTCGGCCAGCACGACCGCCAAGCCCAGCCCGCCGATCTTTACGTGGACAGCCTCCAGGAAATCGCCGCGCTCGCGTTGCCGTCGCGGTAATCCGTCTTTCGATCAAATAACCGTCGACGCCTTGGAATCGGCACGTTCTTCTATTGAGTGCGGCAGCGAAGCTGTCGCTTTTACGAACCAAACGCCTCCTCAAAACTCAAATTGGGCGAAATTCTACGCCGTAAAAGCGGGAGCTCCGCTCCCGCACTCAAAAATCCCGCAACCCGGCCGCAACCAGCGCTTGCCTTCCTGCTCCCGGGTTTGGCAGACTCACCGCGTGCTTATTGGCCTCTTTCCCGAGCTGAACGCACCGGGCGGCATCCAACGCGCCGGCCGCCATTTGGCTTTCGTGATGAGCGAGTACGCCGCCTCCCACAAAATGGAATCCCGCTTCCTGAGCCTGAATGACACGCAGGAGCTTCATCGCATGCATGTGGGCGACCGCGAATTCGTCTTCACCGGCGCCGACCGAGGCAAACTGAAATTCGCGGCAAAGGCCATGCGCGCCGCGCGCCGCCGCCCGAAAATCGTCCTGGCCGCGCATCCCAATCTCGCACCACTGCTCCGCTATATGCGCCTGCTTGCCCCAGGAATGAAAACTATCGTGTGCACGCACGGAATCGAAGTCTGGGAACCCTTGTCCTCAACGCGTCGCAACGCTCTTTGCCGCGCCACGATGGTTCTCTCCCCAAGCCGCGCCACCTCGGACCACCTCATCACCGTTCAGGGCGTCGCTCACGATCGCATCCGTGTTTTGCCATGGGCCCTTGACCCGGATTTTGCGACGAGATTCTCGGGCGATTCCCCCTCCCCTCTCCCCGCGGATTTTCCTCCGGGCCGCGTGATTCTCAGCGTGGGTCGCTGGCTGGCTACGGAACGCTATAAAGGAATGGACACCCTGATTCTGGCCATGTCGCGACTGCTCCTTCGCTGGCCCGATTTGCAGCTCGCCATCGTCGGCTCTGGCGACGATCGCGGCTGGCTCGAACACGTCGCCCGCGACTCCGGCGTGCAGCGCCACGTGCGTTTCCTGACGGATATTTCCTACGGCGAACTCTCCGCGTGTTACGAAGCCGCCGAGATCTTCGCGCTGCCCAGCCGCGGCGAAGGCTTCGGCTTCGTTTATCTGGAAGCAATGGCTCATGGAAAGCCGGTGATCGGCGGCGCCCATGGCGGCGCGCCGGAAGTCATTCAGGACGGCATCACTGGATACGTCGTCCAGCACGGCGACACCGTCCAACTCGCTACCTCCATCGACACCCTGCTCTCGAATCCCGAAAATGCCCGCCGCATGGGAGAAGCAGGGCGGCAGCGCGTGGAAAACGAGTACCGCTTCAACATATTTTCCAAGGGATTCAAGAAAATCCTCCGCGAACTATGCGAATCCTGAACGTCACCCAAAGTTACGCGCCATTTTTCGAATTTGGCGGCCCGCCCGAAAAAGTCCGCGCGCTTTCCGAAGGACTCGCCCAATTGGGCCATGAAGTCACCGTTCTTACCGCGGATTGGGGCCTCGAGCGGCGCGTTGCGGAACTTCCCGGCGAACCACCCGCGGAAAACAGCCCGTTCGGCAAGAAGCGCGAAGTCCGCGGAGTGAAAGCCGTCTACCTGGCAAACTGGTTTCATTACCGAGCGGCCAGTTGGAATCCCGCTCTGCCTCGCTACCTACGCGCCCGCCTGAAAAATTTCGACGTAGTCCACATCTTTGGCCTTTACGATCTCCTCGGTGCGCGCACCGCCGCGGCCGCGCAAGAGATGAAAATTCCCTATGTGGTCGAACCCATCGGAATGTTCGTGCCGATTGTTCGCAACCTCTTCCTGAAGCGCGTCTATCACCGTTTCTTCGGGGCGAAAATGCTGCAGGGTGCCGCAGCCATCATCGTCACCGCCGAGCAGGAAAAAGCCGAATTGATCGCCGGCGGAATCCCCGCAGAAAAGATTGTACTGCGGAGAAACGGCGTGGCCGCGCCCGCCTCGCTGCCCGAACGAGGCCTATTTCGCAAATCTCTCGGTATCCCCTCGGACGCGAAACTGATTCTCTTCCTCGGCCGGCTCTCTCAAAAAAAAAGCCCCGATCTTCTCCTGCAGGCCTTCGCGCAGCTTCCACCTTCATCCAATGCGGCGCATCTCGCCTTCGTCGGGCCCGACGAGTCCGGCATGCTCGCCCGGCTTCAACAAATGGCCGCACAATTGGGAGTAGCCCAGCGCGTTCACTTTTCCGGTCCGCTCTCGGGAAATCCCAAATGGTCGGCCTACCGCGATGCCGACATTTTCGTCCTCCCCTCCCAAAACGAAAATTTCGGAAACACGGCCGCCGAATCCGTTGCCGCCGGCACACCGGTGATCGTCACCGACCAGTGCGGCATCGCCCCGTTACTCGACGGCGTGGCCGGAATGGTCGTACAACATTCGGCAAGTTCCATCGCGGGAACCCTGTCCACTCTTCTGCACGAACCTACCCTCTACACAGAGTTGAAGAATGGTTGCGCCACTGCGGTGCAGCGATTAGACTGGGGCCTGCCCACCCGCGAAATGGATTCGTTGTACAAAAAATTAGCGGGTCTCGCCATGTCCTCGGAGAGTCAGGCACGGGGGAGTGGACCTTAATCTGTGGGAAGCCATCGCGTATTCCGGTTTTTTTGGTGGGCAACCAATGCATTCCTTGCCCTCTCACTACTGGGAACCCTCTGCACGGGGATTTGGGAACATTCCGTTCGCCAATACCTTAAAGGCTTTTCCGATGCCATCATCCCCGAGGCCTCTACCCCTCAGCAAAAGGCCGAGGGCATTCTCACCTGGATGCGTTTCGGTCCACCGCGCTTGGAAGCCGTGGACCCTTCCGCGCTCTCGGCGCACGATCCCAGTGACACTTTGAATTACCGCCAGCTTCTCGAAGTCTGCGGCAGCGCGACCAACGCGTTCCTGAATCTTTCCCGCAGCTCCGGCCTGGAAGCCCGCCGCTTGCTCCTGCTCAGCCCGGACCGCACCGCCAAGCACGTCGTTGCAGAGGTTCATCTCGACGGCCGCTGGGTCATCGTCGACGCCACTTACCGTGTAATGATGAAAGATGCTCAGGGAAGACCCCTGACGCGCGCCGATCTTCAGGATCCGCGGCTCTTCCAGGAAGCGGCCGCCCGGATTCCCGGATACGTTCCTCTCTACTCCTACGAACGCGTGGCTCACGTGCGCGTCGGCGCTTTGCCGGTTCTGGGACCATTTCTTCGCCGCGCGCTGGACGCCATGCTTCCCGGATGGGATGAGTCCTTGAGCTGGAGCCTGCTGCTGGAGCGGCGCTCCTTCGCTTACTTTTTCCTGTCGGTGTGGGCGCTGATCTTTTTCCTGTTGCTGCGAATCGCAATGGCCTGGCTGGCCGATCATCGCCTGCGGATTCCCCGCCTTCACCTGCGCACCAGCCTCACCCGCGCCACCTCGACTTTCTTTTCAACTCCGGAGATAAAATAGCGCGTGTGCGGTATCTGCGGCTTCGCCTACGCCCCCGCCAGTAACGATGCCGAACGCCGCGTCCGAGCCATGGCCACGGCCATGCTTCATCGCGGCCCGGATGACGAAGGCTTCCTCGTCGAGGACTCCCGCGTTCCCGGCCTTGCCCTGGGAATGCGCCGCCTCAGCATCATCGATCTGCCCGGCGGCCATCAGCCAGTCTGGAACGAAACGCATGACGTCGCGGTCGTCTTCAACGGAGAGCTTTACAACTATCGCGAATTGCGCGAGCGGCTGACTCTCGCCGGCCACCGGTTCCAGACAAAATCCGACACGGAAGTTTTTGTGCACGGCTGGGAGGAGTGGGGCGAAGACCTGCTCGACGAATTGCGCGGCATGTTCGCGTTTGCGTTGCTCGATCTGCGCAAACACTTCGCCACCGTGCCGCTCGTTTTCCTGGCCCGCGATCCGCTGGGTATCAAGCCGCTCTACTACTCGCAAACCGAGGAAGGCTTCGCATTTGCTTCCGAGCTTCGCGCTTTGCTCGCCTCGGGAGCCGTGCCGCGCAAGCTTTCTTCCGATGCACTCACCAGTTATTTGCTCTTCGGTAGCGTCTCCGAGCCGCTGACTCTGGTCGAGAATGTTTTTTCCTTGCCACCTGGCCATCGCCTGCTGCTGCACGTGCCGGACCGACGCCGTACGCCACGTGCGCGTCCCTGGTGGGATCCCCGCCGTAGTCCAGCCGCTCGCGATCCGCGCCGCCCGCGCAATTTCACTACCGCGGTCCCCCGCGTCCGGGCACTTCTCGAAGATGCGGTTCGCGCTCACCTCGTCGCAGACGTTCCGGTGGGACTGTTTCTTTCCAGCGGCCTCGATTCCAGCGCCATAGCGGCCTTTGCCGCTCGCGCGCAAAAAGGCATCCAGAGCTTCACGCTCTCTTTTCCCGATACGCCATACGACGAGGCGCCCCTCGCCTGCCGCGTCGCCGAAGCCACAGGCACGAAGCACACCGAAATTCCGTTGCAAGGCCCGAACATGCTCGCCCGCCTCGACGAAGCCATCAGCGCGCTCGATCAGCCGACGATGGACGGCGTTAACACCTACTTCGTTTCCTGGGCCGCGCGCCAGGTCGGGCTGAAAGTCGCTCTCTCTGGCCTCGGTGGCGACGAACTTTTTGCCGGTTACTCGACGTTCACCGACACACCGAAGCTCGCGCGCCTCGAAATCCTCTCGCGCTTTGTGCCCGCTGCGTTTCGTCGCGTTAGCACTCCACTCATCTCCAGCCTGTTGGGCAAGCAAGGCTCCGCCGACGCCGCGCGCAAAGCCAGCGACGCCTGGCGCATGCCGAACGCCCTGCCGCATCCTTATTTCTTTACCCGCCTGCTCTTCCCACCTTCGGACCTTCAGCGCCTCACTGAACCACGCTTCCGCAAAAGCACCATCGCCGCCGATGGCGTCACCCTCGATCCCACGTGGCTCGCCTGGCTCGAGCGCATTGCCGACCAGTCGCGCGAATTCGAACCTGTCGCCGCGATCTCCTGGCTCGAACTCCGCACCTACATGGCCAGCACGCTTCTCCGCGACACCGACTCCGTCAGCATGGCCCGCTCGCTCGAAGTCCGCGTCCCTCTGCTCGACACGCCGCTCGTCGAATTCATGTGCGCCCTCCCCGATGAAGCCCGCGTCCGGCCCGAAACTCCCAAAGCCCTACTGCGCGCCGCACTCGAAGGCTTGCTCCCCCCCGAAATCCTTCAGCAGAAAAAACGCACGTTCACCCTCCCCTGGGAAAACTGGATGCGCACCACACTCCACCCCCGCATCGAAGCCAGCTTTTCCAGTCTGGCGCCAGCGTTAGCGACCCACCTCCACTCCGCCGGCGTACAAATGGTCTGGGACAATTTCCTCCACTCCCGCACCACCTGGTCCCGCCCCTGGTCCCTCTACGTCCTAAACGAATGGTGCCGCCGCCATTTGTCGTAAACTTCTGAGCCATCGACTGGGTCGCTATTGGTTGAGATTCCCTTTTGATCGTTAGTCAGACAATTGGAATACTTCCGACTGCCCGCTCACTCGACAGAAATGCTAACGCGCTCTATGCCGAAACGTTCCATACCAATTGGCTCGGCAAGGAAGTAGAATTGCCTCGCCCCAGAGTTGCGAGCTGCTGTGGAACAGAAACGTTAGCCAGAAAAAATGTTTTTCAAGATAGTACTTTCGGTCCTGGTCGTAATCGTGGCCCTTCTGGTATTCGCCGCAACAAGACCGAACTCTTTCCGCGTGCAACGGTCGATTAGTGTTCACGCTTCCAAGGGAAAGGTTTTCGCTTTTATCAATGATCTCCATTCCTGGGAAGCATGGGCCGATGACACCCGGGGAGACAGAACGGTGCAGAAGATCTACAGCGGTCCTGCGTGTGGCGCACATGCGGCAGTAGAATGGCACGGCAGCGGCCGTGCCGGGACCGCCAAGATGATCATCACCGAATCCGTCGTGCCAAGCCAAGTTTCCGTCAAGGTGGATTGGCTCAAGCCATTTGAAGCGCACAATCTCAACGAATTCACAATTAATACCCAGGGGGACGGGACAGAAGTTACGTGGAGCATTCAGGCCTCAAACCTGTACGCCATGAAGGTGATCGGAATCTTCGTTGACATGCAATCCGAATTTGGAAAACACATGGAGTCTGCCCTGAAAAACCTGAAGAGTGTTGCCGAACGAAAGGAATTGGAACCCAGCGTTGGAAACTAAACCGCTACCGTAAAGCCACAAGGCCCGACGAATAACACGCAACCTTTAATTTAGGTACACTGAATGATTCAGAGATGAACATTCTCGGGATCAATGCGTACCACGGCAACGCTTCGGCCGCTCTCGTTTGCGACGGCAAGCTGGTTGCCGCCGTGGAAGAAGAGCGCTTCAACCGCGTGAAATACGCCGCAGGCTTTCCCGCCGCGGCGATCCGTTACTGCCTGAAGGAAGCCGGCATCACCCTGGCCGATCTCGATCACGTGGCCGTGCCGCGCAATCCGTACGCGCGCCTCGGCACGAAACTCTTCTACGCCCTGCGCATGCCGTCCTTCGCACGCGAGCGCGCCAAAGTAATCACGAAGTTCACGGGAATTCCAAAGGCGCTTGCCGAAGCCTTCGACACCGACCCCACCAAACTAAAATCAAAGTTTCACCGGGTGGAGCACCACCAGGCGCACCTCGCCAGCACGTTTTTTGTTTCCCCGTTCGAACAAGCCGCCCTGCTTTCCGCCGACGGCCTCGGCGACTTCGCCAGCTCCATGTGGGGCCTGGGCAGCGGCAACCGCATGCGCATTGACGGCGCGATCGCGTTCCCCCATTCGCTCGGCCTCTATTACAGCGCGGTCACGCAATATCTCGGCTTCCTGAAATTTGGCGACGAATACAAAGTGATGGGCCTCGCCGCCTACGGTCAGCCCGCATACCTCGAACCCTTTCGCGACATCCTGCGCTTCGGCGGCAACGGCGGCGATTTCGGTTTCAAGCTCGGCCTCGACTATTTCACCCATCACAGAACCGGCCCGGAAATGTCCTGGGCCGAATCCGATCAAACTCCGATTCTCGGCAAAATGTTTTCCGACAACATGCCCCGCCTCCTCTGTGCCCCCGCGCGCCAACCCGATGAACCGCTCGAACAGCGCCATCGCGACCTGGCCTCCACTCTTCAGGCCCGCCTCGAAGAGGTCTACCTCGGCATGTTGCAGAAACTCGCCGCGAAGACTGGCGCCAAAGCCGTCTGCCTCGCCGGCGGAGTCGCCTTCAACTGTGTCGCCAACGGGAAAATTTTCGATGCCACGCCATTCGAACAGGTCTACGTCCATCCTGCTGCGGGTGATGCAGGCCTCGCCGTCGGCGCCGCCTATTACATCTGGCATCAGATTCTCGGCCAGCCCCGCTCGTTCGCGATGAACCACGCCTATTGGGGCCCCGGGTATTCTCCCGAGGAAGTCCGCGCGGCCGTCAAAGCCAGCAGCGTGTCGCATGGCGGCTACACAATCGCCGAACTCCATGAAGAAGAACTCCTCCGCCGCACCGCCGCCATCATCGCCGAAGGTAAAATCCTCGGCTGGTATCAAGGCCGCGCCGAATGGGGCCCTCGCGCCCTCGGCAACCGCAGCATCGTCGCCGACCCGCGGCGCCCCGAAATGAAAGAAATTCTCAACCGCCGCATCAAGCACCGCGAAATCTTCCGCCCCTTCGCGCCGTCCATCCTCGCCGAAAAAACCGGCGAGTGGTTCGAAAAGTCGCATCCTTCCCCGTTCATGAGCCTCGCCTATTCCGTCCTCCCCGATAAGCGCGACAAAATTCCCGCTCCAACCCACGTCGACGGCACCGGCCGCCTGCAAACCGTCACCCGCGAAGCCAATCCCCGCTTCTACGCGCTCATCAGCGAATTTGAACGCCAAACCGGCGTCCCCATTGTGTTAAACACTTCCTTCAACGATAACGAACCCATCGTCTGCCGCCCCGAAGAAGCGCTCGACTGCTTCCTGCGCACGCAAATGGACGCGCTCGTTCTCGGCAACACTCTGATCACCCACCCATGAAACCTTTCACTCCAAAACTTGCGCCGTGGGGCCCGCCCGTCCTTATCGGCATTCCCCTCGACCACAATTCCTCCTTTCTGCGCGGTCCCGCCCAAGCTCCTCCACTCATCCGCCAAGCGCTGCACTCCGACGCCTGGAACAAAACCACCGAAACTCGAGTCGACCTCGGCGTTCCCGGAATATTTGAAGACGCCGGCGACCTGCCGGCAATGGAGACGCCCGACGCGTTCACGCGCATCGAAGATTCGATCGCGAAAATCGTGGAAGCCGGCAAGCGCCCTGTCAGCCTCGGCGGCGATCACTCCATCACGGCTCCAATCCTCCGCGCCATCGGCAAGCGCATCCCCGCCATCACCCTCGTCCATTTCGACGCGCATCCCGATCTCTACGCCGATTACGAAGGCAATCCGCACTCCCACGCCAGTCCCTTCGCCCGAATCATGGAGGCCCAACTCGTCCATCGCCTCATTCAAATCGGCGTCCGCACCCTGAACGCACACCAGTACGAGCAAGCCGAAAAATACGGCGTGAAAATTTTCGAAATAAAAGATCTACCTGACCCGACGCATCTCAACCTCGCCGGTCCCATCTACGTCTCCTTCGACATGGACGCGCTCGATCCCGCCTTCGCCCCCGGAGTCTCCCACTGGGAACCCGGCGGTCTCACCACGCGCGAAGCCATCAGCTACATTCACGATCTGCCCGGCCCGATCATCGGCGCCGACATAGTGGAATTCAATCCCGCGCGTGATGCCACCGGCCTAACCGCCACGGTCGCGGCCAAAATCCTGAAAGAACTCCTCGGCAAAATGCTCACCGGTTAGCGGGATCCCGATGCCTCGCCCTGAAAAAATATTTCTCTCTGCCGAGTGGCGAGACCTCGTCATGCTCAACTACGAAGTGGATCCAGCCTGTCTTACCGAATACGTTCCGGCCGGCACTGAACTGGATTCTTTCGAGGGAAAAACATATGTAAGTCTCGTTGGGTTCCGCTTTTGTCGTACAAAACTGCTAGGAAGCATTCCAATTCCATTCCATACGGAATTCGAAGAAATTAATCTGCGTTTCTACGTCCGGCGCTCCGTCGGCGCTGAAACGCGCCGGGGGGTTGTCTTCATCGCTGAAATCGTTCCCAAGCGCGCCATCGCCTTCACCGCGCGACTCTTCTACGGTGAAAATTACGTTCGCCGGTCGATGGCGCACCGAATCCTTTCCGACGAGTCAGAACTGCAAGCCGAGTATTCCTGGAGATCAGGAAATCAGTGGTGCACGCTTCAGGCTCATGCGAGTGGAGCCCCTTCGCTACCCGCGGACGGAAGCCTCGAACAATTCATCACGGAACACTATTGGGGGTATTCGCTTCAATCCGACGGCGGCGCCGTGGAATACCACGTCTCGCACGTTCCCTGGAAAGTCTGGACCGCCAGCCAAGCCGAATTTTCCGGAGACGCCGGCGATCTCTACGGCGACGCTCTCTCCCCGTTGCTTACGAAGACTCCAGCTTCCGCATTCATCGCCGCCGGCTCACCCGTAAAAGTATTCCAGGGTCGCAAACTGTAACGCACGCACAAAGCGCGTCATCCTGAGCCTATCCGATGAGGTCCGGTGTTGGGACTCCGGTCGTATTTACCGGAGATAGCCGACGGACCTCAACGTTAAGACCTTCCAACCGGATCAGGTGAGATCCTTCGCTGCGCAAACAACGCGCAGCTCAGGATGACAAGTCTTGCTTGAATTTTGAGAGAGGGAAAGTCCCGTCTACTTCTTCGCTCCAACCGCCCCCGCAACCTTCAGCGCAATCTTCGGCGGATGCAGCAGCGTGTTGTGCACCAGGCAATGCTCCACCGCTTCCTCAACGCCCTTGCGCTGCGCATCGCTCAACTCCACCGGCGCATCCACTTCGATCACAAAATTCGTCATGCGCGCCAGCGGGTCCTTCACTTTCTCGCAGGTCACCCGCACTCGCGTCCCTTCGGTCGCCAGCTTTTGCTTGCGCAGATACTGCGCCGCGTAATATCCCGCGCAGGAGCCCAACGAAGCAAGCAGCAATTCCGGTGGCGTCATGCCTTCATCGAAACCGCCGTCGTTGACCGGCTGATCGCTGATGATCCTGTGGTTTCGTGTGCGGATTTCAAACTGCACCGAACCAAGATGCTCTACGGTAATTTCCATGGAACTCTCCATCCTGGAGCGAGTCGCGGCGTCCCGGCAATCGCTTCTCCGAAAGTCGCCGCAGAAAGATATTACAGTTCAGATATAGCAGACCGCAGCGCAGCCGCCAATGCCCAGGGCCTACGAGAAACACTTCCATTTTCTATTTTTCTGAAGCCGGATTATTTCGGGGCGTAAAAGAGGTAGTCAGCCGAATACGGCACACGGACTTCCTGCCCAGCATGCGCAGCATCGCAGCCCGACGCCGACGCCGGCGCCTTGCCGCCCTTGGTATTGAGCCGCTGGATGCTCGTGGCGCGCGAAAGCACACCGCTGCCATCGTGGCTGACGATGTTAACCAGCAGCCACGGAATCGAATCAGCATCCGGCGAAGGCGCATTGGCAACGGCTTTTCCAGTAACACGGCTGCCGTCGCTCGCTTCCCAGGAAGGCCCCGCGAAATGTTTTCCGAAGGGCTTGCCGTCCTTGTCGAAGAGCTGCGCGTCGGGAGCCTTCAGGGTCCACGCGTATTGTGCGGGGGCGCTCATGCACACGTAGACCTGATCGCCTTTCGCATGGACCTGCAAAAGAAGCTGCTCGTTGGCAGGAGCTTGAATTTGGGCCGGCACCTGTTGCGCCGAAACGCCGAACGAAAAAAACATGCTGGCGACGGCGAGCAGTACGATGATTGCGAATCTGCAAAAACTTTTGCGCACGGTACACTTCCTCCTCGGATTACCCGTCCTGGCCCCAATCCTCAATATAGCCTAATTCAGCCTAAGGAGTTCACCCCCCCGTCCACCGTCCATCCCCCGCCGGGAACTGGCTTCCGAAAGGGTCTGATGGCGCTTACCCACGCCCCAAAAACGCAGGTAACCTTCCTGGCTTGTTTCTATCTAATTAGATGGTTGTCTAACTATCGCAAAGATCAAACTATCAGGAAACGAGGAACATCATGGGGAAGCTTACGAATCAGGTTGCCGTTGTAACCGGCGCCTCCAAGGGTATCGGCGCCGGAATTGCCATCGCGCTCGCCGCTGAGGGCGCTTCCGTCGTCGTCAATTACGCCTCCAGCAAGGAAGGCGCTGACCGCGTCGTGAAAGAAATCACCGGCAAAGGCGGCAAAGCCATCGCGGTGCAAGCCGACGTATCCAAGCCGGCGGACATCACACGCTTGTTCGCGGAAACGAAAAAAGCCTACGGCAAGCTGAACGTCCTGGTGAACAACGCGGGCATTTATCAATTCTCGCCGCTCGATGGAGTCACCGAAAAACTCTTCCACGACCACTTTAATCTCAACGTGCTCGGCCTGCTGCTCGCCACCCGGGAAGCCGTGAAACTCATCGGCCCCGAAGGCGGCAGCATCATCAATGTCGGCTCTGGTGTCAGCACCGTCCATCCGCCGAACAGTTCCGTGTACACCGCCACCAAGGCTGCCGTCGACGCAATCACCGGCGTACTTGCCAAGGAATTGGGCCCGCGCAAAATTCGCGTAAATTCCATCAACCCGGGCATGATCGAGACGGAAGGCGTTCACGCCGCCGGATTCATCGAAAGCGATTTTCGCAAGTGGGTGGAAGCGCAATCGCCGCTAGGCCGCATCGGCCAGTCGGATGATATCGCGCCCACGGCAGTCTATCTGGCTTCGTCCGACTCCAAGTACCTCACCGGCGAAACCATCCGCGTCACAGGCGGCATCTTATAAGAAAGTTGCCGCGCCCGCGGCGATTTTCCGCGCAGCTGAAAAGGAGGCCGGCCTTTGCGCAGGCAGGGTGGCCTCCGACTTTCTCAGTCTGCTAACGGGTACCAACTCCCGACTAGCCGTGCAATCAAAAACCAAAATTTCCCAGGGTCCATTAAGCAGCGATCGAAGTCGCCCTTAGCGCTTCCCCTTTTCGTAGTCGCGAAACGCCTCGCGAAGTGCATCCGGCAAGTGCCCGCCCTTGATCTTCCCGCCTTCCGTCTTGTGCTTGCCGGACCAGAGCACCTGCCCGCTCTTCGGCTCCAGCAGGGCGATCTGCGTGTACCAGCGTTTCGGTCGCTTCGTTTTCCCCTGTACAATCTTCCCGTGCGCGTTCTGCTTCTGAATCTCTATTACCCGCCGGACACCTCTGCCACGGCGCAAATGGCACAAACCGTTGTCGCGGCCCTTGCGGAAAAGCACGACGTCACCGTGCTGTGCGGCCGGCCATCGTATGACCCCACCGAACGGCGTCCCTGGCGTCTCTTCCAATCCGAACAGTCCGGCCGCGTGCGGATTGTTCGCGTCGGCTCGTCGGATTATCCGCGCACGCAAATGAAAAAGCGTGTGTTCAATTACCTCAGCTATGTTTTCCTGGCAGTTCCGGGCGCTTTGCTTCTTCCTTGCGACGTCATCCTCGCCATGACCGATCCTCCGTTCGAAGGGATCGTCGGCGCCCTCGTCGCCCTGCTGAAAGGCAAGCCGTACGTCTACAACATCCGCGACCTCTATCCGGACATGGCGGTAGGCGGCTCCATCGTCAAGCCCGGCTTGTTCGTGCGCGCCTGGGAAAAACTCCATCGCTGGGCGCTCCGCCGCGCCACCCGCGTAGTCGTTCTCGGTGACGATATGCGCAGTCGAATCCTGGCAAAAGGAGTCGACCCCTCCACCGTCGTCGTAATTCGCGACGGCGCGGAAATTGCCCCGAGTGATGCATCCACTCCTGCGCTCGACGCCGAAGTGATCCGCGCGATTCGCGGCGATTTCCGGTTCGTTCTCCTGCATGCCGGCAATTTAGGTTTCTACGGCGCCTGGGAAACGCTGCTCGCGGGGGTTTCTTCGCTCGCCGCCGACGGCATCGGCCTGGTCTTCGTAGGCGACGGCGCGCAACGACTCCGCCTCGAAACTTCCGCCGCGCAAATTCCCAATGTCCGCTTCCTGCCCTTCTTCCCCGGGAGCAAAATCCCTTCGGTTCTCGCAGCCGCTGACGCCCACCTCATCACCGTGAAACGCGGCCTCGAAGGGGTGGTCGTCCCCAGCAAAATGTACGGCATCCTCGCTGCCGGAAAACCCATCGTTGCCTTAGCGCCTCGCGAATGTGACGTCGGCTCCATCGGCGAAGCAAAAGGCTTTTCGATTTCCGCTGACCCTGATGATCCCGCCCGATTTGCGCAGCTCGTGCGTCAACTCTCGCAGAATCTTGAAACGCTCCAAAAAATGGGAAAGGCAGCCCTCGCCGCCGCGCCGGAATACGAACGCTCCGCGGAACTCCGCAAGCTGGTGAACATTCTCGAGGATGCCGCCGCCAGCCGAACGCGTCGAAAATAATCTTCTTCCCGATGTCCGGCCCTAGTCATATTTTGGTTACGACTCCATTCACTAACTTGTTATCACGCCCCGCCAACCCCAATTTTCAGCTAGCGGTTCCCTTCCTTTCGCGCTAATTTAGGTGTGCTGCGTGGGGCAGCACCGACGGCTCTCTCTAAGCCGTCATTCATGGGCGTCACTTGGGAGCCGGATCCCAAACCGGCAACGTCTCTGTGATTTACTGGCGAACCAGCCCACTGCCAGTTTCCTCAGAACGGGCAATGAGGATGAATGAGTGCGGGCCTGCTGGCTTTTTTGATCGCTGCGTCAGCATCTCTCCTTCTAACAGTGCCAGTCAGGGCGCTGGCCATTCGCGTCGGCATGGTGGATTTGCCCGGACCTCGTAAAGTTCACGTGAAACCCATTCCGCTTCTTGGCGGCCTGGCAATCTATGGCGGCGTGATGCTGGCCATCCTGATTGTTTTCGACGGCCCCGCGCGTGCCCAGGTCATCGGCATCGTCAGCGGCGCCACTCTGGTCACCGTCGTCGGTTTCCTCGACGACCGCGGCTGGCTGCATCATCAGATAAAACTTTTTGCCGCCATGCCCCTGGCTGCCGTGATTCTTCTTCTCAGCGGCATTCACGCGCAGGTCTTCAGCCTGGTCGTTCGCGGCACCTTAGGCTATTGGCTGGACGCCGCACTCACCATCGTCTGGGTCGTCGGTATCACCGCCTCCTTCAGCATTCTTGATCACATGGATGGTCTCTGCGCCGGCGTCGCCGCCATGGCTTCCGTTTTCTTCGCCATAATTGCTTACCTCAACGGCCAAACGCTTGTGACCACGCTGGCCGCTTCCGTCCTGGGCGCCGCCGCGGGCTTCCTGCGGTGGAATTTTAAGCCTGCGAAAATTTTCATGGGCGATGGCGGCGCGATGTTTCTCGGTTTCCTGATGGCCACGCTTGCACTTAAGCTCCGCCTGGACCACGCTTCTTCCCTCGCCACCTGGCTGGCTCCGGTCCTCATCCTCGGCGCCACGATTTTTGACACCACGCTCGTCACCATTTCCCGCTCTCGCCGTGGTTTGCTCCCGTTTGCCACGCCGGGAAAAGATCATTCCGCCCATCGCCTGGCCAATCTGGGGCTCGGCCAGCGCGGCGCAGTGCTGACGATTTACCTGGTGGGCGCCGTCAGCGGAAGCGCCGCCATCCTGGTGACTTATCTTTCCAATTCGAGCCGCGGCTCTTGTGGGCCTCGCCGTGGTTCTTGCCATGCTCCTCGCCGTCGCCTGGCTGGAGCGCGCTCCCTACGAAAAACAAGAGCGCAAAATTAACGCTTAGAATCGTCTCATCGCTTTCTCTCCGCGGAACTTTCTCTTCCCGCCCGTGTTTGGTGTGCGCAGAGGGATTCGTTATAATCTTGTTCGCTGTTTGCTTGCCTGCCTGCATGTGCCCGCCTGGCTGGTGACCCAACAGTTCTAGCCTGGTGGAACGAGGGAACTCTCCTTTAACAGGGTCGCGCGAGTTGGTGGAAGACGAAAAGCTCAAGTCCCCACAAAAAGGGGACACCGAAGATGTCGTTGTCATTGGAAGCTCGGCGGCCGGGCTTTACACTGCCGCGCGCGTTGCCCGCGGCGGCCGCCGCGTCAGCGTGCTGGAATCGAAAGCAACGCCCGATCCCGCGCCACGCACGCTGATCGTCACCGATTACTTCAAGAACCAGATCAGCGCCACCGCGCGCTCCAGCATCCTGAATGAAATCCGCCGCTTTGAATTGTTCACCGATGGGCGCTCCGCGCAAGTTACCCTGAAACAGCCCGACCTGATCATTGAGCGTTCGCGCCTGATCCGCTCCCTGGCAGAGGAAGCCGCTCACGCCGGCGCAACGCTCCGCTACGACACGCGGTTTCTGGGTCTCTCGCCGAACGCCAAAGGCCTCCATGTACAAGTCGACCAGGGCGGCAAACGCGAAGAGTTGCATGCCGCCAGCGTCGTGGGTGCCGATGGCGCCGCAAGCCGCGTTGCCCGAGCCGCGGGTTGGCCGCCTGTTGAAACGGTTCCGCTGGTTCAGGCCGTCGTAAAGTTGCCCAAAGACTGCCCGCGGGACACCACGCGCGTCTGGTTCGTTCCCGACGACACGCCATATTTTTATTGGATGATCCCCGAATCGACGGAACGCGCCGCTGTAGGCGTCATCGGAGAGCATGGCCGCGCCACAAAACTTTTCTTCGATCGCTTCCTGGAAAAGAAAGGCCTCGAACCTCTCGAATGGCAGGGAGCGCGCATCCCCGTGTATAACCGGTGGGTGCCCGTGCAACGCACCGTTGGGAACGGAGAAGTCTATCTGGTGGGCGACGCCGCGGCCCAGGTGAAAGTTTCGACCGTCGGCGGAATCGTCACCGGTTTTCGCGGGGCGCGCGGCGTAGCGGACGCGATTCTGCAAAAAAGCACGTCCGAACTGCGCACGCTTCGCCGCGAACTCGGCACGCACTGGCTCATCCGCCGCGCGCTGCATCACTTCAAGCAAGCCGACTATTCCGAACTGGTGGACTTGTTAAATGCCTCGACGCGCGAATCGCTCGGCGAAATCAATCGCGACGAATCCACCCGGCTCCTCTGGAACGTCATCCGCCGCCAGCCGAAACTCGTTCTCCTCGGTCTTCGCGGACTTCTTCTGGGAAAGAGATAATGGGCACAGGTAGCCTCTTTAGTGCTTCTTTGCGCGTGGATTTCGGCATACTGGGATTACAGCTGTCTGAACAACGCGCAGTTCAACCGGCCCGCAACTGAAAAAGGAGATACGCAAGTGCGATTGACTGTAATCGGGTGTGGCTACGTGGGACTGGTAACAGGAGCATGCCTCGCCGCCGCGGGTCACGAAGTTTTCTGCACGGACATCGACGAGAATCGCATTGACCAGCTGAAAGCCGGCAAAGTTCCGATCTACGAAGAGCACCTCGACGAAGTTCTGCAGCGCGCCGCTCGGGAAAAGAAAATCGTCTACACTTCTGACGCCGGCGAAGCCATTCGCGCCGGCGAAGTCATCTTCATCTGCGTGGGCACTCCGCCCAAGGATTCAGGCGAGGCCGATCTCTCCGCCATCGACCATGTCGCCCGGCAAGTCGCCACGGAAGCGCGCAGCCCCAAACTTGTGGTGGAAAAGAGCACCGTTCCGGCGTTGACCGGCGTCCAGTTGCAAAAGGCGCTTGCCGCCTATTCCCCGGATGGCGGCATCAAGTTCCAGGTCGCGTCCAATCCCGAATTCCTGCGCGAAGGCACCGCAGTGGACGATTTCTTCCACCCGGATCGGATTGTCGTCGGCGTCGAGGACGAAAAGAGCGCGGCAGCCCTCCGCGAAATCTATCGGCCCATTCTGGAAAAGAAATTTCATTGCCCGATCCACGCCGGCAAATGCCCGAACGGCGCGGGCCGTGAGCTACTGGTCACCACCATCAGCAGCGCCGAACTCATCAAGCACGCCTCGAACTCTTTCCTCGCCCTGAAAATCAGTTATGCCAACGTCATCTCCGACCTTTGCGAGCGCATCGGCGCCAACGTCGAGGAAGTCACGCACGCGATGGGCCTCGATCCTCGCATCGGTACGCAATTTCTCAAGGCTGGGCTCGGCTTCGGCGGTTTCTGTTTCCCGAAAGATATTCAGGCCTTCATCCACCTCTCCGCGACCGTGGGCGTCGAGTTCGACATGCTGAAAGCCGCGGAGCGCGTCAACAAGCAGCGCATCGACCGTTTCTTTGAAAAAGTCCACAAGGCTCTCTGGGTGATTCGCGGAAAGCGCGTTGCGGTTCTCGGGCTGGCCTTCAAGGCGAATACCGATGACATCCGTTTCGCCCCCGCGCTCGAAGTGATTCGCCGCCTGCTCGAGGAAGGGGCACAGATTCACGCCACCGACCCGCAGGCCATAGCAAGGACAAAACACTTCTTCCCGAATGTTTCCTATTTCGATGATCCCTACGAGGCCTTGAAAGGCGCGGATGCCGCCCTGGTCTGCACGGAGTGGCCCGTCTTCCGGAATCTCGACTGGGAAAAAGCTGGCCACGTGATGAGCCGCCGCCTGGTCATCGACGGCAGGAATCTGTACAGTCCGAAGAACATGCAGTCGCTGGGCTTCGACTACTACTCCTTCGGCCGCTCCTGACTCTGTTCCGCCGGCCATAATCATAAAAGCTAACTTGTCATCCTGAGGGCATCCGACAAGGATGCCCGAAGGACCTCAACTGTTGCGACCTGCAAGATTTTAAGATTGAAGAATAACCGCTAACGCGCCTGCGTCATCTTTGCGTACTGCTCTTTGAAATACTTCAGCGTGTGCCGCAATCCTTCTTCCAGGCTCACCTTTGGCTCCCAACCAAGCAACTTCTTCGCTTTCGAAATATCCGGCCGTCGCTGCTTGGGATCATCCTCCGGCAGCGGCTCGTAAATAATCTTCGGCGCGTTGGGGAACTCCGCTCGGATGCGCTCCGCGAATTCCAGGATGGTCAGCTCAGTCGGATTTCCGATGTTCGTCGGAAAATGCTCGTCCGACTGGCTCAGCCGGAAAATTCCATCAATCAGATCCGAAACATAGCAGAAACTCCGCGTCTGCTTCCCTTCTCCATACACCGTGATCGGCTGCCCGCTCAGCGCCTGGTAAACAAAATTCGGCAGCGCCCGGCCGTCGTTCAATCGCATTCGCGGCCCGTACGTGTTGAAGATCCTCACGATGTGCGTGTCGGCGTGATGATGCCGGTGGTAGGCCATCGTCGTCGCTTCCGCGAACCGCTTCGCTTCGTCGTACACGCTTCGCGGCCCCACAGGATTTACTCTCCCCCAATACGATTCGCTCTGCGGCGAAACTTCCGGGTCGCCATAGCACTCGCTCGTTGAAGCTAACAGATACTTCGCCTTCTTCTCCAGCGCCAGGTCCAGCGCATGCATCGTCGCAATCGAACCCACTTTCAGGGTCTCAATGGGATATTTCAGATAGTCCGGCGGGCTGGCGGGCGATGCGAAATGAAATACGTAACCCACCTCTCCCGCAACGCGCAGCGGCTCGCTGACATCTTTCTTTTCATAACGGAATTTGGCGTTTCCGCCGAGGTGCGCGATGTTCGCTTCGCTGCCCGTAATCAGATTGTCCAGCGCAAGGACCTCCCAGCCTTCCGCCAGCAGCCGGTCGCACAAATGCGACCCAAGAAATCCCGCTCCACCCGTGACCACCGCTCTCATCCCGCCTCCGTGGTGTTCCAAAAATCGTAAGTTTAGCCTGTTGCAGGGAACTTTGGCCAACCGAATTCTTCCATTTGCACTTCCGGATTTCTGCGAATTGCCATGAACCCGCGCGAACTGTCACTATGCTGCGTATAATCTCTTTATCCAAATGATCTCCGCGACCATCCTTCCCAATGCCGAAGCCCGCAAACCCCGCCTCTTGCTTTCAATTCTCGGCTCGCTTCTCTTTCTCCTGCTGCTCGCCTTCCTGAACCTGGGCCGCTGGCTCGACAAGGAAGATCCCCCTCAAAAAGCCGCAGCCATTGCCGTCCTCAGCGGCCGCATGCCTTCCCGCGCTCTCGAAGCCGCGCTCCTCTATCACCAGGGCTACGCGCCACAAATCTGGCTCTCTTATTCCGTCGAACCCGGCGCCACCCTCGAAAGATTTTCCGTCCCCTACGCCGGCGAGGAATTCTACGATCGCCTGCTTCTGCTCCATCAGGGCGTTCCCGATAGCGCCATCCACATTCTTGCGCCGCCCATCGCAAACACCGCCGACGAAATGCACACCTTTGGGCAGGCGCTTCGCAGGGAAAACCTCCACCGCATCATCATCGTCACTTCCAAAGTTCACACCCGGCGCGCGGCTGTCCTCTGGAAGCGTCTCTCCGCGAAAGACGGCGAGGCAATTATCCGCGGCGCTTCGGAGGACGGATACGATCCCGCGCGTTGGTGGCGAAACACCGGCGACGCCCTCGATGTGGTGCGCGAAGTTCTGGGTCTGCTGAATGCCTGGGCCGGACTTCCCTTGCAACCTGGCAAATCCTGAGGCCCGGAATTTTCAGAAAAAGAAAAATCGCCTTTTCTTGCGCCGCTCCACATTTGGCGCAACTTCGGGAACATACGGCAGCGGCGCACCATTAAATGCCGCGTTCGGGTTATCCACCAGCAGTGCTTCAGCCAACTTCGTGCCGCGATCCTTGGCGATCGCGTCATAGGCAAACCTCAATTTCACCGGCCGCCGCGCCGTGTTGTGGCCATCGCTCGACACAAAATGAACCATGCCCTGGTCAATCCACGTCCACGCATCTTCTTGCGCTCCCGGCCCGAACACTCCGGAGAGCGAACCCGCGGTCACCTGTGCATAGCATCCCAATCGCACCCAGCCCAGCAACCGCTCCGGCTGAGCCCGCAGGATTCCATTTCGTTCCGGATGCGTGATGATGGGCCGCAAACCCATCAGGTGCAATTCGTGCAGCGTCTGATCCATGGCCGGCGGAATGGAAAACTCATTGAATTCCACAAGCAGGTAGTCTTTCTGGTTGATGCAAAAGGGCGCGGAGTCTTTTTTGAGCGCCAGAAAATTCTCCGGATTCAGGTGAAAATCGCAGCCCGTCGCGATCTTCAGCCGTCCATCCAGCCGGCCTTGCAATTCATCCCGGGCCGCCCGCACTCTTTCGTAATCAAAGGGATATTCCGTGCTCGCGTGGGGCGTCGCAACCACACAGGTGATTCCGTCCAGAATGGCGTCTTCCGCCATCGCCAATGAATCTTCGATTGTCTGGGCTCCGTCATCGATTCCCGGCAGAATGTGGCAATGTAGATCAACCATGTTTACGTAGTATGCGTCATCCGCGCCACGGGGAAAAGACTTGCCAGCCCCCCAGCAGAAACACCTTCCCTCGCTCCGCGCGAGTGACTCCGTGAAATTCTGGCAACATCTCCTTCTCCCATTCTGGAGATGCCCAGGAAGCTGCTATATTAAATGGGCATTCTGGCCCTCCGGCCTTCGGGCCGTCACCACTTTTTTGAGATTAGGAGCTTGTTTCCCCTCATGGCTACGGATAGACGACCCGAATTCTTCAAAGGCGGCCAACTCAAAGTCGCCATCATTGGTTGTGGCTACGTCGGCCTTCCTCTCGCCCTCCGCTTTGCCGAGGCTGGCCACAAAGTCACTGGATTTGACACCGATCCCGAAAAAGTTCGCATGCTGAATGCTGGCCGGTCCTACATCGAGCACATCCCGCAAACGAAAATCCAGCAGTTCGTGAACAGCCGCCATTTCAATGCCGTCACCGATTTCTCCAAGCTCGCGGAAGCGGATGCCATCATCATCTGCGTCCCCACGCCGCTGAATGAATATCGCGAACCGGATCTGAGTTACGTCGAAAACACCGCGAAATCCATCCAGCCGCATCTCGTCCGCGGACAACTCGTCGTTCTCGAATCCACCACCTATCCTGGCACCACCGAAGAACTCGTCCTCCCGATTCTGGAGAAGAGCGGTCTCCGTTGCCCCATCGCTTCCGGCCCTGAAAACGAGAACGTGCCGCTTGATTTCTTCCTCGCGTTTTCGCCCGAGCGCGAAGATCCTGGCAACAAGCAATTCGGCTTGGCGCAGATTCCCAAAGTCGTCGGCGGCATCAATCCTCCCAGCGGCCGCGCGGCCATCTCTCTTTACGGGCAGGTCGTTGCACGCGTTATCCCCGTCAGCTCCACCCGCGCCGCGGAAATGGCCAAGCTGCTCGAAAACATCTTTCGTTGCGTCAACATCGCCCTGGTCAACGAACTGAAACTCCTCTGCCTGCGGATGGGCATAGACGTCTGGGAAGTGATTGACGCCGCGTCCACAAAGCCCTTCGGCTTTATGCCGTTTTATCCGGGCCCCGGCCTTGGCGGCCACTGCATCCCGGTGGACCCTTTCTATCTTTCCTGGAAAGCGCGCGAGTATGATTTCTCCACGCGCTTCATTGAGCTCGCCGGCGAAATCAACACCTCTATGCCCTATCACGTCGTCGATTCCGTTTCCGAGGCGCTGAACATGCACAAGAAGAGCCTCCGCGGATCGAAACTTCTCGTCCTCGGCGTCGCCTACAAAAAAGACGTCGACGACCTGCGCGAATCCCCGACCCTCAAGATCATGGAAATTCTCAAGAAGCGCGGCGCCGATTTCGATTACAACGATCCCTACTTCCCGCAACTCCACAAGATGCGCCACTACGACTACTCAAATATGAAATCCGTGCCCTTGAATGCGGAAACGCTCGGCAAATACGACGCCGTCCTCATCGCCACCGATCATTCCAGCTATGACTACGGCGCCATTGTGGACGCCGCGAAGCTTGTCATTGACACGCGCAACGCCACCCGTCGCGTGATTCGTCACCGCGCGAAAATCGTTCTCTGTTAAGGATTCATGTCCGCGAACACCGATGAAATCCGGCGCCAGTTGGCGGAAAGCGCGCGACTCAAGCAGGCCTTTTCCGACGCGCTGGTTGCCCGCATCGCTGAGTTTGCGATGCGCTCCGCCGCGGCCATCCGCCACGGCGGCAAGCTAGTATTCTTTGGCAACGGAGGCAGCGCCGCCGACGCTCAGCACCTGGCCGCGGAACTTGTGGTTCGCCTGCGCACCGAACGCCCTGGCCTGCCCGCGCTCGCCCTCACCACCAACACTTCCATTCTCACCGCCGCCGGCAACGACTACGGCTTTGAACGCATTTTCTCCCGCCAGATGGAATCGCTCGTCGGCCCGCACGACGTCGTCGTCGCTCTCTCCACCAGCGGCACCAGTCCAAACATTGTCAATGCCATCGAAACAGGACGCGCGCGCGGCGTTTTCCTCGTCGCCCTCACCGGAGAAACAGGCGGCGCGCTGGCCGGCAGAGTGGACCTCCTCCTCGACGTGCCCTCCTGCGATCCCCAGCGCATCCAGGAAGCCCACATCACCATCGGCCACATAGTCTGCTCCCTGATCGAGCGCCTCGTAGCCGCCAACTAACCACACTTTTGTAGCGGCCACCTTCAGGTGGCCACGAATCTCTGCCTACCGCGCCTTCACCAATTCCACCCGCGCCGTCGCCACCGGCAACACCGCCTCCATCAACACCGGCAACCGTTCCGCCCCATCCGCCAGGTATAGCAAAAAATGCGCGTCCTTCATCTCCGTGCCGTTATCCATCACGTGAATCTCGATCTTCGTCGTCGTATATTTTCCCGCGGCCACGCTGACGCTCTGCGACTTCCCCACCAGCACCGCGCGCACGTCATACAGCTTGTGCCCGTCAAACACGGGCGACTTCACTTCCGTAGTCTTGCTCCAATCCACGCTCCGCAAGTACATCAGCATCCCGATCGGATCGCGCGTCCCGGGCAGCACCCGCGCCGCAACCTCATTCGCCGGCGCCGGCTCCCTGCTCGACGACGTCAGCCGCTCTACCGTGTCCACTTTCTGTCCCCGCTCGTTCAGGTGCATCTCATACTTCAAGCTCGCCAAATTCGAACTCTCGCTGTACGAATCAAACTCGTCGTCCAACTCAAACACCATCCGGTAAGGATTCTCGGTGTGCGCAAACGCCTGCAGGTGCCACGAATCCTTGCCCCCAATACTCCGCCGCCCGCCCACCTTCACCCGTAAATTCGCCACCGCGCTGTTGAGCTTTGGCACATTGGCGATAAAGTCCAGCGTCTCTCCGGTCCGCGGTTGAAATCCCACCGCCTCGCCGCTCGCTCCCTTGACCGCCGCCGGCGAAGCCGCCTCCGGTCTGCCGTCCGTCCGTCCCCCAGCGGGTTCTGACTCGCGAGGAGCGACCACCGTCGTCGCTTCTCCGGGGAACAACGTCTTCGGCTTGGTCGCTTCATACCGGCGAAACGTCCAAACGCCGGCCGCAGCCAGGCCGACAACAACCAGCAGCCCCACTCCAAGTTTCTTCCCCATACTGTTTGTGCGCCGCTCCTGATTTTCCGCGTTTCCGTGTGCCGCTCCCATCGTACAATAAGATGACTTTTGCGGTAGGAGGCGGATTGCATGCGCTACCTGGTTACCGGCGGCGCCGGATTTATCGGCTCGAATACAGTGGACGAACTCGTGCGCCGCGGCCACGGCGTCGTCGTCCTCGATGATCTGTCTTCCGGCAAGGAAGACAATCTCG
>Ga0210406_10001339_pt1 | contig 30298 bp, 29 predicted proteins | sample IncBWC30MmetaG_FD_155454 | JGI IMG/M metagenome (GOLD analysis project Ga0210406, IMG submission 155454) | Forest soil microbial communities from Barre Woods Harvard Forest LTER site, Petersham, Massachusetts, United States - Inc-BW-C-30-M | ecosystem: Environmental > Terrestrial > Soil >... | reverse complement strand
CCAACGAGTGGGTGATTCGCGCCGCCATGAAGCACTTTGAAATCGATGAGAGGAAGGTTCTGGCGGCCGCGGTCAAGATTGAAAACGGACGCATCACCGACCAGTTAATTCGAGTACCGTCCGGTGAAGGCAAGCCGCAGGCGATACGCGAAGTCATCGGGAAAGATCCAGATGCGGCCTTCGGCAACTCCCGCTGGGATGCCGGCATGCTCGCGATTGCTCGCCATGCGTTCGCCGTGAACCCAAACCCCGATCTGGAGCAGATGGCGCGCGAGCGCGGTTGGACGATCTACTGGCCTGTTGTCGAGAAAACCGAGACTCTCCGCGCTCATCCGTGAAATCCGTGGCTAGGTTGTAAGCTGTTTCAACGCCGCGGTGAGCGCATCCATCGCAAGGTAGCTGGCGTGGGTAGAGGCTTCCGGCAGACCGCCGACCGCCTCAAGCAGTTCTTCCCTCCGCAATCGGCTGGCTGCTTCCACGCTTTTTCCCTTTACTAGCTCAGTGAGCACCGAACCGCAAGCCATGGCGGGAACGCATCCCTTGGCCAGAAAACGGATTTCGGCGACTTGGCCGTCGGCAACTTTCAGGGTCAATTTCAAAACGTCGCCACAAGCTGGATTTTCCAATTGCACGGTTGCGTCAGGATCGGCGACTTCACCAGGGTTGCGCGGATGCTCGAAGTGATCCAGAAGCTGGGGAGAATACATCACCAGAATTGTAACTTGGCAGCACCGAGACGTAGCAAGCTACGTCTCTACCGTGTAGAACTGTTGCTTGCAACGTTTCTTTTCTGCCCCGGCCTCAACTCCAAACTCTTGTAACATTGATCCAGATGCTCCCCGACTACAGTCCGCAACGAATTGTCTCTTTGCAGCCGAGCGCGACCGTAATCCTCGCGGCCATCGGCAAGCTTGATCGCATCGTCGCCTGCACGAAATATTGCGCGGATGTTTGTCCGGAGATTCGCAGCCATGGAGCGAGCATCGTCGCAGACTCGTGGACCGCAAGCACCGATCAGATCGTCGCCGCGAAACCGGACCTGGTGATCGCTGCCGTCCCTTACCAGGAAAAGGCGGTAACTGAAATCCTGAAGTCGGGCGCGCGCTTTCTCGGCCTGGCCCCGAAGACGCTCGCCGACATCTATACCGACGTTGCCACGATCGCAGGAATCATGGGCGCTCTGCATCGCGGTGAGCAGGCGATCCAGGAGATGCAGCGGGAAATCGCGATCGTCCGCCGCCAAACCGATGGCGTGAAGCGCCCTCGAGTATTCTGTGAGGAATGGGGCAAGCCTTTGATCTCTTCGCAGCCATGGGTGGCAGAATTGGTAGCCGCGGCCGGTGGAGATTTCGTCGGCACTCCAGGGAAACAAACATCCGCCGAAGCCGTTTTTTCGGAGAATCCCGATGTAGTTGTCGCCGCGTGGTGCGGCGCGGGCGACCGGGTTCCTCTGGAAAAAATCGTTCGCGATCGGGGTTGGGAACCGATGCGTGCATCGAAAGATGGTCGGGTTTACTGCATTCGGGACGAATTCCTGAACACTCCCGCGCCCACTCTCACTTTCGGTTTGCGAGCCTTGGCCGCGGCCATTCATCCCGACGTTTTTCCACAACCTCCGGGTCTAAGATGCATTAGCAAGATACCGCTCTCCGGGAAATTGATATCTCAGTGAACACTTCAGTTCGCCCCATCGGGAACTTCCGAACGTTGGCCTGCCCATGAAGCGAGTCGTCGCGGCATTGATTTTAAAAGACGGCAAGGTGCTGGTCTGCCAGCGTACCCGGCATCAGACGATGCCATTGAAATGGGAGTTTCCCGGCGGCAAGATCGAAGAAGGCGAACAGCCGCGGGACGCGCTTCGGCGCGAACTGGATGAGGAACTGGGAATCAACGCGAAGATTGGCGAAGAAGTGTCCCGTATTGTCCACGAGTATCCCGGCGGAGGCTCGGTGGAGTTACGTTTCTTCGTGGTGCATGAGTACCACGGAAAAATTGAGAACAAAATCTTTCGCGATGTCCGCTGGTCCCCGCGCTCCGAATTATCTGCCTACGATTTTCTAGAAGCCGATCTGCCTTTGGTGCGGGATCTTGCGGATGGGAAGATCGTCTAGCCAGCTACTCCCAGGGTCATCCCTTTTTTCTCGCCGTGGTCGTTCCCAGCGAGGAAATCGACATGATGTTTCGTGTCGGAGTTCAAGGTTGAAGCTCGAAGACCGTGCCACAACCCTTGCGCTGGCATCCCCTCGTGCCGCCAAAATAAGTTACCCCGTAAAGGTCACCCCACTTGCCCCAGATCAGGCCACCATTGTCACCCGAATCTTCGGGGGCCTTGAAACTGTGGAGCACGGTTTCGGTCCAGGGATCCCCTTGTTGAACCGGCGGACTCAACTTGAATGCAATCCCAGCGTAGCCTGTTCCTCCCCCGCCCGCCTGCGTCGTGCTGTAAAGACTTCCTTTACCGTCGATGACTATGTAGCCCGAGGGTATTCCGCCGTCGCTGCCACCTTGGAAGGAATACAAGTTCGTATAGGCCCATGTTCCCCCCGCTTGTGGCGAAAGCTCGAAGACCAGCCCGCACCCATATCCGGCCTGGCAATTGAGATCCCCTCCGAATGACGCGGTCCCATACAGATTGCCAGATTCATCGAAAGTCACTGGCCCTTTCGGAAGATCCCCCATGGTGCCCCGGTCAAACGAGTAAAGCACCGTTTCTGTCCAAGGTCCGCCTTTCTGCGTCGGTGGGCTCACACTGTAAACGGCACCATAATCGAAGGTTCCTCCTCCGTCGGTTGTACCGTACACATTTCGATTTTGATCCAGCGTCACGCCCGCGTAAGGCACGGCTGCATCCGGTGGTCCCGTGAACGTGTAAAGCACGCTATACACCCAGTGCCCACCCTTTTGGGTTGGTCGCTGCAGCTCAAACACGGTCCCGCAGCCATACCCGTTGTTGCAGCTCGGATCGCCGCCAGATCCCGTCGCCCCGTAGAGATTTCCCTCCGCATCGAACACGAGATTTCCTAGAAGGTCGGCCCCATCGCTGCCTTGATTCAGCGTGTAGAGCGCTGAGTATTTCCAAACGCCGTTACGAGAAGCCGGTCGCTTCAACTGAAAAATGGTTTGGCTGAAGTCAACGCCGTACAGATTGCCGTCGCCACCAAGGACTATCGATGAAGGCTGCTCTCCTCCGTTCCCGCCAGGAAAGTTATAAAGTATGGTCTCCCGCCACACCCCGTTACGGGTGCTCAGTGCAGTTAGCTTGAACACGATTCCGTCGTATTCGTAGGCGCCGCACGAATTTGTCACACCATAGAGATCGCCGTTCTTCGCGGCAGCCGGGACGCCTACTGCCTCACAACCATCGCCCTGCCGCCAAAAATTGTGGATCACTCGGTATCCGCTGCCCTCCGCGGCGGCTGTCACTCCCAACATAACCAGAGTAGCGAATACCGTCACGAGGGTTGCCCTGAAACGTCTCTTTAGTTTCAAAGTGGCTGTCTCCTTCCCCTTAGCCCGCATATCATCCCGAGCAACGCGAGGGATCTGGGTCTCTCGTGTCCAGCGAGACCTGGATTCTTCGTCGCTTGGCTTCTCGGAATGACAGTTGAAGTGGGAGTCCCTTACTGCGAGGTACTGTCTCTGCGTTTAAGCTTAGGGCGCTCGTCCGCATCCCCGTCATTGCTGGTCTCGCCCGCGTTCGTGTGGGCGGCGCGGCGCAACGTCGGACCATCTCCTCCATGACTCCTGTCAATCTTGTGGCGATTCTGCAGCTGCGCCAGCCTCTCCTTCACATCCTGAAACTCCGACGTATCCACCTTGTATTCCTGTTCTGGCGGCAAAAGCGTATTGATCTCCTGCTGCGTCTTCGCAATGCGGTCTGGAGTCTGGGGATGAGTGTCAAAGGTCTTTGCCAGTGTGCCCGGCTTGCTCTTCTCCAGCCCTTTGACCTTTTCGAAAAACGAGGTCAGAGCTTGCGGGTCGTACCCCGCCTTGTATAAATACTCGACTCCGAGAAAGTCGGCCTCCGACTCGAAGCTGCGAGTGAATCGCAGGAAACCCAAGGGTATGGCGAATCCGGCCAGGCTCTGGGCGGCATAGCCAATGCCGCCGCCCACAAAGATCAGCGGAATGGAAGCCAATTGCATCAATTGCCCGCGCGTGTTTTCGCGAGCCAGATGACAGGCGGCGACATGCGCGATTTCGTGGGACATCACGCCCGCCAGTTCAGCCTCGTTGTCCGCCGCGAGGATCAGTCCGGAATCCACATAGAAAAAACCTCCGGGCAGGGCAAAAGCATTAATGTCGTCGGTATCGATTACTTTGATCGTGAAAGGTACCTGGGCGTCGGAGTTCCTCACCAGGTTTTGGCCGATGCGATTCACGTACTCGGCGATGACGGGATCGGTAATCAGTTTGGTGGTGGACTCGACCTGCGCGGCATAGCTGCGGCCCATTTCGATCTGCTTTTCCAGGCTATACCAGTTGCCCAGACCGCGATCGCATCCCACCTTGCGGTTACCGATGGCATCGAGATCGCGAAGGCTTCCGTCGTGATAGGTTTTCGCCGCCTTGGGAAGGGGTTCGATCGCTGATGCAGGCGCAACTGGCGTGGGAATAGCGTTGCGGGAAGATTCGTCCTGCGCCCATGCTAAAGCCCCGAGAAGAAAGACGAAACCCGCGGCCATTGCCACAATTGGACGAACCATAACCTTACCACCACAGCGGATTGTTGCACACTTAGAGGCGAAAAAGTAGCCCAAAGTTTATCTCTTCGGAAGGTTTATTTTGATCTCTGAGGGTAATTTCGCCGGCTACCGAAGCCTTACTGCCCGCCCCGCAAAGTCCAGAACCACGCGATGCTCAGCAGCGTCATGATGATCGTTGTCCCCCAGGCGATGATGTTGTAGACAGGTGAGTTCACATACTCGCCCATCAAGTCTTTTTTGTTTACCAACAACAACATGAATACGAGCACGGGAGGAACCGCCACTCCGTTCACCACCTGCGAAAGAATCGAAATCTTCACCAGCGGCAAATTTGGCACGAGAATCACGCCGGCTCCCGCTATGATCAAAATCGTATAGAGCCAATAGAACGCCGGCGCCTCCCCAAACTTTTTTCCCACCCCAGACTCAAATCCCAACCCCTCGCAAACCGTGTAAGCAGTCGAGAGCGGCAGAATCGACGCCGCAAACAGCGACGCATTGAACAACCCCAACGCAAAAAGGATATAGGCATACTGGCCCGCTAAGGGTCGGAGGGCTTGGGCGGCGTCTTTGGCGTCTGAGATGTTGTGATAGCCGTGGACGTAGAGGGTGGCGGCGCAGGCCACGATGATGAACCAGGCGACGACGTCGGTAAAAATGCAGCCGGCGATTACGTCAATCTGCGAGGCGCGGTATTGGCGTTTGGTTACTCCTTTCTCCACGATCGACGACTGCAGGTAGAACTGCATCCAGGGGGCGATGGTGGTTCCGACGACGCCGATTGCCATATACAGATATCCTGGCAGCATGAATGCGGCTCTGGGCGGGGGTTTTACCGTGGCTACCAAGGCTTCGATCCATGCGGGCTTGGCGAAGAAACCGGCGAAGATGTAAGTGACGTAAAAGAAGGACGCGACCAGAAAGACTTTTTCGACGCTCTTGTAGTGTCCCTTGACCGGGATAAGCCAGACAATTACCGCGCAAACGGGAACGGTGATGTATTTAGAAAGTCCGAAGAGTTCAAGACTGCCCGCGATTCCGGCAAACTCGCCGACCACGTTGCCGAAGTTGATGATCAGGATTCCAATCATCATGAAAAATGTAATGCGTAAGCCGAACTCCTCCCGGATCAGATCGCTGAGACCTTTGCCGGTAACCGCACCCATGCGGGCGGAGATCTCCTGAACCACGATCAGCGCCACCGTAATAGGAATCAACGTCCATAGGAGCAAGTGCCCGAACTGCGCGCCGGCGGCCGAATAGGTGTAGATGCCGTTGGCATCGTTGTCGACGTTCGCGGTGATAAAGCCCGGGCCCACTACGGCGAAGAACAGCAGGATTCCGGTCTTCCAGCGTTTCAGGAATTTCATGAGCGCAATTCGCCAACATACGAAGGGACATCGTCGAACGATCTGACAGAATAAACGGAGAAGCGAAATCTGAACAGGCGAAAATCAGATGGTGAAACTTTCCTGACGGTTCGGGTTGAACCTCACCGGTGCGATGACACGCGCGCTAGATGAGAAGGCAGATTCCTCTCTCTTCGCCTTCGGCTCAGTCTTAATGTCGAAGAGTGGGATGTTTTTGCGAGCGGGCCAACGTTCACGTCTTCGGCTTGAGTTTGGTCAATTCTCTACGTCGGAACTCTTTTTCTTGCCGCCCCTGCCAAAAATCTTCTTGCCCAGCTTTCCGACTCCTTTGGCGCTGCCTTTGCCGACTTTGGCCGCGCCCTTTCCGGTGCCGACTCCGATGTCTTTGCCGGCGCCTCCGGCACCTTTGCCGAGATCGCCGGCGGCATGGGCAGGGTGCAAGGTGACGAGATTGCCGGCGGCTCCGGCGGTGCCTTTGCCCAGGCTCTCCGCGCCCTTGCCCGCGCCTTTGCCTATGTCTTCACCGCCCTTGCCAATTTCTTTGCCGGGACCGGGCTCGACCTTCTGCTTATCGCCCTTCGGCACAGGTTGCGTCTGGGCGGCTCCCTGATCCTGAGGTGGATTCGCGGGGCGCGCAACAGCGGGGAGACTCAAGAGCACCAGGATGCAGGCCGCCACGAAACCTGACGCGAATTTAGCTTTCATTTTCATCTTGTTTTCTCCTGTTAATCACGCTCATGAATTATTGATGATTGCCGAGGTGAGACGATTCGAAATAGGGCGCTGCCTGAGGTGCGCTGTCACTAAACGTGCCTACGGTGGTTACTGTATTGCCCTCCCCCGGTGGGTGCGCTAGCTTTGTAGAATCCTCTGCATTTACAGACGCTGTGGTCCGCAGTCCATCTGTGTGCAATCGACTTACGCTTGGCGGTGATTTCAATGAGATCAGTCCGGTCGTCCCAACATCTCGAAGAGGCAGTTGACTTGCTGCTATGCGAGCTCACTGCTATGCCCGGCATGATCGAATCACAGGAGGACCTTCTGTCTTGTGGCCGTGTCAACGGAATTGGCCCGAAGGTCCTGAAACGAGCGGCAGCTAAGATCGGGATCGTGTTTGAGAAGCAAGTCCCTCCCGATATGAGAGGCCCGCGAACCTACTGGAGACTTCTGGGGAAAGCCGCCTAGGTCCACCAGGATCTGCTCGCCGGACGGCGACGCCGAATTCTACAGCTTGGAGCGCAGCAGGCTGATCACGTCGTCCGAAGTGATTACGCCGTTTAGCTTGTTGTGTTCGTCGATCACCGGCAGAGTGAGCAGGTTGTATTTGTCGAACAACTGGGCGAATTCCATTTCGTTGGCGTCCTCGCGGCACGAGATCAACGGCTCCTGGGTGAGAGAGAGCAACGGCGTCTCTGGCGAGGTTATCACCAGCTTAGCCAAGGGCACAGCGCCTGCGAGAGTGCCGTGAGAGTCGACCAGGTAAATTGTGCTTAGGGTTTCGACTCCGCCTTCAAACTTGCGTAAAGCTTCGACCGCATCGTGGGCAGTGGCGGCGACCGGCAGCGCCATGTACTCGGTGTTCATTCGTCCAGCGGCGGTGTTCTCGCGGTGCTCGAGGAGCTCTTGCATTTCTTGCCGTTCCTGCGGAGCCATTTCCTGGAGGATGTCTGCAGAAGTCTCCTCGGGCAGATCGGCCAGGAGGTCGGCGGCTGCGTCCGGATCCATTTCTTCGACAATGTCAGCGGCGCGGTCGGAGTCGAGCGACTCCACAATCGCCTTCTGCACCTTGGGATCAACCTCTTCCAGTGCCTCGGCGGCGACATCGTGGTCCAGCGTCTCAAAGACGGCTTCGCGCTCATCGGGAGCGAGTTCTTCCACGATGTCGGCAATGTCGGCGGGATGCAGGCGGGCAAGGCGCTCGTGGGAAATCTTGAGCTTCACACGGCGGGCGGGATCGGTTTCGATGAGGTCGACAAATTCCCACGGAATTGGCCGCTCAGGAATCTGGCGTAGCAGAGCCCGCAACGCGCCGATCGGCACCACGCCTTTTAGCAGGCGGCGGACCGCGCCCCGCGCGCCTACATCCACTGAACCCACTTTGAGCGACGGATGCCGATTGGCAGAATCCTGGTGCAATTCCACATCGTTAACGCGAACTACCTTGCGCCCGTGAACGTCGATGATCTGCTGATCGAGCAGGTCGCGTGCGAGAAGAAACAGGCCTTCCGATCCGTCGGCAATCGGCCAGGTCGAAGCCGCAGTATCAATTTGCAGGCCGCCATTCATCGAGTTCACCGCGCTGAATGGCACTACCCGATCGCCCGATTTGGTGCGCACGATCAACACGGCAATCCGCGCAGAATCCTCTTGTGGAGCAACCGCCAGTTCGCGCACATGTCCGGATTGACCGCCAGTCGGATCGAAAACCGGCCGTCCCAGCAATTCGGTGAGCGCTACGGTGGACATCGCTCTGAGAGAATACCCAACTGCGGCACAGGAAGCGAGGGCTTTTACCTGATTTTGTTGGCGGTGGTGTCTAATGTGAAGTTTGGCTATGGAGTAGCGAGATATCCACACCGTATCGCGGTAGGCTAGCTTGAGAGGTCTCTGGGAAATGAGCACTACATCTACGGTGAAGAGAATAAGCCCCATGTTGGCGGTCGCCAATATGGAGGAAACCATCGCGTTTTACCAGAACGTGCTGGGATGCGACCCCACCATGAAATCGCCTGAGTATTCGATCATGGAACGTGACGGCCAAACGATCCACTTCATGAAAGCCGCTTCGGAGGAGGTCATGAAATGTGTTCGCGGGCATACGGAAATATACATCGAGGTTTCGGGCATCCAGTCTCTGTGGGAGCATGTGAAAACATTCAAGCAGCGCTACCGGATCAAAGACCTATTTGACCGGGAGTACGGAATGACAGAGTTCCATATCGAGGATCCCAATGGTTGCCTGGTATTTGTTGGGCAGTCGACGTCTCGTGGAGACCGGTAAGGCCGCGCGTTGACATTTCCACAAGGGCAGGGCAAACTACCCAATCCGCTGATCGGCGGTTTTTTTAGCACGCGCCAACCGAAGGCACAGGGCGCGCGGGCAATCGATTAGCGGGTGTTTCGGGTCTGCGGGCTGGTTCACAAACATTTTGCCATGACCGAACTGCGGGTCTCCTATACGCTCGATTCGACGCTGGAGACCGTCGATAGCGCCGAGCAAACAGCCAGCCGAATCGCGGCTGAAACCGGATTCGACGAAGATCAGGTGATGCAGATTTCGATGGCGGTGCGCGAAGCCGCAGTCAACGCGGTTCTGCATGGCAATGCTTATGACCCAGATAAAAAGGTCAAACTCGACTTCGAACGGACCAGCAATGACCTGGTGATCACCATTCGCGATCAGGGCAAAGGCTTAGACCTGAATAAGATTCCCGATCCCCTGGCTCCCGAAAATCTCTTGAAGACTTCGGGACGGGGAATATTTCTTATACGTTCGTTCATGGACGAGGTGCAAATCAGCCCCTCCCAGACGGGCACCGAAATTAAACTCGTAAAGCACGTCCACGGACCATCCGGGGATGTTAAGGAGGCTTCTCAGTGACCATGAAGACCAGTACTCGTCAGGTAGATGGCGTCAGCATCGTGGATTGCAGTGGCCGTATCACTCTGGGTGAAGGCAGCGTGATCCTGCGTGACACGGTGCGCGATCTGCTTTCAAAGGGTCAGAAAAAGATTCTGCTAAACCTTGGCGAGGTTTCGTACATCGATAGCTCGGGGATCGGGGAGTTGGTTAGCGCCTTTACCACCGTCCGCAACCAGGGTGGCGAACTCAAACTGTTGAACCTGACCAAGAAGGTTCACGACTTGTTGCAGATCACCAAGCTCTATACCGTCTTCGACGTAAGAGATGACGAGGCCGGAGCGGTGAAGGCGTTCAGCTAGACTTTTCTTCTTGGCGATGAGGGCTGGCTCAACCTGGACCAGCCCTTTGTCTGTCTTTTTCTTTTCGGGAATACTCAGTTTTTATTCCGCTCGCTTAACCCGCCAGGCACTCTAGCCGTCATACAATTGTTCTGTACTGGGCGATTCCCGCTCGGTTTTTTGTGGTTATTTCTCTCACTGAACTTCGCAGCGACTTCCGCAGCTGTGTACTTCTGCTGATGCTGATCTTCCCTGCCCTGCTGGCGGCGGAGTGCATCCCCTTTGCCGAGGCCCGCCGACACATAGGCGAAGATCAATGCGTGACCGGCAAGGTGGTCCGCGTAAAGCACGGCCGGGATCTCACGCGAATCGATTTCTGCCAGGATTCCATGGTGTGTCCATTTACGGTCGTGGTTTTTTCTCATGACTTAAAACACATCGGCAATGTCAGCCAACTGCAGAATAAAGTCATTGAGATCCACGGTCCGGTAAAAGAGTACGACGGACGGGCAGAGATCGTGCTCCAACAACTGCGGCAACTCGGTGGAGAGGGGAGACAGATTCCCCCACTGCCCAAGAACTACGACGTGGAGAACAAGGGCCACTATAGCGCCGGAAAGTTCAGTCTGCCCAAGGCGGCGTCCAAAACCTCAAAGAAAAAGGAGGTAGCAAAGATTCCGGTAGACATCCCGATCGACTCCGATTCGGGTGAAAACCCTGGTCCACCCCAATAAACTGTTTCATCCCGCCCGCACAGAGCTAACTCACTTACACCATCCCTCTCCTCAGCTCACTCAATGAATAGAACGTTCCGCGCCACACCACCCCACCGCGGGTCAAAGTCAACACCATCGAACGCAGCATAATGTAAACGAACAGCGCCGCTCCAATGGGATGCAGAACGAAATAATATGCGGGAATGTCGGACTCCCAGGACATTCCCACGTAAATCGCGAATATGGACGCGAGCGCCACGCTATAGGGGAGACGTGCCCAGCCTTGAACAAGCCAGATTCCGAAAAAAGGCATCAGATTCAGGAACGCGAGCGCAAATGCCGATAGCAACGCGCGCCACCACTGGAACGACACAATGGCAAAGAAATTCTTGGTGAGGTTGTTTACCATGCCCATCGCGCCCTTTACCCATCGCAGAGAAATCAGGTCTGCGCCATAAACATTGCGTTGCGCGTAGCCGGCGTTCTTCACGATTTTGCCCAGCTTCATGTCATCCACCACTTCAAAACGGAGCGCCTCGTAGCTGCCGACCGCATCGTAAACGCGACGGCGAAGCAAGTTAAACGCACCCACACCCATGTGGTCTTTCGTCTTGGGATCAGCGACTTTCCAAGGCCGATGACCGAAGACGAAAAGCGTCTGGAAGAAGGCAATCATTATCCGTTCGCCAGGACTTTTCATGATCATGCGAGGAAACAAGACCACGTGGTCCGCGGCTTCGGACTCCGCATAGGCCATGGACCGGGCTAATACGTCGGGCCGGAAGAGCACATCGGCATCGGTAAACAGCAGCCAATCGCCCGTCGCGTGGCGGGCCGCGCTCCACATCGCATGAGCCTTGCCCAGCCAACCCTGCGGCAACTCGGCAATGTGAATGACTCTCAGGCGCCCACGCGCTTCAGCAGTTGAGGCCATTCGATCCATGACTTCACCTGTGCGGTCGGTAGAGCGATCGTTCACGGCGATCACTTCGTAGTTGTCGTAGTCGAGATTCAGAAGCGTGCCGAGAGCTCGCTCGACGTGTTCTTCTTCATTGCGAGCTGGGACGATGATGCTGACGGGCGGATTTCCGCTTGGAGTGGCGGGCTGCCGATTCCATTCGGGCCGCGAGATGTCGGCCACTTTGGGCATGCCCAAAGCAGCATCGAGCAGGCGCGAAAACCAAACTAGTGCGAGAATGCTGCCTGCGATCCAATGAAAGATTGTCCAGTGAAAATACGTCATCCCGACTGGCCGCCAACCGATAGAGCCTGGTCATCAACCCGTACTGGAGGAGCGAATCGCATGCCATAAAACAGTATGGCAGAAGAAACAGCCATCGCAATGACCGGTAGAATGAAGGCAGCCTGCAGCGAGCGCCGGTCGGCGACGTATCCCATCAGCGTCGGCGAGGGGACGTCGCCCAGAAGATGAAAAATGAAAATATTGACGGCGATTGCGGTGGCACGGATGTGAGCCCCAACCGAGTTCACCAGCGCCGTGTTCAGAGGTGAAGTGTTCAGCAAGAGCAGAAACGCGGCCGCTGCGATCGCGGGTATCATCAATCGTCCCTTGCTGAACAGACCTACGATCATGATTGGAACGCCAAGACCCATGCTGACGGCCGACACAAAATAGTACGAACCCTTCATTCGTGGCAGGAGGCGGTCGCCCAGCCAGCCTCCGGCTAAAGACGCGACAATGCCATCGACCACGACGATTTTTCCAAACATCAGATTCGCGGATTCCAGACTATAGCCGCGCGCCCGCGACAGAAAAGTCGGCATCCACACCTGAATTCCTCCGAGCGAAAACGTCGCCGCGGACATCCCCAGAGTCACGGCCCAGAATGCGGGGTTGTGCGCCAGGCCGCGGAGGGTTGCACGGTCCGGAGTTTCTTTCAACGAATCGAATTGGCCGCGTGGCGGCTCGGGAATGAATAACAAAGAAAGAGCAAGTAAGAATCCGGGAAACGCCGCGATATAGAACGGGAATCGCCATCCGAAATGAGGCCCGAGCTTGCCCCCCAACAGATAGCCCGCAGCTGTCCCGACGGGGATGGCGAGATAAAACACGCCGAAAATACGACCGCGTTTGTTCTCAGGAAAAAGATCGGCAACGAAAGTCGGAGCGATGGTTACGAATGTTGCCTCCCCGACACCAACCAACGTATGGCGAACCAGCAACTCCCAATAGGTATGCGTAACTGCGGTGAGCAGTGTGAGACCACTCCAGAAGACTGCTCCCAGAATGATGATCATCTTGCGCGAATACCGGTCGGCAAGCGGACCGGCAAACGGCGCGGCGATCATGTAAAAGCCGAGGAAAGCGCTGGTCAGGTAGCCGACCTGGGTGTTGGTGAGATGGAATTCGCTCTGGACCAGCGGCTGGACGGCAAACAGCACTGAGCGGTCAATGTAGTTGAGCAGGTTTAGCGCCGTCAGCAAGACCAGCGCAGTCCAGGGATAAAGTTTCGTCTGGGTCACTTGGCGAAGGAATATATCACGTCGGACCCTCGACTCGCGCCCCATTACAAGAGTGATAAGATTCGCTTGCCCGAATTCTCGGCTATGGGAATCTCAGCATGAAGAAACTTATTCTTCCGCTATTAATTTGTTCGCTACTTCCGTCACTAACCCTGAATGCTGAAGACACCGCAAAGAAACCGGATACCGGCGAACGCCATGAGTTCGTCATTTCGAACTTTCATACCGAGAGCGGCGTAACACTTCCCCAGGCTCGGATTGTTTACGGCACCTACGGCCATTTGAATGCCGCCAAGGACAATGCGGTGCTTCTGCCTTCGCACTACATGGCGGATTTCCACGGCTATGAATGGCTGATCGGGTCCGGGCACGCACTGGATACTGCGGGACTATTCCTAGTCGCGACGGAGCTGTTTGGTAACGGCCATTCTTCATCCCCGAGTAACACTCCCGAGCCTTACCATGGTCCGCGATTCCCGGTCACGACCATTCGCGATAACGTTGAGGCAGTACATCGGCTGCTTACGGACGAACTCAAGATTTCGCATCTGCGCGCAATCATCGGCTTCTCCATGGGCGCGCAACAGGCTTTTCAGTGGGCGGTGAGTTATCCGGACTTCGCCGATCGCATCGCGGTGACCTGCGGAACCGCGAAGACTTACCCACACGGAGTTGTTCGCCTGGAAGGACAGATTGCCGCGTTGACCGCCGACGCCGCCTTCCAGAATGGCGACTACACGACTCCACCGACCAAAGGTTTGGAAGCCTTCGCGATGGTCTGGACGGCCTGGCTGTTTTCACAGGAATGGTGGCGTCGTGAATTGTGGCGGGAAACCGAAAAGCCTGGGACGACATTCGAGCAACTGGTACATAACTTCCGGACGGATTTCATCCCGGGCGCCGATGCCAACGACTTGATCTTGCAGATGCGCACATGGGAGCGGCACGATGTGGGCACGACACCCGGGTTCAACGGGAGTATCGAGAATGCGCTGCGTTCGATTAAGGTTCCGCTCCTGTATATGCCCTCCGAGACGGACCTCTATTTCCCGGTGGGAGATGCGGGCTATGAGGCTGCGTTCATTTTCGGAAAAGTATCGCTGGTGCCAATCCCATCGCTGTGGGGGCACACGGCCGGTGCAGGCAGCAACCCAGCAGACGAGAAATTCTTGAACGAGAAGATCGGGCACTTCCTTTCGGCCACTGAATCTTCTGATCTGAGCGTGAGCGGTAGGTTGTCCGGACGAATCGCTAAGTCCGGCGCTTCGGCCTTGGCCACTTTGCAATCACAACCGTAGAAATTCCGCCCCGCGGTCGAAAGTCTCCCTTGACTTCTGCCCAAAGCGGACGCGCCCACCGCACAACATCGTCCAAGACCTGGTTCACGATGTTCTCCTGAAAGATTCCCAAATTGCGATAGGACTGCAAATATTCCTTCAGCGACTTCAATTCCAGGCAGCGCTTGTCCGGCATGTAGCGAATGGTGAGCACGCCAAAATCGGGCAATCCAGTTTTCGGGCAGACCGAGGTAAACTCGGGGTCATCGACTACGATTTCATAGCCCGCAAACTGATTTGGCCATGTCTCGATCTCTGGAAACTTGGCGTCTAATCCTGCCTGGGCGTGTTGCGGCGTATAGCGTGGCGGTTTGGGCATGTCACATTGTAACCAGCAACCGGACTAAACTACCAAGTTGGCAAGGATTTGCGCTTCATTCGCCTGGCGGGCGCATCTAATCGAGAAGGTTCCTCCTGGCAGTTTCCAGAGTCGGCAGGTGGTACATTTATGCGTCGAGTAATTCGCATGTCATCGACCACGAATAATGGCAAATAATAACGCCAGTTTTGTAACCCGGCATCGCTGGCTCAGTGCGACAATCGCGATTGCCGCAGCGGTGGTGTTGTTCGCATCCTTGTCGAGGGACCCTGCCGTGCCAGTGCGGGCCGTGACCACGCAGCGCGGCTCCATCCGGAGCGTTGTTTCGACCAACGGCAAAGTCGAGCCTCTGCAAAACTTCGAGGCCCATGCCCCAGTCGGCACCACGGTGAAAAAGCTTTTTGTGCACGAGGGTGATCACGTCAAGCAGGGTCAACTGCTGGTGCGGTTGAACGACGCCAAAGCCCGCAGCCAGGCGGCTCAAGCCGAGGCTCAAGTTCTTACCGCGGACTCCGACTTCAGCGGCATACAGAGTGGCGGCAACCGCGAGGAGGTCTTGACCCTCGATTCGCAAATCGTCAAAGCGCGTACCGCCAGTGACACTGCGCAGCGCAATCTGGACGCGTTGCGGCGTCTGCAGGGGCAAAATGCAGCGTCGCCGGGCGAGGTAAGAAACGCGGAGGATCAGCTCAAACGTGCCAACGCGGATCTTGATCTGCTTCTCCAGAAGCAGAAGAGCCGTTACTCTCAACCGGAAATTACCCGCGTGGAAGCCCAGAAATCAGAGGCGCAAGCCGCCTACGTGGCGGCCAAAGATGTGCTGAGTCAGCTGAACATCCGCGCTCCGTTCGACGGGGTCGTCTATTCACTGCCTGTGTTGCAGGGCGCTTACCTCAACCCCGGCGACCTGGTTTTACAGGAGGCGGACCTCTCCAAAGTCCGCGTGCGCGCCTTCGTGGACGAACCCGATGTAGGACGCCTCGCCCCGGGAGAGAGAATTGACGTAACCTGGGACGCGATGCCTGAACGGACATGGCAAAGCACAGTCAGCGTGGTCCCAACCGTCATAAAACTTCACGGCACTCGTAATGTCGGTGAGACGACCTGTGTCGTGGATAACGGCGATTTCAAGCTCCTTCCTAATATCAACGTTGGGGTGACAATTGTTACCGCGGAGCATCGCGACGTTCTGACCGTGCCGCGCGAGGCCATTCGTCAGGACGACAGCAAGCCGTATGTCTACCAAATCGTCGACAACGAATTGCAACGCCGCTATGTGCAAACGTCCATCTCGAACCTTACCCAGGTGGAGGTTACCGCCGGGCTGCCGGAAAATGCTTTGGTCGCACTGGGCCCCACGAATTCAAAACCGTTGCGCAATGGTTTAGCCGTGAAGGTGGTTCACTAACCGATGTTGTCAGTCAAGAACCTGTCGATCATTGTTCTGCTTGCGCTTCTGCCTTCCTTGTCTGCGGCGGATTCAGCGGATAGCAAACTGCTTGCTGAGGGCCGTGTCGACGAGACCATCGCGTCGCTGCAGCGCAGAATTGGGAGCACTCCGGCCGACGCCGAATCTTACAATTTGCTTTGCCGTGCATACTTCATGCTGAGCGATTGGGACAAAGGAATTGCTGCGTGTGAAAAAGCGGTGTCGTTAGATTCGTCAAACGCTCAATATCATCTCTGGCTCGGGCGGCTTTACGGGGAAAAAGCGGACCACACCCATTTTTTTTCCGCGGCTGGCTTGGCCAAGAAGGTTCGTGGTGAATTTGAAACTGCGGTACGTCTGAATCCAAATAGCGCAGAGGCGGTCACCGATCTGGCTGAGTTCTATCTGGAGGCGCCCGGAATCGTGGGCGGTGGACGCGACAAGGCCGAAGCTCAGGCCAAAAAGCTTGCTGCCATGGACCCGGTCAAAGCCGGCTGGGTCAAGGGACGCCTTGCCGAAAAGAACAAGGACTTGATCTCCGCGGAGAAGGAATATCGCGGCGCTATTGAAGCTAGCCACGGCGCGGCGCTCGCCTGGTTGAATTTGGCCTACTTCTATCGGCACACCGCGCGGATGGATTCGATGGAAGACGCCATTCGGCATGCCAGTTCAGCGCCGATGGATCAACCTGAAGTGCTCATGGAGTGCGCTGAGATGCTGCTTCGTTCCAAGCGCGACCTTCCGCAAGCTACCCAATTGCTCCGCCGCTATCTGGCGTCGAGTCCTACCGCGGAAGCCGCGCCTGCCTTCAAGGCGCACTACTTGCTGGGAACGGCACTCGAACAACAAGGCGACAAACCCGCAGCGGCTCAGGAATACCGCGCATCGCTCTCGATGGCCAGGAGCTTCACGCTTGCGCAAACCGCTTTAGACCGATTGAATGGCCAAGTCGCCAGCGTGAATCGATGACGCTGCTGATCGGCATTCGCTGAATCAATAGAGTAAGATGAAGTTCGGCTGAACTTCGCGAGATCGAGGCAGCGCGTCCGCAAGACTTCCAACCAGAAAGCCTACTGAGAAAGCGATGACTGCAAAATTCCGCGTTTTTGCTACTTGCGATATTGGGGAATCCATCGATCTGCTGCGCAAACGGGGATATGACGTCGAGGTGTACCCCAAACCCGAAGCCCCGCCGAAGAATTTGATTATCGAGAAAGTAAAATCCGGCATCGACGGCCTGATCACGACGTTACGCGATCCGATCGATGCCGAGGTTTTCGAGGCGGGCAAGGGACACCTTAAGGTAGTCGCGCAGATTGCTGTCGGCTTTGACAACATCAACCGCACCGATGCCAACCGGTACAAAATCCCCTTCACCCACACCGCCGACGTGCTGACCGAAGCTACGGCGGAGTTTGCGTTTTTCATGTTGGGCGTGCTGGCGCGAAAAATGTGGTCGGCGGAGCACCTGACCCGAGAGAACGAATGGGGATACTGGCATCCATACCTGCCTTTTTTGGGCGATGAAGTTACAGGAAAGACGATTGCGGTCATCGGTACGGGACGAATTGGGCTGGCACTGATCAAGAAGTGCGCCGGCTTCGATATGAACATTCTTTGCTATGACACGGCTTATCAGAATCATGACTACATCAAGGCCATTCAGGAGAACATGGATTTGCGCCATGCTCGCCGCATATCGAGCGAGAAGAATTGGATCAAGTATGTGGACTTCGAAGAGGCACTGCGCGGGGGCGACTTCGTGAGCGTGCACGTGCCGCTGCTTCGTGAGGGCGAGAGGTCGACTTCTACTCATCATCTTTTCAACGAACGCACTCTGCGGATGATGAAGCCGACTGCTTACCTGGTGAACAATTCGCGAGGGCCGGTGGTTGAGGAAGCTGCGCTAGCGAAGGCGCTCCGGGAGAATTGGATTGCGGGCGCGGCACTCGACGTGTATGAGAAAGAACCACTGCCAGCCGATTCGCCTTTGCGCGATCCGGCGATTGCGGACCGCTGCCGGCTATATCCACACTTCGCCAGCGCGGCCCGGATTACTCGATTGTCAACGGATCCCAACAAGGGCATGGCTGGGCGCTGCGCGCAGGGACTGATTGATGTGCTGGAACGGAATTATGGCGACGATATCACTAAGATGCCCTACGTGGTAAACAAGGAGGCGTTCGCGAAGGCGTAGGTCAGCGCGAGACGCCGTCGCCCACTAATTGATCACTCAGAAATTGTGTGTTCCTCACTGCTTTGGGCACGAAGGAGGCGATCTACGGAATAAGGCGCGCGGCGGGTAGGTTCGTGGTAATGCCGCACCTGCATTTCGCCCAAGAGCCCGACTGCCAACAGGTTCAGTCCCGCTAGCAGCAGCACGGCGGAAAAGATCATAAGCGGGCCATGCTGGGTCATGACGTCGGCGTGACGCAGAAACTTCTCAACCAGCAGCCAGCTCGCGACCCCGCTTCCGCCGAGGATGCTCAGCATTCCCAGGGTGCCAAAGAAGTGCAGCGGGCGCGCCAGGTATCGCAGCAGAAAGCGAATCGTGATCAGGTCGAAGAATACGCGGAAGGTGCGTGAGATTCCATAATGCGAAGCTCCACGCTCGCGGTTGACGTTACGAATCGGCACTTCAACGATCGAGGCTCCATACCACGACGCCAGCGCTGGAATAAACCGGTGCAACTCGCCGTAGAGCGGCACTTGCTCCAGCACCTCGCGACGGTACGCCTTGAAAGTCGTTCCGAAATCATGGATGCTCACACCGCTTAACTTGGCCATCAGCCAGTTGGCGCAGCGCGAAGGAATGCGGCGCAGCCAAAGATTGTCGATGCGCCGTTTGCGCCATCCACTGACGATGTCGTAGCCCTCGGCAATCTTCTCTAAAAACAGCGGGATGTCCGCCGGATCGTGTTGCAGATCGCCATCCATGGCGATGATGTAGTCTCCGCGGGAATGATCGAAACCAGCGGCCAGTGCGGAGGTCTGTCCAAAATTGCGGCGCAGCTTGACCACGGTCACGCGGCTATCCACAGCGGCAATCTCGCGCAACAGGTGGAAGGTTCGATCGCGGGAACCATCGTCCACCAGCACAATCTCGAAGCTCTCGCCGTGTACCTCCATGACCGCTTTCAGGCGATCGTAGAGATCGGTGACGTTCTCCTGCTCATTGTGCAGAGGGACCACAATGGAATATCTGGGCATGAAAAACTATTATAGCAGCGCCTCGGGACGATTTTGCCCCTCAATCTCCAAACCGAAAGGGCTGGTTACGAAACTAGAATGGCAACATCCACGGCAGGGCTTTTGCTGTATCTTTCGGATAGTGTACTTCTGAGTAGTGTATAAGTTCGGTGCAGTTGCAGGGCACAGGCGGGACAGGAGCCCGCTCCAATGGACATGAAGGTGATCATCATGATGGGCTGTGTTCTTTGTACGACTTCCGGGCTCTGTTTTATGGAGCTTCGACGGATAAGAAAGAAGCTGGACGCAAAGTAAAAGTCCCTTCGGGAAAAAAGAAAGTCTCGCCATGCGGGCGCAATTCCTTGCGTTAGCACCTTGCCATGTCGTCCCATTTTTCGTTGTTTCCGCGCCGACACACGACCGCTGCCGAAGCTGAAAATTATGCCCCGGCAGATCCGCAGGATATAGACCTCTGCCGCAAACTCGTTCGGTTCGACCGAGGAGCGCAACACATCTCCTCGGTCGAGCCGAAGTAGACGCTACTTCGCTACCGTAGTCGTGAAAAAGATGGGATCGATGTTCGCGAAAGGACGGCCGAATGGCACGCCGTTTCCCGGGAACACTCCATAGAACGTCGTTCCCACGGCTTTGAGTTGCTCATAGTCACCCAGCACGCGTTGCCGCTGGTCGCCACTGTCCTTCGCTGGCGAGAGAAATCTCTCCAACTTTTTGGTTTTGAAGGTGACGCCGTGATCGCCACTAATCGCTAGTTTCGCGGTGTAGGTCGGAAACCCGGTCTTCTGGTCGAGTCCGTTAAATACGATATAGAGGATCCCGATGCTTCCCTTGCTGTTCTTCGCGATGGCCATCGAAGGGAGGGCGGCTTGCACCTGTCCTGTGACAAAGTGCGGCCTGCCAATCTTGAGGCCGCCTTTTCCGTCCGACGTCAGGCGAACGATGCTCAGTCGGTTATTGGTCGTCGAGGGATCACGGTTGCCGAAGACAACGTAGACATCGCTGTTATTCGGGTCGACCGCGACGTGGTCGACTCCCCCCAGCAGAGCGTTCACCGTACCGAACTTTGGTTGCGGCTGAGTGCTTTGACCAGAGGCCACCTGAACTCCGGTGGAGCTTCCGTTTAAGGTCCAGGTGTGGCCACCGTCCGTCGAGCGATTCAGGAACCAGTGGATCGTCTTCGGATCAGCCGCGATATTGTTGCAGTTCGAAACACTGGTGGGACATTGCTGGAATAACGTGTAGACCGCGCCGTTGTTAGGATCGACCGCCAGGCGCTGCCCCGGATTGACTAACCCCTGAGAAAATCCCGCCAGACTATCGATCGTAAAATCAGGAGGGTCGCTTCCGGGCGCGACAGCGATCCGCATGTCCGGCGCTCCGTCAAAGTTGTCGTAGGCAACGTAGACATCGTCCTGCGACTGCACCGTTGGGTCCTGGTTTACCAGCAACCAAGGCTGATCGCTATTTCCTCGGCCAACCTGATCCGTGGGTTGCGCCACGCCATTCTGGACAAACCACTTCCAAGCTGCGGACGACGTCGGATCGGTGGTGGTTCCGCTGTAGGCATCGATGCCAAAGCTATCCAGATCGAGAAACGTCGCCGACAACTGATTATTGCGTCCGTAATCAGGAGTTTGGTCACATGGACATCCAGTCTGCGACAACCCCGGCGGGCTGGGAATTGTCGATTCGAGCGACCAGATATTTCCGCCATTGCTGGAATGCCAGACGGGCGCGTCTGTTCCCCAACCGGCAGTGAAAGCAAGAATGTCGATCTCGCTGGGATTCGACGGATTGACGGCGATGCTGGGTTCGCCGTTGGGCGATCGGTTAGTATTTTTCAGATTCTTGTCGGTGTTGCTGATGACGACATCCTTAATCAAGATGCCGTTGGCCACGCCGCCCATCCCGAGGATCTCCATTGGGAGAGCCAACTCACCGCCAGGAGTTGTGTCTTCGGGAAGAGCTTCGCGGTTGTATTGATGGAGGTCAGGCGGGGCGTCCCGAATTTCGTCTTTTTGTGCCATCGCCAGGGGCAAGCCGAGAACGCCCAGCAGGATGGCAACCGTCATAGCGCGCGCATGCTTCATGTACTTTTCTCCTGGTAGCGAGCTTTGCAGTGTGTCCGGTTTCCGTTCGCGAACCTGGCGCCACCTCATCGATTCAGGCGCGGCGTTTTAAAAGCGACAGTAGGCCGGAATTTCCTTGTTGCTCTGAAAAACCGGGTCATTATAAGTCCATCTTGCCGTTCGCGATACTGTGAAATGATTTTCATCTGGAGCAACCCGCATCGCCCGGCGGGTGGGGAACCTTTTTCCAATCGTCAATGAAGAGGGCGCATTTACAGAGTGCCGGAGCGCTCCGGCAGAGGCGCCCCAACCAGCGCCACTTCGGTGTCATTGCCACTACCTTCCCTGCTGTGTTAGCTTCAACAAACAGCAGAGGTTAGATTGCAAGCAACAGTTCCCGCCGGGCTGGACCGCAAGGAAGCGGAAGTTTACCTGCGGCTCGACTCGAAGCGGCTCCCGAAGCACATCGCCATTATCATGGACGGCAACGGCCGATGGGCGCGGCGGCGCCACCTGCCCCGCATCGCCGGACACCGCGCCGGAGTCTCGTCCGTGCGCTCAACCGTCGAAACTGCTGCGCGCATTGGAATTTCCGCGCTCACGCTCTATGCGTTCTCCGAGGAGAATTGGAAGAAGCGGCCGGCAAGCGAAGTCGATTTCCTGATGGGCCTGCTCTGCCGCTATCTGAAGGCGGAAGTGCCTACACTGAACAAAAACAATATCCGCCTCGAATACATTGGACGCCGGCACGAACTGCCCCCCTCGGTGCAGGAGAAAATGCAGTGGGCGCGCGATGCTACATCGCACAACACCGGCATGGTGCTGACTCTGGCGCTCAATTACAGCGCGCGCACGGAACTCGTAGATGCATTCCGTTCGATTGTGGATGCAGCCGCGCGCAACGGCGGACTCGATCATCTGGAAATCGATGAGGACGCCGTGTCCCGCCATCTCTACACCCGGCATTTACCAGATCCTGACCTGGTGGTTCGCACCAGCGGCGAGATGCGGTTGAGCAACTTTCTGCTCTGGCAACTGGCGTACGCCGAAATCTACGTCACTCCGACATTGTGGCCCGAGTTCCGCGGCGTACATCTACTGGAGGGGATCGCGGAATACCAGAAACGTGAGCGGCGCTACGGCGGGCTGGCAGACGATGCGGCTCACACCTCTCCGCACGATCATGCGGAACATGCCCGGGCAAAAGCCTGCGCGCCACCGGCTACAAAAACAGGCAGGAGCTAAGGCTCTGCATCTGCTCAAGAGAATCCTCACTGCGGTCGTTCTGATTCCTGCCGTCCTGGTGCTAGTGCTGCGCGCGCCCGTGCCCGTAGTTGCCCTGGTTGCTGCTTTGGTCGCGCTGCTCACGGTGCAGGAACTGCTCAAACTCGCCGAGGCATATGGCATCCGGCCCCTGCGTTGGCCAACCTACATTTTCGTCGGACTGTTTTTTCTGTTCCTGGCCGTAAACCCGGGGAACGACAAACCTTTGCTTTCGACAGCGATTTTCGTTTACAGTGCGGGATTCGCCGCGGCTATCGCGCCGTTTGTTTTTCTCACCATTGCCATGCGGCGGGTTAACCTCAGCAGTTCCTTTCCGGCTGCAATGGTTTCTACTTTTGCCTTCGCCTACATTGCTCTGCCGCTTGGCTTTCTGGTGCAGTTACGCGAGCAATGGTCGGGAGCGTTCTTGCTCCTGTATTTGCTGCTACTGGTGTGGACAGGAGACATCTTCGCCTACTTCGTTGGACGTTCTCTGGGCCGTCATCTCATGTCACCGCGCATCAGCCCCAAGAAAACCTGGGAAGGCGCGCTGGCGTCCTTGTTAGCCAGTCTAGTGGTGGGAATGTTGCTGTACAACTATGCCCTGCCCATCAGCACTGCTCTGCTGAGCGCGCATTTAATCGAACGGCGTGACGGTTTCTTCGCACTGCAGAAACCGCCACTAGGGCCAACTCTGCTGCTTTCGGCTGCCATCAACATCGCTGCACAGTTGGGCGATCTGGTGGAATCGTTGATCAAACGCGGCGCGGGAGTGAAGGATTCAGGAACAATTCTGCCAGGCCACGGAGGCATGCTGGACCGCATCGATGCCCTGCTCTTTGCCGCTCCGGTGCTGTGGTACTATGCGGCTTGGCGCGTCATGCAGTAAGGGCTTGAACCACAGAGGACGCGTACACAAAGGAAAATCAACAATTCTGCAGACTTTTGCGTGCCAATGTTTTCCTTTGTGATCCTTCGTGTCTTTTGTGGTTCTCGATTTTGTATTCATGAAACGTATTTCCATCCTGGGTTCGACTGGCTCCATCGGCCGCAGCACCCTGAGCGTGGTTGAATCCTACCCCGAGCGTTTCCAGGTTGTTGCTTTAGCTGCGGGCCGCAATATTGATGTCACGTTCGAGCAAACCCAACGCTGGAAGCCGAGACTGGTCTCGGTTGCCGCCAAAGCGGACGCTGAAATTCTTCGCGCTCGTCTAAAAGAAACAAAGGTAAACGGAATCGAAATCGTCCACGGCCCGGCGGGAACCGCACAAGTCGCCACCCACCCAGAAGCGGACTTTGTGGTCAGCGCCATCGTGGGTGTAGCCGGACTCGAAGCTACTTATGAAGCCGTGCGCGCCGGCAAAACAGTTGGGCTCGCGAACAAAGAGTGCTTAGTCGCCGCGGGAGAACTGATCACCGCCGAGGCCCGCCGCCAAGGCAAGCCACTGTTACCCATCGACAGCGAACACAACGCAGTTCATCAGTGCCTGCGCGGCGGACGCATAAACGAGGTCCAACAGATCTGGCTGACCGCCTCGGGGGGACCATTTCTGCACACACCAAAGGCGCAGTTTTCCTCAATCACGGTCGAACAGGCTTTGAACCATCCCACTTGGAAAATGGGCCGCCGCATCACTATCGATTCTGCCACTCTGATGAATAAGGGCTTCGAGGTCATCGAGGCCTGTCGTTTGTTCAATCTACCTCCCAGTCGAGTGCGGGTAATCGTGCATCCCCAGTCCACGATCCACTCCATGGTCGAATTCGTGGATGGCAGCATACTTGCTCAGTTTTCTGTCACCGATATGCGGCTGCCAATCCTCTATGCTCTCACCTATCCGGAACGCATTGAATCGGATATGCGCTTCCCGGTCATGGACTTACGACATCTCGATTTTGAGCCCCCAGATATGGGAAAATTCCCTTGCCTGGGTTTAGCCTATGAAGCAGCCGAGGCTGGAGGCGCGAAAACTGTCGCGCTCAACGCAGCCGACGAAGTCGCAGTAGCTGCATTTCTAGATGGCGCTATCCGTTTTACTGACATTCCTGCCATAATTAACATGGTGCTTGGAGAAACTAAAGTCGGGAAGTTGGAATCTATAAATAAGGTGCTTGCCGTAGACGCCGAAGCCCGCCGGATTGCCCATGAAAAAGTAGAGCAATTGGGCTATGCCGCGCCGTCGCGATCGGCTTCTTCCAGTTTTCGAGGGGAATAATCGAAACTTATGTCGGGATTCTTTATAGCAGTGCTCGCGGTTGCGGTGGTCCTGGGTTTCATGATCTTAATCCATGAATTTGGCCACTACGCAGTCGCGAAGTTGTTGGGCGTGCGAGTCGAGGTTTTTTCTATCGGATTTGGCAAGCGGTTGCTCGGTTTCCGCCGCGGCGACACCGACTACCGCATCAGTGCCATTCCTCTCGGCGGCTACGTGAAAATGAGCGGCGAGAATCCCATGGATGAGCGTACCGGCGATCCCGGGGAATTTCTCTCGCACCCGCGGTGGCATCGCTTCCTCATCGCTATTGCCGGCCCTTCGATGAATATTCTGCTCGCCATTGGCCTGTTGACGTTCGTTTACATGGTGCACTACGAGTATCCGGCGGTGCTGGACGAGCCTGCGCTGATTGGTTGGGTGTTGCCCGACACTCCGGCGTCGAAAGCTGGAATTCAGATTGGCGATCGTATCACTCGGCTGGACGGAATCGAGAATCCAACCTGGAAGCAAGTCGATCCCAAAGAAGCCCTGAGCCCGAATCAGCCACTCGACGTCACTATCCAGCGCGGCGGGAGATCTTTTGAGAAGACCATCGTGCCCGAGGCCTACGGTGTCAATCAAATGGGATACGCGGGATGGGTTCCTCAAGAGCCCAGCGTCACAGTTACTGATCTCGAAAAAGGCATGCCCGCCGCCAAGGCTGGTATCAAGGTCGGCGATGAAATTCTGACTGTTGACGGTCAACCAATTCCGGCTATTGAGGCCATGATCGAAACTCTGAAACGTACCCAGGGAAAGCCGATCGAGATTACGGTCCGTCGCAATGGCCAGGTGCAGACCTTCACCATGCAGCCGGTATTGGCCGAAGTTCCCGGCCAACCAGAGAAACGTTATCGTGTGGGACTGGGTAGCCTGCCGATGAAAGTAAGCGCCCTGCCCTTGGCCGCCGCCTTCCACAAGTCTGTCGAGCAAAACAAGGAAGGCTCACTCCTGATTCTGGAGCTCGTGCAGAAAATGATTCAACGCAAGATCTCGATCCGCACCATCGAAGGCCCGATCGGGATTGGCCGCGCCGCCGGAGAAGCCGCCAGCGAAAAGGGCTGGACCCCGTTGATGGCTCTGACAGCTGCGATCAGCCTGAATCTTGGCATTTTTAACTTATTGCCAATTCCCATCCTCGACGGCGGCGTAATTCTGTTGCTGTTCGTAGAAAGCATCATGCGGCGCGATATCAGCCTGCAAATCAAAGAACGCATCTACCAGGCCGCGTTCGTGTTCCTGGTCTTGTTCGCAGTCATGGTCATCTACAACGACTTGGCAAAGACCCTGCCGGGAATGATGCAAAGACTGCCCTAGGCTGCATGGCCTCGATGGGCGACATTTCGACCTCCGACCAAGCGGTTCCTAACGCTGCAACTATCGCGGCCATGCAGGAGGCTCGCGCGGGCATTGGGCTGGCATTCTTATCTTCGGGATGCTGGTAGAACTGTACGAAGCAATCCACTGAGAGCCGAAACTGAGATACTGCCGGTTCCCAGCCCCGCGCAAATGGTCTAAACTAGGATAAACATGGCTAATATTCAGCGCAGGAAAAGCGTCACATGCTCGATCAACGGCGTCCGCGTGGGCAGCGATGCACCAGTTGTGGTGCAATCCATGACTAACACGGATACTGCGGACATCCCTTCTACCGTCCAGCAGGTCGCAGCCCTGGCCCGCGCCGGATCCGAACTGGTTCGCGTCACGGTCAATAACGAACAAGCTGCTGCGGCCGTTGCGCCTATCGTGGAGCAACTCGACAAGCAGGGCATCAACGTCCCCATCGTCGGCGATTTCCATTACAACGGACATCAGTTGCTCAAGAAATACCCCGAATGCGCCCGCGCCCTGGCCAAGTACCGCATCAATCCCGGCAACGTCGGCATCGGCCGCAAGGACGATAACAACTTCCGTACAATGATCGAAGTCGCTGCCGAGAATCAGAAGCCGGTCCGCATCGGCGTGAACTGGGGATCTCTCGATCAAGCCCTACTCACTCGCATGATGGACGAGAACTCGCGCCTCTCCGAACCCAAAGACGCCCGCGAAGTCACAATGGAAGCCATGGTCGTCAGCGCGCTAAACTCCGCCGAACTGGCCGAGAAATACGGATTGCGTGCCGACCAGATCATCCTCAGCGCAAAAGTAAGCGGCGTGCAGGACTTGATCGATGTTTACCGCTCGCTAGCCGCGCGTTGCAATTATCCCCTGCACCTTGGACTGACCGAAGCTGGCATGGGAGCTAAAGGCGTAGTCGCATCCAGCGCCGCGCTGGGAGTTTTGTTGCAGGAAGGCATCGGCGACACCATTCGCGTTTCACTTACGCCCGCCCCCGGCGGCGATCGCACCGAAGAAGTCCGCGTAGCCCAGCAGATTTTGCAATCACTCGGCATCCGCCATTTCACCCCGCAGGTCACGGCCTGCCCCGGATGCGGCCGCACCACCAGTACCTTCTTCCAGGAAATGGCCGAGCAGATTCAGTCCTACCTGCGCGAACAAATGCCCGCATGGAAAGACCGTTATACCGGCGTCGAAGAAATGAAAGTCGCAGTCATGGGATGCGTGGTCAACGGCCCCGGCGAATCCAAACACGCCAGCCTCGGCATTTCCCTGCCCGGCACCTTCGAAGAACCCAAAGCCCCGGTCTACGTCGATGGCCGCCTCTTCACCACGCTAAAGGGCGATCACATCGTGGCCGAGTTCATCAAGATTCTGGACGAATATGTCGAAAGCCACTACACGGCAAAAGAAGAAGTCGCAGCCAAGGTCTAGACTCGCTCCCATCCAGCGGCAACACGCGAACTTTACGGACGGCACTGACGCGTCTGCAAGATGAGCGGCGGCTGCGGCGCTTGATTGAAATCGAAGCTGTCGAGCATATCGCTCGCGCCGGCGTCCCTAGCGGTAAGTGGAGACAAACCATACCGGGTTTCCACAAACTTCAAAATCGAGGAATGCTCGTACAGCGTGTGTGAAACGTAGCCTTTTCTAGCGAACGGCGAGATGATGAGCAGCGGCACTCGCGGACCTAACCCAAATTGATCCACTTGCGGCGGAGCAGCATGGTCATAGAATCCTCCGAAGTCATCGTAAGTGATGAACACCGCAGTGGTGCCCCAAGCAGGTCCTTGCATGAGTTCGCTAAGAGTCGCCGTCGTCCAGTTTTCGCCATCGCAAATACTGTTGGGTGGATGTTCGCTCGCCGAGTATGGAGGGATAACCCAGCTCATCGCCGGTAGATTCCCGGTCTGTGCATCGCTGACAAACTGAGCAGTCGTGGAGATATTCTTAGACCAGGATGGGTTGCCGTGGAACTTGCGAATAGTATCAAAAACACCGTTGCCACTCTCAATGTAGTATCTCCACGTGATGCCGGCAGCGTTAAGGCGATCTGGCAGGGTCGTGAGGTCGAAGCAGGGCGATTGCTCTGCGCGTTTGCCATCCGCACTGATCACCGTAACGGTTCCGCCGGGTGTCCCATCGCAATTCACACCGGTATGGGATGAACTCACATTGTCGATCGCTCCACCCGACTGAGCTGCGATCGTGAACAGGTGATTGGGCAAGCTAGGCCCGTGGACGGAGGTGAAATACCGGTCGGCTAACACGAACCTATGCGCGTACGCCCAATAATTAGGGATGTTTTGTTCGGGCGCGTAGACGTAAGCATCCAGTCCGGGGCTGATCAAGTCGAACCGATCCATCCGTCCGTTGTTAATGGCCTCAATCGCACAATCCCAACCGTTGCACAGGTCGCCCTGATAAGCATCCTGCATGGGTGTGAGCGGCACGTTCTGCCCCGTGGATGTGATTCCGCGGCTTACACCGTCGGCTCCGGGGAACGTGCCGAAGAAATTGTCAAACGTGTGATTCTCTTTAAGGATGAAAACCGTGTGTTGGATGGGGTTCGCGCTTCTTACGGAACATCCCGTCAGGCCAGAAATAAGAATAAGAAGTAGCTCGAGACGGAACCGATTCGTCTGCCGAGAGTAGGCTGAAGCGAGCTTGATGCAGTCCCCCCTGAAGAAGCTACATTCTACTCTGCTCTACGATTCTAGAGGATTGAGGACAGCCACGACGCTGGCTTTACCAAATCGTTCGCAGAAATCCCTCAACTTGAGGCCGATAGCAGTGGCAGATCGTCTGCTTCCGGCAACGGATCTGCAATATCTTTCAGCTCGGGATAGTGCTTCAACAGCGGCTCGGTGGCCCTCATTCGCCCACCGTTTAACATGTGTTTCAATTGCAGCGAATTGACCGCGGCCTTCGCTTCGAAATGATTATTCGCGACCACATAGGTGACCTCGGCTTTTTGCGCGATGCGCTCGATCTTCTCTTTCCACCCCACTAATTCAGCCTCGCTGTAAAGGTAGTTATAGCGATCAGCGCCCATGTCCGCTTCAAACCATTGATCGTAATTCCGCCCGTGCAGTCGCACGTATCCAACGGGTGAAGTCACATGCTCCGTGGCGTCGAGCGACCGCCCAATCAGTGGTTGGTCGATATTGCAGAACGCGACATTTCTCTCCGTGAAATAGGCGATCGTCTCCGGACGGTCCCAAGTGTCATGGCGTACTTCCACCACGCGAGGAAACTCGATGAACTGCCGCAGCAACGACTCCAGATATTCGCGGTTCAAAGATGTGTTCTTGAACGAAACCGGAAATTGAATCAGCAGAGCGCCCAGCTTCCCGGTCGCCGCCAACGCATCCAATCCCTCGCGTGCCAACCGTTCGTCTTCATCGTTGGGTTTAATGGTCGCCGCCGAAGTCGGCTCCATCACCGCAATCGGAGAATGAGTAAACGACTTATGCAACTTCGCGGTAAACACAAATCTTGGATTGACTGCCACCTTGCGCGCCCAGACCTTAACCAGCTCCGGCTTGATGTGCCCGTAAAACGAAGTGTTGATCTCCACCACATCAAAACACTGCGCTAGAAATTCCAGCGCATGCTGTTTCCTCCGCTGCATGCCGGGTGGATAGAAAATCCCATCCCAATCCTTATAGGACCATCCGGCCGTGCCGATGCGAATCTGCTGCGCTGCTTCCATAGGCTGGCGAAGAGTTCAGGCTTGCAGGTTAGCACGGGAAAGAACTTTACTGCAGGACCAGCGTGACCCAATACACTCCATTCGGATAGCTATTGGAGCGAGCGTAACAGGTCCCAACCGAGAACGTGTGCACCGCACGGTCTTCGATCACCTTGGCTGCGCCGGAGGG
>Ga0210406_10001338_pt1 | contig 30311 bp, 27 predicted proteins | sample IncBWC30MmetaG_FD_155454 | JGI IMG/M metagenome (GOLD analysis project Ga0210406, IMG submission 155454) | Forest soil microbial communities from Barre Woods Harvard Forest LTER site, Petersham, Massachusetts, United States - Inc-BW-C-30-M | ecosystem: Environmental > Terrestrial > Soil >... | reverse complement strand
GTTTTGCGAGCGCGGGCAGTGAATGCCCCACGTGGGCACAATACCCACTAATTCAACTCGGCGCCGAAAATAACATAGAAAAAAGCCGATGTTTAGCGCAAAAGCGAAAAAAGATTTCCAAGCTCGACGCAATTCGCGCTGGTTTTTCAGGCTTTCGCGCCCGCGAGGGTCCGATTCGCGTGGCCGTGCATCGCTTCGTTCACAGTGATATCAGTCATGTACGAGGCGATGTTCAACGCAGTAACACAAGCAACGCACCGATCGCGATCGAAACCCAAAGCATGGAAAAATCAATTTGTCCGATGCGGGGAATCATGCGGCGCACGGGCTTTAAGATCGGTTCGCATAGCTGGGCAAGCAGGTGGATACCCGGAGCATAGCCGCCCGGCGACACAAAACTCGTCAGCCAGTAGATGAGCATCGCGAATAAATAAACTCGAAGCACCAAGCCCACCAGGTCGAGGAGGGTGATGCGCAGGAACTCGAGCACATCGCCGAGGCCCCCGCCGACCAAAGCCATCCGGATGAAAGTGCGCAACGCGGCCACCAACAGCACGGCGACCACGGTGGCCGTGTCGATCTTGCCGATGGGCGGCAGAAGCTTGCGCAGGGGCAATATCAGCCAGTTCGTCACGCGCACGATGGCATCGGCCATCGGGTCGCGAAAATCGGCCCGCACCAATTGGAACAGCAGCCGCAGCACGAAGGCGAGCAGCAGCAGCCACAGCAGCATGTCGACGATGTATCTGATCGCTTCCATTTTCAGGCGCTTCGCGCTACCTCTTTAGGCGCTTCGCGCCAACTTTCAACGGGGTCGAAGCGACCCCGGCCGAAATTATATTAAATCAGGGAGTGCCGAACTCGGCGGCGAGTTCGGCTGAACGGCGGTCGGCTGCGGCCACCGCGTGCGCGACGATAGCACGAAGACCCGCTGCATCCAGGACCTCCAGCGCCGCTGCGGTGGTGCCGCCCTTGGAGGTGACCTGATCGCGCAGCGTGGCAAGGGAATCCGTGGACTGGCGCGCCATTTGCGCGGCTCCGAAGGCCGTTTCCAGTGTCAGACGATGTGCAATGTCGGTCGGCAGCCCACGTTCATGTGCCGCCGCCTCGAGCGCTTCCATGAACAAGAAAAAATATGCCGGACCGCTACCCGACAGAGCGGTGACGGTATCCATTTGCGACTCGTGCTGCACCCACACCGTGGCGCTGACGGCAGCCATGATGCTCTCGGCCAATGCGCGATAAGCGGCCCCGACACCCACCGGAGCGTACAAGCCTGTCGCGCCGAAGCCGTTTAGTGCCGGCCGGTTGGGCATGGTGCGAATGAGCGGGATCTGCGGCCCGAACCAACGCGCAAGAGACGCGTGCGGGATGCCGGCCGCCACCGATATCAACAGAGGCTTGGAAGTGGCCAGATGCGGCGCCAACTCCAAGGCCATGGCACGCATTTGCTGCGGTTTGACGGCGAGCACGACCACCTCGGCGCCCTGTACGGCGCTCACGTTGTCGGGCGCTGTCTTGACGGCGTAGTCGCGAACCAGCCGCTCGAGCTGATCCTGGCTGGGATCGGCAACGACCATCCGCTCAGCAGGCAAACCCCGCTTGGTCAGGCCGCTGATCAGCGCCGCGGCCATGTTGCCGCCGCCGATGAATGCCAGCCTTCTTATATTGTTCATGCACTTCCCCTTGCGATGGTCATTGGCTACTAGCGAGATCCGAAAAGCGCCGTGCCGACGCGAACCAACGTCGCTCCCTCGGCGATGGCGGACTCGAAATCCGCGCTCATTCCCATCGACAGTGTATCGAGCTTCAGGCCTCCGGCGTTCAGATCCTCGAGCGCCACCTTGAGGCGCGCGAAAATCCCGCGCTCCGCCTCGACGGTGGGTTGCGGGGGCGGCATGCACATGAGACCGCGCAGCCGAATGCGCGGCAGGTCGGCCACCGCCGCCGCCAGCGCCGGCAAGGCGTCCGGCGATACACCACCCTTGGTCGGTTCGGACACCAGCGCCACCTGCAGGCAAACATTGAGGGGTTGGGCGTGAAAGGGCCGCTGTTCCGAGAGCCGCCGCGCGACATTCAAGCGATCCACGCTGTGCACCCAGTCGAAGCGCCCGGCGATCGCACTGGTCTTGTTGGACTGGATGCCGCCGATGAAATGCCACTGGAGAGGCAAATGCGCCAGCTGATCCATTTTCGCAACAGCTTCCTGCAGATAATTTTCGCCGAAATCCGTGACGCCGGCGGTGGCGGCGAGACGGACCGATTCGGCAGTCTGCGCCTTGGTAACTGCGACCAAAGTGACCGTCGCGGGGTCCCGCCCCGCCGCAATGGCCGCACTCCGTATCCGAGACCGGACGTGGTTCACATGAAGCGTCAAATTCTGCGGACCAATTAACATATTGGGGGGCGACACCCTCTTATATACTGCTGGTGGCTAACGACTTAGTCTAATTAGGAGCCGTAAATGGCGGTTGATATCGCGCAGCTTCTCGCCTTTGCGGTGAAGAACAATGCGTCGGACTTGCATCTGTCGGCGGGTGTCCCACCGATGATTCGCGTGGACGGCGACATGAAGCGCGTCAATATGCCTGCCCTGGTGCACAAAGAAGTGCACAGCATGGTGTACGACATCATGAACGACAAGCAGCGCAAGGCGTTCGAAGAGTTCTACGAGACCGACTTTTCATTCGAAATCCCCAAGCTGGCGCGCTTTCGCGTCAATGCTTTCAATCAAAATCGCGGTGCCGGAGCGGTATTCCGCAATATTCCGTCCACCATCCTGTCTTTGGACGAATTGAACGCGCCCAAGACCTTTAAAGATTTGTGCATGCTTCCCCGTGGTCTGGTGCTGGTCACGGGACCGACCGGATCCGGTAAATCAACCACCCTGGCCGGCATGGTGAATCATTGCAATGACAACCGTCCGGATCACATTATAACCATCGAGGATCCGATCGAGTTCGTGCATGAAAGCAAGCGTTGCCTGGTCAATCAACGCGAAGTGCATCGCGATACCTTGGGATTCAGCGAGGCGCTGCGATCGGCGCTGCGCGAAGACCCAGATGTGGTTCTGGTCGGCGAAATGCGCGACCTGGAAACCATTCGTCTGGCTTTGACTGCGGCGGAAACCGGCCATCTGGTGTTCGGCACCCTGCATACCAGCTCCGCGGCCAAGACCATCGATCGTATCGTCGATGTGTTCCCGGCTGCGGAAAAGGATATGGTCCGTGCCATGATGTCCGAGAGCTTGAGAGCCGTGATTTCGCAGACTTTGATGAAGCGCGTCGGCGGCGGCCGTATTGCAGCGCACGAAATCATGATCGGCACCCCCGCGATCCGCAATTTGATTCGCGAAGGTAAAATTGCTCAGATGTATTCGGCCATTCAGACCGGTCAGGGGCAGGGCATGCAAACCCTCGACCAGTGTCTGCAGGAGATGGTGGCGAAAGGGGTTGTCAGCCGCGAGGAAGCGAAGTACAAGGCCCAGAACAAGGACAGTATTTAATGCGCGGCGCGCAACACTTTATGCGCTGCGCGCAACACTTTATGCGCTGCGCGCAACCTCTTCACGGGGTTCGCGCGGAGGCGCGAACCCCGACCATCAGGCGGCGCGCGGGGCGCGCCGGAAGATAAGGACAGACAAAATATGGAACGCGAACAAGCGATACGACTGATGCAAGACCTGCTCCGGCGCATGGTCGAGAAGAAGGGTTCGGACCTGTTTATTACCGCCGGCTTCCCACCGGCGATCAAGATCGACGGTGAAATAAGGCCTCAATCCGACCGTTCCTTGAGTCCCGAGCAAAGCGCCGGGATGGTTCGCGCCATCATGAACGATCGGCAAACCAAGGAATTCGACGGCACCAAGGAATGTAATTTCGCGATTGCACCGCCCGGCATCGGGCGCTTCCGCGTCAGCGCCTTCGTGCAGCAGGGGTACACGGGCGCCGTGCTGCGTACCATCAACGCCAAGATTCCGACGCTCGAGGAACTGGAGCTGCCGCCGGTGCTGAAGGAGGTCGTGCTGTCCAAGCGCGGCTTCGTGATCCTGGTGGGAGGTACCGGTTCGGGTAAATCCACATCGCTGGCGGCGATGGTGGGTTACCGCAACGAGAAGACGCGCGGACATATCGTGACCATCGAGGATCCGGTGGAATACGTGCACGCTCACAAGGGCTGCGTGGTGACGCATCGCGAAGTCGGTGTCGATTGCGAGAGCTGGCATCTGGCGCTGAAGAACACCCTGCGCCAGGCGCCGGACGTGATTCTCATCGGCGAAATTCGCGACCGCGAGACCATGGAGTACGGCATTCAGTTCGCCGAAACGGGCCACTTGGTGCTGGCCACCCTGCACGCCAACAGCTCCAATCAAGCGCTGGACCGCATCATCAATTTCTTCCCCGAGGAGCGGCGTGAGCAGCTGCTCATGGACTTGTCGCTGAACATTCGCGCACTCATTTCGCAGCGCCTGATTCCACGCGAAGCAGGATCCGGGCGCATCGCGGCCATGGAAATCATGCTGGCGTCCCCGCTGATTTCCGACCTGATCTTCAAAGGCGACGTCACCAAGATCAAGGATGTGATGGCGCGCTCCAATCGCCTCGGCATGAAGACTTTTGACCAGGCGCTGTTCGATTTGTACGAGGCAGGATTGATTTCATACGAGGATGCCTTGCGCAACGCGGATTCGAAGAACGAATTGCGCCTGCGCGTGAAACTGGAAAGCAAGCGCGAGATGAAAAATCCCGAAGAAGGCGGTCAGTCGCTGCAGATCGTCGAGGAAGAAGAAGGACAGGTGTTCTAAGTGCGGCGCTCGGACGGGCTCCCGGCATGAGCGTTCCTGCGGACCTGCCGCCGCAGGTGATGAACACCAAGCCGCTGTTCAAGCTGATGGTCGAGAAAAAGGCTTCGGATCTGTTCTTCACCTGCAACGCGCCGGTCAAGATCAAAATCGAGGGCAAGATTTTCCCCGTCAATAAGCAAATATTGACCCCTGAAACCGTGCGTCAGGCGGCCTTGGGGTTGATGTCGCAGGACCAGATCGAGCACTTCAACGAGGAACTCGAGATCGATTTCGCGATCTCCGAAATCGGTCTGGGCCGCTTTCGTGTCAACGTGTTCTATCAGCGCGGCTATCCTGCCATGGTGCTGCGGTACATCACCGCGGAAATGCCCAAGCTCGAAGATCTGGGCATGCCCGATATCTATAAAGAACTGGTCATGCTGAAGCGCGGGCTGATTCTCATGGTCGGCGCCGCCGGCGCGGGCAAGTCGACCACTCTCGCCGCCATGATCAATTTCCGCAACGAGACCTCATCCGATCATATATTGACCATTGAGGACCCGATCGAATTCCTGCATACCAACAAGAAATCCATCGTGAATCAGCGCGAAGTGGGCTTGGACACCAAGACTTTTGCACGCGCGCTGCGCAGCGCGGTGCGCGCGGCGCCCGACGTCATATTGGTCGGCGAAATTCGCGACCGCGAAACCATGGAAGCGGCCATTGCGCTGGCCGGGACAGGCCACCTTTGCATCGCGACCCTGCACGCGAACAATTGCGCCGAGACCCTGGACCGCATCATCAACATGTTTCCGCGCGATCAGCACAACCAGATTTTTTTGGACCTCTCGCAATATCTTCGCGCCATTCTGTCGCAACGATTGGTATTCGCGAAGACCGGAACGCGGGTTGCCGCTTCCGAGGTCATGGTGAATACACCGCACATCTCGGAACTCATCAAGAAAGGTGATGTGATCGGGGTGAAAGAGGCGATCCGAACCGGCACGGAACGCGGCATGCTGAGTTTCGACAGCGCGCTCTACAATCTGGTGCGTGAGGGCCGCATCGAACTGGAAGAGGCATTGTCCAGCGCTGACTCGCGCACCAATCTCGAGGCGAAGATCAACTTCGGTTAGGCGCCTGGGAATACTCAGACGGGTCCCAGTTCTTCACGCGGAACTCGCCGAGGGCCGCATCGCGGCAGGGAACCAGATTGTTCTCGAACTCGCGGCTCGACCTATCCCATCCCGATTTGAGCGCACGCGCGCGACAGGCCGCGGGGTCGATTTTGAGCGCGCGCAACGCGGCCGCGGCGAGGTCGACGTCGAGCGCGCCGGTGACGCCGTCCTCGATCACGTCAATGGGACCGGTGACCGGATAAGCTGCGACCGGCACCCCGCAAGCCATCGCCTCCAGATTGACGAGGCCAAAGGTATCGGTGCGGCTCGGGAACACCATGACATCCGCAGCCGACAAATGATTCGCGAGGTTCTCGCCGAACTGATATCCGGTGAAGACCGCATTCGGATATTGGCGCTGCAGCCTGGCCCGCTCAGGCCCGTCGCCGATGACAATCTTGCTGCCGGTCCAAGGCATGCTCAAGAACGCGTCGATGTTCTTCTCAACCGCGACGCGTCCGACATAGGCCGCGATGGGCCGGGGCAGATCGAGAAAGTCCTTGGGCCCAGGCTTGAATTTCTCGGTATCGACGCCGCGCTGCCAGCTCGCCAGGTTGCGGAAGCCTCGTGCCGCGAGTTCGGTGCGCATCGAGGCGGTGCTCACCATGCAGCGCGCGCCGGCTGCATGGAATCGCCGCAACGCGCCATAGGACACTTTTAAAGGTATGGGAAATCGCGCCCGCAGGTATTGCGGAAATTGCGTGTGATACGAGGTAGTGAAGCTTACGCCCCACTTGAGGCAGAAGCGCCGCGCGCTCAAGCCCAACGGGCCTTCGGTCGCGATATGCAGCGCTTGAGGCGCGAATGCGGGAATGTCGCGTGATATTTTCTTGTACGGAAACAGCGCCAGGCGAACTTCAGGATAGGTCGGGCAGGCGATACTGCGAAAATCTTGCGGCGTCAGCATTCTGACTTCATGGCCAAAGCGACCCAACCACGCCGCGGTTTGCGCCAGCGTGCTGACCACACCGTTGGTTTGCGGAAACCAGGCATCGGTGACGATCATGATTCTCATGAGGCATCACAATGGCAGCCGAGGATGACGATACGATGACGACTTGCATCACTATTTTGACGTAATCTCACTGAAATCAGAGCTATGTCATAGCCCTGTAACGAAAATCCTATATTTGCTTCATGGGCAGATTCATTGACGCAATCCCAAGGAATCCAACATGCAAAGTTTTTTGGCGGAACTCAAGACCCAACGCTGGGACGATCATCGCTACTACCATCACAGCCGGATCAATCAATCCTTGCACCTTTTGAGTGCAATCAGCTTCATCATCGCGTACATCACGATGTTTTTTGATCCCGTGAAGTCGGCGTTAATCGGCTGGCTGGTCTCCATGGTCAGCCGCCAGTCCGGTCATTTCTTTTTCGAGCCCAAGGGATACGATCGGGTCAATCGCACGACCCACGAGCACAAGGAAGAGATCAAGGTCGGCTACAACCTGCGGCGCAAGGTCATCCTGCACGCGGTCTGGGCGCTGGTGCCTCTGATGTTGTGGCTGGATCCGACCTTCTTCGGCTTTTTCGCCGCGCACACGAGCGGCGAGGGCTTCGTGCGCCACGTCGGCGAGATCTGGCTATTCGTCGGTGCCGGTGCGCTGCTGTTTCGGATGATTCAGTTGTTTTTCCTCAAGGGCATTCAGACCGGCCTGGTTTGGGCCACCAAGATTCTGACCGATCCTTTCAACGATGCGATCATTTACGCCAAGGCGCCGCTTTACTTGATGCGCGGCGAACTGATCGATCCGATGGGCGAGGTCGAGCCCGAAGCCCACCGGGCCTGAATCAGTTCCTTGAGCACGCGACGTTTGATGGCCTTGTTCGTGAGCTGCGAATCGGACCACCACCAGCCGTCGCGCTGCATTTCCTCGGCCGCCGACACGATTCTGTCGGCGACCGCGGTGAAATCCTCTTCCGTATAATTCAGACTGAAGATCAGGCGTCCCGTGCCCACCCAACTCAAGGCCAGCCCGGCGGCTCGCAAGTAGTATTGAAGCATCCAGTTATAGCCCGACGCTCGCGGGTAGTAGAGGGTCCAAATGCTGGACAGGTTGGCGACGCGCACCGGCAGCGAAGCTGCCGCCAGCCTGTCGTTCAGCCGGCGCGCTCTTTCATTCCAAAGATCGTCGAGACCGTGATACAGGGCACGCACCGGTTCGCTGTCGAGCTCGAGCAAGAATTCGTACATGGCGCCCATCACGTAGGGGTGCGAGTTGAACGTGCCCCGTGCAAAACAAATATCGGCCGGACGATCATCGCGAAATCGCCGCATCAGCTGGTGCTTGCCGCAAAGAACGCCCACCGGCAGTCCCCCGGCGACCGTCTTGCCGTAAGTCACCATGTCGGCGCGAACGCCGAAGTATTCTTGGGCTCCGCCCACCGCTATGCGAAAGCCGACGAACACCTCATCGAATATCAATGCAATGCCCCGCTCGGTGCACACCTCGCGCAATTGCTTGAGCCAATCCGAATAGGCGTCGCGGTCGAAATGCGCATGGCGCGAACTGTCGACCAAGGTCGAGTCCCCCGGCGCCCCGGCATTGGGGTGCAGGGCCTGCAGCGGATTGACCAGAACGCAGGCGATATCGCGGCGGGTGCGCAGCACCTTGAGCGCTGCCGGGTCCATATCCTTCAGCGTGTAGGTTTCTCGGGCCGGCACGGGATTGCCGACGCCGGGCTGCACGTCGCCCCACCATCCGTGGTACGCACCGCAGAAGCGCACGAGATGGCTGCGCTGCGTGTGATAGCGAGCAAGCCGCACCGCCTGCATGACGGCTTCGGTGCCGGACATGTGGAAGGAGACCTCATCGAGTCCCGAAATCTCGAGCAACCGCCGGACATTGTGCGCGGTAACCGGGTGATACGCGCCCAGCACCGGCCCCAAATCGCGCACTCTTTCAGCGCCGCGCTCGATGCACCCTTTGTAAAAGTCGTACCCGAACACGTTGACGCCGTAGGAACCGGTCACGTCATAAAAGCGATTGCCGTCAAGATCGGTGACCGTCACGCCGTCGGAGGACTGAACGAACGAGCCCGACTTCAAGTGCCGGCGCACATAGCCGCTGAATTGGAATGGAACCCGGTAGCGCGACGTGAATTCCAGATCGGAGACGCTGCCTGCGAGCGCCGAGGTTTGCTCGACGGTTTTTTCGAAGCGCGCTGCGAACAGCGCGGCCAGGCGCATGAAACCGGCACGCCGCGCAGCGACGACCTGCGCCGGCGCGGAATCGACGCCAAAGAAGCTCGATTCGTCATATTCGTAAAACGGTACCCACGAGGCGAAGCGCCGCGACATGCGCGCATGGCCCGCGAGCGAACGGTGTTTCGCCAAAGAAAGCTGCAGCCGTACGAATACTTTGCGCAGCAGGAATGCCAGGGCGAGCCCGGCCAAGACATAACCGATCGTAGTAATGGTCGATTCCTCGTAGGCACGTTGAGGGACCGACTGTATTGCAGGCGAATGACATTACCATGAACGCTAAGTCCTTGATCGGCCGGCTGACACAGCAGGAGGACATCAACTTCCTGTTCAGCAATCGCATCCCGCGGCGCCTGGTGACGCGTTTCATGGGGTGGTGGAGCCGCATTGAACATCCCTGGATCTGCCGAGGCAGCATCGCCCTGTGGCGCCTGTTCTCGGACCTGGATTTGAGCGAGGCAAAAACCACGCACTTCAAAAGCATGCACGATTGCTTCACACGCGAACTCAAAGACGGTGCCCGGCCCATCGACATGCGCGCCGCGCTTCTGGTCAGTCCCTGTGATGGCTTGGTCGGCGCCTGCGGGCCGATCGTGCGCGGGACGATGCTGCAGGCAAAGGGCTCTCCCTACTCGCTGACCGAGCTTACGGCCGATGCCAAGCTGGCGGAGCAGTACGAGGGCGGCTGTTACGCGACATTGCGGCTGACCTCGAGCATGTACCACCGATTCCACGCGCCTGCCGATTGCCGGGTCGAGCAGGTCAACTACATTTCCGGCGACGCCTGGAACGTCAATCCCATCGCGCTGAAGCGCGTCGCGAGGCTGTTCTGCAAGAACGAGCGTGCGGTGATCCGCTGTCGGATCGCCTCCGGCGCGGTGCTGACGCTGGTGCCGGTCGCGGCCATTCTGGTCGCCAGCATCCGCCTGCGATTCCTCGATGTGCGTCTACACTTGCGCTACCGAGGCCCCAATGTGATCCCCTGCGACGCGGCCCTGCGGCGCGGCGAAGAAATGGGGTGGTTCGAGCACGGCTCCACTATCATAGTGCTGGCTCCGCCGGGGATCGGCCTGGCCGAAGGGGTGGTTGAGGGAGCCCGCATAAAGATGGGGCAGCCCCTGCTGCGGAGCGGCTAAAACAGCAACTTTTCCAGGCCGGCGGTGTTTTGTTTCTAAACGAACACACATTCCAGTGCAAACGCAAACTACGGCCGAGTTTACGACATTCATGCGTGCCTACCAGGACATGGTTTTTTCGACTGCCGCCCGCTTGGCGGGCAACGACACGCAGGCGGAGGACATTGCCCAAGAGGTGTTCATCCGCGCGTACGAACATTTCTCGGATCTGCGCACCAGTGTGACCGCGGGCGGCTGGCTCAAGACCGTCACCACCAACTTGACGCTCAATTATTTGAATCGATATCGCAAGCGCTGGCGCTTGTTCTCGGAGATGCGGCCGGCCTCGGAGGACAGTGACGCGGAAGCTCCGGAAATGGAATGGGAAATTCCGGACACGATACTGGCGGAGTTAGGTGCCGAACAGCGATGCGCCATCGTTGATGCAGCGCTGCGGCAACTACCGGATCATCAGCGGCTCCCGTTGGTGCTGTATCACTTCGAGGACCTGTCGTACCAGGAGATTGCCATCAAACTGAATGTCTCACTGACGAAGATCAAAACCGATATACGCCGCGCCCGCGCCGCGTTGCTACCGCTGCTGCAGAACGGCGGCGCTGCGCGCGACACGCTGGACGGGTGAAAAACATCATGAGCAAGCACAGCGATTCAGAGCAAAAACTCGAGAGGGTGCTGACCCAAGCACTGGAGGGTCTGCCATTGCGCCGGGCGCCGGGCACGCTGGAAGCACGCGTGGTCAATGAATTGGAACGGCGTGCCGCGCTCCCCTGGTGGCGGGTCAGTTTCGCGCATTGGCCCGCGGCGCCGCGCGTTGCGTTCGTCGCCGTGTGTGTCGCGCTCGTTGCTGCGACGATCTTGGGCGGCGTCTTTGCCTTCGTGGGAGACCGGTCGTTCAACGAAGCCGCGGCCTTGGTTCTCTCCTGGGTGCATCCCTTCTTGGCGGTCGTGTCCTCGGCGGGCGGAGTGGCAACGCTGCTGGTGCGCATCATACCCCCGCTGTGGTTGTACGGCGGCATGGCCCTCGGGATCATGCTGTACCTGGCGTTATTCGGGCTGGGTGCTGCGGCGTATCGCACGCTGTATCTTCGGCCCTCATCGGTAGGTGACGATTTATGAACATGGATCTCTTGCGGCGCTTGGGGTTCCTATTTGCGCTGCTGTGTGTGACAGCCGTGGCCGGTCACCCGGGCGCGGCGCTGTCCAAAACCGCAACGCCCAAAGCGGCGCCGGCAGCCGCCGCGACGACAGACGCTGCTTCGACGGCCACCACGGACGATCACTCCGCAACGGCGGCGCCGGCAGCGGCCGAACCGGACGACTTCAACGATGAGCCGGACTCGGTGGACCGTCACGGCCGCCTCGATTGGCGCAACCGCATCGAGACGCGCCATCGCCATCGGCATGTTGTCGACGACAACGACAACGACATCGTGAGCATCGGACATTCCAGCCATTTGCAGAGCGGAGAGAAGGCCGATTCGGTGGTTTCGGTTTTCGGATCTTCCACCAGCGAGGGCGAGGCCGTGGACGTGGTCTCGGTGTTCGGCAATACGCGGGTCACCGGTCCGGTACACGACAACGCCGTGGCGGTATTGGGCAATGTCTACATCGACAGCAAAGTCGATGGCGATGTGGTGGCGGTCCTGGGGAATGTAACGCTCGGACCCAACGCTGAAATCGGCGGCGACGTGGTGGCGGTGCTGGGCACGATGCAGCGCGATCCCGCTGCAATCACTCACGGCTCAGTACAAAGAATTCTCAACTTCGACGCCGGCGTGGGCGGCTTTGACGGGCTCAATACCTGGATCAATCATTGCTTGTTGTATGCCAGGCCATTGGCTCTGGTTTCGGGACTCGGCTGGGCCTGGACATTAGCTCTGGGCCTTTTGGCGTTTTACGCCTGCCTCGCGTTGCTGTTTCGTTCGGGCGTCGAGCAATGTGTGCATACCCTCGAGTCCGAGCCCGGCCACACGGCGCTGGCCGGGCTGATCGGCATACTGTTGACGCCGGTGCTTCTGGTGCTGTTATGCGTCACCGTGATCGGTATCGCGGCGGTGCCCTTTGTCGTGGGCGCGCTGTTCTGCATGTCGCTGTTCGGCAAGGCGGTCATGCTGGCTTGGCTCGGAGGCCGCGTCTCCGGCAGACGGCCGGGTCCCGCCAGCCATCCCGCCATTGCGATACTCATCGGCGGCGCATTGGTGCTGCTGCTGTACGTCGTGCCGGTGGTGGGATTCCTGGTTTATAAATTGCTGGGTTTCTTTGGATTTGGCGCGGTGGTCTATACATTGGTGCTTCGCGCCCGCGCACGCCGGGCGTTCAACGGTGCATCTGCGCCATCCGCAGTCCCGCGTGCGGCAGATCTGCACGATACTGCAACGACGGCGTCTGCAACCATGGCAGGCGCGGGATGGACGGCGAGCGCGGGTCCTGCTGCTGCCGGCGCCGGCGTCGCCGCCGCAGGCGCCGCTGCCGCGCCGGAACCGAGTGCCGCCGCCGGCGGCCCGGTGCCGCCCGCCTCAACGCCGCCACCATCCGCACCGCATGTCCCCGCGCCCCCGCACATCACGGCGGCGATGCCGCGCGCAGGTTTCTGGATACGCATGGCGGCCTTGCTGCTGGATGTCCTATTGGTCGGATTTGTCATGGCCCTGCTGCACCCACTCGGCCACTTCCATATTTTGATTCTTGCCATTTACGGTGCAGTCATGTGGAAACTGCGGGGCACGACGGTCGGCGGCATCGTGTGCGATTTGCACGTGGTTCGTTTGGACGGGCGGCCGGTCGACTGGGAAACGGCGATCGTGCGTGCACTCGGCTGCTTTCTGTCGCTATTCGTCGTGTTCCTGGGCTTTATCTGGATTGCCTTCGACGCCAACGGTCAGGCCTGGCACGACAAAATCGCCGGGACCGTGGTGGTGCGGGCCAAGCGGGGCGCACCGTTGCTATGAGCCTCCCGGCCGAATCGCCTGGAGGCGATCCGATCGCCGACGGTTCAATTACAATCGCTCGCGGATCGCGGCCGGGAGCAGCGCCTTGTATCGGCGGCTCAGGGGGAGCCGCTCGCCGTTTCTCAGCAGCAATTCAAAGTCGCCGTGGAACATCGGCTGCAGCTCCGCAATGAAGCTGAGCTTCACCACGTGGGCGCGATGCACTCGTATGAACTCACCGGCATCCAGCTGGGCGATCAGCTTGGCCAGCGGTTCACGCACCAGGTGCACTTTGCCGGCTGCGTGTATCTCGACGTAGTTGCCGGACGCGGATATCCGATCGATGCTGTCGACCGGAATGAAATAGGCGCGTGCGCGATCGCGTATCAGAATTTGCTTGAGGGGCGCGGGCTGCCCCGGCAGGGCCGCCAGGACCCGCCGCACCCGTTCCTCGAAGTCGCCCTGATCGGGATCCGCCAGTTCGCTCTTGACGCGCTCGGCGCTGCGCAAAAATCGATCGCGGTCGAAGGGTTTGAGCAAATAATCGAGCGCCTGCACATCGAAGGCCTTGACGGCATATTCGGAATAGGCGGTCGTGAATACGATATGGGCGGAAACCTGCCCGCGGATCGCTTCGATGACTTCAAAGCCGCTGCGATCGCCCAGCTGAACGTCCAGATACACCACATCCGGCCGATGAGCGGTGATTTGCGCCACCGCTGTTTCAACCGAGTCCGCCTCGGCGACCACTCGAAATTCAGGCAGGGGCGCGAGGAAACGCAGTAGCTTGGCGCGCGCCGGCGGTTCATCGTCGACGATGACGACCGAGTGGGTCAATTCTCGACCGGGAAGCTTAGAGTAACCACGGTTCCCTTCGGCTCGCGCCCGCTCAAGCTGAATGTATGCGTTCCGGGAAACAGCAGTTCCAAGCGCCGCGCCACGTTGGAGAGCCCGGTGCCCGGCTTCATCGTCGCATCGACGATGCCCACGCCGTCATCGCTGATGGTGTAGAGAAGACTTGACCCCTGTCGAGACACATCCACCCACAGATTGCCGCGGCCCATGGGCAGTCCATGCTTCAGCGCATTTTCCACCAAGGGCTGAAGCAGCAGGCGGGGAACCTCCACTCCGTCGAGCCCCGGGGCGACCTTCAGGTCAAACGATAGTTGCCCGCGAAAGCGCTCCGTCATCATCGTGGCATAGCCGCGCAGCCATTCCAGTTCACGCGCCAGCGGCACCAGCACATGATTGTCCGAGTCATAGGCGGCGCGCAGCAGCTCGCCCAAATCGCTGATCATACGGTCCGCGGCGTCGACGTCTTCGTGCATGCGATTGGAAATGGTATTGAGCGCATTGAATAGAAAGTGGGGCTCGATCTGCGCGGTCAAGTGCTTCAAGCGGGCTTGGCTCAGTTCGGTGGCAAGCTCTGCCGCGCGCAGCTCGCCGGTGCGCCTGACTTTGAATTCGCGGTTTGCAAAGATCACCACCAGGATGACCACGTAGGTGATGAGATCTTTCTGCAACTCGTAGAACGCCTGCACGGGCAGGCTATCCCAACCATAGTGCTGGCCGACGGCAGCGTACGCCAACTTGCGAAGGATCAGGATGCCCGCAACGTGCAGAGCGCAGAACACGAGAGCCGCGCATGCGTGTGCAACGAAGGCGCGCCATCGCGGGCGGGCATCCAATCGAAAGCGCTGCTCGAAGCGCACGATGAAGGGAACGAGCGCAAAGATGATGATGGCACTGCTGATTTCCCACACCAGCGGCTCCCATGCCGCGATGTCCGGTCTGCCGCGCAGCCCAACGATCTGATTGATGCCGAGGTAAGTGCCGAACAGCAATACCAGGACCGCGTACAGCGCCCATCTGGAACGAGTGGTGCGAAGAGGGCTATCGATGGGGATCGCGGCCATGGGGTTACTCAGACTGACGCCTAGTTGATGTCCTGCGGAGCGCTGAGTTCAGGGGCAAGGCGTCGCGCTGTCGGAGCGCTGCGGCGGGCCGTGCGTTCGGCGCTCGGCGAGCCTCGCTCGAGACCGAACACGGGACGCAGCAGACGCACGCGGCGGATGGCCTCGTAGCCCAAGAAACACGTTGTGACGGTGACCAGCACCAGTAACACTCCCTCTACCGGCGGATACAAATGCGACGGCTTCAGTGCGTGCGCCACCACGACGATGACCGTCTGATGAAGTATATACACCGGGAATATCGCGGTGGTCAGATAACGGCGCGCCGCATTGTCGTGGGTCAGATGGCGGTGGGCGAATCCCGCGACAGCGGCAATGGCCAGCCATTGCTCGGCGCCGTAAATGGCGCGCGCAAAGACCCGCAGCGCCTCCGGCGGTATTGCCGCATCATCGCTATAGGCGCCAAAATACGCGTTCAAGAATGCCCAACCGAGAACCGCGAGACCGAGAGCCAGCCAACGGGTGCGCTCCAGCGTAGCCCACGGCGCGCGGGTGCCGGCCAGTGAGAAGCCCAGCAGGAACACCGCGAAATACATGGCGTGGTTGTACCAATCGCCGACCAGGGCGTGTGTCTGCGGAAATCTCGGCGCCAACCCCAAGCGGATCGCAACCAGGTAGGCCAAGGGCCACAGAAGTATCCCCACGCCTGACAGGCGCCGCTCGACGAGGCGGCGCAGCCACGGAATGACGGGCGGCGCGAGGCGTACCGCCGCGTACAGCACCAGGGTGTAGACCCAGAGATAGGCCACGAACCACAAATGGTTCCAGGTCGGCATGATCAGGCAATCGCTGCCGCGGCAGAATCCATGGAAGCCGGTGATATAAAGGCGATAGAACTCGGCAAAGCTTCCCGAGTAGCCGAGCTTTTCGACGACTTCCAGGTAGGACTGCGGCGGCACGATCACCAGCATGCCGAAGGCCAGCGGGATGAGCAGGCGCGTCGAGCGCTGGCCCAGGAAGCGGCGCGTGCCTTGCCGCGCCAGCAAATAGCCGGTGGCGACGCCGGACACCAGGAACAACAGCGACAACCGCCACGGCGAGGTCAGCATCATCAGCGGCTCGATGTCGTGGGAGGCGTGTGGACTTTTCACATGCCAATCCCAGGTCACGTAGTACATGCCGACGTGATAGAGGGTGAGCAGCATGAACGCGCCGATTCTGACCCAATCGAGATCGTAGCGGCGTTCACCCAAGTCTTCTTTGAAGAGATTCTGCGCGGTCATATAGCCTCCCATTGCATGTCCGTGGGAGCAGGGTGGGCGATCGGTGCAATCATCGCAACGCAGCTGGGATGAGCGGGACTTGAGGCAGGATGAGCGGCGAATGTGCCATGATGAGCGTGTGACCGAAGGAAATGCAGAACCCCTTGAATCGTATGTGCGTGCGGCGCTGGCGTTGCAGGGATATCACTTCGATGAAGCGCAAATTGCCGAAATCACCGTTCAATTTTCGCGCCTCGAAGCCATCGCGCAAACGGTAATGCAATGGCCCCTGCCGTTCGCCTCGGAAGCGGCGCCGGTGTTTCGTCCGTGATCGGATCGGCCGCCGACATCGTCCGGCAAATCGGCACAGGCGCGCGTAGCGCCGCGTCGGTGTTGGCGGAAACCAAGGATCTGATCCGAGCACGCAACCCGGATTTGAACTGCTTCACCGCCACGACCTTCGAGCGTGCTGAGCGCGAAGCCGCGGCGATCGACGCACTGCAGGCACAGGGTAAGCCGCTGCCGCCGCTGGCGGGCGTGCCCTATGCCGTGAAGAACCTGTTCGACATCGAAGGGATGGTGACGTTGGCAGGGGCGAAGGTGAATGCCTCCAATGCGCCGGCGTCCACGGACGCCACCATTGTCGCGCGCATGCAGCGCGCCGGCGCCGTGCTGGTCGGCGCGCTCAACATGGAGGAACTCGCCTACGGATTCACCACGGAGAATCCTCACTACGGCACCACGCGCAATCCGCACGATCGCGCGCGTGGAGCCGGCGGTTCATCCGGTGGTTCGGCAGCAGCGGTTGGCGCAGGAATGGTGCCGATATCCTTGGGGTCGGATACCAGTGGGTCGATTCGAGTGCCTGCGTCGCTGTGCGGCGTGTTCGGACTGAAGCCCACGTATGGACGATTGTCCCGAAGCGGCACGTTCCCCTTCGTCAACAGCTTCGATCACGTCGGGCCTTTTGGCGCGAGCGTCTCGGATCTCGCGCTGGCCTACGATGCGATGCAGGGTCCCGACCCTCGAGATCCCGCTTGCGCGCAGCGTGCGCCGGAGCCGGTCGGTACGGCGCCGGTACTGCCGCGCGGAATTCGTATCGGCATTCTCGGCGGCTGGTTCCACGAATGGGCGGGCCCCGCCGCCCGCCGTGCCGTGCAATTGGCGGCCGCCGCCCTGGGTGCAACCCTGGGGTGCGAGCTGAAGGGTGCCGAAGCCGCGCGCGCCGCCGCGTACATCATCACCGGCGCCGAAGGTGGTGCACTGCATCGTCCACGCTTGATCGAACAATATGAGGATTTCGGACCGGCGTCGCGCGCGCGTTTGGTAGCCGGAAGCTTGATTCCGGCTTCCTGGGTGGTGCAGGCGCAGCGAGTCCGCCGGCAGGTGTATCGAGAAGCGATGGAACTGTTCCAACGGTTCGACCTATTGATTGCGGCGGCCGCCCCGGTCGTCGCCCCGCGCATCGGCGAGGAGACCTTGCTGATCAACGATCGCAGCATTCCTACCAAGGCCGGTCTTGGCGTACTCACACAGCCTATTTCGTGCATCGGACTGCCGGTGTGCACGGTGCCCGTCTGGCCGGGCAGTGATGGGCCCTCGGGGCAGGAGTTGCCATTGGGCGTGCAGCTCATCGGCGCCCCGTGGTGCGAGGAGCTGTGCCTTGGCGCGGCAAGAATCCTCGAGCAGGCCGGTATCGCGCAGTTTCGGCTACCGTGAGGGCACGGTCAGCGCTGCGCCGGCCAAACAAGTGCTGCCGGTGCGAAAGCTGTTTTAAAGCGGCCTGCGAGCCCGCGTCAGGGTGGCGGCAATTGCGGCCAACACCGCCATTCTCACCGCAACGCCGTTGTTCACCTGTTCGCGAATGACCGAGCGCGGTCCATCGGCCACTTCGGATGCAATTTCAACACCGCGGTTCATGGGCCCGGGGTGCATGACCAGCACGCTGGCCGCCGCCAGTTTCAAGCGCTGCGGTGTCAGCCCGAAATCCCGAAAGTACGCGGCATCATCCAGCGCCGCGGCTTGCGCCATGCGTTCCTTTTGAATCCGCAGCATCATCACCACGTCCGCACCCGCAATGCCATCCTCGATGCGCGTGAAGCGCTGCGCACCGCGAAACTCGGCCTCTTCCGGCAGCAATGCCTGCGGCGCCACCAGGCGCAGATCCGTCGTCCCCAAAGTACCGAGAGCGGTGGCCGCCGAACGGGCCACTCGCGAGTGTTTGATGTCGCCGACGATGGCGACCTTGAGACCGGTGAAGCGGCGCTTGTGGGTACGAATCGTCAAAACATCGAGCAATCCTTGAGTGGGATGCGACAGATGCGCTTCACCCGCGCTGATCACCGATACATGCGGCGCCACATGATCGATCAGGAATTCCGGCATGCCGGCTTCCGAATCGCGAATCACGAACACATCGGTGTTCATCGCCTCGAGCGTGTAAATCGTGTCCAGCATGCTCTCGCCCTTGGCGCGCGAACTGGAATGCAGGTCCAGGTTGAGGACATGTGCCCCTAAGCGCCGGCTGGCAAGATCGAACGAGGCGCGCGTGCGGGTGCTGGGCTCGAAAAACAGGTTCGCGAGGGTTACCCCGGCCAGCTCGCGCCCCTCGTAGGCCGGTTGTCCGGGCACGCGCCGGTAGCGCTCCGCTCTATCGAGGATCGCCATCAACGCGTCGCGTGTCAGGCCATCGAGCGTGATGAGGTGGCGCAAGCCCCCCGCGCTGTCTTGTTGTGATCGCATCTGCGCCTCATGTTTTTTCGCTGAACCAACGTTCCAAGATCACGCAGGCCGCCGCAGCGTCGACATCGGACTTCGCCACGCGCCGCCGCCGCAGCCCGGACTCCCGCGCCGATTTCAGCCGAGCCTCAGCTTCGAGCGAGGAGTAGCGTTCGTCGACCATCGCAACCTCAAGTCCGTAGCGGCGCGCCAGCTCAGCCGCGAAGCTGCGAGCGGCGCCCGTCATGTCGCTGTCGGAGCCATCCACATTATACGGCAGCCCGACCACCGCCATGTCCGGTTGCCAATCGCGCAGAAGAGAGGCGATGACCGGCCAGCGAGGTGTCCCGGAGTCCGCAGGCACCGCCTCCAGCGCCGAGGCGCTGCGGCTGACGGTGTCGCCGCAGGCAACGCCGATCCTGCGCAGGCCAAAGTCGAAAGCCAGAACGATCTTCGGCCGGTCAGACTCAGGCATTTCCGCCCGTGGGGCTGACCCGAGACAGTTCCACGCCGAGAAGGCGGCCGGCTGCATGCCAGCGCGATTCGAACGGCAGATCGAAAATCAGTCCTAAGTCCACCGGGGCGCTGAGCCACGCATTGGCGCGAATCTCTTCCTCCAACTGACCGCCGTCCCAGCCGGCATAGCCAAGCGCGACAACCGCCTCGGTCGGACCCTTACCCCGCGCCATCGCGGCGAGAATATCCCGGGAGGTCGTGACGTGCAGCGTATCGGAAACTTTGAGCGTCGAATCCCAATCACCGAAGGCGCTGTGTACCACGAAGCCGCGGTCGGTTTGCATGGGGCCGCCGCGCAAGACTTGGCGGTCCCGCAAAGGTCCTTTGGCGAGTTCGATTTCCAGCTGCTCGAAGATTTCGCCCATGCGCATCGGCAGAGGCTTGTTGAGGATGAGGCCAAGAGCGCCGTGCGAACTGTGATCGCATATCAGGGCCACGGTCTGTGCAAAGTTCGGATCACCCATGTAGGGCATGGCTATCAGCAGCTGGTTCGTCAGGTAGCCTGGATCGCTCATTGATAGTTCGCTGGGAGCCTATGGTTTGTTCGGTTCTGAGTAGAATACGCCCCCGCCCTGCGCGGCTCCGCCGAGGAATTGCCACTCGTACGCAATGCGTATCTGGTCATGTTTCGAGGACAAATCGCTGGGGAATGGATCGAAGGGGGCAGCCAGCTTCAGAATCCGCATGGCCGCCTCATCGATTTCCGCATGCCCGCTGCTGCGCCGGACGATGGTTTGCAGCAGCCTGCCATCCGCGCCGATGGTCACCTCGATGACGGGGGTGCCGGAGAGCTTTTCGCGCCGCGCAACATCGGGGAAATTCATCGTGCCGACGCGCTCGATTTTGCGGCGCCAGCTATCCAGATACACCGCGACGTCGGATTCGCGCGTGTCAGCCGCGATCCAGAGTTCGTGTTTCGCTTCGCCGCGCAAACGCAGCTCAATGCCGTCATCGTTGGGCGTCATCGCGAGATCCGGGCGCTTCTCGAGCAGCAGCGGCAGCGTAGAAGCGTCCTTGGCGGCCGCGGAAGAGGCGAAGTAGAAAATCTTTTGCGAAGGACTATGCGTTGCGACGAGTTCCTCCGCACCCGCATCGGCACCGGATTGCTGTGCATCCAGCCCCTCGCCGCTGGGAACCCCCGGGCGATCGACGGGCATCAACGATGACTTGGGAATCACACTTCGTTCGCGTTTCAGCGTATTGCCCGAACCCAGCTGGGTACGCTGGGACAAGTAGCGGGCATTCGGGTTTTTCGCGACGCTTGGCGCGCGATCGTTTACGAGGACGACCTCCAGCCCCGGCGCTCCCGCGTCGCCCGAGCTGCTGCCGGATGAACTGAAACTCACGCCCAGGATGATGATTCCGTGCAGCAGCGCCGCGAGAAAGCAGGTGGTCAGCATGCGGTCGTTGGCGGGTGGCAGCCGGGTGCGAAGCATATCGCCGCCTTGCAGCACATCGCCCGTTTGGAGCATTTCGGAAGTCACGCGGCGCTCAAGGTCCTATCGATCGCTGCTATCAGCATGGCACCAATGTCGACACCATGCTTCTTGTTTAGTTCGCGAATGCCGGTGGGGCTTGTCACGTTGATTTCAGTGACGTAATCGCCGATCACATCCAGCCCGACGAACAGCATTCCGGCGGCGCGCATTTTGGGTCCGATCTGTGCGCACAGCCATCGATCACGCTCATTGAGCGCTCGACTCTCCGCGCGTGCGCCGGCCGCCAGGTTGCCGCGGTGGTCCTCCGGAGCGGGAATGCGCTGCAGCGCGAAGGGAACCGGCTCGCCGTCGACCAGAATGATCCGGCAGTCGCCCGCAGTGACGATTTCCGGCAGGTATCGCTGTACGATGGCATATCGGGTGCCGTAGCCGGTCAGGGTTTCGAAGACGACGTTGCGGTTCTTATCGCCTTGCTCGAGAACGAATATGGATTTGCCGCCCATGCCGTCGAGCGGCTTGCACACCGCCTTGCCATGCTCGTGCAAAAATTCACCCATGTCGTGCATGTCGCGTGTGATGAGCGTTGGGGCGCAGCATTCGGGAAACCACGCGGTGTAGACCTTTTCGTTCATGTCTCGCAACCCTTGAGGGCGGTTGCACACCAGGGCACCTTGGAGTTGCGCACGATCGAGAATATAGGTGCTGTAGATGTACTCGGTATCGAACGGCGGATCTTTGCGCATCAAAATCACGTCGAAATCGCCGAGTTTGCTGCTCGCGGCCTTCCCGAGTGAGAACCAGCGTGCGGAGTCGTCCATGACCTCGAGCGGCGCCAGGCGGCCCCAGGCGATCCCGTCGCGCAGCCATAGATCCTTCATCTCGGCGTAGAAAAGCTCCCAACCTCGTGCCTGCGCGGCGAGCAGGATCCCCAAGGTGCTGTCCTTTGCCGGTTTGATCGCTCCGATCGGGTCCATGATCACGACGAGACGCACTCGGGACGACATGCTCATTCCTCCAGTCTAGCGCACGCGGACGCTGCGGCCGCTCTGCTCTCTTGGGAAAACTGTGAACCAGACCACCGTTGTTTAGGCTGCTATGCCTCGAAATGTCGACGCCGTACCGTGGCTTGCGGGGCCTGGATATGTTAAAAAGCCACAAGATTCCAGCACCTACGCACTCTTGGAGAGCATGATCACCAGCGGCAAGCCTAAACTCACGGGCCTCAAGGTTCTCGTGATCGACGACAGTAAGACCATTCGTCGGACCGCTGAAACTCTCCTTACCAAGGAGGGCTGCGAAGTGTTCACTGCCGTCGATGGCTTCGACGCACTGTCCAAGATCGCCGACCATCAGCCGGACATCGTGTTCGTGGACATCATGATGCCTCGCCTCGATGGATACCAGACCTGTTCTCTGATCAAGCACAACAAGGTGTTCAAACAGATTCCAGTGATCATGCTGTCCAGCAAGGACGGTTTGTTCGACCGAGCTCGCGGTCGCATCGTAGGTTCGGAACATTACTTGACCAAGCCGTTCACCAAAGACGAATTGTTGGGAGCGATCGAAGCTCACGTCGGGAAATGACGGAGAATACAAGATGGCATTGATTCTAATTGTTGACGATTCACCCACCGAGGTATTCGTCATGCAAAAAGCCCTGGAGAAGCACGGTTTCAAGACCGCGGCAGCCGAGAACGGCGCAGAGGGCGTGCGCAAAGCCCGGGAAATGAAGCCGGATCTGATTTTCATGGATATCGTGATGCCGGGAGTCAACGGCTATCAAGCGACTCGCATGCTGATCAATGACCCCGAGACCAGTTTGATACCCATCATCATGGTGACCACCAAGGGCCAGGAAACCGATCGCGTTTGGGGCTTGCGCCAGGGCGCGGTGGATTATCTGGTCAAGCCCGTGTCTGCGCAGGCTTTAGTCGAGAAGGCGCAGGCCGCACTGGCCACATGACGAGTACGACTAGCGGGTCCGACATGAGCCTGCGCGGCTTGCGCGACCGGCCATTCGAGTTGCTGAAGGAACTGGAGAAGCGCAGCCGGACGGTCGCCGCGAACAGTGTCGCCGAAGCGGAGGCGGGACAAGAATGGGTGGGGGTCGCTTTTCGCATGGGCGGCGAGACCTTCTTGGTGGCGCGCGAGGAGACGCGGGAAGTCTTGGGCTATCCGGCCGCCGTCACCCGCATTCCCGGCGCGAAGAGTTGGGTGAAGGGTTTGGCAAACGTTCGCGGAGCCCTCATGCCGATGCTGGATCTGCGGCAATTCCTGGGCAGCGGTGCGACAGCTTCGGGGCGCAACACCAGGATTGTCGTGGTCAATCATCGGGACATTCCGGCCGGATTGATGGTCGATGAAGTCCTGGGATTCCGGCGGTTTGCGGAATCGGAATTCGACGCAGAGGCCCCGCCGACGGTGATCCGCTGCGATAGCTATCTTGCCGGCGCGTTTCGCCGCGGGGGCGAAGTCTGGCCGGTCTTGAGCTTGAAAACACTGGTGGAAAGCCAGAGTTTCTTACAGGCCGCAAGCTAGGTATGTGGAACTCATGACGAGCAGGCCGACTGAAACACGATCCAGCACGAGCCTCCTGCCGGTTCTCGCGGGGCTGCTCGTGCTTTGCCTGGGTGTGGCCGGCCTTTTGACGGCAATGACGCATGGTTCCGCTCCCCTCGCGGCACCTGCCGAGCAATTGTCGCTGGTGCTTCAGCGCATGCCGTTCGAGGCTCAAAATGCCCTGCGAGGCGAATCGAGCGCGTTCGATGCGCTCGCCAAGAGCGCAGCCCGTCTCAAGACGCTGCGCGCCGCCCTACCGGGTGCCGGCGATGCCGCCGCCTGGACCAAGCTGAACGATGCCGTGACAACGGCCTCGGATGCCCGGCCGGCCGTGGAAACGATCCAAAAGTCCAATCAAGAGGTTCGTGAGCTTGCCCCCAAGCTGCTGTCCGAGCTGGGCGATCTGGGCAGTTCGGTCGGCGTCCAAAAGCTCGAGGGCATGACCCGGTACCTCGAGCGCTTCGAGCTCACGGTGCAGCGCATTCAGCAGGATTTGAATGGTTTGGCGTCCGGCGTCAGCGATGCCGGGCCAAGTGCACAACGGCTGGCGGACAGTCTGGAATTCTTGAATCAAGTGATTCGCGGCTTGTCGGGAGAGGAATCCGGCATCGCCATCCAGAAGGTGACCGGCGCAGATCCCGAACAACGGTTGAAGACCGTGGTGCAGCGCAATCAGCAATACGCCGGAAGCGTGCGCAAGGCGATTGGCGCTGCCGATGCACTGGCCAAAGCCCAGAGCGCGGCGCGCGCGTTGCCGGCGCTGGCGACGACTCTCACGGCTGCATTGGGCAGTACGTCGCCGGGTACGGAGACCGGCGGCAGTTACAAGGGTTGGATTCTCTCGCTGCTGACGCTGGCGGTGTTGCTGTTGGTGGCGTTGGCCTGGGCCTATTCGAGGACCGCGAATCAACGCCGCACCCACGAGCTGCGCGTGCGCGAAAATGAACGCAACCAAGAAGCCATCATGCGCCTGTTGGACGAGCTGTCGAGCCTTGCCGACGGCGATCTGACCGTACAGGCAACCGTCACCGAAGACATTACCGGCGCGATCGCGGATTCGATCAACTATGCCATCGAAGCGCTGCGCGAACTGGTCACGACCATCAATGACAGCGCCATTCAATTGGATGGTGCCACCAAGCAAACTCAGTCGGCCGCGGCGCATATGGCGAAGGCCAGCAGCGCCCAGTCGCGGCAGATCTCCGCGGCCAGCGAATCGATGGCCGACATGGCGGCATCCATCGAAGAGGTGTCCGGAAATTCCGAGCGTTGCTCCGATGTCGCGCGGCATTCGGTCGACGTGGCGCACAAGGGCGGCGATGCGGTGAGGCGCACCATCGACGGCATGAATGCGATACGCGAGACCATTCAGGAGACGAGCAAGCGCATCAAGCGCCTCGGCGAGAGTTCTCAGGAAATCGGCAACATCGTCGAATTGATCAACGACATCGCAGAACAGACCAATATTTTGGCGCTCAACGCCTCGATCCAGGCCTCCATGGCCGGTGAGGCGGGTCGCGGCTTTGCCGTCGTTGCCGATGAGGTGCAGAGATTGGCCGAACGCGCGGCCAACGCGACCAAGCAAATCGAAGTTCTGGTGCGCACCATCCAAACGGATACCAACGAGGCCGTCGTATCCATGGAGCGCAGCACGACGGACGTCGTCGGCGGCGCGCTGCTGGCGGAAAACGCCGGAGCCGCGCTCGAGGAGATCGAGCAGGTCTCCAATCAGATAGCGAGTCTGGTGCAGAACATTTCCGCGAGTGCGCGCCAGCAAGCCGCTGCGTCCGGCAATATTTCAAAGAACATGCAAGTGGTGCGCGAAATTTCATCGCAGACGGCGGAAGGCTCGACCGCAACATCCACATCGATCGCCAAACTGGCCGCACTTTCGGCGCAATTGAGAAAGTCGGTCGCCGGATTCCGCCTTCCCGACTATGGCAGCGGCGCGGGCTCGGGCGCCGGCGCCGGCGCGACCTCGACGAAGCTGCCCGCATTGAACGAGACTGCCGCGCCGGCCACTCCCGCGAAGCTGCGCAAGGCGAGCGGCATCGGAGCTTAGGCTCCCGACGTTTCCGGTATGACCGATATCAGTTCTCAAACCCTGCATATAGTCGCCAAGGAACTCACGGCGACCTTGAACGATGCGCGCGCCTCGCTGGAGGCGTATGCCGAACGTCCCGACCAGCGAGTGCTGCTCGAGAAATGCGCCGACCAATTGCATTCAGCCCATGGGGTCCTGCGCTTGGTGGAGGTCTACGGCGCGGCGTTGCTTGCCGAGGAGATGGAACACGTCACCCGCTACCTGCTGAGTTCCTCCAGCGACCAGAAGCGGCAAATAGACGGTCTGGATGCCCTGATGCGAGCCATGGTGCAGCTGCCCACCTACCTCGAGCGCGTCCTGTCGGGCGGACGGGATCTGGCGCTGGTACTGCTGCCGTTGCTCAACGATCTGCGCTCCGTGCGCGGCAGCCCGCTGCTGTCCGAAGGCACGTTGTTGCTGCTCAACCTCAAATCCGATCAGGACGCCAAGCCGCAACTGACCCAGGGTGAACAATCGATTTCGGTGGCGCAGTGGGCGAGGCGCTTGCGGCCGCGATTTCAAATCGGCCTGCTGGGATACATCCGCGGCGAACGCACGGTACAGAATCTGGAAATTCTGGCGAAAGTGACCGAAAAATTGGAACAAGTCGCCACGACGCAGCCGGTGTTCCAATTGTGGTGGGTCACCGGCGCCATTCTCGAAGCGGTCCGGGCCAACGGGCTCGAAGGCAGCGCTACGTTGAAGCGGTTGCTCGGGCAGGCCGACCGGCAAATAAAGGCGCTGTACGAACTCGGCGAGGCGCGTTATTGCGAGGATCCGCCGATCGATCTGTTGAACAATTTGCTGTACTACGTCGCTCGTGCGACGACCAGCGGCGGCCGCATCAGCGCCGTACGCGCTTCCTTCAAGCTCGCCGAACTGCTGCCGGTCGATGACAGCATAGAGCATGAGCGGGAAAGCCTGTCGGCGCCCAGCGTCAAATTGATGCGCACGGTGGCGGCCGCGATCAAGGAGGACCTGTCGAAGGTCAAGGATGTGCTCGACATCTTCGTGCGCCGCGGTGGAGGTCAAAGCGCCGAACTGCTGCCGCAGCTCGATCTGCTGAAAAAAATCAGCGACACCCTCGGCGTGCTGGGCCTTGGAGAGTTGCGCCAGCGCGTGCAAGACGAAATTGCGGCGCTTTCGCAGATCGTCGCGGACGGCAAGCCGCCGTCCGAAGAATCCTTGGTGCGGGTTGCCGGCGTTTTACTGTCGGTCGAAGACAGTCTCGACGATCAGCTGGTGCGGCTGATCCTGCCCACACCGTCCGTGGAAGCCGCCGCGAACCTTCCGCCCGATCAGGACCACGAGTTCAGGCAGGTCAGCGAGGCGGTGCTGCGTGAATGCATCGTGAATTTGGCGCGCATCAAGGAGGCGGTCTCCACCGCCGTGCAAAAGCCGAACGAATTCTCGCCGCAAGGCCTCGACAATGTGCCGCAGTTATTGCGCGGCATCACCGCGGGCTTGCTCATGCTCGGCAAGGGCCGCGCGGTGGAATTGATGGACGCCATCGGCACGCAGGTACGCAAGCTCATCGAGCCCGGCGCGCCGCCGCCGGACCCCATCCGCCTGGAACGCGTGGCCGATGCCATCGTCAGCATCGAGTACTACATGGAGACGCTGCAGAACGGGCGTACCGATCCCTGGTACATGCTGGACAATGCCGAAATGTGTCTGAAGACGCTGGCCGATGATGAGGCGCTGACGCGGGTGCCGAATCTGAATCTCACCAGCAGCGAAGCGGCCGGGACCATGAAGCTGGATCCGGCGGAAACGATCGCCATGGAGCGCACCAAGCGCGCTCACGCGGCGACGAACCCCCTGATCGCATTGACTGAGCTGGAGGCGATCGACCCGCAATTCGTCGAACTATTCATCGAGGAAGCCAAGGAAGAGATCGCATCGGTTCAAAAGACCTTTCCGCTGTGGGACCAAAATCCCATGGATCTGGAATCCTTGTCATCGATGCGCCGCAGCTTCCATACATTGAAGGGCAGCGGACGCATGGTCGGTGCACGTACGATGGCGGAATTCGCATGGTCGATCGAGAATTTGCTGAATCGAATCATCGACAAAACATTGTCGCGCACGCCCGGAATGATGGGATTGTTGCGCAATTCGGTGGCGGCGCTGCCCCAATTGGTCGAACAGTTGGAGACGGGCCGTCAAAGCTCCACGCCCATCGAGTTGCTGATGAGCCGCGCTTTCGCGTATGCAGACGGCCGCGATCCGGAGCAGATAAAAGCAAATATCGCGCCCGAGGACCGCGCGGGCTCCGATGCAAGCAGCGCGACGACGAGTTGGGGAGGCGGGACGGCCGCGGGCGGAACGGCCGCGGTTCAAAAGCCGGCGATGGATCCGGCGCTGCACGAAATTTACAGCAAGGAATCGTCGAGCCACCTGGCCGAAATCCGCGAGTACCTGCGCAAACGCTCAACCCAACCTGCGCCGCACGAGCTGCCCGAGTCGGTGTATCGGGCCATTCATACTTTGAGCGGCAGCTCGAAGATGGCGGAGGCGCGCCACGGCATTCGAATCACAGAGCCGCTGAATCATGTCATGCGCAAGGTCTTCGACAGCGGCCAGGGACTGTCCGACGTAGGTCTCGCAACTCTCGAACAATCGGTGCGCGCCATTGAAAACGTGCTGTCGCACATCAATGAGTCCACCGGATTCTTTTCCGACCAGCCGGCGCTGCTTGCAAAGCTGCGTAATCTGGAGTCCGAGGTCGATGCCATGTTGGCGCGCCAGGCCGGCGACACCAGCGCCTCGGCGATCGTGCCCGCGCTCGCCGCGGTTGCGCCGATGGAAGCGGCGATGGCCGTGGAAGAGCCGCCGCCCGCCGAGGACTTCGATCATGAGATCGCCAACATCTACAGCGAAGAGGCGACCGAGTTGCTCGAGGCGGCGCAAGCCTCGCTGAGTGTTTGGAACAAAGACCGCAAAGACAAGCAGCCGGTCGCCGAGTTGCAGCGCCAGCTGCACACCCTCAAAGGCGGGGCACGCATGGCCGGTATTACCGCCATGGGCGATCTGAGTCATGAGCTCGAGACCCTGGTATTGCAGATCGACGGCGGCGCGGTTGCGGGTAGCGAACACGCGCACGCGGTCATGCAAGCCAGCCTCGATGAACTCTCACGCATGCGCGATTTGGTCAGCGCAGGAACGCTGCCGGGCAATGCGCGGGACCTGATTGCACGGATCCGGGGTTTGGCGGATGAGCGGGGAACGCATCAAGCGGCAAGCGCACCGGCCGGCGCGGCGTCGGTACCGGCCGCAGGGCCGGCCACAAGTGTGCCTGCGCCGGCCGCAAGTGCGCCTGCGCCGGCCGCAAGTGTACCCGCGCCGACCCCCAGTGCGCCGGCGCCGGTCTCGACGCCGACTCCCGCGTACGTCGCGCGCGCGGCCCCGGTGCCCGCCGTGGGCGCGCCAGCGCCGGAACGTTTGTCGTTGTCTCAGCCGTCAGCCGCGAACGCAGATGTATCGAGCCTGGAACTCAGCAGCGCGCCGGTATTGCCGGGTCGCGAGGCAGCGCCCGTGGAGCGGGTGGAAATGGCGCGCGTGGACGCGGATCTGCTCGATACCATGCTGAACAATGCGGGCGAGGTCAGCATTTTTCGCGCACGCCTCGATCAACAGGTCAACTCGATCGATTTCAACCTGGCGGAGCTGGCGCGCACGGTGACGCGCTTGAAAGAACAACTGCGCGGGCTGGAAATCGAGACCGAGGCGCAGGTGCTGCATCGGCATCAAGACATCGAGCCGCGGCGTGACGACTTCGACCCACTCGAGCTGGACCGATACTCTGCTTTGCAGCAGTTCTCGCGCGCGCTTGCTGAAACATCGAGCGATGTTGCCAGCATTCAAGGCCTGCTCGAGACCTTGACGCGCGAGGCGCAGAGTCTCCTGACACAACAGGCGCGGGTCATCACCGAACTGCAGAACAGCTTGATGCGCACGCGCATGGTTCCCTTCCAGCGCCACGTGCAGCGTTTGACGCGATTGGTGCGTCAAGCCGCGAACGATACCGGCAAGCGCGCGGAACTCGCCGTGCAGGGCGCGGCCGCGGAGCTCGATCGCCAGATGTTGGAACGGATGGTTGCACCGCTGGAGCACATGTTGCGCAACTCCGTGGTGCACGGCATTGAAACGCCCGATCGCCGAGCCTTGCTCGGCAAGCCCGACGTCGGCCGAATTTCGATCAGTTTGGAACGCGATGGCGCGGAAATCGTCATCGTGGTGGCGGACGACGGCGCCGGCATCAACGTCAAGCTCATCCGCGAGAAAGCCGTTGCGCTCGGACTGATCGACACCCACGCGAAACTCACCGACGAAGAAGCCGTGCAACTCATATTGGAGCCGGGCTTCAGCACGGCCGGCCATGTCACGCAGGCGGCCGGCCGCGGGGTCGGGATGGATGTCGTGGCCACCGAAGTCAAGAAGTTGGGCGGCGGGTTGTTCATCGATTCCACCTATGGCAAGGGATCGCGATTCACGATTCGCCTGCCTTTCACGCTGGCAATCAGCCAGGCGCTGATCGTGCGCGTCGCGGAAGAGACTTATGCGTTGCCGCTGGCGACGGTGGA
>Ga0210406_10001337_pt1 | contig 30336 bp, 32 predicted proteins | sample IncBWC30MmetaG_FD_155454 | JGI IMG/M metagenome (GOLD analysis project Ga0210406, IMG submission 155454) | Forest soil microbial communities from Barre Woods Harvard Forest LTER site, Petersham, Massachusetts, United States - Inc-BW-C-30-M | ecosystem: Environmental > Terrestrial > Soil >... | reverse complement strand
AAGCAATTCTTCCTGAGTCTGTTTCCGTTCTGTTATATCGCGGGCATTGTAGACGATGCCGCCGATATTCTTGTGCTGAGTCAAGTTTCGAACCACACACTCGAAATGGAGCCAACTTCCGTCTGCATGTCGCAACCGGAACTCAACGATGGGATTCTGTCCGTACGCTACCGATCGCGAACCCGCGCTCATGGTCTCCAAGAAATCGTCCGGATGAACCAGGTCGATCATGTTCCTGCCCACGAGACGTTCTCCATGCACCGCTAGAACTGTATGAACGGACGGGGTCGCGTACCGGATTTGGCCAGAGTTATCGGCGATGAGAATGATGTCGGTTGACTGCTCAGTGAGAGCGCGGAAGCGTTCTTCGCTCTCTCGGAGGGCGTTGCGTTCGGTTTCTTGCAACTGGCCGACGTGCTCTTGTTTCTGGAGCCGGAGAAAAAGTATCAGGATGGTCGTCGCTGCCAATATGGCTGCCGCCAGAAATTCGTTTCTAGCTCTCAGCGCAAGACCTTGGGCCCATTTGTCCTCGCCTTCAATGGCAATCTGCACTTGGTGCTGCATCAAGTCGAACTGGGGGCTGACCTCCTGGATATCGATCTGCTTTGCCTCGTCAAAGTCCCCAAATTGCATCATCAACCATTGCCGGCCTGCCGACGTGATGTAGCTGTCCAATGCTGGCCAGACCCTCTCTAGGGCAGCGGTGTGATAAACATGAAGGTGGGCCGACAGTACCGCTTTAGGCAGTGCGTGTCTTACCTCCAGCATCTCTGTGTCCGCTTCGGGGGTCAGGCTCTGCTTTTGCAAGGCTGCCAACGTAAGATTGTTGAAATCTCGCGTAAGAACTGCAATTTGATTAAGAATGACCTGGGCAGAGTGGGCTTCGTCGGTCTGATTCCTGTGAAACCAAGAGAGAGCAGCTAAGGCGGCGATGGCTGTCACGAGAAAACCAAATACAAAGGGCAATTTCGCACGTGCTACTAGACTCCCAGACCGCGGAATCAAGCTTCTCCGCGTAGCCCCGAACATTTTGACCATGAGGAACCGAACAGATCTCTTCGCAAGTGCGTCCTCCGCACGAAGTAATCCTTCAAGACCCTCTAGGCTGGACTCGTGGCCATCGGTAACGACAGTGGTTTTCGGCGTCTCCAAATGCGGGACCCCACAACCCAAATATGTGATTCTCTCTTACTGCCGAGGGCTGAACAACTTACGAATGTAATCAAGATTCCGTTACCTTTTGGCAGCGACGATTAGCGCGACCAAATGACTTGGTTTTACTTTCATGGTGATCCCCGCCTGGCAAGATTACGCACCGTTCGACAACTGTCGAAACCGAGGCGATTGCGCTCACCGAGAATCGGCCTGATCTTCGGTCAAGGGTCAAAACGCGTTACCGGAATTTGTCACCAACCACGCCAATGTAGAATGCCAGATGCCAATGCTTTCCAGATTTCTGATTCGTATCCCCGGTGCTATTCTCCTGTGCCTACTTACAGTCTCGTACTTGCAAGCCCAGAGTTCGCCGAGGCTAACCATACACGTATTCGTTTCTCTGGCAGATAACCAAAATCAGGGGATCGTCCCTGTTCCAGCCCGGTTGGGAAATGGGTTGGATGCGACACACAATTTGTATTGGGGAGCGGCAGCAGGTGTAAAAACGTTCTTTGCGCGCAGTCCTGACTGGATACTGCTGATTTGCCGGGAGAAGCCAAAGCCAGAGGTCTTAGAGCGCTGCGTGTTCAAGCACCGCAACGCAGACGTTTATATGGTAGCTGACGCATATCGCGGCGACGAAATACGCCAGGCAATTCTAGATTTTTTCGATGCAGCGTCAGGTGGCAGCCCCGAGCCAATTACAGTGTCAGTTGCTTCCGCTGCAGTCTCTTTAAGCGCTCGCGGCGGAGCTGAACTGGTGGCCTACGTGGGACATGATGGATTGATGGATTTTCGGCTCCCGATGGTTCCGCGAAAGAAGGACGAGATTCACCGCGATGTAATTGTTCTGGCGTGCGCAAGCAAACAATATTTCTCCGACCCGCTAAGGGCATCCGGGGCGTATCCCTTGCTGTGGACCACTGGTTTGATGGCTCCTGAGGCATACACGCTGAAGAGCGCACTAGATGGCTGGATTGCTCGTGAGAGTAACGAGCAGGTCCGGCAGCGCGCCGCGATTATCTACGATAAGTACCAGAAATGTGGGCTTAGCGGGGCCCGCAGACTGTTCGCAACAGGGTGGTAGAGGATCCTAATTCTGCCAATGGAACGCATATCGTTGATGCTATCAGGCGATGTCAAAAGCTTGCGCCGTCTATTCGTCAGCTGGGGTTTGCTCCCCGCGACACTGGAGGCGAGGCAACCTTCTAGATATTGGCTTCGCGGCGGACCTGCTCCGCAAATGGCGTTGGATAACCCGGCCCAACCGGTATCTCTGCGCCCGGTACATTCCCTCCAGAAGAGCAATCGATCAGGTCTGCTCCAAGTGGAATCGCCGGACCCACTGCCGCACTAGCGAAATTCGAGTTGCCACACACGCAATTTGCCCGTTGCGCCCATCCAACTATGGGGTGATGACCGCTCTCCGACCTTGCTGTTCCCGTTGCCAAGCATTCTCTACTTCATCTAGCGGTACCCGCTCGGTGTCGATGCGCAGTGCACCGCAAGCAACATTGGACATCAGCTGCCGAACGGCTTCGATCCATATCTCGGGTGACGCAGCGGCGTTGCCAGATCCGGCTCCAAGAATTTCTAACCGTGAGCTTCGCAGCACGGCGGCGGCCAGCGAAATAGTAGGCCCCGCGCTCTCGCCAACCTCAACCAGCCGTACTCTGGATGACGCTGGTTTCAAATCTCTTCGTACAAAGGCGGCAAGAAGAGCTTCGGTGGTAGGACCCCAAAGATAGTCGATGATGACGTCGAAGCCGCTGTCACCAGCTTCGCGAACGAACGCTTCGGTGAGATCCTGGTCGGGCTTCCCGAGGTGGATGATCGTGTCGGCTCCGAGGTCGTGAAGGGTCGCTACTTGTTCGTTCCGTCCGACCGCAATCACCCGCCCAGCGCCGAGGAGCTTGGCCGTTTGTATGGCGAGCTTGCCCGTGACTCCGGTGGCACCGAGGATTAGGACAGTCTCACCTGGAGCAAGTTGCGCACGCCAGACAAGCGCACCCCAAGCAGACAGGCCGGGGTTTACCAGAGCTGCGGCGACGTCATCGTTAACGTTGTCGGGAATCGGAAAACAGCGCGCCCGCGACACGACGGTGCGTTCCGCCATGCTACCGTAAGGCGGCCGAGGGCCACCGAAGAATACCCGCGTACCGTCGTCAAGGCGCCCAACTCCATCCGTGCCGCACACGACGGGCAGTTTGCTGTACGCTGCGTAGTGCGAGCCGCTGGCCATCTGCTTATCGATGGGTTTGAGCGCCGCGGCGCGAACGTGAACGATCACCTCGTTTTCTTCCGCAACGGGTTCGGGAAACTGCGCGAAGTGAGGTGGTTGATTGATGGTGCGTAGCACAGCAGCGTTCATACTCGCGTCCTTTCACGACTGAATTTATTTCGATTAGTACATTCTTCGAGCCGTGCCCTTGGTTCCCTTTCTTGCCTTTCGCTCATCTGCCCCGTACTGTAGCTATATTCATTTTGGCCTGCTAACGAGAAAGTGGCGATTTTTATCGGGAAAGGGTCGATCTCGCAAATTTCATGTTCTCAGTCCCCAAGAATGTGCAGGAACTGCGCCGCCTCGTCGAAAGCGACGTACCAGTACTGGCATTTGCTTTCAAGAGGCGCGCGGCTGAGGATTGGGCGCCCGAGCACAGTCACGCACGTGGGCAGTTCTTCGCCTTGACTCGGGGACTGCTGGTGGTAGAAGCGGGCAGTGAACGGTGGATGTTTCCCTCCCAGCGTTGTGCCTGGATTCCCCCTGATTGCATACACAAGGCGCGCTCCGTGGGAGGCGCGGCGGGCTCCATGGTTTACTTGTCTGCGGAGATGTGCCGCGGACTGCCCGGGAGGCCGTGTCTGTTTAGCTCATCAGGGTTATTGTTTGCGATCGTTCAGCGTGTTCTCACATGGAATCCCCGGCACCCGCTCAACCCAGCGCGGAAGCGCCTAATCACAGTTCTTCGTGATGAGATTGCGCAGCCTGAACAACAGCCTTTGCGTTTGCCCTTGCCCAGAGACGAGAGGCTGGCCAGAGTTGCTCATGCTCTGCTGGATGATGTTGGCGACGACCGAGGGTTGGACGACTGGGCGCATTTTGCTGGTATGTCCCGCCGTACTTTCATGCGCGCTTTTTCCGCTGAGGTAGGTATGTCGTTTGGCCGTTGGCGGCAGCAGGCGCGGCTGTTCGCTGCGCTTGAAATGCTTGCCCAGCGCAAGTCTGTAACGGAGGCAGCTGTTGCGGTTGGTTATGACAGCCTGAGCGCCTTTATTGAAATGTTCCGGAAGATGCTGGGGACCACGCCACAGATGTACTTTCGAAGTAAGCAAGAACTAGTGCCTAAGTAGTATTTGGGAATCATGAGTCGGCGACCCCAATTGCTGTCACGTTGGCGATTCCTCCTGGGTGACGCGCGCGGGGAGCAGAAGTCCAATTTGAGGAAATCGTCCTGAATTCGTCTGTTAGGGGTCCTGGCGTTTGTCTCGCGCGAGCCGAGGTGTAAGTTGGTGGCAAGGGCAGCGGGCCCTGTGTGGCTTTCGACCGGCGGCGTTATACTCTGCCGACTATCAAGCGTGGTCTGGAGGTGGCGAATATGCGCAAGCGACTGGCATTGATTCTTCTGAGTTACGTTCTGTGCGTGGCGGCCACGGCACAACAACCAGCGCTCACTGTGGGAACCGCGACAGCAGTCACCGGGCAGACCGTTACGGGATTCATCGAAGTTTCGGCGGGGAGCGACGTGGGCACGAATATCCCGGTTGCGGTAATTCGCGGCCCGAAGCCCGGGCCGACTCTCGCTCTGGTGGCCGGCGCGCATGGCACAGAGTATGCGTCCATCATTGCGCTCGAAAAGCTTATACAGGAACTCAATCCCGTCGATATTTCCGGGACGGTCATTATCGTCCCATTGGTGAATATCGCGTCATTTGAACAGAAGGTTCCGCACGTGAACCCGGTGGACGGCAAGAGCATGAACCGTTTCTATCCGGGCAATCCCAACGGAACGCAGACCGAGCGCGCGTCCTGGGCGATGACGAAGCAGGTCGTGGAAAAATCCGACTACCTGATTGACCTGCACGGCGGCGATCTCGATGAAAGCCTGCGGCCGTATTCCTACTGGGCGCCGACCGGTAACGCCCAGCAGGATGCCGTCTCGCGCGACATGGTGCTGGCCTTCGGGCTCGACACGATCATCCTCTCAACCGATCGCCCCCGCGACCCGAACACCGCTCGCTATCTGGAGACGAACGCCAGCCTGCGGGGGAAACCGTCCCTCACGGCCGAGGCGGGCCACGCTGGCACCGTAGAACCGGAAGACGTGACGGCGCTGATCAACGGCTGCCTGAACGTGATGCGCTACCTGAAGATACTGCCGGGCAATGCGCCCCCGGTGCAGAGCCCAGTCTGGATCGAGCGCATTGCCAGCGTCACCAGCGAAACTGCCGGCGTTTTCTATCCCACGGTCAAGCGCGGCTGGTACGTGCAACAAGGCATGAAAATCGGCTACGTCACCGATTTGTTCGGCAAGACGGTGTGGGAAGCGCGTGCGCCATCGAGCGGCGTGGTCCTGTATGTCTGCGCCGTTCCCTCGATGAAGAGAGGTGAGACGGTAGCCAACATCGGCGTGGTCGCCGGCAAGGCGCCCTAGCCTCGATGCTGCGAGATAAGCTGAATGGCATGACTGAGGTCTCACACCTCAAGGATGAGAAGGCCGTCGAGCGGTTCCTTGGTTTCCGCATAGGGGCCGTCGGTGGTCGCGACTCTGCCGTTTTTCCAGTACAGGCGCGCAGACGGTCGTTATACTCAAAGCATTCGTCGAACACTGCGTGTTGCTCGTCCTCGGTCATCCCTTCGAATTTTCCTGTCTCCATGTATCCCAAACCATTGCTGTCCAAATTCGCGGGCTAACTGCTGGCCGAAGCCGAAGGTGTCGCCGTCGGTGAGAGGCTGAGCCCCCTGATCCGCTGGATTGGGTTCCGACTAAGAACCAATTCAACTACAGGAGACTCAGCCCAATGAAAGTATGGAGCATTTTCTCGCAGGTGTTGAAGCTGTTTTCGCGCAGGGGCTTCGAGAAGGAGGCCAAGCAGCACAAGGCCGAGCGGCACGCGCGGGGTTTCACCAGTTGGGGACAATTCGTGGCGATGTTGTTTTGCCAGGTGAGCCAAGCAGCGGCGCTGTTCCAGCCTGCGCACTGAGTCTGGAGACTGCAAAGCTGGAGCATTTTCAGCCTTCGGACATGAGCACACCATCCGCGCTCCCATCCAAAACGGCTCTTTCGATGAGGACAAGAGGAGGGTGGAGTTTGTCGTTGTGCACGCGCATTACGAGTGGTTGACTCCGGGGTTTCCGACAAGGACCGGGCAGATATTCAAAACACAATGCTAGGTCCAAAAGTGCTGGACAGTGCACAGTCCCATGAGATCCGGTTTCATCCACAGAGCGGTGAGAACAGATGGACAGTGCATGGCGATCTCACACTTCAGGCCAGACCCATCCGGTGACGGTTGATGTATCACGTCAGGAAGAGCGATACCGTGGATCTGTCCGCTTACGGCAGAGCGAATTCGGAATCACGCCTGTGACCGTCGCTGGAGGAACAATTAAGGTGAAGGATGAGATTCGTGGTGGAATTCGAAATTGTGGGAAAGTAGCCAAACTTGCTTTGCCATTCACGGCCCGGCTTAATCTGCATTTACAGCTCGTTCGCAATTCGGTGCATGCCGAATAAGCCCGGAAATTGACAGTTCGGGTTTCTTGTGGCTAAACAGAAGCTCAAGAAACATTCCCTGAGCCAGCAGCCTGTCTACCGACATCGCCTTGGCGTAGATCTTCAGAGTCGTTTTCAGTTTTTGATGCGCAGAATCTCCTGCACCGTCTTGACATCGACTTTCATCTTCACCAGCACCGAGGCCAGCGTTCTTCGGAAGGTGTGAAAACCGAAGGCACGCGGTGGCGGACGACTCCGGCCTTCCTCGCCGCATTTGTCCTGCTACCAAGCCGAATCGAATACCAGGTTGTAGGCGTTCACGCTGCCGATGCCAGTCGCCATGTCCCATCCAGGCGCCGCGCCAAACGACGGCTGATACGCTGTGGGCGCCTTGGTCGGGCTGATCACGGCCATACAAATCGCACTCTTCCCACTTCCTCCGGAAATCATGCAGAGAGGAACTCCGCTGTAACCCTGCCCTCCATTCGTAAGCTTCACCGCGCTCACCACATGAGTGGTGGTATTGATGGTCGCTGTACACGTGGCTTGTGTTCCACCGGCGTAGATCACGCCGCCTGTCGGGTTGAGATATTTCGACTTGTTTGCTGGAGCGGCTATCGTGCAGGTTGGATTGCTCGTATATCCCGATCCTGCAGCCAGTAAATTCAGGCTGCCGATCGCTTGCGTGCTCAACGATCCGTAGGTACCGGAGGGCACATAGCAGTCAGCCTGGTAGCCGGGACCATTATGTGTGCAGTCGACGTTGTTATCGCCGGTCGTAACGTCGTAAAACACGCAACTGGAAGCGACTCCGGGGGTCTGATCGATGGCGTAACAGGTCTTGTTGCCAGATGCACCGAATTCCTTCCTGGCGATGGAATAATAAGTTGGATTCGGATTGCCCGCCCGGATCTTCCACTTCTCGTCCACCAGAGCTTGAATGGCCGCCATCATCGGCGCAGCAGCCGATGTTCCACCAATGCCTACCCAGCCGCTGGGTGCCCCCTTGCAAGCTTTGCCGCCGCTTTTTGTGTCAGAGGCGCAGATGGTGAGAGCGTGTCCCCAGACTCCGTTGGCGGCGAATAGAGAGACGTCCGGAACATCGCGCACGCCATCAGCCGGATTGCCGAAAATGCCCGCCTGCCAGCTGGGCTTAGACCATCCGGTACAAGTCGTATCCTCTACGTATCCATACGTGGAGTTTCCCGCACCTTTGGCACAGTTACTCGGACCACCGCTTCCGGCAGCGGTACTCAGGAATTGCTGGCCCGTTGTGCTGCTGCAGAATGCAGACGGTGACGCGTAACCAAACAAGCTGTACAGAAGGTAGCCCGCGCAGGAGCTGTTCCACGGAATCTCCGGGATGTAATTCTTGGCGGAGCCGTAAGTGACGGAGTTCGTGGCGTTCCAGTAATGGCTCAGCGCATACCCCGCCTTTTTGTAGAAGTACATGTCCTCGAAGTCGGTGCCGCCGACCGAGACGTTATAGACGGTTTCGCCCCAGCCATTCACTCCGATGCCGGGAAGAGAATACTTTTCGCTGGGTTGGCGCTGGGTGCAGAGCGAAGCACCGGTATCGCCGGAAGAAACGAATACAGAAACACCCGCCGCCGCGGCGGATTGAAATGCCGAGTTGAATGCCGTGTTGGCGGCAGCGCCGCTCTTCACTTCGCACTCGCCATAACTCATGCTGATGATGGGCGGCGGATTGCCTGCAGCCAACAGGTTCTCGACCGCCAGCAATTCACCGACGGTAGCGTTCGAACCGCCATCCTTGCAGGAGGCCAACACGACATGCGCCGCGGGAGCGATCGCCGTGATCATTTCGACGTCCAGATCTGCTTCAATGTCGGCTCCGTTGGTGCCGGGATCGGTGCAGTTTCCCGACGTGTTGGGATGCTCCGTCGTGAAGGTGCCTCCGTAAGATTTCAGACCGAAAGTGCTCTGGTAAACGGTCCAGTCGTTGGCATAAGCATCGCTGTCTTCCACAGCGACGACGGTCATTCCCTTTCCATTGATGCCTGCGGTCAGTAACGGCGACACTGTGTAGATGGCCTGCAAGTCTGCGGGCACCAGGTTGAGACAGACACCAAAGGTGCAGCCGGAGAACGTGTAGTCGGGGGCAATCTGATAATGCGGGTGCGGCTTGAAATTGTGCATCGAGACCACACCTTCGATGGCTGGCGCCAGAGCGACGGGAATTTGCGGATCGCTCATGTTGGCGAAGTGTTGCTCGCCGTTCACTTCGAGCAGGTGAATCTCGGTGTGGAACGCTTCGCGGATTTGGCCAGCTGTGCCGGAGAAGTCGATGACCATGCGGTTGGGATAGACATAGCCGACATCGAAGCCATGCGATTGCAACCAGTTGGTGACGGCATCGATGTCTGGCTGCGTGAGACCGTATTTTTCGCCTTGCTCGTCTGGCATCATCCACTGGCGAAAGTTGGGCGAAGTCTTATCGGTGAGCGAATTAATGTACTGGGTGAATTCGCGCTCCGCCCGGGGATGACGCTTCAGCTGCAGAAGCATGTGGTCCACGGCAAAGCTGTCTGGCAGGAGACCGCGGTCGTTCTCAGGGCTGGCTTCGGGGCGGGTGTTTCCGACAAGCCGCACCGTGCGGTTTTCGTCGACTGGCCGGGTGATGGTGACGCGGTCGCCCGAAGCCCCTAGCACGCGGGCCGCAAAGCGCGAGCTTACGCCGAGAGTAACGGCGAGAACTGACAAGGCCAAGCTGAACTTCATGATCAGCGATGTCAGCCGGGTCGGTCTGGCGGTTGGTTTCGACTTCGTGCCTGGCTTACGGAATTGCAAACTCATGTCGACCTCCTCGGCTCGAACCCTGCTCACCTAGGGTTCCGGCGACGCTGCTGCCCTGGAGCGGCAGCGAAATGCGTGCCCGGACTCTCGCTGAAAGCTGCCCTATGGTCAATGCTCTGGAGGCGACGCGTTGGCGGTGTCAAGTTGACGAGTCATGTTGCTTTTTTACAGTGGCTTACAGAAAGTTCTTGTCTGGCAAAGATGGCACGAAAGTGCTAAGGCCGATCACTTCGGCGTCAAGTAGACTGACAGCGACCCCGTGTTTTCCATGAACGTGTCCAGTGAACCTCAGACTGTCGTTCGTTTCGGTGTGTTTGAGGCCGACTTCCGCTCGGGGGAGCTGCGCAGAAGGGGAGCCAAAGTCCGGATTCAGGATCTGCCATTCCGCACCCTGAGAGTTCTGCTGGACCGGCCCAATGAAATTGTGACGCGGGAAGACTTCCGCCAGCAGCTCTGGCCGGCTGACATTTTCGTGGACTTCGACCGGGGAATCAGCAGCGCGATTAAGCGTCTACGCGATGCGATTGGCGATTCTGCTGAGAACCCCATCTTCATTGAGACCATAGAACGCAGGGGGTATCGCTGGATCGCCCCAATATCGATTGCGCCCAGTGCAGTCAGCGCGATCTCATCCGCGGGCGCCACACTTCCGGCATCAGAAGAGGGCGAGCCGAAGGGGAGCAAAGCCATTCTTTTCCGCGAAGGCCAGCCCCCCGCACAGGCGACTCGATTCCCGGCATGGAAGCTCGCTTATCTACTGCCGGTGTTCACGTTGCTGTTTGTCATCTGGACGTTCCGGTCGGGATTTCACTCGGCCAAGGCCCGCAATAATCCCTCCACTTCGAGGGTAAGCCCGATGCTCCATCATGCAAACCAGGAAGCCAGAGACCTTTATCTCCAGGGGCGATTCTATTGGAACAAGCGCACACCGGACGATCTGCACAAAGCCGTGGACCGCTTCACGCAGGCAATTGTGCATGATCCGGGGTACGCGGATGCCTATGTCGGATTGGCGGACTGCTACAACCTGCTGCGTGAGTACACAGATATGCCTGGCAACGAGGCGTTTCCACGTGCCCTGGCAGCGGCCCGAAAAGCGGTTGAGCTCGATGACCGTTCTTCGCAGGCCCACGCCTCGCTGGCATTTTCGTCATTCTGGGGGGCATGGGATGCAGCCACAGCCGACCGTGAGTTCCGGCGGTCGATTGAATTGAGCCCGGAGAATGCTACCGCCCATCACTGGTATTCGACCTTCTTGCAGGAGATGGCGGGGTTTCAGCCGGCGCTGGAAGAGATCGAACGTGCCCAAGCGCTCGATCCGAGCTCCAGATCCATTGTGGCAGATAAAGCAGCGATCCTGGATCAAATGGGACGGAGGCAAGAGGCCATTAATCTGTTGCAGCAGATGGAAAAGGCGGAACCGGAGTTCACATCTCCGCATCGCTATCTGAAAAGAATTTATCTGGAGATGGGCTTCTACCGTGGGTATCTGGAGGAGAGCAGAAGAGAGGCTGTTCTGACCCACGACAGCTCTGCGTTGGGGGTAACCGCAGCTGCTGAAAAGGGATTTACTGACGGGGGAGCCCCAGGCATGTTCAAGAGCATTCTCCGGGAACAAGAAGAGCTCTTACGGGAAGGAAAGCTTTCCCCCTATATGCTGGCGCAGACCTGCGCGCGAGCTGGGGATAGGCAAGGAGCGATGAGGTACATTAAGGCCGCATACGATCGGCACGACGAATTCGTCCTGGAAGTCGGAGTCGACCGCGCCTTCAATAACATGCGCGACGAACCAGGCATGCGCCGGATCACAAGGGCGCTGGGATTTCCGACCATCGAGACGGCAGCAGTTCGACACTAGCGGACCCTTGAGGTCGCAGTCCCAAAAAACCAAGCAGGCTTCCTGCGTGGGAGACCCGATCTCGATTGTCGTCGGCAGGAATGGCTTAGCGTGGGGTATCGTCGTCCCGACCGATGATGCACAAGTCCGGTCAGCATCCGATCCAGTCAAAAGAGTAAGGAGACGGGAGGGCGCCCGCAGGAAGTCTTTGCTCTGGGCACCGCATTCGACTGTGCCTCGGAGCCACTCCATGAACTAAAACTAAAGATGCCGTATCTGAACTCGACCCCATCGATCGAATGCGTCGACGACCCTGGCTCGAAGCACAATAACCGCCCCGTGGACCGCTCTGTCATCGCTCCCGACTGGAGCGGTTGGAGCACATGCGGAACGCCGGTGAGTCGTACGGCTGGGAAGTTGTCCTAGATCACAATGGCACGGTTACGGGGCGACACGAACCCACCCGGGCCGGGCGGAGGCTCGTGCGTTTTTCTCCACATTTGGCATAGGCATGACCAGGGCACGGCCGAATGCACTGCTATGCCGCGACCCGAACCGGAACCCTTGCTTACCTGGCTCGATCCGGCGCGCAAGCCTTTGCTGGCACAACTGCCCGAGGCGGCATAGAGCGGCTGATCAATGGCTGGACGCTGCCGAAATTGCTCAATGCCGATCGGCGTTGCGCAGTGGAAACCTCATCTACGTCCGAGATCTTCGAACTTCACATTGAGGATTGGGTACTGCTTCCAATCCTTATAGTCGAAGTGCCACCACTCCTTGGGGTTAACCTGGAAGCCCTGTTTTTCCATGGCCTGGCGCAGAAGAGCACGGCGAGCGCGCTCTTCGGGCGTGCCACCGGCGTAGTCGGCAAAGGCGCGATCGGTCATTTCGTCGTAGCCACTGGGCATTTTCACTTCCTTGCCCGTTTTCAAATCGTATAAGGACAGGTCCACGGCACATCCGCGGTTATGCTTCGAGCCCCCCGCTGGATCAGCGACAAAGATCTTTTTGTCGTCGGGGGTGGCATCCCAAAAGATTTTCGTGACGTACCACGGCCGATAGCCATCGTGGATGATCAAACCGTATCCCTGAGCCTGGAGTTCGCGATGGGCGCGAAGCAAGGCTTCCGCCGCTGGCTGTTGAAGGAACGCCCGTGCCTGGCTGTATACGGGGGTACCCAGAAAATTGTTCGTGGTCGCGTAGCGGATGTCGAGCTTGATTGTGGGATCGAGCTTGACCAACTCCACCAGATCGGATTTGAGGAAGGTTCCGGGCTCGAGTGGCGGCTGTGCCTTGAGCGCATCAGCCCGCAACTCCTCCACCGGACGCAGGGGCGTGATATGGAAACTGACCTCTTGCGCTAACCCGAGGTGCAGCAGAACAAGAAGGAAAACACAAAGATGAAAATGAAATTTTCGTAAGAAATTCATATGACTCATTCGCGACTAAAACGATCGTACCGGATGCGACGTGCGTAGTCTGGCTCTTCGCAGATATTGTAGGCTGCTTCTGACAATCTTCAAGTCAGGGCGTTACCGCGCTCTTACGTGCCTATGGATACGTCGCCTTCGATCCCCTTCGAAAACATTCGGGCCAGGAAGCGGTCGAACGCCACTTGCCGGCGCAAGCGCTGCAGGTCTATGCCTTGCTTTCGCGCGCGAGTCTGTAACCGAGTATCAAGCGCGGCACGAAAGGCGCCCGCTGTCTTACTTATAAGATCTCGCTCCGTCCATCACGCGGGCTGCCCGGCCAACTCCCGAAGCGAATCTTGCAGTTTATCGTCCGGCATACGATCGATTTCTCTGGTTCCGATAAGGCCACGGCGTGTGGCTTATTGGACGGCGAGCTTCAGTTGGCTCCGGTCCACCGCGGACGCGTCACGCGGACCCCCTGCATTTCCTGAACTTCGCCGGTGTCGAGGTGTGCCCGGTGAAGGACTAGGATCTCCGGAATCGTGCGGTTGCGGCGAAATTCTCTCGGCACGGTCATATGCCGCTTCGAAGGCATGATGTCCGATAGTTCATGAACACTGAGGGCCGTCTCATGGCTGTAGGTGCCTTCAGGCACTTCTTGCGGATTTTGAGACCGGAGATACCAAAGCATCAGGTCCGGATGCTCCGGGGCGGGAAAGTCGGCAAGGCGGTAGATCCCGCAGTGCTCGCGAATCCAGTTTCCGGCGTTCACATGATAGGAGTGTTTCTTCTCGGCGAACCCCGACCGAATGGCTTGTTTGGTGGTGAAGAAGCCCTGCTGAGATTGGGCGATTTTATGGAACCTGTCGGGCAGCTTCTTTGTAAGGTCCCGCCATTACATAATCCCCTAACTTTCTTGGGGAATTATGCGCGAAAGGGGGAATCGCGGCGAACCTTGAGCGAACCGTTTTCTCCGTTCGAATCGAAACTTGTATAATCCACACGCGCAAGGAATACCCTGACGCGCAAGGAATACCGTGGAGCATTAGGCCTGCTCTAAAGGAGGACAGGAAGTGCAATCTCCGCAACCTGAAAAGTCGAAGCCGCCTGTCAAAATGGAGCAGCGCGGGCGCATCCTTGGAATCGGCGGTGTCTTCTTCAAATCCGCTAATCGTGATCAGATGCGCGAATGGTATTCGAAGCATCTTGGACTCGCTGACAAAGGCGAAGGCGTGATGCTTCCGTGGCGCGAACACGACGACCCGCAAAAGGAACACGTTACAGTTTGGACTGTTTTTCCCACCTCCACTGACTACTTCGATCCCAGCCACGCATCGTTCATGGTCAACTACATCGTGGACGATCTGGACGCTTTGCTCGACCGCTTAAAACAAGAGGGAGTAAAGATTGACGCCAAACGAATGAGTGAATCCTACGGTCGCTTTGCCTGGATCTATGACCTGGATGGGAATAAGATCGAGCTCTGGCAGCCGCCGTCCGCAAAGCCCTAAGGGCCTTCCACTGCACTTACTCAATGACTTTCCGTAGCTACGGTCCCGTAGTCGTAGATTGGCCGGAAATGCTTTGTGCCTGGTCATCTCAATACCCGCATCGACCGATTCCGCCCGATCAGCGGCGCAGTGTAGAGGTTAATGGTACCGGCAGCGTCGTGGTTCCCTGACCACTGCCGTGTTATTCATCTTCATTATTCCAAAAACAAACATTAGAAAAAACTCCAGACGGCGGGGAGTTTCCGCCTCAAAGATTGTCGCGCGAGTGATTGACGCTGGATGTCGCTGGAGATGCGAAATCCCGGCCTGCAAAAGGTCGATCAGCGCAATCCCTCGCGCGGCAAATCGCACTGCGAAAGTTGGCCTAGGACGGGTCTTGGTCCTGGTGGGTGGCCGATGCTGGTATCAAGGCAGAAGATAAAACCCGACCCTCATCCTGATATCCTGATACTGTTTAGGGCGCGGATCGAAGAGGGAGAAATGAGCGTTTCTGAAAATGGATCGTGGAAAACACGACTGGTGGAGCGTGGGTTCCCAGATCGTTCCTTCGACATCGAGTTTTGGCAAGAGCAAGGAGATGAAGCCATCTTTGCTGCTGCATGGGAGATGGTGGAATTAGCTGAGGAAATCAGCCATGGCAGAAAACCCACACTACAGAGAACTGTTACAACTCTTAAACCAATTCGAAGTTGAATATTTGATTGTCGGCGGGTACGCAGTCATGAAGTACGGCGAGCCGCGTTATACGAAAGATCTCGACGTCTGGGTACACAATTCAGCTCCGAATTCAATGCGAGTAGTTCAAGCGCTCAAAAAGTTTGGGGCTCCTCTGGATCGTGATGGGATCGATGCAGAAACTTTTGCCGGGAAGCAAGTCGTATATCAAATTGGCGTTGCTCCCGTGCGTGTTGATATTCTCACCGATATCACTGCCGTCGAGTTCTCCGACGCGTGGAAGAAGAAGGTCGCGAGCCGTTTCTTCGGTGTCCCCGTGCATTTCATCTCCCGAGATGACCTTCTGACGAACAAGCGCGCTTTAGGTCGTGACAGCGATCTGACCTACCTTAAGCAGAATTCGGACGGAGCAAAGCCAAAAAAATAAGCTGCAACATCAATTCCTTTGTCCGCGGTTCAAGAACCTTCCTTCGCACGCTCCAAGGTACTTTCAATTTTTAACTCTGCCACGTGGACCATAGCAGGCGAGCAACTACGACCGGAGTTCCTTATAGGAGTCGCCGCCATAACTTCCCCATTGACCGAAGGCCAGCGCAGTCGGGGCTGGAGAATTGCCACGCGATATGATCGAGGCACGACCGCTGAGTTCCAGATCGCCCGGAGCGGAAGGAATGGGAAGCGTACTCAAAATGGGTTGCTGATTTACCCCCCGCGGACGGGAAGCCTGATAAGCGCTATTTTCCGTAGCTCTTGGTCGCAAACCTGATGATTGTCTGCGCGCTGGCGAACTCCCGGTTCGCCTGCTGCAAGAGAATGCCCGACTTTCCCGATCGAGCCGCCTCCAGCGCCGTTTTCAAAGACTCCGGAATCGGCAGCAGGAGGCCAAGCTGCGTCATTTGCCCGCGGCACACCTCGGCGGCATGAGAAAGGCTGATCCGCACCGCGACGTTGTTTCCCTGAACCGCGTAGAAAGCGAAATCGCTCAGCAGATCCGCGCCGAAGTAATAACTGCAATCCTTCACGTGAACGGATTTGAATTGAATCGCAGCCACCAAGTCCGCCAGCGACGCCAGCCGCGGACCCTCCAGGTTTTTTAGCGCATCCGCCACGAGTTTGTCGCCGCGCAGCGCAGACAAAATGCTGTCCTCGGGGAAGATGTCCGTCAAGCTGGCAGACGCCGCCCGATCGGGCGCGCTCTTGCTCAAATCAATCGCCCGAAACTGTTTCGACGACGAAGGATGCGCTCCTCCACAATCGCAATCATCTTCCTGCTCCAGGCTCAAGAAGTGCCCAACCGCCGACAGAATGCGATAACTCCGTTCGCTCTGCATCGGCTGGTCGGTTGCCGGCTGGGAAATCTTGTTCCAGTCAGATTCCGCAATTGCCTCGAACGACAACACCGGTGCGTTCGCGCGCGTGACCACGACGTCTTTCTTCGTCCACACGATGGAAAAGCCGTCGCTGCTCGACGTCCAGATCTCCTGCGCCTGGCTTGCTGCGGCCTGTGCGCTGCCCGAACCGGCACACGACAACAGCACCGCAGCCATTGCAAACGCGTACCTGTACCGGGCTAAGCTCCATTCGGCCATCAAGCACCTTACCCAAAAGCTTTTGAAAGATTCACGAGAAAAGTTTCCCTGCCACCCGTGCGGCGCTGCATCCCTCTCGAATCGACGGCTATGGTGTCAGCCTCTGCCGCAGCCGGCTGGCGTGGATGTTGGCGTACGCCGCCGCAATGTTCTGGTCGTAATTGTTCGCCGCATACGCCGCGCCGTTGTAACCGCGCGCAAAGCCCGCCCAATTATGATTCACCAGCGTGTTCTGCATATGATTCGTGATGATGTATCCCAGGAAGCCCCGCAGGTGCATCGCCTCAGAGGTGAACATGTCGTTGACGAACGTGCCGATGTCGTTCCAGTCGACGCCAAAGTTGAACCCCATGAGCTGAAACATGCCCCACGATGCCGACTGCCACGCATCCTCGTTTCTCAGGTGTCCTCCGGCTCCGTTGCGCAGAATCATCGCGCCGTACATCAGGCTCCATTCGTTGGCCTGACTGCCGGTATGATATCGGTTGCCCGCGGCCAGCGTCGGCTGGGAAAGGTGCGGATGCGTGCGGTCATAAATGCCGCCCGTCCTTCCATGGAAAATGTGCAGCTCGTAGCGAATGATCGGGCGGCCATCACCGCCAAAACCCACTCTGCCGCCCGATTCAACCTGCGCCACCGCTTTCACCGTCGAAACCTCTGCGCCAATGCGCGCCGCCGCCGCAACGTAGTCCGGTTCTGACAGCGTAGGAGCGCCCGCATTTGGCGTCGGAAGCGTTCCGGTCAGATCACGATCAAACGTCAGCGGCGTAGGATTTGCCAGAAAGTTGCGCGCGTCTCCCACTTGTCCTGTGGTCTGCAAGTCTCCTGGCGTCGTCGCCGGCAAGCGCCGGTCGTGCACCACGTTGTACGCGTATTCGATCCGCCAGTTCACCCCTCCCGCAGAAGACTGCTGCTGCCGCCAAAGCAGCGCCAGGTCCAGAGGGTCCAGCGCGGCGAGCGCACGTAGCATTTCATACATGTTCAGTCCGATCAGCCGCCGGAAAGCGTTGTCCCAATCCGGCGGTCCCGACTGCGCTCCGGTCGTGAAATCGATCGCATTCAGCACCGATTGAATAAAAAGTTCACATTCAGGACTCATGCGTTGCTTACTCCTATGAAGGTCCGTCTCAGTCGAGAATTCTGCAATCCAAAGTCTCTATCCCACGAAGCAAACAGCGTTAGCGGGAACCTCCTTTTTTGACTTCAAGAACGGCACCAGCATACACTCATCTTCCCGTTCCCAACACTGTGAAAAGATTTCCATCTGGAGCGCCCTCAACAGTCTGAGAATCCGCACCAGGCCGCCGAAAATTGCCCGATTTATTCCGCCACTCTTGCACCACTTCTGCTTCCTCCCCCGTTGCACACGGATTCCGCTGCTGACCTGACGCTTAGGCGAACACCGGTGCTGCCCTCATAATAAGTCGCTTCATGAGCACTTCGGGAGGCTTTCGGTGTACAGGATGAGCCTGCGGCGATCGACGATGTCACCGGTCACTCCAGCAGGAAGCGCGAAGATGAAAAAGGCCAAGCCGGACGCTGTCTGGATCAGAGCTACCTAGATCGGTCCGGCGTGGAGAGAGATCATCCGCCAGGCGGCGCCCACGCTGTGCATCAACATGCCAACATCAGAGACAACATCGGCGACAAGGAGATTGCGAAATATGGGCGTGCGCAACGACCGCCAGAGGCTCAGCGTCGATCGAAGCAGATGCGTCAGCCATGGGGCCGCCCGACGAAGTATGGCAATGTTCCTTCCCCTATTCGGCGATCCTTTCGCGGATCAGTTGAATACCGAGAGTGCGACTTTGGCCACTTGTTCGAGGGCTTTTCGGTCCGACTTGAGGCGGGCCATAGCTCTCATCCCCTGAATTGTGACCACGAAAAACCGAGCCAGCGCGGTAGGGTCCTCTTTGGGCGACAGTTCTCCTTGCTTTTGCCCTCGTCGAAGAGCTTGAACAAAAATCGCTTCTACTCTGGACTGGTTGTCCCGCAGAAAGTCCCTGACTTCGGCATCCTTTGGGTCGCGCTGCAAATTGGCACTGAGCAAAAGGCACCCGCGTTCGTGTTGTTCGTGCGTTTCCCCTGCCAGGCCATACAGAAGCTTGCCAAAGCCCTCCTTTACAGAGGGGATTTCATCAAACATCCGCTGCATTTCGCCACTGGATTGATCCCGGTAATAGGCGAGAGCCTTCAGGTACAGGCTGCGTTTGTCTCCGAACGTATCGTAGAGGCTCTGTTTGGCGATTCCAATTTCCCGCATCAGCGTTTCGAGGGAAGTATTTTCATAACCCGAGCGCCAAAAAACACTCATGGCCTTGGCTAAGGCCTGATCGGGATCGAATTCCTTGGTCCGGGCCATATCTGGACTTTCCAGTCTACAACGTCTACCACCACCCGGGTTGACATTCCCCATTCTAGACCGTATAGTCTGGAAAAAGGTTCGGGGGGCGGCCGGTGATTCGACGATCATCGCTCGCAAGAAGCAAACAAGACCCCGGAACGACCTTCGTGGAGGAATGAAATGCGTCTGTGTCTCAAACTGGAAACAGCAATTGTCTTTGTGGCAGTTCTCCTTGCCGCGAACTTATCGGCGACGGCCCAAACCCCGCACAACCCCAACGCCATTGAATCGCGCTTCGCCGACGTAGAAGGAATAAAACTTCACTATCTCACCGCGGGACACGGCACGGTAGTGATCCTCCTTCATGGCTACACTCAAACATCCCGCATGTGGCGGCCTCTGATTCCGAGGCTCGCGGAAAAGTTCACTGTCATTGCTCCGGATTTACCCGGAATCGGCGATTCCGCCATTTCTAAAGATGGTCTCGACATGAAGACCGCCGCCATCCGAATCCATACGCTGGCGAAGTCGCTCGGCATCACCAAGGCTCGGGTCGTGGGGCACGATATCGGCCTGATGGTTGCGTATGCCTACGCTGCCCAGTTTCCCGACGAAGTTGAGAAGCTGGTCGTAATGGATGCCTTCCTTCCCGGCGTCCCCGGGTGGGAACTCGCCTATGACAACCCCGATCTGTGGCATTTTCGTTTTCATGGTCCGACGCCGGAGGCTCTTGTGCAGGGCCGGGAGAAGATCTATTTCGCATACTTCTGGAACGATTTAGCCGCGGACAAGATGCACTCCCTTCCGGTGGCAGACCGGGACGCCTATGTCGCCGCTTATTCCCGTCCGGGGCGGATGCGCGCAGGCTGGGCGTACTTTGCCGCCTGGCCGAACACCGCAAAGGACTTCGGCCAAATGGCTCAAACGCAGTTGACCATGCCTGTCTTATCCATCTCAGGCGAAAAGGCCAGCGCTGCAATCCTCGGCCCGCAAATGAAGCGAGTCGCAACCAATGTGACCGTGATCGAATTGAAGAACACCGGCCATTGGCTGATGGAAGAGCGCCCCAAGGAAACCATGGATGCCATAGTCGGATTTCTGTGACAACCACAGCCTTCATGCTCGTAGGGTAGTCGTTTGATTTGACAAGGGAGGCGCCTCATGAAAAGGCTTCTAGGTTTCGCGCTCGCTATTCTCTCTGTCAGTTCCAGCGCGACTGCACCATCGATTCCTGAAATCCGCCTGACTCCAACGGAAGCTGTGAGCGGTGATCAAGGAGACAGCCAGATCGGCAGTTCGAAGTTAGCAGGCGTTCACACCAAGGTCCTCGCTGGGAATCCCGCCGCCGCTGGCTTTTACGCCATCTTGTTGTTTGTGCCCGCGCACACGACGATCCAGGCCCACTCTCATCGTGACGATCGCATGGCCACCGTGGTGTCTGGGACTTGGCAGTTTGGGTACGGCACCCATTTTGACGAAAGCGTATTGAAAGCGCTTCCTTCGGGAAGCGTCTATTCAGAACCGGGAGATGTGAACCATTTTGCGCGAACCACAGACCTGCCTGTTGTCGTGCAAATCTGTGGTTTCGGTCCCACAGACACACATTATTTCAACCCTGCTGACGATCCTGAGTCGATGCACAAGAAATGATTTGGTCCGCGCGTTACCACCACAAGGCACAACGCTGACTCTGACAGCCGTACATCAGAGTACACCTGCCTAGAGCCTCCGCCACTAATCGTGCCGGCCCGTGGCTGCCTTCTCGATGAATTCGGCAACTTCCTTGGGGTGACAGAGCATGCCAACATGGCTCGATGATCGGGTGATCGAAGGTCCTTAATCCGACGGCGGCCGAATTGTCGCTGGGCATCACGCTGATTATCGGTATTCGGCTCCGCTGGGTGGTGTTCGGCGCAGCAACGCTGCTCTTCCTCTTTCGGTACCACCATGGCTGTTTTCTTCGGCGTCAAATCTCCGCTGGATTACTCGGTATTTTCCGCGTTCGCGGGAGCGCCCTTATTGGTACTTCATCAATCGGGGCAAGATTGAGGAGTGCTGTCGTCGCTACACAGAGCGCCGCGTTGAAGGCAGCGATGAATCTCAGATCGGTCGATGGGAGTCTCAATTGAGCTAAGCTCATCGCCCGCGACGAAGGCGCTCAGCTCCGGGATAAGCGGTTGGACCATGCGCGGAGCTGGCTGGCTGTCGGGTCTGCTGCCCCTGACCCTGCGACTTTTGTCCCTTAAACGCAACCCGCGAAACCACGCTCTTCGCCGCCCCGCTGCCATTTCGTTTTTGGCCGGTTCGCTTCTCACGCGTGGACCTGGGTCCATGCCGGCAAATTGTCCGCCGCCAATCCTTCTATCCCGCTCCGGCTTCTCAGTTCCGCTTCCCTGGAATGAATTCCATGTCCCGGCGAGAATCCAGCTTGCGAGCACGCTCGCCTATCTCGTTGTGGAAGTTTCCCAGTGTGTAATCCCATACTCGCCTCGAATATCTCCTTTAGTATCAAGGAGAACCTTCCCTATGTGCCGCCCCCGCCTCCTCTGAAACTCTGTCGTAACATCACTTTGGTTATCTACCGCAGTTTCCTGCGATTGCTATTCTGTTCGATGAGGAGTGGGAAGGCCCGTTCCTATGGCTTAAACAGAATCATGCCCAAACCCTTGCATACGCCCGAAAACACGGACCCGCGCAGAAAAGACCGGCGCAGAACCGGTAGAGCTTCCAGTGTCGCTGGCGGCTTTAGCCTCCTCGAACTCTTAATCGTAGTCGCCATTGTGATAATCCTGGCAGCTACCGCCATTCCCACTTTCCTTACGGCCTATTACAACACTCGTCTGAAATCCGCGGTCAGCGATATTTCCGGATTCATGCAGACGGCAAGGATGCGGGCGGCCAGGCAGAATACCGTATACACCATTCAATACCGGCCGACCGGCGCCACGGAAGAGGCCTACCTCGACCTCATTAACACCGGTGTGTTTCAGAATGGCGATCCTGAGCTTACGTTCGCTCCGAGCATTACACCAGCCGCCGGCGCCCCTACGGGTGCGGGTGGAACACCTACCCCCTATGTCTTGGTGGGAGACACAGCAGGGGTTACGTATGACAACGCAACAATCCTTGGTTACTCACCTCGAGGATTGCCCTGTGCCTACGTCGTCGGGGTCTGCAACACTCCTGCAGCGGGCTACTTTGTTTACTACTTCAAGGACAAGCGCCCCACGAACGTTGGCTGGGGAGCGGTGGTTGTGACCAGGGCCGGTAGAACCAAAACTGTCGTATGGAATGGAACCTCATGGCAATGATCTTTTACACGAAAAAGAATTCCAGCTCCCATCGGCAGAGCGGACTGACGCTCATCGAGCTAATGATCGCGATGGTGATTCTCGCGGTCGGCGTTGTCGGCTCGATGGCTCTGGTGGTCCGGGCAATCGGGGGCGATTTTGCGAGCAAGCAGACCAGCAATTCAACAGCCCTCACCCAAATGGTGACAGAAAGAATTATGGCGGTTCCCGCCAATAATTCCACGATCGTGACTATCACCGATTGCACGAACACGGCCTACAACGTGAGTACGAGCGTAGGCGGGGGAGCACTAACAACTTCCGGAGACATCGACTACTCGCAGGCGGCGGTCGCGAACTATAACATGCCCTACACAGACTGCGACACTTCAGGACGGCAAGCGACTTACGACGTGCGATGGAATATTCAGGTTGTCAATAATTCTAGTTACGTCAAGATCCTGACGGTCTCCTCGCAATTGAAGTCCGCCGGGAACAGCCGCATGGTTTATGCCCCGGTGGCCACCATTCGTACCATTGTGGGACAGGGAACATAAAACATGAAACACAATACCCATTGCCGGCAGGTCCACCAGTTGGGCTCTACGCTCATTGAGTTGATGGTTGCAATCGCGATCCTGTCTGTCGTGTCGGGGGCCATCCTTTCGCAGTTAGGGCAGGCTTCGCAACGCATCGGCGCCGAGCAGGTCAAAGTCGATAACTTCGACGAGGCCCGTGACTTTGTGGATCAGTTCTTTCGCGACATTAATCAGATCGGCTATCCCAACGGACACATTCAAACAGCGCCCAGCCAAAGCTCTTCCGCCGTGGCCGTCGGCCTGGTGAAAATCAGTGCGACTTCAGTCTGGTTCGAGGGCGATATCAACGGTAGCGGCGTCGTGCAGAGCGTTCAGTACATGATCAATGGCTCCGGAACTTGCACGCTGTGCCTGCAGCGAAGTGCAATTCCGAAAGTTAACCTCATTCTTCCCTTGGCGCAAACCGCAACCGACTGGGGAACGGAAGTCAACGATCTTACGACCACCACAATCTTCACTTATTTCGATACGAACGGAAATCAAATACTCGCAACTGCGCTACCCGCCGACATTCTGAACAATCCGGCAACGATTGCTTCGGTCAAGACGATTCATATTTCGCTGACGATTCAGAATAACGCGGTGATGGATCCCAAAACGCATCAGCCTATCCAAACCAGTTTTGAGGGAGAAGTTTCGCTGAACAATTGCTCGATGGCTGCCGGCGGAGCGATGACCTGCTAACCATGACCTGCTAATCGAGAATAACCTATGACTCAAACATTCAAAACATGCGACGGAAATTCCGAAAGCGGTATCGCGCTGCTGATTGCGATCTTCGTCCTGCTGCTGATCACCGCCATTGGCGCAGGCATGATCATGTTGACCAATACGGAGATCAATACCAGCGCCAATTTTCGCGATGAGCAGACCGCCTTCTTTGGCGCCAAGGCGGGAATCGAGGAAGTTCGCGACCGCTTGCGCACGGGCGCCAGCAACAGCCTGAATGGCATTCTTCCGGTGACCCTGCCTGGAACTGCGGGCGGAGCCTTGTACGTTGTGAATCCGAACAATGGCGAAGCTGACACGCCTTGGGCCGTCAACGGCGCCGCCTACCCGGACGACGAGGTCTGCCGCGAAATGGACAATCTGGGCGTGGCTTATGCCTGCGCTGGTATACCGGAAGCCCCGGTTGGCACCACCTGGTACACGTCTACAACAGCTAGTACCGCCTACCGGACCCTACCCGCCGCAACCATTCCCGTGACGTCCTGGAAGTGGACGCGGGTGAACCTGAAGACGGACTATACCTCTTCGGGCTCAACAGCCACGAGCAGCGTCGATGGACAGGTTTGGCCGGCGCATGAGAATTATATTGTCTGTTGGACCGGCTCGACTGAAATGGCGACGCCCCTGGTCGGAACGCCCCTGACGACCTGCTCGACTGCGGGCGCTGGTTATCTGCCTGTCTACGTGATGACCACACTGGCAGTGACTCCGAGTGGTTCTCGCCGAATGGTGCAGGCCGAAACGGCCGCGCTAACTTTCCCCACAATCCCTGGCGCGATGGTTTTTGATGGTTCAAATCCGACCTACAGCGAGGCCAGCTCGGGAGCGTACAGTGTGACGGGCACCGATAGCGACCCCACCAGCGGCACTCCGAATTCCTTGGGACCTCCGATTACGGGTGCAAATGCCGTTGCCTGTCCAGCCCCGCATAGCCAACCGGCGATTGGAGTTTATAACGCCGCCTCGGTAGGTCCAGTGCAAACCGACATAAGTAGCCGCTCGAGCAGCTATACGGGAAGCCCCGCCGGCGTTGCGAACGTAAGCACGGCGCTCGGCACTACGCTCGGCACTGTGGGGGGATTAGAGGCGCTCGTAACCCAAGTCACCAATACGGCGGCTTCGGTGAACATCAATGCCTCTAGCGTCCCGAACCCGGGCTCCGTTAGCCCATATAGCCCTGTGGTCAATGTAGTTACTGGCGATCTCAGCATAAGTGGGGGTTGGTCTGGCGCAGGCATTCTGCTCGTCGAAGGCACTTTAACCATGAGCGGCAATCCCAGTTTCAGCGGACTGATTCTCGTCATCGGAAAAGGGATCGTCGTCAAGAACGGAGGCGGCAACGGGACCCTCGATGGTTCGATCCTGGTGGCGAACTTGTATGATTCCAGTGGCGTCTACACTCCCGCGCACCTAATGCCTTCCTCGGGTGCTCCGGGTACACCGAACATCACCTGGCATGGCGGTGGCAACGCTGGAATTCAATACGACAGCTGCTGGTCCAGCGCGATGAGCCAGTCCCTCAACTATCGGATCGTGGCAGTTCGGGAAATGATGCGCTAAGCGTTAGCCGCGCCGGTGGATTTGAACAGACAAAAGTTACCCCGCGCCTGGGGCGTTTGTGAAGACTACCCTGGACTGGTGCAACGCAGAAGATTTCTCAAAATGGCAGCGTGGCGCAGCCGGCGCCACCATTCCCGCCGCTTGACGGCTAAGTTCGAACTGGGCTGCGGCCGAGGCACCTCTTACGCCAGCCCTGTAGTATTTTCGTGAGTGACCGTAAACGGACGCTGTCTGGAATACAATCCGGGATCAGCCACGTTCGCATGACGCCCCCGCGCGATGATAGGATCCTCGTCATCCAAAGGAACGAGGAGGGCCGTAAGGCGTTCACGATCCAACTTCTAGGTTCATGGACCGAAGGTAGTCGCGATAGTCGCGATCGATGGCTCGTTCCGTGCGCTCGAGGGGTGGTGTCTTCATCTGTTTCAAGGCGTCTTCAAGAAGGGAAGAAAATGTATGCACCGCACCAGCCGCAAGCGGATACCATTGATTGATCCACCCCTGAATCGTGTCTTTGTTGCGGACATTATCTTCGATCGCCATTCGCACCAAGCACTCACTCCACTGCCGATGCCACTGACAGTCCTCATTTAGCGAATAAAATACCTGCCCGAGTAAGTAGTCGTCCTGGCGAAGAGCCACATCGCTCAAATACTTCATGAATAACTCGTCGACGAGAGGTTTGAGCACGACGTTTAACCCGACGAAAGACTCTGCCCAATCATAGGTGACCAGCAGTCTCTCAACGACTTCACGCAGGGGTTGCCATAGCGGGTCCTTCTCCCACAGAGTTCTGCTATCGGACGCAAACCCAGGGTAGATTAGCTGAAGTTGCCGGATGCGATAAGCGATCCTCTGAATGCGACGCATCTCGTCGGCTGACTGAAGCGCCGCCGCGATCGTAATGCGTCCGCTGGGAGCCATTTGGCCGATGTATGATGCGATCATTTGAAAACCATGTCCCGGGTAGCGGAACGGAGCAATCACTCTGGGGAGAATGTGCAGCCATGCGGGGCGAAGGTGGGCATCGTATCCGGTAAGTTCGATTTCCTCCAGGATCCCGTCTACGAAGATTTCCTTCTCTCTCTGCAAATCCGTGTACTTTGTGTAGGTCGTTTCTCGTGGGTCGCTAAATTTTTCCCACGACCCGCACACTAGTGGTGACTCTTCCTGATACTGGCGGTACCAGTCTTTCAGGGGAACATCGAGCTCGAACCGTTTTCCGGTGAAGCCTTCGCCGGTGTAGCAAAGGAGTTTTGAAGTCACAATTTCGTATTCAGTCGGCATCCGCTTTTGTTGCAAAAGATGCCAATACGTTTTCTGTTGAGGCATGTGTGCTCCTTACCGATCGCAAGCCACGGGGTTTGTTCATCTGGAATTGCGGGTCCGCACGGCAAATCGCCAAGCTGCATCGTCCTGGTTCAGCTGAAGCAAACCCTTGAAGGCCGACATCACAGTCTCCAACTCGCCTGGGAAACGAAACGGGCGTCCCAAGTGCTTTTCGATTGCCGACCGGGTGACGACACAACATTGCGGAACCAGCACTCTTACATAGGCGCCGCGGTCTACGACCATAACGTCCTGATTCAGATCCTTAATTGCTGCAATAATGGCATTGGCCACGGTTCCCGCTTGGAGAACAGGTCCAACTCGGTCATAGACTCCCGCTACCTCTTCGGTCATCGTTCCTTCTCTCCGTCCACACCAGCCCCCAAGCTCCTATGGTCATCCAGGTCGACAAGGATGTCCTCTCCATCGACCCTAATGGGAAACCGCTTCAGACAGGCGTTCTGAGGGTTTACGCCAGACCCGCTGCAAACGTCGAATTCCCAATGATGCCTCCCGCAACGGAGAATCTTGTCCGTCAGAGTGCCTTCACTGAGACGACTCTTTTGATGAGGACAGATATCTGCGTAGGCGTAAATGTGGTTATCAACATTGACCAGCAGAATGCACTCACCATTCACCTCTAGGCCCATCATTTCACCGCTCCAGAGGTCTTCTATATTGGCGACCCTTTGAAACCCCATCACTGCTACCCTGAAATCACATCAAACCGATCCAACGCCTGCAACCCAGCCTCCGCGACTGTCATTGTTGGGTCCATTGTTTTGTCGTTGAAAACCACCTGAACATGGTCTCTGCCCGCCACTCGAAGGCTGGCTGCATCCTGCAGTTTTCGTGCGAGTGCTTGGAGCGTTTCGGCTTCTTCGGCCAGAATAAGAAGACCGACTGTGTCACCTTGCAGGAAACCATAAAGAGGAATGGGCATAATCATGAGTCCAGCAAGCTAAGCGGCAGAGTCTTTTCGAGTTCTGAGCCAGTCGTAATCACCATGATGAACGTCTTTGCCCCAAGTGTCAGGGGTGAGATTGAAATACTCCGTCAGCAAATTGGGCAGCTGAGCGGGAGCCTCTCCTGCGAGGACACGCTTCACGACATCCTTGTGGTTGGCGTATCTTTCCGGCTCACGTAAAAAAATCCACTGGCAGGGCTCCGAGCAGAAAATGTACTTGCGCCCGTTGTGGACGAGGGCCCTCGCCGTATTCTTACGCGGCGTACCCGCACTCAGCGGCAACTGACACAAATCGCAAAAAGTTGGCATGGCAGTTCCGTGCACGGCCAACTCGTTGTCCGGTCCGGTGCCCACGGTTCTCCAACGTTCGCTGATTTGTTCCCACACGGCATCCATGTCATCCCAATATTTAGGATATTTCTGGCGCAGCCATTTCCTCTCGGCCGGACCCGGTAGCACAAAATTGAACCATAAGGTCGCACGGTAGCTGTAGGCGCTTGCGTAGATCATGTGATGGTAGATCTCGAGTTCGTCCATCACGGTGTCCCAATACCATGGCTTCTCGAGTCCGAATTCGTCCAAGGTGCGCAGAAACTGATCGATGATCCACTCTTCCATGAACTCTTTGAATGAGTAAGGACGTTGATCCGGCGCCGTCAAGTAATCGATCGAGAGTCCCGTCAAAATCGAGAATAGGCGCCAGTTTCGCCAGAACCATTTGTCGACCAGGTATTGCGCGTACTGGGGGTCGTGCTTCATGACGGTCGCTAGAACGGGGTGCCCGATCTGAGCATGCCGGGCCTCATCAGTCTGAATGCTGGTGACCATCCTCTCGAACATGTGGTCACTCGATTCGCGAGCGAGCGAGGCCAGTCCGACGAATTGCAAATTCGTGAAACCGGTTTCGAGCACGACGTTCGTTGCGATATGGAATTCAATGGCATTTTGGCCCACGGTTAGCTCATCGAAGAAGTGTCGTGCGGCAACTGCGAACCAATTGTTGGTGTGGTAAAACTTGTGGGCCCAGTCAAACTGGGAGTCTAAGCGCAGTAAGGGATGAAACAGGAGCAGTGGAATTTGAGTGTGGCGATATTCATCGAGGGCTCCAAAAGTCGCCATGGTTCGCCAGGCGCTGTCGCGGCCAAACCTCGCACCCCGCAGATTGCCGATGACTCCAGTGAACTCCGCTAGCGGCAATGCCGCTGCGTGTACCTTCAAACTGTTCAACCAAGGTAAGGCCAACTTCTGAACATTTTCAATGCGCCCTACGGCATCATGCACAGCCTGTACAGCCATATCTTTTTCGTATTGGTTGTCGACGTATTCACGATAAGAAGTCTTGAACGATTCTTCCCAGTCCTTCCACTCTGAATGAGGTAACCAAGGACGCCCGCTGATCACCTCGGGGAAGACTTCGTCTTCTCGCACATAGGAGTAGTCCCAATCCAGCTTGCGGGCGAGAGGCAACCATTCCTCTCTGTTCAGCATGTGTCCTCATTCCTCACGAGTGCGAGGTCGAACGCTGGAGAGTTTCTTGTGGATTGCACCCGCGATTGGAAATGAATCGAATTTGCGGTAGCATACGCTTGTCGCGGCAATCACGTCAATCACGTCAATCAGAGCGGCTTTGATTGAACGATTTCATGTCATCGGCTCTGCCTCGGAGCCAAGGGCTGCGATCACGATGGAGGGATAACGATGAGACCCTCGCGGTCCAATGTTCGTGAGACGCCTGACGACCCGGTCGAGCTGAGTGCAGGTTCCCCCCAAATTCCGGGCAATGCAGAGATCGGGGACGAGTTGTTTGAGCAGGCTCCGGAAGCGGTTGCGGTTCTAAGTGCCGACGACCGCATCGTTCGGGTCAACAAAGAATTCACGCGCATGTTCGGTTATGAACCTGATGAAGTTTTGCAACGCCCGATCAATGATCTTATCGTTCCTGAGGCTCAGATCGGGGGCTCGCGAGCCTACACGCACCTGCTGCAGCAGGGTGGCCGAGTAGAGGTCGAGACGGTTCGAAGACGCAAGGATGGGACTGAGATTGACGTGTCTCTTCTTGCTATTTCGGTTAGAACGATTGCCGGCAAGCACGCCCTGAATTACGCGATATACCGCGATATCACCGAGCGGAAGCGTGCTGAAGAACGGCTGCGGGAAAGCGAGGCTCGGTTCCAGACAATGGCCGATACGGCGCCCGTGTTGATCTGGATGACCGGAACCGATGGCCTTTGCAACTATTTCAATAAGCCATGGCTCGAGTTTACCGGCCGAACCATGGAGCAGGAAGTCGGCATGGGATGGACCGAAGGCTTGCATCCTGACGATGTGCAAGGTTGCTTCGATGGTTTCCTGCCTGCCTTCCACGCACGAAAGCCTTTCAGGATCGAGTATCGGCTGAGGCGAGCCGATGGAGAATACCGCTGGGTGATCGAAAGTGGCATTCCGAGATACACACCTGGGGGAGAATTTACGGGCTACATCGGTTCAAACATCGACATCACAGACCTCAAGCGCGCGGAACAGGAGAGAGAGAAATTGCGCCAAGCGCAGGCCGACCTTGCCCACATCAACCGCGTGAGCATGATGGGAGAATTAGCTGCCTCACTGGCTCATGAGATCAAACAACCAATCGCCGCCGCCCTAATGGACGCCAAAACTTGCGTGCGGTGGCTACGGCGCGATACTCCTGATGTCGCTGAGGGTTGCGAGGCGGCATTAAGAATGATCAATGACGCAACGCGTGCCGCCGAGGTTATCGACAGGGTTCGCTCGCTCTATCGGCGAGATACCTCAGACCGGGATCTGCTT
>Ga0210406_10001336_pt1 | contig 30399 bp, 31 predicted proteins | sample IncBWC30MmetaG_FD_155454 | JGI IMG/M metagenome (GOLD analysis project Ga0210406, IMG submission 155454) | Forest soil microbial communities from Barre Woods Harvard Forest LTER site, Petersham, Massachusetts, United States - Inc-BW-C-30-M | ecosystem: Environmental > Terrestrial > Soil >... | reverse complement strand
ATTTCCAGCTCAATCGAAGAAAGTGCTAAGGTCGCGGCGAGGCCCGGCGAGCTCATGATTCACCGGAAGCGTCGCAACATTCCGTGCGCAAATCTCGAACGTTATGGAACGTAGACCAATGAATTTCCGCTTCGCGCCAAAAGCGGGCCTCCTTAGTATCAGCGAACGGCGGATCACGCTTCAACCTTCGCTCCTCGAGCTATGGCGGACAAGTCGCTAATCCGACCCTGCGCACTCGAGAAACGTCTTGAGGACGTCGAGCACTTCATCTGGCTTATCGTGGTGAAGCCAGTGGCCCGCGCCCTCGATCTTGACCAATTCTGCCTGTTTGAAATGTGAGATCACGCCGGCCGCCTTGGGATCGGGTAGAAAACTCTCGCTGCCGCTGACCAAAAGCGTCGGGCACTGGATGCGTGACCACAGCGCCATATGGTCTTCGAGCGATAGCCGATAGGGCGCGCGGGTGCGCAAATAGGGATCGAATTTCCAGCTGTAGGTGCCGTCGGCATTCCGTTTCAGACCGTAGGTCGCGAGATGCATCGCCTGCTCACGCGTCAGCCGCTGGTTCCGGGTCAGAATTCGCTCGGCTCCATCGGCCACGGACAAATAGCGGTGGATTTTCCGTTGCGCGACTTTGTCGAGATCGCCGACCCAATCGGCGATCCTGACGTCCGCTGGCTTGACCCTTCTTGCCGGAAAGTTCGTCACGCCGTCGAGCACGACCAGCCGGGATACCTTGTTCGGAAAAACCCCGGCATAGGTCAGGCTGACCATACCTCCCATCGAATGCCCGATGATCGTGACCTTCTCAAAGCCTGCGGACTTCATCAAGCATGTCAGATCGTAAACGTGATCGGCCAGGCTGTAGCTGCTGCCGGTCGCCCAGTCGGACTCGCCGTGCCCGCGGAGGTCGGGAGCAACGACATGAAACGTCGCCCTCAACGCTCGCGCCAGGTGATCCCAACTGCGGGAGTGATCGAGCCCACCATGAACCAGGACCAGCGGCGGCGCCGACGGGTTACCCCAATCCGTGAAGTGAAGTCCAAGCCCTTGGGACCGATAATAACGCCCGTCGGGAGCGTCCAATGCTGCGTCCATGGTGCTTACTTAAAGCCCAGCCTCTCGCAGGTCCAGCGCCGCGCCTGTGCGACAATGCCTATACAATCGTCTAAAGGGCTGTACGTGGCACTAACTCTGTCGGTATACCGAACGCCCCCGCATCATTGCCCCGCCTTTCGAAGTAATTGGCGAACAATTGTCCGCAAACGGAAGGGGCATAAGTCAGGCCGCTTTGCGCCAAGAGCGGTCCTTCATTGACAATCATCATCTACGTTCGAAATATTTTCGGACTTGCTACCATGGAAGCGAGCCACGCCATCGATGATGGAAACGAGTCGAGCGACGACTTCCGCTGTACCTCCTCCGACAGCGGACATCGTCGGCAATCACGGCCATGTCCGAAAAGTGCCAATAAGCGACATCGATCACAGATGACGGTTCAGTCAGCGGGGATCGTAAACTGAAAGAGAGCACCCCGCGGCTCGCACCCGGTCGCCCACAGCCGCCCACCATGGGCTTCGATAATCGAGCGGCAGATCGAAAGGCCCATGCCCATGCCGTCGGGCTTCGTCGTGTAGAAGGGTTCAAAGACACGCGTCAGGCTCTCCGGGCGCAGCCCATGGCCGGTATCCCGCACCGCGACGCACACGCCCTCCGGCTCGATACGCACGGTGCTGATGTGTAATTCGCGGTTGCCGTCCTCAACGCCACTCATCGACTGGATGGCATTGACGATCAAGTTCAACATTACCTGTTGCAGTTGCACCCGATCGCATCGGATGCGTGGCAACTCGCCCGCCAGTTGCGTGCCCACCGTGACGCCGGTCTCGAGCGCTTCGCTGCGGGTTAGGGCGGTCACCTCCAGGATCGCCGCATTGAGGTCGACGACCTCCTTCCGGGCTGGCGCTTTTTTGATGAGAGACCCGATCCGGTCGACGACGTCGCTGGCTCGAACGGTGTCGTCCACAACGCAAGTGAGCACCTCCCTCACCTTCGCCCCATCGGGTGGGCTTTTGTCGAAAAACCGCAGGGCAGCCGCGGCGTTTATGTGTGCCGCCGCAATGGGCTGCTTGATTTCATGAGCAATCGAGGCGGCGAGCTGGCCCATGGTAGCGACGCGGTTGGCATGCGCCAGCTCGCTCTGCATCTCGCGATATTGCCGCTCGCGACGGGTGCTCTCCAAGGCAATAGTGGCTTCCGCAGCGAAGTCCTTGAATAAGGAAATCTGTTTGTCGGTGAACGGCTGCACCTGTTTGCGGCTCAGAGTAATTATCCCGACTATCTCATTGTCATAGAGCAACGGCACAACCAGGCTCGTTCGAAAACCTGCGTTCGTCCAAGTAATCAAAAACTCATCCCGATGATCGCCTTCAAGTGCTCTAAAGTCGGGGATGTGGGTGGGTAACCTGCTTGCGGCTAATCGACTCGGAAGGCTCCCCTTTTCTGCGAGTGCTGGCAATGATGACCACACCTGACTAACCAAAAGGGGGTCCCCTCGGATTGCCACGAGACGAAGGCCGCTTTCTTCGGAGAGACGTAAGGTGCCTATGTCTGCTCGACAGAGACGTGTGGCGCTGTCGAGGATCGCGTCGAAGATGGGCTGCAAATCGTGCGGCGAGCTCGCAATGGCGCGCAGCACTTTCGAGATGGCCGTCTGTTGCTCGATGAGTTCGGTCACCCGATCTTGCGGCGCAGAAGCGGTCCTTTCTCCCCTACTCTCGTTCATCGGGCCGGTTCCTCGGCTTAGAAAGTGAGCGCAGCATAACCGTTCCAGCCGCAGTTCGCGATAGCTCTCACAACGGTCCAAACCGAAGATGCGGCAAAACATCTAACGTCCGCTGTAGGGTCAAAAGCCGAAGTCTCGGTCTGTCGGAGGATGGTCAGCTCTACTCCCGAAAGCGGATGAGGTGGATGGCTCCCGCTCTCGGCATCTGGGTGCCAAGGTGTGAAAGCCGTCAGGCGTTCACGAGCAAAATGGGAGCCATCCGCTATGCAGATTACCGGGGGAGATGTTGAACCAAAAACGCCGCGATGAATTGAGTTAATCCCGTCGCGAAAGGCCCCAAGCTTGTGTCGAGCGGAAGCAGGAGAAATTGCGAACACGCCGAAGAAGGTTATCGCGACGAACCCAATGAACAGGGACCACATGTCGACCACCGTAAACAGGGCCGTCAAGGAATTTAACATCTGTTAAAATAGCGTCGTTGAAGGATCCGCAGCTTTGCGATTTGGGTCTCTCATGTCGGTGCTCCTTAACAATCATCGCCGCGACGCGCTCGAAAGCAAGACGTTGTGCCGAGCCGAGGTTCGGCTTGGTCTGAACATTCATTTTCCGTATCTCCGCATCGGTGGCCTGACAGATGTCTCGTGCCTGCGATCGTCCTCTCAACGCCGGCGCGCTTCGCCGACGGTTGCGTCGGGGCGTCCGGCCTGCGTCGGCCGTGACCCAGAGTTCGGATGAGGGTCTTTGGGATCAGCGTTCCAGCCCGCAACATCGCGTGCCATTTCCAGACAGGTCAACAGCTCGACATAGCTTGCGAGACCGCCGACCGTTGCCGCGGCCACGCAGTTCCTCCTGTCGATGCCGACAAACTGCGTCCACTCCCTTTCAAGCTGTCGGAGGGCCGCATTTTCGTCGTCAGAGCAGCGGTCGAATTCGGTGGCAGATCCGCCCTCAAATCGGCACTCCCTCACAATGTCGAACTTCGGAACGGTGTCAGAAATGGCAACCGGCGAAAACGTTGCCAGGATTACAATTGGCAGATGAAGCAACATGTCGGCCTCCTTGCGAGAAAGAAATCCTCCAATACGTCTGAGCTATGTGCGGGGCGCCTCCAGCAGGGCTCGGATTTTGCTTCCATCTACGAGATTGACCGGTGGATTGAGGATGACCTGATCCCCGGCTTTGACACCGCTGTCTACCTCGACCCGGGTGCCGAGATCGCGCTTGACGTTCAGCTTGCGGAGCTCCGCCTTGCCGTCGTTGACGACCGCGACCTGCATTCCCTCGCGGTTAAAGATGATCGCATCGGCCGATACCAAAACGCTCGGCGTCTTGCGTGGGATATGGAGCTCGACAATGCAGTAGGTTCCGGTTCTCAGAGCGCTATCAGGATTCGGGATGTCGATTTCGGTCAGCAGCGTCCGCGTGCCCGACTGCAGCGCGTCGGCAATCCGGGTGACCGTGCCGGAGAACTTCCGATCGGGCAGTTCCGGCACGCGAATGACAGCGTCGATACCGGGCGCCACGCCAAAGGCTGAGTCCTGCGGCACGTAGACCCAGACCCGGATCACGTTGTCCTGCATGATCTCGAACATGAAGGTGCCGGTTGCTGCGTTGCTCTGCACCAGACTGCCGACATCGACGTTGCGCTGGGTGATGATGCCGTCGAACGGCGCGACCACCAAAGCGTAGTCCCGGTTCTGCCGGAGCACCTTAAGTAGATTCTGCTGGGACGAGACGTTAGCCTCGGCGACGGAGACAGCCGCCACGCGCGCTTGCAAAGTCAGCCGGTCGGTATCGCCTTGTTGCGGACTAAACCAGCCTTTTTGGACGAGAGGCGCGTCGCGATCCCAGGTGACCTGTGCGAGATCCCGGTTGGCCCGCGCCTGCTGGAGTGACGACTTGAGCTGATCGAGCGTCGCCTCGTTCTGCGAGATCTGGTGATCGAGCTCGGGGACGGCGAGCTCCGCCAGCAGATCACCCGCCTTGACGTGATCACCGATGTCAACGTTGCGCTTGGCAATATAGCCAGTCGCGCGGGCATAGATGTTCGCGGCAGCGAACGCCGCCGTCGTGCCCGGCAACGTGACCGAAACGGTCGCGGGGTTCGCCTCGACGGTCGCGATGCGCAAGCTGGGCACGAAATCACGATCCTGCCTTGCAGTCGCCATCACCTCCTGCTTGAGCGAATAGTTTCCCCACCCGCCGAGCGACAGGCCGGCCACGAGCAACACAAATCCACCAAGCGCAAACAGACGTCCACCCCGTCGGCGGCGCACATGCGTGCGACGTTCTGGTTGTTTCCCCATCTCGCGGTGGAACATGGGGCTGTCCAGTCGTTTCCGATCGATTGCGTCATTGCTGTTGGGTCGAAACAGATCATTCATGGGGGAGGTCCTCGAATACGCCATAAGCCGCGACGCCGTCATTGCGCTTGCGCAGGAGGGCAAAGAGATACGGAACGATCAGCAGGGTGGTCGGCGTCGCAAACAGGAGCCCGCCAATCACGGCGCGCGCCAGCGCCGCGTTCTGCTCCTCGCCGGGGCCGCCGATTGCCATCGGGATCATGCCGACGACCATCGCCGCAGCCGTCATCAGCACAGGGCGGATTCGCGTACGGCCCGCGTCAAGGGCTGCCCGGAACGCGCTCCTGCCCTTGAGCTGCTGTTCGCGTGCGAATGTGACGAGGAGAATGGAATTCGCTGACGCCACGCCCACCGCCATGATCGCGCCCATCAAAGATGGGACGTTGAGCGTCGTGCCGGTCATGAACAGCATCGTGACGATGCCGCAGAACGTTGCCGGCAGCGCCAGGATCACCACGAATGGGTCGCCGAAATTCTGGTAGTTGACGACCATCAGCAGGTAGACGAATACGGCGGCGAACAACAATCCGATACCCAGATCCCGGAAGGAATCACGCATGCTCTGGATCTGTCCGAGAACCCGGATCGAGTTGCCGGGCTTGAGCTCCTTCTGCAGTTCGGCAACGATCTTGCCGATGTCGTTGGACACACCGCCGAGATCGCGGCCCTGCACGCTGGCATAGATGTCGTACACCGGCTGAATATTGGTCTGGTTCAGATTGGTCGGAACGCTGTCGCGCTTGAGCGTCGCCACGTTGCTCAACAGCCCCGGTATCGGCGGGCCGTTGGAGGCGAGCGCGGTCGATATTGGCGTGTTGCCAATCTCGTTGAGCGAGCTCACCGAGCGCTCCGGCGTCTGGACCGCGATGTAATAGGGAATGCCGGCAACCGGGTCGGTCCAGAAATTCGGCGCGACCTGTTGCGAGGAGCTGAGGCTGATGTTGAGGTCATTGGCGACGGCCTGCGCGTTGAGTCCCAGCTGCAACGCTCGCGACCGGTCGATGTCCACCAGGAAGGCCGGCGCGTTGAGCTCCTGCTGGAGATGGGCATCGGCGATACCCGGAATGCCTGCGACGCGGCGGCGTAGTTCCTCGGCGACGCCCCTGTTATTCGCGCGATCGCGACCAACGACGCGGACGTCAATCTGGGCCGGCAGTCCGAAATTGAGGACCTGCGTGATCATATCGGCCGCCTGGAAATAGAAGGTCGCGGATGGGAATGCAGCCGGCAGCACCTTACGGAGCTCGCGCACGTAGCTGGCCGTCGGCGCGTGTCCCTCCTTGAGCGACACCAGGATCACGCCGTCGTTGACGTTGATGGTCGATCCATCAGTGAAAGCGAGGTTGTACACCCGTTGCGGTATGCCGATGTCATCGACGATCAGCTGGCGATCGCGCTCTGGAATGACCTCGCGGATCTTGTCCTCGACCTCTTGGAAGATACGTTCGGTCACTTCGATGCGGGTTGCCGCCGGCGCGCGGACGTGAAGCTTGATCTGTCCGCCATCAATATTGGGGAAGAAGTCGCGGCCCACCAGCATCGCCATGACGCCGCCCAGCGTGAGCATCAGCACGGCGATAACCGGAACGATCAAGCGCCGCTTGAGCAGCATCGTGAGTACGCGCACGTAGCCCCTGCGAAACAGCTCGAATCCATGCTCGAAGCGCTGGTGCAGCCGCGCGAACAGGTTGCCGAAGTCGTCTGTTTCGCCGTGATGCTCGCCCTTGAGCAGCAGGCCGATCATCACCGGCGTCAAGGTCCGCGAGAGCCCGTATGACGCGAGCATCGCGAACACCACCGCGAGCCCGAGTGGCGTGAACAGGAACTTTGCCGGCCCTTCAAGGAACACCACCGACGTGAACACGCAGCTGATCGCGAGCGTCGAGACCATGGTCGGCACCGCGATGCCGGCGGAGCCGTGCAGGGTCGCTGTCGCGAGATTCATACCTTCACCGCGCAGCCGGTGGGTGTTCTCGATTGTGACCGTCGAATCATCGACCAAGATGCCGACCGCGAGCGCCATGCCGCCGAGCGTCATGGTGTTGAGCGTGTGGCCCATAAAGTAGAGGATGACGATCGAGGTGAGGATCGAGAGGGGAATCGAGATCAAGACGATCAGCGTTGACCGCCAGGAACCTAGAAACAGCAGGATCATCAGTCCGGTCAATCCAGCCGCGATCGCGCCCTCACGGAGCACGCTGTCAATCGATGCGGTGACGAGCTTCGATTGATCGAACAGCTCGTTGATGGAAAGACCAGGAGGTGCCGCGGCGCGGGCGACCTCAAGGACCTTGCGGACCCCCTTGACGACCGCCACGGTCGAGGCGTTGCCGTTCTTGAGCACGCTCAGCAACACCGAACGCCGGCCGTCGTTGCGGACGATGTTCTGCTGGACTGCCCAGCCGTCATGCACCTGGCCGACATCCCTGAGGAACACGGTCTGCCCATTGACATATTTGACCGGGATGTCGTTGAGATCGCCGATGCTCACAGGCATCGCGTTGGTGCGCACCGTGTATTGCGTATCGCCAATCTTGGCGAGGCCCGAAGGCAATGTCAGGTTCTGGGCATTGACCGCGTTCACCACGTCCGCCGGGGTCAGGCCTCTGGCCTGAAGCTTGACTGGATCGATATCGACCATGATCTCCCGGTACTTTCCGCCGTCAGGGGTCGGAAAAGTCACACCCGGGACCGGAGCAAGCTGCTGGCGCAGGTTGTAGTATCCGTAGTCGTAGAGCTGTTGCTCATTGAGACGGTCCGACTTCAGGCTAAGCTGCAGCACCGGAACACTTGAGGCGTTGTACTGCACCACGATCGGCGGCTGGATGCCCGCCGGCAGCAGGACGCGGATTGCGTTGGTCCCGGCGACGATTTGCGAGATGGCAAGATCGAGGTTGACGTCCGGCTGGAAGTAGATTTTCTGCACCGAGATGCCATTCAGCGTCTGCGCCTCCATGTTCTTGATACCGGTCACGCTGGAGCTGATGATGTATTGACTGTAGGTCGTGACGCGCTGCTCCATCTCCGGCACGCTCAGGCCGGTGTACTGCCATATCACCGTCACCACGGGAATGTTGATCTCCGGGAAGATGTCCTCCGGCATGACCACGATGGCCGAAATGCCAAGAAACAGGATGAAGGCCGCCAGCACGTAGAACGTGTACGGAAATCTCAGCGCAAATCGAACGATGCCCATCTATTTGCCTCACGCTGCTAAAGGATTGTTTGTCCCAGATCGGAAGTTGCGGACATGGTTCGGCTCACATCGCTAGAGACAGCCCGCGCCTGATAGACCTTGGCTGTGGGGATCCTGGCTCGACGAAACCACCGTCGTCTCCCGTATCACCACCTGACTGACAGGCTTGCCAAATTGGACGAGACTGAGGAATGCCGAGATCAACACGACCGGGAGCCCATCGCCGCGCGCAAAGGCGACGCTGGCCGCGATCAAGGTAGCCTTCAGGATAACGAGAGTCGCGAGAAGCTTGGTCATCGGACACCTCCGCTCGCCTTGAGCGATTTCGGCGGATGTTCTCCTTTGAAAGCGGGCGGGTAGCCGGAAGGACTTGCTAAAAACTCCACTTACAAGACCGGCGCTACTCGCCTGCTTTGATCGCGCCTATCGCAGAGATTTAGTGGCTCCGGCCCAGAGGAGAAAGACTTTGTAAGTTTGGGGACATACCAAGCAAGCATGGATCCCAGCTGCCCCAGTCTTCTGCGAGAACGTTTGGTAGGTCACGGAATGATCCGCTCACGCCGAAAATCTGAAAACATCCGAAGAAACATTTCCTCAGTGTCCACCAGGTCGTGGAATCCGAAACGGCGGGCCTTGCTGGTGTCGGAGACGATATCATAATCCGATGCGAAAACGCCGTCCGGGTAGCCCCAGGCCGCAATCTCTTCGAAACGGAATTTCTGCAATCCGTTCTTTTCGACGATTTTTTCCCAGATCGGCCCCTTGTCCGCCATGGACCGAGCAAGGTTGATGTGTCGTGGCGGAGCCAGCTCCATCCCGAAGAAGTTGGCGAACTTGGGCCATAAGTTCTGCCACCTGATAAGATCGCTGTTGGTAATGTTAAACGCCTGGTTGGCGCATTTCGGATCGGTTGCCATCCACTCGACGGCCTTTGCGAGATGAGCGGCGTCCGTACACTGGTAGAGCGCGGTATACGCCCCGGGTTTTCCTGGAAAGCTGAGAGGCAGCCCCAATGCCTTGCAGATATTCGCATAGACGGCGATCGCCAAGGTCAGGTTCATCGGTCCGCCCGTGGAGAATCCGCAGACCGCGTGCGGACGCCCGACCGACCACGTCCAGCGCTTTCCCTTCTGGAATTCTTCGAGAAAGTCCTGCTGGTCGTAATAGAAATTCGGCGGCATGTGCCGCGGATCGTCCTCCTTGGTCGGAGTCTTGTAGGGACCAAGGTGGTTTCCATACCACCTGGTGCCCTGAGAGAGATGAATATGCTCGAGCGCGGGTGAGGCGGCCTCGACGGTCTTGACGAGATTGAAGAACATGTTGGCGTTCGCCGACACCGTCTCGCCGGGATCCGGCCGCTCCGTGATGGCCAAATAGAACAGGTGCGAGATGTTCGTGAGTGGACCGAGTTTGGCCTGGCAGTCGGCTGGATCGAGAAGATCCACGGCGATGCGTCTGTAGTCACCGGGTATCCGCGGCTTGCGGCGTGACACCGCAACGATATCCCAGCCACCCTGCTCGAGCAGGTGAGCCAGCATGTAGCCGCCGGCCAGACCGGAGGCACCTGTGACAAGTGCGGTAGGCTTCGCCTTCGACATCTGCGTCTCTCCTCTAGGTCACCCCGGCGTGAGATCGGGCCGCAACTTCACTCCAAACGACTCATCCTCGCGCTGAACCGCATGCGCCATCAAAGCCAGGCGGTGTCGGTTAGCTGATCTCGTCGACACGATCTGGGTAGAAGGCAACGTAGTCCTTGATCTGCGCCATCGCCTCAAACGGGGTCTCATAAGTCCACACCGCATTGAGGGAGCGATCCCCGCCAGCCGGAATGCTGTAGTAGGAAGCGTCGCCCTTGTAGGGACAATACGTCGTGTGTTCGCTACGCGTGAGCGCGGCCATATCGACATCCCGACGCGGGATATATTGAACGGCTGGATAGGACGCCTCGCGAAGCGTCAACGCGTCGCTTGTGTCGGCGATAACTTTTCCGCCGACCTTGACCACGACGCGAGACCGGTTCGCTTCAATCGAAATGGGGTGGTCGGGTCCCGCAATCTTTATCGACTTGTCGGCCATGATCTGCATCCTTCTGAATTGGAACGGTACCTGGGCATCCAGAAACCGTCGTTGGGTACTTCCGCGATCAATCGGCGAAGCTGTCGCCGAACATTGGCAGACCGCTCTTCTATTCCGCGCGAGCCGCCTCATCCTGGAGGACGTCCCAGTGTTCGGCCAACACCCCGTCCGCGATGCGTACGACGTCAGCGGCGATCCAGTTTCTCGGGCGTCCAGTGCCCGAGAATCGCCCGTGGACAATGACAAAATCGCCTTCGGCCACGATCATGCCCGGCTCATATTTGAGGGACGCGGGAGTAGCCTTGATGAGGTTGAAGAGACCTTCACGGCCGGGCTCGATGTGGCGCTGTGCTGGATGTAGTTCGGTGACCAGAAGCGCTTAGCGGCCGCGTAGTCTCGCTTGTTGAACAAGGTGTCGAATGCCTCAAGGACGAGCGCCTTGTTCTTTGCTTCCCTTGACTGACTCATTTCGTTCTCCTGACGACGCTTGTGGGGACCGCAGCGGATTACGCAGCCATGCTGGGTCGGCTTGAAACAGCGTCGTACCAGCGCTTCAGCGAACGGTGCTCGTCCGGAACAAGGAAGTTGATCGCCTTGGCGGCGAAATCCACCGTCACCAGTACGGTGATGTCGGCGACGGAGAAGCGCTGGCCGGCCACGAAAGGAGCCTCACCCAGTCGATCGTCGAAATCGGCGAAAAAATTCTTCACCCTGAGTTTGCTACGCTCTGCCAGCTCGGGAATCTGCTCGTAATCATGAGGTCCGGCGATCGCGCGGCTTTTGAGACCGGGCGCGGAATTGCGGATGGCTTCCATGACCGAGGCAAAACCTTCCAGTTCGGCACGCCGTTCCCACATCGCCACCAGAGCTTTTTCCTTCGCCGTCTCGCCAAGCAAAGGCGGCGTCGGATGGACTTCTTCAATGTACCGGCAGATCACCGGCACCTCGCCTATGGCGGTGCCATCTTCCAGCACCAGGGTAGGCACGACGCGGCGCGGGTTGATCGCGCGGTAGGCGTCGGAATGTTGCTCGCCTTTGCCAAGATCGATTGTGACGAGGGGAATCGAGAGTCCCTTTTCGGCGAGGAATATGCGCACGCGCCGCGAATTGGGTGAGGACGCAGAGTGGTGGAGTTTCATCGCGCTCCCTCTTCGGACAAGAACAGGGAAACGTTTTGGACGAACCGCTTGGGATATTGATACTGCGAACCGTGATTGGCGTCGGGGTAGAGGATAAGCTGGCCGTTTGGCAGGTGCTGCTGCAGGATGAACGAGTTCACGGAGTAGATGATCACGTCCTTGCCGCCGTTTGCGACCAGTGTCGGCTGGCGGATCGACTTCAGATATTCGAACGGTTTCTCCCGCGGCGCGCCCCATTCGCTGATCGCCTCGATCTGAGCGGGCGCGACTTTCTCGTTGACCTCGGGATCGCGGTTCTCGGCGCGTAGCCGGAAGCGCTTGAGGAACTCGCGGCCCGCAGCCTGGCTCTTCTCGGACTTTGTGAAATGTACGCGAAGCCAGAGATGATCGGGCTCGTCATAGGTCGCGCCGAAGATTTCCTGCGCCTCAGGCGTGAGCGTGGCCATGCCCTCGCCACCGCGCGGGCCGGTGCCGACCAAGACCAGTCGCCTCACGAGGTCGGGCGCCTGAAGGACGATTTCCTGCGCGACAAAGCCGCCGATCGAAAACCCGAGCACATCGACTTTCGTCAACCTTAGCGCCCTGATGAACGCCACCGCGTTGGCGCCCATTTCCTCGATCCTGGTGGGCACCTCTCCAGAGGAACTGGATACACCGGCGTTGTTGAACAAGATCACTTCGCGGTCCTTGGCGAAACCGTCCGTCACTGCCGGATCCCAATGGTCCATGGTGCCCGTGAAGTGCTGGTTGAAGACGAGCGGCGCACCGGCTGCATTGCCAAACCGGCGATAGGCAAAGCGGATGCCGTTGGCTTCGACGAACCGCGTCGGCACTGTCTGGTGATCGTGCTGGATCATTGAGATTCCCTCTTGCAGTGGCTCAAGCCGACTCCAAAACTAGCGCGCGCCGAAGGTGATGTGGTTGAAGATCTCCTTGTACCGGTTCGGCGGGGCACGCCAATACTGCGGCGGACCATCGACCTTGGCGTTGAGCTCGGCAGCCGCGTGCCACGGCCAGCGCGGATCGTAGAGCATCGCTCGCGCGATCGCGACGAGGTCCGCCTTGCGCGAGGCGATGATTTCTTCCGCCTGGTGCGCTTCGGTGATGAGGCCAACCGCCGTGGAGATCACTCCGGTCTCCTTCTTTACCCTCTCGGCGAACGGCACCTGGTAGCCGGGCGCGGGAGTGATCTTCTGAAGCGGTGATATTCCGCCGGAGGATAGGACGATCCAATCGGCGCCATGCTTCTTCAGTTCCCGGGAAATCTCGACTGTCTGATCGATATCTAGTCCACCTTCCACCCAATCGGACGCGGACAGCTTGATGCCGAGCAGCTTTGCTACCGGCAGATGGCGTCGCACCGCGTCGAAAACTTCGAGCGGAAAACGCATGCGGTTTTCGAGCGAGCCGCCGTATTCATCGATCCGCTTGTTGGAGATGGGAGAGAGAAACTGGTGAATCAGGTAGCCGTGTCCGCCGTGCAATTCGATCGCATCGACGCCCAGGCGAACCGCGCGCGCCGTCGAAGCTACAAAAGCGTCGCGAAGGCGTGGCAGGTCAGCCTTTGTGAGAGCGACGGGCGGCGTTTCGCCCTCCTTGTGAGCTATGCCAGACGGCGCATACGTCTCCCAACCACCGTCCGAGATCGGTATTAACTGACCTCCATTCCAGGGCTCATGGCTCGACGCTTTGCGTCCGGCGTGTGCTAACTGCAGCGTGACGAGGATCTTGGAATGCTTCCGAATCACCTCAAACACGGTCTTGAACGCCGCTTCGGTGGCATCGTCCCACAGACCGAGATCACCCGGCGTGATCCGGCCCGCCGGCTCGACCGAAGTCGACTCAATACAAAGCATGCCGGCGCCGGAAAGGGCCAGTTGGCCGAGATGCGTCAGATGCCACGAGGTCGCTTTGCCATCCTCCGCGCAGTACTGGCACATGGGAGAGACGACGATCCGGTTCGGCAGTGTCACGCCGCGTATCGCAAGAGGCGAAAAGAGTTTGCTCATCAGGACTACCTCAAACACAGAAGCCGTTTTGAGAGGCGATGCGAGAGACGGGGCCCTATCCGGACGAATTGATCAAGAAGTGGACCAAAGGCGAAACTCAGCCGATCGTGAATCCCTCGTACCCGCGTTCGGCGCTTTCGTTGCATTTCGCCATGTAGGTCGATAGACCACCGGCGAAGGACAGCATCTCGCGCGGTTTGCCGGGAATATTCGCGCCGAGATACCAGGAGTCGGCTTGGGGGAAGAGAGTCGCGTCCGCAAGAGCAAGCACTTGCGTTCGCCACTCTTCCTCCCCGGGGGCCGTTGCCTCGAACCGCTTCCAATCGCGTTGTCGAACGTGGTCCAGCAGCCCAACGATCCAGTCGCCCTGAAGCTCTGCGCAAGTTGGCCCGTTGGCGAAAGCGTTCGGGCTGTGCGGGCCGTAAACGAAGAGGAGATTCGGAAAGCCCGCTGCGGCCATTCCGAGATGGGCGCGCACACCCTTCGCCCACTTCTCCCTCAGCGTCTCGCCCTGCGTGCCGCGGATATCGATGCCGGTCAGCCCGCCAGTCACGGCGTCGAAGCCGGTAGCTAAGACAAGAACATCCAGGTCATGCTCGCCGGCGGCCGTCTTGATCCCGCTGCGCGTCACTCTTTCGATCGGGGTTTTGCGCAGATCGACAAGGCTTACGTTGGACAGATTGAAGATATCAAAGAAATTCTGTTCGAGGGACGGCCGCTTGGTGCCATAGGGGTGAATCGGCTCCGTCGGTGCCAGCATCTCGGCGACGGCAGGATCATTGATCCGCGCTCGCGTTTTGTCGCGCCAGAAATCGTAGGCGGCACGGTTTGAATGTTCGTTCGTAAGGAGGTCGTTGAACGAACCAACCCAGGGCGCAAAGCCACCGATGTTCCAAACGCGTTCGAAGGTTGCTCGCCGCTCGTCTTCGGACACCTCTGACGCAGACTTCTCCAGGAATTCGTAGTCGAACCCACCGAACGTCGTTCTGCGCTTTTGGTATGCGCGCGGATAGTCTCCCTTCATGCGGCGGATCGTGTCGTCGTCGAGTTTCCTCTGTCGCATCGGCAAAGCCAAATTGGGCGTGCGCTGGAAGACGGTGAGGTGGGCTGCCACGCCAGCGGCTTCTTGAGCCACCTGCACGCCGCTCGCTCCTGTCCCGATGACCCCTACCCGCTTGCCGGCCAAATCTAAACCTTGCTGCGGCCAGAGGGCAGTGTGATGGCGCTCCCCGGCGAAATCGCTAAGGCCCGGCAGCTCCGGTATGTAGGGCTTCGAACCTAAGCCGGTACAGAGCACGAAATAGCGAGCCCTTGTGACGGAACCATCGCTTGAATAGACCGTCCAACGATTGCGCGCCGGGTCGAAATCCGCCTCGTTCACGCGCCTGTTGAAGCGAATGTCCCGACTGAGATCGAGTTTTTTGTCCACGTAGTGGAAATACTCGCGGATTTCCTGCCACGAGGGATACAGCTCGCTGAACTTCCAGTCTCGCCACAGGTCGTCGCGTGAAAATTGATACATTGGGCCGGGAGAATCGACGCGAGCCCCCGGATAGCAATTCCAATACCAGACGCCGCCAGGAGCATCCCCGGCCTCGAACACTTGAACGAACATGCCCATGCTGCGCAGGCGGTCAAGCAGGTAGAGTCCCGCAAATCCCGCGCCGACTATGATGACGTCGAGTTCTTCGGTCTCGGTGTTGTCCGTCCGTTTCGCCTCAGTCGTGCTCATATGGTCCAATTCCTTCGAAGATTCGCGAGCGATTGTAGGGAGGACCATTCGCAATCAGCGGTCATGAACCCTCCTAGTTGTTGCCGAGAGCGGGCGGCGTGCGAACGCGGTGAAAGCTGCGATAACGGTGCCTCGGGAAGACCGCGCCCGCACACCGCGTCAGTTCGCGGTCATACCGCCGTCGACGTTGAGGACTTCGCCGGTAATCCACTTAGCTCCGTCCGACGCAATGAACACGATGCCGTCGGCGACTTCCTCGGAGAGGCCGAGACGATCCAGCGGTACTTGCCTCACCAAGGCGGCCTTGTTCTCTGCAGTGCCGGTGAAGCGGGTCAGCATGCCAGTGTCTGTGGGCCCGGGCGCGACCGCGTTCACCCGAATTCCCGACTTGGCGAGCTCGAGCGCCACCGACTTGGTGATGCCTTCGACGGCGTGCTTGGCCCCGACGTAGATCGATGCGAAAGCCGCGCCCCGGTGTCCATAGGTCGAGGAGATGTTGATGATGCTGCCGCTGCCCTGTCCCTGCATGACGCGCACTTCATGCTTCATGCTCAAGACCACCCCGAGAACGTTGGTCTCAAATGTCGCTGCAAAGCTTTCCGCGGTCTGGTCGGTGATCGGGCCGACCTGACCTTCGGTGGCGGCGTTATTGACCGCGACATCGAGACGGCCAAACCGTGCCACGGTCTGGTCGACCATGGCGCGGACGTCATCTTCCTTGCGGACGTCGGCGTTGATGAACTCGGCCTCCGAACCCAGAGAGCGCAGTTCCTTAACGAGTGCCTTGCCGACCTCATCACGTCGACCGGCAACGGCCACCTTCGCGCCCTTCTTGGCGAAGGCGACGGCAGCGGCGCGCCCGATGCCGGTGAGTCCACCGGTGATCAACACAACTTGCGTGCTCATTTCACAATCCCTTGTTGGCCGCCGGAAACCGGACGGCGTTTTCGTCCGTGCCGTGACGATCATCATCAGCGTCGCTCGATTGAGACGAAGGTAGCGGCAGGATGCTCGCCGCATTAGACGCGAGAGGGGACTATTTGATATTCTGACCAAGAATGAATTGCGCGCGTGCTCTACTTTACGCGGTCAGCGGTCTTTTCAGTGACGCGCTCTGTGTGGTCGGAATACAAGTCTCGACAAAGGAGGCGAACTCTCTCGCCTTGGCGCTCGCCATCCGCCCGGTCGGATAAACTGCCCACAGCTCCAAGCTTGGCAGCTCCCAGTCATTCAGAACCGCTTTGACGATGCCCGACGCAAGTTCGGGGGCGAAGTTCCACTCAGACGTAATGGCAATGCCGAGGTGAGCAAACACCGCTTCCCGCAACCCCTCAGCTGCGGTGACTTTTAGCCTCCCTCCGACGGCCACCGACGTCTCGGCCGAACCCTGACGGAACATCCAGGACACGCCGCCTCCATCCGGAGTGTAAATGACCGTCTGATGCGCGATCAGCTCTGCCGGACTTTTGGGCTCTCCGTGTTTCGCGAAGTAGTTTGGGGTAGCCATGACCCGTCGGCGCGCCTGACCAAGCTTTCGCGCCACCAAGGTAGAATCGGCCAGCGAGCCACTGCGGAAGGCAACATCGATGCCTTCCTCCACCAGGTTGATGGGCCGATCATCCAGCACCATGTCAATCTCGAGTTCGGGGTTCTTCTCTAGAAAACGATCAAGTTGGCGCATGATGTGAAGGCGCCCAAAGCAAACCGAAGTGGCGATGCGCAGCTTTCCAGTTAGTGCGGCTCCTGCGCCACGCGCTGCCAGAACGGCCTCTTCAGCCTCCTCGATAGAGCGTTTTGCCCTGACATAAAAATTCATCCCCGCTTCGGTCGGAGTCAGGCTGCGCGTGGATCGCAACAGAAGACGAACGCCGAGCCATTCCTCAAGCTGAGCAATCGCCTTGGACACCGCCGGCTGACCGACTCTCATTTGGCCCGCCGCAGCGGAGAACGATCCCGTGTCAACAACGCGAACGAAAGTCTCCATCGCAAGGTGGCGGTCCATATCCATTCTCCTTTGGAATGAGCATTATCACCCTAAGGGGGGTGTTGTCAGAGTGAAAGATCGCCAATGATGTGACGCGTCAAACTGCCGGAGAGTACATGGTGACGAGATTGATATGGTCAAACGAATCGGATCCATCTGACTTACCCGCTGAACGCTCTCGCTCTTCAGATGACGTCGGCGCGTCAGGTCTTGACTGGCGTGCCATGCGGGCGGGAACGAAAGCCCCCGACTTCCGCCTTCCCGATCAACGCGGCCATCGCGTAACCCTGAGCGAGCTACTGCTACGCGGCGCGGTTGTTCTTCGATTCTGCCGCAATGAGAATACGGCGACCTGTTTCCGCGAATTCAACTCTTTGTCGGCGCTCCATAACGATGTGAAGCGATTGGGGGCTACGTTGGTAGTTATCGCTGTCGAACCGTTCGATCCTCGTCCCTTGGGCAGAGCCACCGGGTCATTTCCCTTTCCGATCCTGCCTGACAAAAAAGGAGAAGTGGCCCAGTCTTACGGATTGACCTACCAAGTGTCGGCACCAGACGGCCCAGACGTTAATGACGCAAATGGTAACCCAAAGGGGCGTGAGATTATGTCCGCCCCGGCGACTTATGTCATCGATCAAACGGGACTGGTTGCCCTTGCCTTCGTTGACGTGCAGTGCCGCAGTGTGATGGACCATGGTCAGATTCTGATGGCGCTCGAATGCCTCGGTAGGCGGAAGTAAGGGCCTTGGCGTTTTGGCGGCGGACAGGATCACCCCTGGCGGCAAAGGGCGGCTTTGCGCCGCCCTTTGTCCTTGCCGCCTGGATCATCTGCCGCGATTGCTACGCGAACAGGCGAAGAACTGACCTACCGACAGTCGTTCCGGCTGTCCCAGGCGCCTCCCTGACGCCAAGCGGACCACGCCATGTAGTCGGTCTGCTCGTTGTAGGGATTTCCCGGTTCCGTGCTGCAAGAGGTGCTCCTACGGTCCTCGATCGAATTATTAGCGCCGCGGAATGCTCGCTGCTACGGGCGCACGGTGTAGTTTTCGCGCGTCACCGTCAACGGCTTCGATGGTGTCAAGTTAACGTCGGAAGAGAGGCTGTTCATAAGTCTCAGCAGGACATCAACTTTAATTTCCGGCGGGGTTGAGTGACGGGTCTTGGCCGCCCACCCAAGATGGGTCCCCTCCTCTAAAGCCAAAGCCGTTCGTGTCAGGGCGTACAAGCGTACGCGGAGCGGTACCGATCGGTTCGTTCCATTGATTGTAGGCTCGGCGATAATTCCGTACTTGATGCTCCGACGCCGTTGCCATTTGAACCGCCGATCCGGTAATCAACAAAGCGCCGAGAATAGTTAGAGCTGTCTTTCGCATTTTTTTCTCCGTCATTTGAGACGCCCGGTCGAGATAGCCGCACCTCGATCTAAGCGCCTAGTTTAAAGGTGCGATGAGAGTCACGTTCCAAATATCATCACACCACTAAGAGCTTTCATTCGCTCCCCACCCTAGGTAGTCGCAAATTATCGACACGCTAAGACTTTGTAAGTTTGGTCGCATACCCAAACGGCATGGACTTGTATTCCCCCACAGAAGTTCACCTATCTTCTGCCGGCCTGCGACGATGACATTGCATGCTTCGTTGGGTATGCACTGCAACTCCCGCATGGAGCTAACCGCAAAACAGCCGCGCTGTTCGCGTGATTGGCTTGGCCTTTCTTCAAGAGATCTTCGAATGTTGTCCCAACCGAACGGCTCCCCCGCGAGGAAATCGGCACCGCTGCGACCATGAAGGCGATCCGGGGCATACCGCTTTCAGCGTGTTACGAATCCGGCCTAGTCCTTGCTAACGACGACTATGTCGTCGACCACGGCCGATTTTCCAACATCGGACTGACGTGAGGTTGGATCGCGGCAGACGTCGTAGGTATCGCCAACGGCGTGCTCGTTGAACATTGGGATGTGCTGCAGGACGAAGCGATACCGGGGCCGACTCGCAAAACGGATTGCCAATGTTCGGCGAGAAATTTCAGCAATGACGGCGCGTCGCCTTGAAAACTCGCAAGCTCCTAAAGTCCTATCAGATCGGCATCATGGTCGGCGGGCATGGCTGCGACGACCTCGTTCTTGCCATGCTCGAAAGGGATATTGGCCCGGATGTCGCTTGGGCGGTCGCGAAGAAGACGGTGATCCATCATCGGCGTGCTGGTGGACAGTCGCAATTCTCGGCCCTGCTCCAACTCGAGCCGAAATCCGACCGAATTCAAACCGCCCTCGCCTTTGCAAGGCGAAATCTCCACACCGATCTTACGGTTGAAAACCTCGCGGAGGCGGCGCATCTGAGCGCTCGTCAATTCACGCGTGCGTTCGTGGCTGAAGCTCCCGTCTTCGGCGGCGGCGTCACCCCCGCGCCAAGGCACCGGGATCGATCCTTCGAAGATTGCCTGCGATGATCTTGTCGTTTTCTCCGATTTTCCTCTCGCCTATCCTCACCTTTGGGTCCCGTCCGACCTTTCGGGAGCGAGAGATCAGGTCGTCGATCCTGGAAAGGAATAACCGCAGCGTCTGGGATCTGTTGTTTTTGCTATAGCCGATGACCAAATCGATAAGCGGCTGATCGCCTGCCAGCGGCCGGCTGATCACCGAAGCGGGAAGAAAGTTTTCAGCGTAAGCCGGAAGCAACATCACCCCGCGCATCGAGGCAACCATAGAGAACGCCATCGTAAGGTTGTCAACTTCGTGAGCAGGATGGATATCGAGGCCCGACCGAGACATGAATTTGTCAATGAACGCTTTGACTGTCGGGGCAGTGCTCGAAGCCGTTATGAAGCTCTCACCAGCGAATTCGCGCGGATCGATTTCTTCTAGCGACGCAAGACGATGATCGCTAGGAAAGACAACGACCAAGTGCTCCTCGGCGACGACCTGATACGTTAGACCAGGCATCCCAAGCTCGGCGCGCATAAAAGCGAGGTCAAGCTTACCTCTCGTCAGCGCTTCGGCTAGCAAGGGAGAATATTGGCTCAAGACCGTGACTTGGATCTTCGGAAGTTCGTCGCGTAGAACGTTCATTGCTTCGGGAAGCCAAACCATCTCTTGGCCGGTAAGAAATCCGAGAGCGAAAATGGGTTTGGCCGGGTGGGCCGACCTGCGTGCGGCTTCGGTGGCGGCCTCCGCCTGGGCCAGAGCGTCCCGAGCGTGATCCAGAAATGCGAGGCCGGCTGCGGTTAGTTCGATTCCGCGCGCGCTGCGTATCAGCAATTGAACGCCGACTTCGGTCTCGAGCTCACGGATTTGCCGACTGAGAGAAGGTTGCGCCGTGTGCAGCCTCTGCTTGGCGGCCGTCGTGAGGCCGCCCGTTTCAGCGACGGCGACAAAATATCGAAGATGTCGAAGCTCCATGCCGCTGATCCATGCCTAACGAGTACGTCCCCAAACCTAGAAAGTCTTTCTCTGGCGCGCCAGAACAACCTAGTTATACAGTAAGATGACGACTGTCAGCCCATCGACGGTGCTTGACGCAGGTAGATAGGCAATTCCCAAGCGCAGCGTTAGAGGCCAACCCCGGAAGAGAAAGAAACAGAATGAAGAGGCTGCCGAAGCTTATTCCCGCAAGCTAAAAATAGCGTCTGAGCATCACAGCATGACATTCTATTCTCGCGAGGATGCTTTCTCTCTCGGTCGAGTCATCATGCCGCCGATGGACCAGCCAAGGAAGTCGACCTTGGTAAGCCCGAGAGCCTTAATGAAGGCGATGGCGTTTGCGGCCATCTCCTGAACACTCGTCGGCACCTGGCCCGAACTGCTCGAAACACCTGCGTTATTGAAAAGAATCACCTCGCGGCTCTTGGCCAGGCCGTCGGTTACGGCCGGATCCCAGTAATCCATAGTCCCGGTGTAATGCGGGCTGAAGACGAGCGGCACGCCGCGGCGATTGCCGAAACGGCGATAGGCGAAACGGATTCCATTGGCCTCGACGAACTGCGTCGACGCGGTCTGATGGGTGTAGGCGGTCATGATCGGTCTCCGAATGTTGCGGTCTGGCACAGACCAGAGATGAACTCTCCCGAAAGGCTTGAAAAGCATGCCGCAGTTACAAACATAATTGACTTATATGTCCGCAATGGAGGTCGTTCGCGGATGGACAGTCTGGGGTCCTTGAATGTCTTCGTTCAGGCGGCGAAGGCCCGAAGCTTCACGGTTGCAGGACGGCAACTTGGCGTGTCGTCGTCGGCGATCAGCAAGGCGGTGGCGCGGATGGAGGAGCGGCTCGGCGTGCGCCTTTTTCATCGCAGCACGCGCAGCATCACCCTAACCGCGGAGGGCGCCCTATTCCTCGAACGCTGCCGGCGCATCTTTTCTGAAATCGAAGCGGCCGAGCTCGAGCTGTCGCAGACGCACGAGGCACCGCGCGGCACACTACGTGTCAGCCTGCCTTTGGTCGGCGTGCTGATGATGCCTACCCTCGTCGCGTTTATGCGGGCCTATCCCGCGATAATATTGGATCTCGATTTCAGCGATCGGCTCGTAGATGTGATCGGGGAGGGCTTCGACGCCGTGGTGCGCTTTGCCGAGGTTGGCGATTCGCGTTTGATGAGCCGGGCTTTGGGCACATACCACCGACGCCTCGTGGCGGCCCCGTCCTATCTGGCGATCAAGGGCGTTCCTCTGATCCCGGACGACCTCAAGGCTCATGCCTGCCTGCACCACAAGTTTCCGACCAGCAGAAAGCCTGAGCGATGGCCGGTCTGGCCCGAGCATGCCGGCATCGAGACCGAACCGCCCGGGGCAGCCGCGGCAAGTACGCTCGAGCCGCTGATCTTTATGGCCGAACAAGGCATGGGTATCGCCTACGTGCCGGATTTCGCCATCGGCCGGCAACTACGTGAAGGCCTACTCGTCACCGTGCTCGATGACTACACTGATCGCTCCGGACCCCTTCGGGTCCTATGGCCGTCGAGCCGGCATCTCGCTCCCAAGCTCAGAGTATTCGTGGACTTTCTCGTCGCGAATCTTGGCCCCGCCGTCGAAGGCGAATCAGACAAAGCAGGAGACAGCCGGATAAGCTCCTAAGCAGGCGATCTCCATCCTCCCAAGGCCAGAGTGTTGCACGGCAGTTCCGCAGGTCTCTCGCCATTAAGTAAGCAGCCGATGTAGACGCCACCCAGGTAGAACATCTTAGCCAGATTGGTCCCCTAGCTCACGAGGCGAAGTCCTCACTTCCGCATCGCAAAGAAGGCACCGATCTCCGGCGCCGGCGACTTGATCTCGACCACAACAGAGTCTTCGATGGCCTCCAATCCATGGAGGACTCCTTTGGGGTGCCGGCAAACGTCGCCAGGTCCCATGATGAATTCCTCCGAGCCGACAGTCGATTTCACTTTGCCCTTCACCACGTAGGCAATCGATTCATGCGTGTGGGTGTGAAGCGGGGCGCCGACTCCCGCCGCATAGTGGATCTCGAGGAACGTCATCTCGTCACCCTTGATAAGCGGTTTGACAAGCATATCGCCGCCATACAACGGCTTGCCCTCGACGGCGCTTACCGCCAGCGCCTCGATGTCAGCATTTCTCGACTTCACCACGTTGACCTCCGATTGGCGGCCAGCATACACGGGTTGCCCGGAACGAGCTATCCTGAGTCAGCCTTGAACTTGGCGTCGAGGGGCCGCACGCGGGTCCGTGCCAAGTCGGCCTTGGGTCAATAGCGGGGGTGGCCTGGGCCAGGTAGCACGTCGGTTCATCCTGCAAGAGCGGACATCGTTGGCCAAACCGAACGCTCCGGCGCTTGACACGGCTTCGTTATTCGCAGCTTGATTTGCCCGTCGTGCAAATGTGCCGCAGGCATCTTTCCTTGTGGCGACGGGCAAATCACGGGCAGGTTTCCGCGCGTCCCGCGCGCGAACGATCGCGGCGACGACTCTTCGAGGTTCTCCTTTTATATGATTGGCATACTGCTTTGCCTCGCAGGTGTGGCCGATTGGCTACAGCCATCCGCCACCCGTCGAGTCATAAGGGATAAGGAGGCGTCCGACGGAGACTCCGCGGCTTTGGAACTTTGCAAGCCCGGAGAGCGCTCATCGTCGTGGAGGCCAACGTGAAGAGAACTTTCATCTCAGTAGTGGCAATCCTGGCGTTTGCGGCTGCGGCTCGCGCCGACGAACTTTCCGACATCCAGGCCCAGGCCAGGCAACTCCGTGAACAGAACGCGGCGATGGCCAAGCGTCTCGCCGAAATCGAGAAGCGGCAAAAGGTGCTCGAGACGCAACAGAAAGCGGCGGCGCCGGTGATCAACCCGGTGGATGCGATGGCGGCCGACCTGCCGTACAAGGCTGCGGCGAAGCCGAAGCCCGCCGAGAACGACGACATCTGCATCAAGGGCATCTGCGTCTACGGCAACTTCGATATGGGGGTGTCGTATATCCAGCATGGCGCGCCAGTGAACGCGATCGCCAACCCTCCGCTCAATTATCTGATTTCGAAGAACTCGAACGGCGCCTATTTCGGCGCCGGTGCGAACCAGTTCACCACCTCGTTCATCGGTCTGAGGGGCAACCAGGAGATCGGCGACAACCTGTTTGCCGTGTTCAACCTGCAAACCTATTTCGACCCGGGGAGCGGCATCGCCTTGAGCGGCCCCGGCAGCATCGCGCAAAACAACGGCCTGACGACGAATCTGGGACTCCAGAACTCGTTCGGGGACTCGTCCAAGGCCGGCCAGATGTTCAACCAGGCCGCCTATTTCGGCCTCAGCTCGCCGACCTATGGCACGTTCACGATGGGCCGTCAGTCGCCGCTGAGTGCGGATCTCGTGACCAACTACGATGCGCTTGCCGGTGCGAGCGCCTTCTCGCTGCTTGCCTTCCAGGGTGCGAATGGCGGCGGCGGCGACACCGAGAATCGCGTGTACGACAATTCGTACGCCTATCGCGTGAATGTCGGCCCGGTACGCTTTGCGGCGATCGCTCAGCTCGGCAACGGCGGCAACAGCTCGACCGGCAACGCCTTCCAGGGCGATATCGGCTTCGATTATATGGGGCTGTCGATGGATTTCGTCGGCGGCAGGATTTACGACGCCGTGTCCGCTGCCCCGCTGTCGCCGGCGCAGCTCGCGGCATCGATCCCCACGGTTGCCAACGGCAACGGCATCGTGGCGGGGACGGTCTCCGACAACACCGTGTTCCAGGTCGGCGCCAAATACGTCATCGGACCGTGGAGGTTCTACGGCGGCTACGAGAACGTCCACTTCGCCAACCCGCACAATCCGCTGGTTCCGGGCGCGTTCGTCACCGGCGGCTTCATCCTGGGTGCCGGCGGTGCGATCAACAACACCAACTTCACCAATGAAAGGGTCCTGCAGACCGGCTGGATCGGCGTGAAGTATTCGATCACATCGGCTCTCGATCTCGGCGCTGCGTATTACCACGAGTGGCAGAACAGCTTTGCGACGGGCGCCAATACCGGCTGTACCGATGCGCGCGCCTCGCAGTGCGCCGGTTCGCTGGATGCGGTCTCGCTCTTGCTCGACTGGCGCTTTGCCAAGCACATGGACGCGTATGCCGGCGTGATGTGGTCGCAGGCGCAGAACGGACAGGCGAGCGGCTTTTTGCAGGCGAACGGAACCAATGCCGGCGGCACGATCGTCGGCGGCCCCAACAAGGCCTCGACCTACGATCCCGGCATCGGCTTGCGCTACCAGTTTTGAATAGCCCATTTCCGCTGTGGGCCGGTGCTGTCGAAAAAGTCTTTTAACGGCACCAAACGAAATTTTTTAAAGCCGCTGATGCGTTTCGAGCGCCGCGACGTGAGGGACCACATCGTGTCTTAGGAAAACGACCACGGACCTTCGTATCAGCCCTACAGAGCATCGCAGTGGCGGAGTAGTCCAAAACTCACCATTTGCGAGATTTTCGGCGTCCTTCGATTTTCGACGTTTTCGACAGCATCGGTCAAAAACGGAAGTCGTCGGTCGCAATCGTGAGGTCCGCTTCACCCCCAACACCGGACATTGTCGGCTACATCAGCCATGTCCGAAAAGTGCCGATATTGTTGCAAAAGTCTTTTTGGGTTGTCGAAGGAAAACTCTTAGAGCCGCGAGGCGTTTTACGCGCGGCGACGTGAGGGACCATATCGTTTCATCCAAAATCGATCACCGACCTCAGGAGTGGCGTTGAAAACCGAAGCAGCAGCAGAGAGGTACAAAGATCGTTTGCCGTCGAGAATAACTGCGGCCCCGCTATCGGCGTACTCGCGATGGAGTGTCTGAATTTTTGAGCGGGTCCATGTTAGGATGACCGATGTCGGCTTTTGGCCGATATTGTTGCAAAAGTCGAAAATCGAGCAACCCTAGAAATCTCGCGAAAGTAAAAACACTTCTGAAGACACAGGAGCCAAAATCTAGGCGTTTGTTTTCTTGTCAAACGTGGCCCGTGCCCTAGTGATATGCTTCACATGACCTTGCGCCCACGCGCCGAGCGGTTTGACAGTTTCCCACAAGGATTGGCCTAGTTGGGTCAACTCATAATCCACGCGCGGTGGAATCGTCGGGAATTGTGTTCGCTTCACCAAGCCGTCCCGTTCTAATCCTCGAAGCGTGAGGGTAAGCATTCTCTGTGAAATGCCGCCGATCATGCGTTTGATCTCGTTGAAGCGTTTCGGGCCATTGCCCAGCAGCACGATGATGAGGACGCTCCATTTGTCGCCTACACGTGCGAGTACCGAACTGACGGCACGGCAATCCTCGCTCGCGCGATTGGGAAGCTCGATAGCCACCTTTTTGTGCTCCAGTACCAAATCTGTGCCTTCTTGCGCACCCTAGCGCGGTAACTAACCTAGCCTGGATTACTGTTTTATACCACGTAGGCCGAGGCCCCGCGAGGGGGCGCGGAACTGCGTCTGGAGGCCACCCTCGCTCGACGAGCGACTGAGACCTTAGTTTCCAACCGCTAAGGAGCGAAACATGACCGCTATTTCTGTAATCATCGGGAGCATCCGCCAGGGGCGCTTTTCCGAAAAGCCGGCGCAGTGGATTTTTCAACGGCTCAAGAATCGCGGTGGCATCGACGCCCGGCTGCTCGATCTCAGGGACTTTCCAATGCCCTTCTTCGACCAGCCCCTGCCGCCTGCGATGCCGGGTCGCCCGCCTTACGATAATGAAGTGGTCAAGAAATGGACCGCCGAAATCGCCCGGTCGGACGGCTTCATCTTCGTCACGCCGGAATATAACTACGGCCCCGCTGCAGTGCTCAAGAACGCGCTCGACTGGGTTTATCCGGAATGGAACCGCAAGGCGGCTGCTTTTGTGAGTTATGGCAGTGCTGCGGGCGCTCGCAGCGTCCAGCAGCTCCGCGAAACGGCGATAGAGCTTCAGCTCGCTCCAGTTCGATCGTCCGTCCACATTCCTGTCGCAACCCTCTGGGCGCACTTCAAGGGTGGTGATGTGGACGCGGGACTCGCGGAGCTTGAGGTACCCGCCAAAGCCATGATCGACGACCTGCTGTGGTGGACCGAGGCACTGAAGGTGGCAAGAGGAGCAGTCGCATGAGCAACAAACAAAGCGTTCTGGTCACCGGCGGCACCGGCCAGCAGGGAGGCGCGGTTGCACGCGCACTGCTGTCCAGGGGACATCGGGTCAGGGCGCTGACCCGCAAGCCGGATAGCAACGCTGCGCGGCAGCTGATGTCGACAGGCGCTGATCTCGTGACTGGCGATCTCGGTGACGCAGCGTCGGTTCTGAAGGCAGCAAGTGGCGTCAGCACCATGTTTCTGATGGGCAACAGCTACGAGGCCGGGACCGAGGAAGAGACCCGTCAAGGAATTAGTGCCGCGGAAGCTGCGAAGGCTGCCGGAGTCGGGCATTTGATCTATTCGTCCGTTGCCGATGCCAACAAGAAGACGGGCATCCCGCATTTCCAAAGCAAGTATCTCGTCGAGTCACTTGTTGCGGGTCTCGGCATTCCCTACACCATCAGCGCGCCGGTCGCCTTCATGGAGAACATCGTCGCGCCGTGGTCGATCGGTGCGCTACGCCAGGGGACGCACGCCTTCGCGATGCCTCCCAAGCGCGTCCTCCAGCTTGTAGCCCTGGCGGACATCGGGGCCTTCGTCGCGGCTTTGGTTGAGCGGCGCGAGCAGGTGTTCGGCATGCGTTTCGATTTCGCTGGGGACGAGTTATCCGGCGAGGAGCAGGTGAAAACCCTCTCGCACGCCATCGGCCGCCCGATCAAGTATCAGGAAATCCCAATCGCCGTGGCTCGCCAGCAAGGCGAGGATGCAGCGCTCATGTTCGAATGGTTCGACCGCGTCGGCTACGACGCCGATATCGCTGCGTTGCGTAGGGATTTTCCCGAGGTCCGCTGGCACAGTTTTGCAGACTGGGCGCGCGAGTTTGACTGGAGCGTTCTTGAACGGACGTCTTCTGTCGCCTGAGTTCGCGCTGCCGCCAACTGACGCGGTAAATCGTGATCACATCGATCCTTCCCTTGATGCATCGCGATATTAGCCGCCGGGAAATGGCAGCCTCTGACACTTTATCTCCTTGCTCTGGTACCACCTGCAACCTCGACGAATAGCCGCCGTAGATGTTTCTCACGTCTCCAGCGGAGACATGACAACGTCACCTGTTTGCAGGATGTTTATTTTCAGGGAGGTTTCCTGAATGTCGATCTTTCCGTCACAAACGACCGCGATGGTTGTGGCTTCGCTGATTACCGCCATCAATGTTTTAACTGCGGTCGGTTTCTCTGTTGCCGGGCTCATCAATCCAACGTCGATACTACCGGCAAGCGACGTTCCGACGGACGCTTCGTTCATATTCGCCCTGTACGCTGCGGCGCGAACCATACCACTCGCCGCAACTACCTTGGTTGCCATCTACAAGCGTTCGGAGTTGGCATTACAGGTCTTGGGCACGTTGGCGGGAATTGTACAAATGCTGGACGCTGGCGTCGGCCTGTACCAGCATGATCTTGGGAAATCCATCGGACCGCTTGTTATTGCCGTGCTCCAGTTTTTGGCGCTCTACCTCTTGAATAGGTCCGTGCGAGCCAGCGTCGATTAGCGCGTTGGCAAACCGCGATGGGTTTGGCCCATCGCGACATTTCGCTGCGATGCAGAACTTGGTCGCTTCTCTAATCGGCCGTTTGAGGTCAAGCACTTTCAGACTATCCGCCACTGCAATGTCGATGTCGCTCACGGGCTCGCGCTTCTCTTCGGAATCGGCACCAGGGTTTGATCCTGAACGGTTTTCATGCTGCTGCCGCAGTTGGCTCCCGGGTCCACCGGAACTCGGTGCCGTCAACCCATATGCGGTGCATGATGACGGCCAGCCGGCGAGCCAAGGCCACGATCGCCTTCTTCATTCCGCGGCGCCTGGCGATCTTCTTCGGCGACGCGGCATGATTTGGGAACCGACGTGCGCCAGATGTTTTGCGTTACGCTTGCAGTTTTCGCTCTCAACACCCCGGCCCTTGCGCAGCAACAGCCGTCTACGGCTGTTCCCCTATTGCGAAGGCGGGCGATTTTGTCGGCAGGGTCGAGGCGGTTAACGATGCACTCGTAGAACTCGTTCGTGACCACTGCGGTGCTTAGTTTGCCAAAGAGGTCTAACCGCATTGGCCCGAGGCCTGGATCGATTATTCAAAGACTAGAGTCGGATACGAGATTCAGACCAACAAGCATTTCTATCTGTATAACCCGCCAAGAAATATCGACATAATCTCCGCAGAAATAGGAGCTCTCGAACGAGAAATTGTAAAGATGTTGTTGGGGGTCGCTGCGTGACCCACTAGACGTACTCCGCATACAAACCGAGCGGGCACGCCTGGCTGGGCGAAATACCAATTCATAGGACCGTCGGAAGGCTCAAATTTTCAGCGGATGTTTGGTCTAGCAATGTCGACAAGAACCACAAGAATGATGAAATCCCTATAAGGTCGTGTAATTACGTTGACGTCTATAACAACGATTTCATCACCGATGAGATCGAGTTCATGTCCGGCATTGCAACGCCGTCTGAAGTCTTGCGTTTTGGGTTGAAGGCTGGAGATGTCTTACTAACCAAGAATAGTGAGTCTTGAACAGATATCGCCGTACCGGCACACGTCGAATTGTCATTGCCGGATACGATCTGCGGTTACCACCTTGCCATTGTTCGCGGCCATATCACCAAATTCAAAAGCCGGTACTCGTTCCGTCTCCTCTGTTCGATTGCGGCGAACTATCAATTCAAGATTTCAGCGAATGGCGTGACGCGATTTGGATTGCCTCAATCAGCGTTGTCGAACGCGATACTCCCTTGTCCGCCTTTAGATGAGCAGGAGCAAATTGCCAAGTTCTTGGATGGCGAACTACCGTTGCACGTTGCTAGGCGCGAACTCATTGGTCCGGCTTGCAAGTTCTGCATTGCAGCGAAATGTCGCGATGGGCCATTAGCTGCCGTGAGCAGGTGCAGCAAAAAACTGCCGCCGAAGGCCAGATTTATTCGATCACCTCGTCGGCGATGGTCCGGCTGTTTAGCGAGCAAGCCTTCAAGAATTTGGCGAGACCTTGGGGCCAACTACGCGGCTGTAATTGTCGAAGGCGCATAACCACCTGCGGCGGCCACCCCAATTCCGGAATAGATCGGTCCGGGATCATGCACGGTCTATTCCTCAATATGATAACCTACTTCCCGTAGGAGGATCGGATGGATCGGCTCGAAGGCATTAAGATATTCGTGCGCGTCGTCGAAAGTGGGAGCTTTTCGGCGGTCGCTCGCGAACTTGGGACAGGGCAGCCGGCGATCAGCAAGCAGGTTGCCGCGCTCGAGGAACGTCTTGGCGCGCAGCTTCTTATGCGCACTTCCCGCAGTCTGAGCCTGACCGAGGCCGGGCGCGATTTCTACGAGTCCGCAGTACCGCTGATCAGCGATCTCGAGGCAGCCGAATCCCGCATCGGCTCGGGCCAGGCCTCGCCGTCCGGCGTGGTGCGCGTCACCGCTGCGCCCGGCTTCTCTCGCCGCTATGTCGTGCCGAAACTACCTTCGTTCCGCGCGCGCTATCCCAAGGTCGTCGTCGAGATGCTGGTCTCCGAGCGGACGAGCAATCTCGTCGAAGAAGGCGTCGACCTCGCCATTCGCAA
>Ga0210406_10001335_pt1 | contig 30426 bp, 23 predicted proteins | sample IncBWC30MmetaG_FD_155454 | JGI IMG/M metagenome (GOLD analysis project Ga0210406, IMG submission 155454) | Forest soil microbial communities from Barre Woods Harvard Forest LTER site, Petersham, Massachusetts, United States - Inc-BW-C-30-M | ecosystem: Environmental > Terrestrial > Soil >... | reverse complement strand
CCTCTGGTTTCACGCCCGACCTGCGACACACCACGGTGACATCTAGCGAGACTCCGCTTCGCTCGGAAATCAACCGGGCATTCTTCGCGATAATATCGGCGGTCGCTTTGCCCACCGTACCAAAGCCGGCAATCCCCACCCGCACTCGTTTCATAGTGCTTGTGTCTCTTTCACGCGTGAGGGCTCCATCGCGTGCTCGCTAGCTTGGCTCAGGAATTCCTGATGCACTGCCTTCACCACTTCGTTCACTCTGGAGGCTGCAACTGCAAAGCAGATATTGAGCTCGCTCGATCCCTGAGCGACTGCGATGACGCTCACATTTGTGCGAGCCACCGCGGAGAACAAGCGACCCAGAATGCCGCATGTGCCCTTCATGCCCGAACCGAGCACGGCTACCACGGCAACGTCTCTGTGGACAGCAACCGGATTCAGAACTCCATGCTTGAGTTCGGTGCGAAACAGCCGCTGGATGGCCTGCAGCACCGGCTCGGTATCTTGTTCGCGTAAGACCAGGCCGAGAGTGTCCTCGGAGGAAGATTGAGTCGAAAACAGGATGTCGATGTGTTCATGTCCGAGACGCAAGAACAGCCGCCCGAAAATCTCCGCAAAATGCACATCGCGGCGCGTACTGAGCGTGATCAATGCGGCCTGCGTAACCGTGGTAACCGCCTTCACGGGAAGATTGTTAGTGGTCAACGAACCAACAATCTTTGTGCCATGCACCTCAGGCTTAAACGAATTCTTGATCCAGACCGGGATGTTGCTCTCCATGGTCGGTCGAATCGCTTTTCGGTGGATGACTTTGGCGCCGTAGTAGGAGAGTTCGATGGCCTCAGCGAAAGTAATCGCGGGCAGAGTGACCGCCTCCGGACAAACGCGTGGGTCTGCGGTCAGGACGCCATCCACATCGGTCCAGATCCACACCTCGTCGGCGTCCAGGGCTGCGCCTAGGATTGTTCCAGAGTAGTCGGAGCCGCCGCGGCCTAAGGTGGTGACCTGCCCGGCGGCGGTAGCTCCGGCGTAACCCGTAACAACAGGAATTTTCCCTGCAGCGAGGCGCGGCGCAATCACGTCGCGCGACCGGCGACGCGTGGCCTCCATGTCGGGACTCGCGTCTCCAAACTTGTCGTCGGTGATCACGACCTGAGAAGAATCGACGAAGTCGCCATTCTTGCCCATTTGCTTCAAACAGGCGACGAAGATGCGCGCGGACATCTGCTCTCCGAGCGGCAGCGCCATATCCATCACTTGAGGAGTAGCCGAACCCAGGAGAAGTACCGCAGAAGAAAGCTCCGATAGCCTGCGAATACTTGCATTCACCTCTGCTGAGACCCGCTCAAGTTCGGCTCCACTAAATAACTCGCCAAGCACCTGCTCGTGCCGCGCGCTCAGTTGTGCGAGCGCCTGCTGCATTTCTTCACCCTTGCCATCGCGGGCCGCATTCATGACTTTAAGGATCAGGTCAGTGATTTTCGAAAGTGCCGAGACCACCACAACCACCTGGTGATCGCTGCCGCCGGAGTGCGCCTTGACAATCGTCGCGGCGCGCCGAATGCACGTCGCGTCACCAACGGAAGTACCACCGAACTTCATTACAATGAGTGCCATAAACTCCTTACAAAAGTAAATAAGACTCCGATCAGGAAAAGCTTGGTGATTCAACGGCGAAACAAGATTAGCCGTTGCTGGCGTTACCGCACATTGAATGGCCTGGACATGTTCTTCCTCTCCGAATGCAGAGCTTCGATTCCTTAGGATCCAACCTGGTCCGCCGCACGGTCCCGGTAACATTCAACTATCTCCCCGGCTTTGCCCCAGACCTTAAGCTTGGCTGCAAACCGGTCACTCGAACTGGTTGCTGTCATCCAGCGAATCACGCTCATCGCCAGCCGACGAAATAAAAATAGTGGAATCCGAGCAATGAACCATTTTGTCTCCTTGGGGATGCCGAACTCCCGGATGTCCGCCCGCCCCTTGTCATACCACCACTTCAGAAAATATTCTTTCTTGAGACGGTTCTCCGGCACCGAGTGATACACGACCGCCGATGGTTCGTAGCGTAGCAGTTCTCCTGCAACCAGCAAGCGTTGCCCGAACTCAGTGTCCTCGTTGCGGATTTCGCTCCCGGGTCGCGGGCCGAGGTCGGTCCGAAAGCCACGGTACTTTTCGAATATTCCCCTCTGATAAGCCATGTTCGTACCAAACGGCGGCTCAGTCAGCGGCCCGGCCTCCGAGCCCAGATCAAAAACAGCGAGCGGTGCCAGCGCGTAGCGCTCCTTGAGCGGAAGCCAGCGCGGAGGTGAGCATGTCCAATCCGGAAGAATACGTCCGCCGGCGCCTGCCCATCGACCATCGCGGAGTGGGGCCGTAAGATTTTGCAGCCATGTGGGTTCGACCTTAACATCGTCATCCATGAAGGCAAGAACCAGGCCTCTAGCCTCGCGGATCGCCGCATTCAGAGCGTGCGACTTCCCCGGTTGCGGCTCGAAGAGGTAACGAAAGCGGCCGGGATGTTTGCGGCAGAAATCTTCCACTACCTCGCGCGTTTGGTCGCGAGAGTTGTTGTCCACCACCAAGACCTCCCACTTGACCGACTCCGGAAGCACTTGCGCTGAGACGCTGTCTAGCGCCTTCACCAAGCTTTGGCAGCGATTGTACGTGCAAAGAATGACCGTGATCTGCATTGCTAATGCGTCTGCATCTGATACCAGAATATGTTCCACAAGCGCTGGTTGCACTACCTCCATAGAGTCACTGACGCATGCAGCCAGTGTTCAGGAAGCCCCTTCTCCGGGAAAGGGGTCGAAGCGATATGAAGATCGCGGACGCATGGATACAACCATTTCGGGATATGAGGACGAGGCACGTACGATAGCAGCAGATCTCCTCGCTCAATGTAGGCAGCGACGTCCGCCGTTGACACGTCATCGTCCCGCAGGAAGATCACCAGATCGCCGGGGTTGGGACTTTGAGCAGCTTGACACATAATGTTCCGCCACTCCACGCAGGGGCCATCTTTCGCGATGAATGCACTGACTACAACAACGCTGTTCGGTCCAGGCGGTTCAGCTGCGGCTCCTTCAATCGGGACCCCTCGATAGCTAAGATAGGAGGCAAACTCCATTACGCGGTAAGGATCAGCAAATGGAAGGAAAACCCTCCGAACACTTCCGGTACCGGTCCGATACCGTGCTTGCACGAAGTCAGCTATCTGAGCCTTACTGTGGATGAGGTTTTTTCGCTCGAATACACTAAGCGCCGAAAGCGAGAGGCATTGAATTAGAACGATAAACAGCAGGATAACTTCCGTCACTTTGGCCTGCAAGGGCGTCTTTGCCCAGGAAAAGATCGCGAGTCGACCCAGATAAAGCGTTGCGATGACGTCCACTGGTCCCAGGAAGTAGGCGGTAAATATCTGAAGGTAGAGATAAGAAGTAAAAAAAACCACGCCGCCAAAGGCGAGTCCATCCCATAATGGCCATGCTGTCGCCTTACATCGGAGAATCAGATAAGCCCTGCCGAGCACGGCGGCCACAAGCAGCCAGGCCAAGAGGTCCAGCTTGATGTAGGAAAGAACGATTTGTGCTACCGGAAGTCTTCCGTTCGTAGCGTAGGTCATGTTCGGATGGGGGAACATAACCACCATGTAATAGAGGAAGAACAGCACACCGAGAGACGCGAGACATAGGTCCAGGCGACTCTCCCTGTCCCGCAAACGATTGAGGTCCCAGCCCCACGGCTCCTTACTCTTGCACCGTAGGACGAGCCTCCCAACCGCGAAGCCCAAGAGCAGGAGGAACGCGGTTTCTTTGTAGTAGATCATAATTTGTGCTGAGAGCGCTGCAGCCGCCGCCCATAACGGGGACTGCGTTTCTTCGAACCGCTTAAGGAAGAGCACCAGACCAATCATCCAGAACACAAGGTTCCGCTCAGTAAAAATCAACCCGCCGAAGCTAATTACGATGCCGGGAGTAATCACGATGAATGCTGTAAGGGCCGCGCGCGCTGTCATACTCAAGTCATCGTCAAGGATTAGAAGGATCCCACATAAGATCAGCAACTGAACTATCGGCAGCGCCTGATAGCCGGCGACCGTGACAGTAAAGTGGCGGATCAGGTTAAACTCTTGGTGGCCAAGCGGAAAAAAGCGGCCTTGCGCATTCCACATTGGTGGCGCGAGGTCTTCGCCCTTGAGCGTAGACAGGGTAAACATGTCGTTGTCCGAATATGCGAAGTCTTCCCAGGTTAACGTCAGGACTATCTCGCCTAACAGAGAAAGACCCAGCAGTGTTATTGCCGCGATGGCTCCGCGCGACCAAACGCGTCGACGTGCAGAAGTGATACCGTGCGGACTATTCCCTGTTTTCTCCAAGATCGGGGCCGCTGCTCGACCAACCATCCAGGTGCTGCAAGCAGCCGCCCCCATAGCCATGGCGACCCAAATCGGCCTAAAACAAGTCACCCGTGCCCTCCACACGCTTTTGGCGAGATGCATAAAGAAGGGCGCGGGAACAGCCCATGATGAGTGAGTCGCGCACACCATCTTAATGACTTTCTCCCTGATGAGTGGCAGCACGCAGGTACAGGACGGCGTCACCTCCAAATGGAGGCTTTAGCGAGAGATTGCCGCCAGAGACCGAAAGAGTTCCGGATGATCCGATCCGGTTCTTGGAGGGATTGAACCATTCATACTGGTAGGTTCCACCTGAGAGGTCTACGGTGAAGGTCCCGGAGTCGGGCTGGTAAACCAGATATTCAGTACCGGAGTTTGCTAGGCAGTAGTGCGTGCTAGACAAGCTCGATTGTGGGGTCATGGCGACCAGGTTCATGCGGTTTGCATAGGTCAATGTGCTACCCATCGCGTCACGAATGTCGTCCCAATACTTATCAGGTTTAACGCCGATGTGTGGATCGGTCGTCGATCCGATGGGAGAGTTCCGGCGCGGCCAAACCACCAAATACGGGTCCATGAATGCGACGTTATTGCCAAGGGTGAAATTCCGCCAGACCCAACTGCGTTGAGCATCTCTTCCGTCGCGTTTCAAGTCGCGCCACGAGTAGGAGTGGTCCGTATCATTGATGACCACCTTGGCGCCATTTCCATCGGGGAACCGAGCCGCCGGCGAAACCCAATCGGCAGCGCTACTGTAAAGCGTTGAATCAAATCCTCCCGCGTACTGAAACGTCATCCCCACGGGATGTTGCTTTGGCTTGGTTGCCTCATACTGTTTGACGAACGCAATAACGCTGGCCTGCCACGAATTCGAGTACGGACCACCAGCCTCATTCGACACTTCATACAGCACGTTGTCGAGGTCGTTCACTGTATCCACGACCTTTCGCATGTAAGCCTGCTCAACGGCCGATACTTCCTTTGGCATCAGCGACGTGTCCGTGGGACAGGTTGCAGGACAGTTTATGGCGTTGACGTTATTAAAACTCTGAAACGGATTACCATCGGTGGGGTGGGTCTCATTCTCCCACTCATAACCTTCGAACAACATGACGGAAACGTAAATGCCGTTGTCCCTGGCTGTCATGATCCTCGACCTCAGCCGGTCATAGTAATTCTGGTCAAACCGATTCAGATCGAACTTCAAGCCACCATCGCTAGCGTTCCCCGGTCCCGTGCGGGCCCACTTCATTGGCGGACGTACGAAGTTCTCGTTAGGGTCGCCGTCGCTGCCGCTGCTGGCATTCGGCAGTTCCGCAGTCCACAGTCGCATGAAGTTAAAGTTGTGGGATACCATCCAGTTGATATAGGTGTTGTAATCAAAAGTCACGACGGGTGGATTCGAGGTGGCGCGATCCAGCAGGTTCGACCAAGTATGGGAGCCGGTGAGATAAATGGCTCTCCCGCTGGCATCCGTGAAGTAGCGGGAGTTAAGGGGATTTACGCGTAGCGGACCCGTGGCGGTTTGTGCGCGGACTGGTGCCAGTGGTATGCCTTCGTCCCGGTGGCAAACAACCGCAAAGAGAACGAGAGGCAAAATGAGGAGCGCCTTTTTCATGTTCGGAATTGAAGGGGTTCGCCGACCAGAGAACCGTTATATCTTGTGCTTGAGGCTGCAGGATCGATATCACGGGCGGCGGGTGGTGGTCAAGTGGCGGGTAACCCCCTCCGGTGTACGGTGATCGCGATCACCGTTCTCTTGGGGGAGAGCGAATGTGAGAATGTCGTGGCCCGCAGAAATCGTAACCATCTGCCTACCGTCGCACACATAGGTAATGGGAGCCGCGACGGTTCGACCACCTGTGCCAACGTGCCATAGTTCACGGCCGGTATTGGCATTTAGGGCGAAGAAGTTTTCGTCCTGACTTCCGAATACAACGCCGCCGCCCGTGCTCAACAGTCCGCCCACGTTGGTCGCGGGATTACGATATTCCCATCGCACTACCCCCGTCATCGGATCCAGGGCACGAACCGCGCCTTGAGAAGTCTCATTGGCAAAGAACTGAAAGGATCCGCCCAGGAACAATTCACCCGGATGACGTTCTGTAGAGCCTTTGTAAAATATGCCTCCCCAATCCAGTGCGGGAACGTAAAACAGTCCCGTGGCGGGACTGTAAGAAGGAGACTCCCAATTCGTGGCTCCGCCAACTCCCGGAAAAACAGTTGTCCCTTTTTCTGTTGGGGCTATGTTCTCATTCTTGATGGGGCGGCCGCGGCCGTCGACGCCAGCAGCCCATGTTACCTTGGCAAATGGTTTCGCCATGCGGAAAAGACCTGTCGCGGCGTCCAGGATATAAAAGAAGCCATTCCGGTTTGCTTGGGCAAGAAAACGTTCTCGCTTGCCAACAATGTTGCCGTCAAGCAAAACCGGAATCTCGGTAGCATCCCAGTCGAACACATCATGTGGTGAAAATTGAAAGTACCAGCGAAGCGTTCCGCGGTCCGCATCCAGTGCTACAACACTGTTCGTATAAAGGTTGTCCCCGACACGCCCTCCACCATTAAAATTAGGGCTCGGGTTTCCGGTTGGCCAGTAGATCAGGTTGGTCTCGGGATCGAAGGCACCGGTAAGCCACGTTGGCCCACCCCCTGTCTTCCAGGAATCCCCTTCCCAGGTCTTGGCTTCGGGTTGCCCGGTCGTGGGAATCGTATCGAATCTCCAAACTTCGTTCCCGGATGCGACATCCCGAGCGGTTACAAAACCTCGGATCCCGTATTCCCCACCGGCGACACCGGTAATCACCAAGTTCTTCAACGCCAATGGGGCGCCAGTGATGCTGTAGCCGGCGTTATAGTCGGCGATTTCTAGATCCCAGGTGACTTTTCCCGTCGCCATTTCAATCGCCACCAGATGCGCGTCCAATGTTCCGAGGAAGAGCGTGTTCCCAAGCACTGCCAGGCCGCGATTCACATAGCCGCAGCAAAGTGATAGATGATCTGGCAGAATCCGGTCGTAAGCCCAAATTAGTTCTCCGGACTTGGCGTCAAGCGCCTCAACACGATTCGGGGGGACGGTGACAAACATGTAGCGACCTACAACCAGTGGGCTGGTTTCGATTGACGGTTCCGTGGTGTTGTACTGGCGCATCCACACCAGGCGCAAGTCAGCGGCATTGGCTGGCGTGATCTGGTTGTTAAGGCTGAATCGATGACCATCATATGAGCCCGAATAGGTCAGCCAGCCTTCCGAGGTGTGATCCGCGTTGCGAATTTCCTCGTAAGCTACAGGCCTCGTCTCGACAGTCGATGCCGAGTCCGGGCCGGAGTTTTTTCGCGCGGTCAACGATCTTACGTAACCCACCAGCCGCCACTTTTCAATCCACGGCAAGTTGCTACTCGGCATAGCTGTTCCGCGGATGCCGAAAGAAATCGTCCTGAAGAGGGCCCAATCACTGTCACCCTGCACCATTTGCCGGTGTTGAAGCGATGGCCCACCCGCGCCTCCAGTTCCATTAGAACCGTGGCAAGTTCCGCAGTGGGTCCGAAAAAGAACCCTCCCGGCGGTAATGTCCTCCTGAACGGTAAATGGATTTTTGATCGTGGCATAGGGGTTGGGCGTGTCAGCCAGGCTGGGCAAGTTAAAGTGCTTTCCAGACCGGGCCATTCTGAACAGATCCGCCCACGAAACGTCCGGCAGGGAACCCGTCGCTTTCCACCAGATAATGCCGAGACTCGCGCGAGCCTTGTGAACAGCCCTCGCTGCCAAAGCGAGTCCGAGCAACAGAAGTCCACACGCCAGGCAAACGTAGAGAAATCGGAAGCGTACTTTCAGCATTGGTTCAGAAACTCTCCGGGCCTCAATTTGATTTCAGAAAAGTCACTCGTCACGATCGAGGATCGAATAACCTTATTCGTAAGTCTTTGCCCTCGCTCTAAATCGAATCCTTCGCTTCGACTTCCCGTTGCTGCTCACCGGACTTTGAATTCACCTCGTCTGGGGTAAGGGCCGAACTCTTATCCCAATAGCCCCAGAAGGTCTCCCAACTCTTCTCGAGCAGGGCTCGAGGAATCCGCTTTCCCAGGCGCCACGAGGAAAGGGAATAGTTCACCGATGCCAACATTTTTCGATGGAGTTCCCAAAACTCCCGGCTCCTGCCCCGTAGCGCGCACCTGCTAAGACACAGGAAGTAGCGCCGCTCTGCGTCTTTCAAGCATCGCTTGTATTCCTCCTCGGACAAATAATCCCGGCCATGCGCGACCACGGCTGAGAACCGAAAGAAATGCAATAAACCAGACACTCGGGCCCGCGCTAGGAACGAATCATCATCGAGGCGGGAATACGTCAGGACCTGGTGCACAAAGCCGAAGTTCCAGGTCTTGAGCAGATTGAAGCACACATGAGCATCCTCGAAGGGCGCGTACCGCTCATCGTAAAAAGGATCGTGCGATCGTATCAGCTCGGACCGCAGAAGGAGCGAAGTCGGTGTCCCGAACAGGTAGAGATCGTTTAGATAATAGAGCCGACAGACCTCCCGGCCCGCCACTTCCTTGCTGGGGTAGGGTAGACCGTCCAGAGCCACGCACTCGCCCTCGAGCTTATAGGCGGCGACAATACCAACAGTAGGATGAGCCTCTGCGACCCCTACCATACTTCTGACGCAATCTGGAAAGAGCCAGTCATCGGCCTGAACCATCTTGCAATATTTGCTACTCGGCGAGATCCGAGAGAGCGCGAAGTTGTAGTTCTGCACCTGGGAGAGAAACGAGTCCGTATGGATCAATCGGATCTTCTGCGGAAAACGCGAGACGTATTTTTCGGCGACCGCGCTCGAGCCATCGGTACTGCAATTGTCCACGAGGACGTATTCCCAGTTCTGGTAGGTCTGACGCAGAACACTTTCGATACACTCCGCAAGAAACTCAACAGTGTTGTAGAAAGGTGTTACGAAACTAACCAACGATCCTGAATCCAAGTGATTCCCCTTAATTGGCGCAACAACGAACTCAATACTGCAAAGTTCAGCCAAGCATCATTTTGCAACGCGGAAGACTCTCATGCTAGCTTGAAGCAACCTACTCCAGAGTGACACGCCTGCGAATGAGACGGCGACCTTCGATCACATCTTCCACCCATAAAGCCACGGCCTACATGAGGTAGGCGGTTTGATCGAGGCTTCCGTCACCCCGTCCACCTTTGGATTAAAGGAATGGCAACGGGGGCTTTGCCGACAACGCCTGCCTGAGGAATTTCTAGCTCCGCCGCGTTGCGCCCTCGTTGTCTTCTTGTAGCGGGGCTTCGGAGGTTTTCGGTCCAACACGTTCCAGCCAAATCTCCCGCCAATACGGATAGATGCTTCTGGGACAGAACAGACGGCATTCGCTGTAACGGGATTGGCACACGACCGAATCCAAGATTATGCAAGGAGTCTGCATCTCCTGCATCTTTCCCGTTCTTTCGTTGATGATTTTAGTGACGCGCTTGAGAACTCTGTGGGTCTGACCGCAGTAGGGAACTTCTTCGGCATCCCAATACAAACCGCGATTCTTGCTGTCGGTGTCCAGCGTTTTCAGGATCTCCTCATGCGACTTGATCCGCACCAGTTCGCCAGGTTGAAGCTCGAGCGCTAGTGCGGGGGTTGGCCTTCCTGCTGGTATGGTCCCGGTTTTTCGGGGAAACGCTGTACCCCGCCACAAGAGATGAAACTTGTCATAAAACCATCGCATCGCAGGTCCCAATCCGACACCAGCCCGGCTGAGGGTATAGTAGAGGGAATACACCGTGCTAAGAATAATTCGCCCGAGGCCCACGTTTCCCGACCAGTAGTCCTCGACATATTGACGAATATCCCACCACGCGAGGTCCTTGGTTGCGTACGGTAGTTGCGTGGCCTGACAGACGTACGAGGGCTCTCCGCCATCCGGGTCGTCAACCCAAGCCCGAGTCACGACGGTGGATTCGGTACATCCGGAGCCTGACAATTCTGGGTTCAGATTTCCGGGTTTGACCTCGGCACGGAAGGCAGGGTCTTCCGGAGAATTCCCGCTGATTGGTTTCAGCCACGCTTGTTTCCAGAAGATCAGGCAACTGGCCTGGCAGCCGCCGTGAGCGGATCCATCACAGCGCGTGTTGAGATGGACAGCGTGATCGACCCAGCGCCCACGAACCGGAAAAACAGTATCGCAGGTCTTGTGTGCTCGTTTGTAGACCTGAAACCTCTTGCCACAGAACGTAAACATTTCTGGCATGAACGGCATGCCCTCAAGTTGTCCATTGCTGTCGAGCGTCTTCAGAATTTCGTCCTTGCATCGGACTTCTACCCAGTCACCCACGCGTAGTTTAGAGCTATTCATGTTTCACAATCGAGATTCGAATCTGTTCCAGTCACCGCAGTGTCAACCTCATTCAGCGAGCAACGAGCTCCCGGTCAATCTCCTGGGCTCTCTGCTGGTAACGTGCGGTTCCGTTGAAACACATGACTCAGCAAGTCGGCGAACAATTGTTTCTGCCCCATGACGAGAAGCAAAATCCCAGCGTACACGGCAACCGAGAGCGTTAATCCGAAGATTAGCATTGGAAGCGGAGGCAAAGTACGGTGAAAGGCGACCTTGACCAGCCATCCGGTGATCCCACCGATAGTGCCAGAAACCAGTGGTCGTTTGATGGCGTCCCAGTAGTCGTGAGTGGTTATTCCAGTCCTATTGATTGCCCAGGCCACTACTGGAACGAAGAGCAGAGCCATCGCCGTCGAGTAACCGACCGCAACTCCCACTGGCCCGCGATGGAGGCCCGCAAGAATGCCGAGTATCACAACGGGACAGATCAAAAGGGCGATCTTAAGACTACGGCCTACGCGACCCGTGGCCTGGAGAAACCAGGAGAGCGGATTGATTAGCGCAAAGACTAAAACCGTCGGCGAGAGCAGGCGAAGAACCGCCGCGACTCCGATCCACTTTTGTCCGAGCATGATCAGGACAATCTCATCCGAGTAGAGCGCGGTACTGATGACCACAGGAATGGTCAGAGAAACAATCATGGATAGAGATCTCAGGTACGCTCGTTGGAGACGCTGAGCCTCGCTTTGCATCCGGGACAAAACAGAAAACGCCACTCCGTGGACCGCTGAGATGAGTTGTTGTACCGGTAGAGTGGCAAGTTGGTAGGCCCGAGTATAAATTCCAAGCGGTGCTGCACCCCAAAAACGCCCCAATAGAATCTTTTCCGTATTGTACGCAACATAGACCACAAAGCTGTTGAGGGTTACGGTTCCACCAAAACGAACCATGGAGCGTAGTTCCGCTGTCCACCGCGGTCTTCCGGGCAGCCACGGAATCGCGATCCAAGTGGCGACCGTGCCAATGATGGGAAGGCTGATGTTCTGGCAGATAAGCGACCAATAGCCGCACCCGAGTGCCGCCATGCCGATGGCAATGACAGAACCAATTGTGGCACTCAGGATACCTATCTTCACGCTGGTGCTGAATCGCATCGCGCGGTCCAGGAGCGCTTGGTGCTGGATCGAAAGGCTATTGAACAGGAAGATTGAGGCAGAGGCGACGGTGAGCCAGAGCAAACGGGGCTCCTTGTAGAACGCCGCCAGGAACGGGCCCGCGGCCGCTACTATGATCGTCAGGAATGCACCCAGAGCAAGGTTTATCCAAAAGAGAGTAGATATCTGTTCGTGCGTCAGAGTTTCCCGTTGCACCGTCGCGACGCTCAACCCGGCATCCTTGAACAGGCTGAAAAAAGCGGTCAAGGTGATGACCATGCTCTGCAGACCATAGTCTGTCGGCGACAGGAGACGGGCAAGAACAAACGTCGTACCTATCTGCAGCACCATGCCCACGCCCTGTCCAAGCACGGTGGCAGCGCCGCCGCGAACCGATTTTCGTTTGAGCTCACCGGTCGCGGTGCTGCCCGACAGAACTCGCTGCGCCTCGCTATTATGGCGTGAGACCATGGTTTCAACCAGCATATTCCCTTCGGATGGGTGGGTCATAGAGTCAAATTGGCGTCTTGCTTGTGGTCCGACTGACAAGCAACGGCCTGAAGCTGGTGGTTAAATTCCCGCGCAATTCGGATGCCGTCAAACGGGATAAGTGACTCCTGTCAACTGCTCTCAGCGCAGGTCCGGGTAATCTAGGAGCAATATGAATTGGCATGCGGAAGCATGTTTCATTCTCATAAGTCAGCACTCCCCGGCGCAGGCAAGTTTGCAACCGCGTCGTCTATGACCAGTACCCAATCATCTGAATCCGGTGGTGTAAAATTCTCTGTTCCAAAATTAATGTGGTTTCCGCTCAAGGTCGTGGCCCCCGAGGATGGATTGAACCACCAGCATTTCGCTGTGTGGCTAGGACTTGTAATCTTGCTCATAGCCACTGTCAGCGTTGCGACGTTGCCGTTCGGGATATAGGCGATGATGGTCTGGCCATCGCTGGTTCGAGAAGTAACCGTTACTATGTCTCCGGAGCCATAGCCCGTAGTAATGACCGCATGGTTTATGTCCCGAACCATCTTCCAGTGTTCCCGGCTGCGCATCAACCTACCGAGGTATTGCCTCCCAATCGAGCCTGCAGAACTCAGCCGATTCTGCCGAGTCTGCCCGGCTGTATGTTGCAATATTTATAGACAGCCCCGAAGGGCCAAATGACACAGTTGCCGAAGACGACCCTAGATGCGCGCCACCCAGCACTGCCTGGTAGCCCTCAGTTCTCTCGACGAGGTCTCCCACGGTCTCGTTTTCTAATTTGTCCTCTCCAAGAAACATTGGCAAGTAATCGCTACGCAAATAGTTGGCGTTTACTTGTGCAGCCATACGCGGTGCGGCAAGATAGAGAAAATTGAGGTCGATCCAGGTTGATCTGGACATACCGTCTTGCGACGCCTCGTTGGGACCTTGATTTTCAGTCGTCATCAAATGAACAGAATCTTCCGATCTGATCCCCTTGGCGATGTCGTCCATCTTGATTTTAAAAATGGGATAGTCCCTGAGATCGCAGTCCCCGCCCATCATCCAAATGATGTTCGGACAAGACTTGTAACGGTTGCCAAGGTATGCGCCGTACGCCGTCAGGTCGGCGTCCGAAGCAGTTTGCAGCTCTCGGCACCACCCGGTATCGTCGGAACACCATGTTGACCCGCTACCTACAAAGACTGCGTTCAGTAACACCGTGAAGCCGCGGGCCGCTGCCCCCTGAATGACGTAATCTAGGTGGGCAAAATATGCCTCATTCATATTGGTAAAGGCTTTCCCGTTTCCGTCGGGGTAACCGATAAAGGGAACTTGACCGAGAGCATTGGCCGGTGGATCGACGAGGTAAGCTTGGTCCACCGCGCCCACCCAGATGAGGTTGAAGCCCATTGACTGGCGGGTGGAAAGATAATACTCAATGCCTGAGTCGCGGGAGAGATTTGTCGCGAGGCTATAGGCTTGCTCCCCCGTGATAAACACTGGCTTGTTCGTAATCGTGTTGATCAGGTGAGTCTTATCCGCGCTGAGCGGCATGAACTGACCGCCCCCTTCCGGTGGAACGAATGGTGGGTTGACCACAGGGGCGTCGTTTGGTTTCTGCTGGTTGAACGTGTGACGCAGCTTCGATCGAAGCGTGACTTGCATCCGTCGGACCCGGCCCGAGCGAATTGTCCGAAAGAATGTGGCGCCGCCGATTAAGACCGCAAGCCCCACCGCCAATAAAATCCATCGAGGATACATAGAGGGGCGCCTAATCATCGATTCGCTCCATACTTACTACGCGGATTTTCTCCTTCACGAGTCAGCGCGTCTCGAGTCTAGTTGTATTTTCGGTTAACCGGCTTTACCGGAGGCCCTTCCAGATACTTGTCCACTCCTTCGTCCAAAGCCTTGCGATAAACAACGTGAGCTCGATACACCGCTTCGGCAGTCCGTTCGATGTCTGCATCGCTGTGCGAGAAACTTACTACAAATGAGGGTGCGATCACTCCCCGCTGGATTAACTCCTGCATGAACAACGTGCGAAAAGCCTGCGACGGATTGCGATCCTGATCACGCGTTGCATAAACCAGATTGCAGGGGCGCCCGATCAGTTCGAAGAAACCTTCAAGCTGGTTTTCCGCGATCGACTGGTTTACCAGCGAACGCAGCTGTTCTCCCTGTCTCCACAGAAACTCGACCACGCCGCGCTCGCGGTACATGCGTATGGTTTCGAGTGATGCCGCCAAAGCATGGGTCTCGGCGCCATGGGTTGTGGACAGCAGAAAAACCCGCTCCTGATCGTGGTCCAAACCTCCAAGCCGCATGATTTCGCGTTTGCCTGCGAGCGCGGCGACGGCGAAGCCGTTTCCCATTGCCTTGCCGAAAGTGGAGAGATGAGGGATGACGCCGTGGAACTTCTGCGCCCCGCCTAGGTGCCAGCGAAACCCCGTGATGATCTCGTCGAAAACCAGAACCGAACCCCGCTGTTCGCAAAGATCCTTCAGCCCTTGAAGATAACCCGGGGCTGGTTGATGCATGGCCTCGGCTTCCAGCACCACACAGGCAATCTTCCCCGGATGCTGGTCGAACAGCGTTCGCAGATTATCGAGATCGTTGTAGCGGAACTTCAGAGTCATTTCCACAATTGCTTGCGGGATGCCGGCGTTCAGCTCGGTGCTGCCGATAAACCAATCGTCAATGGAGAAGAATGGTTGGTCGCCACAGATAGCCACAAGGTCCCGCCCGGTGTAGGCGCGGGCCAGCTTCACGGCAGCGGTTGTTGCGTCGGAACCGTTCTTGGCGAACTTCACCATGTCGGCACCGCCGATCACGTCCAGCATCGATTCAGCCAACTCCACTTCGATCTTGGCTGGCCGGCTGAAATTCGTGCCCAGCAGCATCTGCCGGTAAGCAGCTTCGACGACCGGTTCGAAAGCATGTCCAAGGGTGACGGATCTGAGTCCCATCCCGTACTCGATAAATTCATTTCCATCGAGGTCCCAGACGTGACATCCCTTGCCATGCGCAATAAAGGGAGGGGCCTGCTCCGGGAATTGGTCATCCCCCTTGGCATACGTGTGCGCGCCACCGGGAATCAGCTCATGAGCACGACGCTGTAGTTCGCGAGAGCCCAAATTCTTCTCAGCCCTAGCCGACGCGACGCCGTTGCCGCCATCTTCAACCATTTTCACAGCTCCCACCCAGTATCATTTTGCGCGCGTAGAACCCCTCCGCGTACCCGCTTGAGGAGTTCGATTCCATACCGCGAATGCGCATCAGCCCAAGGAAGGTCGCTCGATCGAACCATGCTTTCGAGCGCTGCGACTCAAATGCTTCAAACAGATGATCGACTTTTTGCTGGTAGAGCGGCGCTTCAAGCGGCACAAAGAAGTTGGGGCGCCCCAGGTCCCCGTCGTACTTTGGGATCTCATATTCCAGGATCAAGTGACTGCGGAAGGTGTTCCAGGTCAAGTCCGAGATCAACCGATGATCCTGATGAGCGTCGCCTTGCCACTGTGTGAAGATGAGGTCAGGGTTCACACGGGTCTTGAGTTCTTCAAAATAGTCTTTGACTCCACTTCCGTTATACGGGAAGAAGCCATCGCGAAATTCCTTCAGGACGATTTCGCTCTCCCGATTGGCTGTAAAGAGCTGTGCACCTTTGGCGGCTTCTCTCCCACGATGGCCCGTCGCACTGAAAACTACCCAGTGAAATCGCAGTCTTGAATAAGTTTGCTTCAACTGCAGGATCGTGCCGCCGCAGCCAATCTCAATGTCGTCTGAATGCGCTCCGAGGCACAGCACATCGATCGGGTCTGTGAGCTGCTTGAGCAAGCCCAGCTTCATCCGGCTGTTACTCCCGTCGCGCAGTTCCCGTTCTTCCACAAACACCAGGGAGCGGATCCCGAGGCCTCAAGCTCATCCAGTATCTGCTTGTCTTTGAAGGTGTCCATGCACTGCCAAAAACCAGCATAGCGCTTCGACCAGACACGCCCCTCTGCGATCATTCTCTGCATCGGCTCATAGACAAGCTCTTCGCCAGCCCGCAGGTAACGGAAGACCTCTTTCCGCAAGAGAAAATAGCCCCCATTCACCCAAATGTCAGAGTCCTTCATGGACTTGATGGCCCGCACGGACCCGCGCTCGTCGAGATGCACCGTATCGAGACTGCTCGACCGCGGTTGGACTGACAAGAAGGTGGCGTATCCATCTCTGCGGGTAAACTCCTCGATCAGTTCAGGAAGCTCGAAGTCGGTCAGCCCGTCGCTGTAATTCGCAAGGAACATTTCTTCTCCCTTGAGGTGAGGCTCAACCAACCGCAATCGGTCACCAATTGTCGACCGTTGGCCGGTATCGACGAACGTGATCCTCCAATCATCAATGTCGCGCTGCATGAAATCAAGCGTGTGGCCGCCCTGTGAAAACACGAAATCATTCGAGACAGATTCCTCATATTTCAGGAAATAATTCTTGATGACATCCGCCTTGTATCCCAAACACAAAACGAAATCCTTGTGACCGAAGTGTGCGTAATACTTCATGACGTGCCACAAGAGCGGCCTCGACCCAATGCACACCATTGGTTTGGGCACGTCCTCGGAGTAGCCGCGCAGCCGCATGCCCGCACCGCCGCAAAACAACACGACCTTCATCGGCTATTCCTCCTCGTAGGTTCCTTTGACGTGTGCAACCCCACGCGATACTCCTTCCGGCAGCGTCCCACATTCCGGGAACTGCCACAAGTTCCTAGTAAACCGCCGCCTTTGGAATCGGCACAACAAAGCGCCCGCCCCATTCGCGAATGTATTGCAACTGCTGCATAATCTCGTCTTTCAAGTTCCACGGAAGAATGACCACATAATCCGGCCGCGTCTCACGAATCCGATCGGGATGATGAATGGGAATATGGTTGCCCGGCAGGAAGCGGCGCTGCTTATAGGGGCTGCGATCGACGGTATATTCGATAAGGTCTTTGCCAATGCCGCAGTAGTGCAGCAAAGTCGCGCTTTTGCCCGGAGCGCCATACCCAGCGACCGATTTGCCAGCCCGTTTTGCCGCCAGCAAGAACTCCACTAACGCCAGCTTGGTCTCCTGACATTGTTTGGCAAAGCCTTCGTAGCCCTCGACTCGGTCTAACTTTGCGGTGCGTTCGTCGGCCAAAACCTTCTGAACATTGGGCTGGGGCTCGTGGGTCTGACTTTCGATGCGGCAGGCGTACACACGCAGCGATCCACCGTGGGACTTGAGTTCTTCTACATCGAACACCCTCAGCCCATGCGCCTCCATTATGTTGAGAGTGTTGATCAGCGAGAAGTAAGAAAAGTGCTCGTGATAAATGGTGTCGAACTCATTAAGCTCGATCAGGCGAAGAAGATGAGGAAACTCAAGCGTAATGACGCCTTCGGGCTTCAGCAGGATCTTCAAGCCTTCCACAAAGTCGTTGAGATCGGGTACCTGCGCCAATACGTTATTGCCGAGAACCAGGTCGGCCGAGCGACCCTGGGCGACCAGTTCTTTCGCGAGTTCAGCGCCGAAGAAACGCACAAGGCTGGGAACCCCCTTTGCGACAGCCACCTTCGCGACATTAGCTGCAGGTTCGATTCCCAGCACCGGGACGTCCTGACGGACGAAATACTGGAGTAAGTAGCCATCATTGCTGGCGACCTCGACAACAAAACTCTGCTTCCCGAGACCGAAGCGGGCCTTCATGGCATTGCAGTACTTTTCGCAATGTTTGAGCCACGAATCGGAAAAAGAAGAAAAGTAAGCGTAATCGCTGAAGATCTTTTCAGCGCTCTCATATTCCTGAAGCTGGACCAACCAGCAGCGCTCGCAAACGTACACATGAAGCGGGTAGTAGGTTTCGCCGCCATTCAGGTCGGCCACGGAGGGGTAGGTCTCGCATAAAGGAGACATTCCCAGATCGACGAAGGTTCGCTGCAAGCCAGCGCCACAGAAGCGGCACCGGTTCGCCGAGGCGGACTGGGCATTCTCTCGAATCGTTGTTTCCCGCGGAACTACAGTAGTCGTCATTTGAATGAGCATCCGGGTCATACCGTTACGGTGGATTGGACACTCTTGCCGGTCCAATGCAGACTGCTGTCCAATTTTCCGGCTTTCTGCAGGCGCCGAATCTCGGCGATACGAATGTAGCGTCCGCGCTCGATATCGCTGACTTTGAGGCCGACGTTTCGATAGGCGTCATAGAGTTCCTGAGCACCCTGGCGTGCCGTCCACTGCGGACGGAACGCGGGGACCATGCGGCCAATCTTGTCGAAATTCACGCGATAACAACGAAGGTCGGGTCCGCCTCCGGGAGCGTATTCCACGCGACAGCCCGGAACGATCTCGGCCACCATGTCGGCAAGTTCGCGGATGCGATAGTTCTCGTCATTGCGGCCGACATTGAAGGTCTGGTTGTGAACCACTTCGCGCGGCGCATCGAGGACGGCGACAACGGCGGCGATGATGTCCCGGATGTGCACAATGGGGCGCCAGGGTGTGCCGTCGCTCTTAATGTAGACCTGCCCGGTCGTGAGCGCAGCAGCGACAAAATCGTTCAAGACGATATCGAGGCGCAGACGCGGAGAGGCTCCGTAGGCGGTAGCGTTCCGCATGTATGTCGGCGTGAAGGAATCGTCCGCCAGGGGAGCGACGTCGCGCTCGACCAAAACCTTGGACTCACCGTAGGGCGTGACTGGGTTCAGCGAAGACGTCTCGTCCAGGAAATCATCCCCCGCGGCGCCATATGTGCTACAGGAGGACGAAAAGACAAAGCGGGTGACTCCGGCTTCTTTGGCAAGCTTCGCGAGCCCAATGGAGGCAAGGTGATTGATGTCGTAGGTGAGATGAGGATTGAGATTGCCCACCGGGTCGTTCGACAGGGCGGCCAGGTGAACGACGGCATCGAATCCCTTGAGGTCGGCCTTTGTCAGATCGCGGAGGTCTTTGCGGATCTCGGGGATGTCGGAGGTGGCGTTTCCAAAATCGCATTCCGCGTAGAGATCGGTATCGAGACCGACCACATCATGGCCGGCGGATCGCAGGACGGGACCGGCTACGGCACCGATATACCCCTTATGGCCAGTTAACAGAACTTTCATTGCACGCTCTCTTCGGGTTTGGTCTGGGCTACCGTTCGTGTGAACCAGTGGTCGCCGCGGGCCAATTTCGGATTGATCCGAGGCGTTCACGTTTCGTTACGGATTACTGCACTGGGAGAGTTCAGGGCGGGGAGGAATCCATCATACCGGATGCAAATCCCTTCATCAAGGGTGATATTGTATTGATTTTAAAGGCTTTATTTAAGTTGAAGAGGTTGCCAAGCTTGGTTAGACGGGGCGCGAATCGATGTGGGCAAACCGACGCTTGAGCTTCAGGAACGGCGTCTCGAGCACGGCATAAGAAACCGCAGCCAGCAGGATGGTAATGGCCAGAGCGGCGATGGGTCGGAGTGCCAGTTGCATGAAGGCGGTGTGCACGGGAATCAGCTTGTTCGATAAGACGTTCCCTAACGCGTGGTAGACATACAGGCCGTAGGAGATTTTTCCGAGATAGAGGAGCGACCGCGGCATACGGAGTTGAACGCCGAGCACGCTGAGCATGATGACGGTGCAACCGATGGCGACCATGGGAAAGCCGAGGAGTGTGGGAATCCATTCGAGGCGTTCGGGTTCGTGGATTTTCCAGTAATTGGCGACAAGAGCGAGCGGGATGGTGCCGGCGATCAACATGCCAAAGCGGGTGCCGAGACTGAAAGTCGGAATGCCGCCGCGCAAAACGGCGGCAACCAGAATTCCGGCCGCGATGGGGTCGAGGCGGGTGAAGGTATTGCACCAAACCGAATTCATCCCACCATTCAAGGCAACCATGGCGATGCGAGTCGCGCTGGAGATGAGCAGCATGCCGATCGCGGCGGATGCGATACGGTCCCGCGAGAGGTTGCGGACGATGGGCGGCCACGTGAGATAGAACTGCTCTTCGATGGAGACTGTCCACAACGGACCGATGATGGAGTGCAGGGGCCAGCCCCAGGCAACGACGCTCCAATTGCCAGCGAGCAACAAGTAAGCCTCGGCGTGTTGCCAAGTGAACGAGTGATCCGGATTGAAAGCCGGAATCAGCGCCAGCCCGATGTAGAAGAAATAGAGAGGCCAGATGCGCAGAATGCGGCGCAGATAGAAGCCTTTGACATCGAGTGATCCGCAGACGTTTTTTTCACGCAACAGAAGTTCCGTGATGAGATAAGCACTAAGGACGAAGAAGAGATCCACGCCGAAGACGCCGGCTTCGATGAGGCTCGTGCCGGCCACCGCAATTATGCGAGGGATCCCATGCTGAACAAACAGATCGACCGGGCGATTGAAGTGAAAAAGAAAGACCGCCAGAAAGGCAAAGAAGCGCAGGACATCGAGTTCGGGCCGGTAAAAGGACCGTCTTGCCGCGGCGGTTTGAGTCTGGACGGGGAGCGCTGCCGTGGTCATTCAGATTCCTTTGCCGTCCGAGCGGAGAGATCGCGCAAGCAATTATTTAGAAACACGAGATTCATGGTGGGTGAGATTTCCGGCAGCATCCGGGACGGGAGCCAGCAGAGCACTTTGATGGAGCAGGTCGGCGGCGTCGCGAACGGTCGTGAAGGGCAGCCCAGAGCGGTCGGCAATGTCCAAGAGCGAGTGATTCCCGTCAGAGAAATTCAAGACCCAAAGACGCGCGTTGATCTCGGTGCCGATGGCCTCGCCTCCGCTAGAGCGGTAGAGATTTCGTTTGCCTAGTTGCGGCTCGCAGAAAGGGTTGAGATTGTTGTAGCGGCGATTGCCTTCAAACACATCGACCAGCGCGGTGCATGCGCGCAGCGAAGCGGCCAGTTGCGGAGGCTGGATGAATGAGAGGTTGTCAGCCGAGGTGTGATATTCGGGAAAAGTCCCCCAAACACTCCGCATGAGGCATCCGACGGGAAGATTGAAGCCGGGGGAACAGTACTGGCGCTCGTCGTAGCCGTACGGCGAGAATTCCACGATTTCGGACGATGCGCCGGAGTGGCGGAGGACGTGCGCTGCAGCCTGATCGACTTCCGCGTTGCCCTGACGGCTCTTCTTGTAATGGAATGCGCCACCATCGCCGATGCCAGTCAGCACGAGTCCATTGCGAATGCGGCTTACATTGTCGCGGTTGCGAGCGAGCCAAGTGATTGCGCCAATCGTGCCGGGCACGAAAAGAAAGCGATAGGAAAATCGAAGGTCACGGCCAGCAAGAAACTCTGCCAGCGCAGTGGCCACGGCCAGGCCGGAGAGATTGTCGTTCGCGAGCGAGGGATGGCAGGCGTGGGTCGAAAACAGGATCTCGTCGGTCGAGCGACCGGGCAAATAACATTCGGCGTATGTCAGAGAACCATTGGCGAGGGTGGAATCGATACAAACTTCGTAATTTCCCTCGGGCAGCGCGAGCATGTGGTTGTGGGCCAGACAGAAGCCCCAGGTTTCCTTGTAGTAGCTGGTGCGGTAGGGAATCCAGTCGGGGTGCTCGGGCAGAGTAAACAGATGCACCTTCAGTTCGCTGAGCGGCAAGGTAGCTCGCACCGGAGTGCTGTAGTTCACGACGTGCAGGTTCGAGCGCTGAAAGTCGACCACGCGGCGGCCGCTCGCGTCCTTTATGTAGGCGTCTCGAATGTTCCACTCTTTGGGAATGGTCCAGTCGAAAACCTCGGTGCCGGTGGGAACTTCGGAGAGTTGGAGCGGAATGCGCTTCTGGATTCTCGCGAAGGTCTCGCGAATGCCATTGCCGGTAATGCTGCGACAGATGGGGTAGAGATCAGCCGCAAACTGATGCAGGCTCTCGCCTCTTTGGGCCGGGTCAACGCGATCGAAATCTTTCAGAAGTGGCATGGTTTTTGAGCGCCGGATTAGTGGAAATCCGGATAGCTTCGGTCGCGATCGGACATTATTACAGGCTGGGCGGGCCAGTCGATGTGGAAAGCGGGATCGTCCCAGCGCGCACCGCGAGACAATTCCGGGTAATAGATCTCGGACATCTGGTAAAAGATCTCGCTGCGATCCTCAAGAGTGAGGAACCCGTGCGCGCAACCTTTGGGAACGTAGATCATGTGACGGTGGACCGCGGTAAGAATGACGCCAATCCAATCCTTAAAGGTGGGCGAACTGGGACGTAGGTCGACTACTACATCGTAGATCGCGCCCTGGGTGCAGCGTAGCAGCTTGGTTTCCGGATGAGGGTCGGCCTGGTAGTGCAAGCCGCGCAGTGTGCCTTTCTTCTCGTTGAACGAGACGCTGCATTGAACGATTGTCGGATTCAATCCGTGCTGCTCGAATTCTTGCCGGCAGAACGAGCGGGCGAAGGAGCCGCGGTCGTCGGCTTTGGGCTCGAGATGAATTTCGAAGACTCCCTTAAGTTTGGTTTCGTGAAAAATCATCGCCGAGCGGACCGAACTTTGGGATTGGGTGGAGAGATGGTTTTCAGCGGGGTCCGCAGAGTCTCCTGGGCAAAGTCAGACGACGGGAAGTCTTTTGCCGGGTTGGGAGCGTGATTCGGCGATGTCTGAGTTTGCAACCTGGTCCTCGAACCTTGGCTGAGGCGATTGATGAGACGAAAAAGAAAAGTGCGATCGGGGAAGGGCTGGAGAAGCTCCTGGACAAGTTCCGGCTCATCTTGCGGGATGTCGTGGAAACAACCAGAGAGCAAGTCGCGACCGCCATTCCAGGCCTGCGGGAAGTAGGCAATCATTTCGTTGTCGGTCATGGACGGGGGTTGGACACTCGTTTGGCCGGTGAGTTCTGCGTGCAAGGCGGCAGGCATATCACGTCCCGGGCCAAGTCTGAGATGACAGAGCGGCGTGATGCGCGGGTTCATCTCGATCAGGTACGCGGCGCCGGTTCCCTCTTCGATCATGAAGTCCAAGCCAAAGAAGCCTGACACGCCGAGGCGGGCGGCGAGGCGCGAGGCGGCGCGCATCATCTCAGGATTGTCGACGACACGGACAATGCTGGCAGGCCCGGTCAGGCCGTCAGAGGCGACCACTTCGACGGCAATGCCCGCGAGGACGCGTCCTTGCCAACAGACGACGGCGCAATTCGCAGGACGGCCGTGAATGTAGGATTGTACGCTGACCGGACGTCGCGAACGTTGCCACCAAGGCCGCAGGCCGAACGAGTCGCGGTTCACGAACAGCCGTTTGAGGGCACGGCGAAAGCGGAACATGCGATCCAGTTGCGTGAAGGAGGAGCGAATCTGGCCGTGAGAGTGGACGATCTTCACACCACCACCGCCCCAAGTGCCGTCCGCTTTCAGCACCCAGGGGAAGGCTTCGTGGTCCGACCATGATTCGAGTTGTTCCGCCGTATCGACGCGGGCGGTCCTTGGGACGCATATGCCTTCTTCGCGAGCAAGCGCCAGCAGTTCAAAGCGGGAACCAACGATCGAGTGACTGGCGGGTGACCCGAGAGAGCGCTCGATGAGGGCGGCGAGTCTTTGTCCCTGCGGGCCTTGGGTTTGCGAGAGGGCGTAGAGCTCGTGAAGATGCTCGACACCGCGGTCGCAGGAAGGGACGATGAGGTCGGGGTCGACCGCGTCGATAGCAGCGATCAGCGACTCCAGAGGACGGAAGCCGCTGTAGTTGAAGGTGCGTTGGACGGCGCGGGTCTTCAGCAGGGCGTGGCCTGGTGTTGGACAGATAGCCGAGACTTCGCAGCCTGCTTCGGATAAGCCGATTGCGAGTCGTGCTGCAAGAGCCCATCGATTTGTATCGGTCAGAAGTACTTTGATTGGTGGTACACGGGTTGGTTTGGGATTGTTCGTCACGAGAGCGTGGGCTCCAGTTGAAAAAGCGCATGCCCGCTGGTGCTGGGGGCGGCAGCGGGACGCGGAATGTGGGGGGTGGGATTCATTGGGCTACGGGTTCGGCCTCTTCGCGTTCGATGGCGGTGTGTGTGTTGGATGCGGATCCGCCTGCCGCAAAATCGCGGGAAGCGGTTCGTGTTAGGTGTTTCGCGAGGCGAGGAGCGGCAAACCCTGCTCCGAATGCAAAACGCAGAACAGGGCCGAAAGTATTGGCCGCAGTCACGCCTACGAAGTACAGGTTAGGCTCGGTCGACTCAAAGTTCGATGACAGGGCGGGAGTCGTATCAACACATCGGATGGCGGAGATGATCTCGGGGGCTAGAAAGGTCAGCCTGCGCAGATCGGGTTTGAAGCCGGTGGCCGAGATTACGTGGTCTGCTGTGAGCGTTTGTTTGGCACCTGCTTTGTCGGTCAGCTGAAGATTCACGCGGCCGTTCTGGACGCTTGCTCCGGTAACGGTGGTGCTCAGATGGAATCCGACCTTGCCAACCACCTGCTCCTTGGTGAACCAGCAAGGCGCCGGGCCTAGAATGCGGCGCACTTTGTCGAGGCGAAACTCCTCTGGCATCAAACGGAATACGAGGGGGAGGTTGGCACAGAGGAAGAGCTTCCAGCCAGGTCCAATCCCTGTGATCGGTGTCCGCAGCCGATCAAACCAGGACGGGTCGACATTATCTGGCGGATCGTGAAAGCGAATCTTCGGCACGCGAGCAATTACCTGAACGGAAGCACCCGCCTGATGTAGCAAGGCCGCTAAATCGATGGCGGAAGATCCGGCACCGACAATGGCTACTTCGCGTCCTTTGAAATGGTCAACGGCGCTGTGCTTCGAGCTGTGGGTTGCGAACTCGCGAGGGAGAACGGCCAATTCCGGCGGGAGGTAGTCATAGTAGGTCTGACCGACGGCAACCACAACTCTGCGAGCAGTCGAGACCTCTCCGTTACTCAGGGTGAGACGGAAGCCTTCGGACGAACGCTTCATTGCGGTTACGTTTTGGTTTTCGAGATCCGGCACAAATCGTTTTTGGAACTCGAGACCGTAGGAAGCAAACACTTCCAATGGCACAGGAGTGCCGATGTGCGCGTATGGGAGTCCTCTCTGTTTGCAATAGACTTCCAAAGGAAAGGTCGAGCCGGGATCATAGAGGGACGACGCGAAACCCTCGGACTTGAGATGCATGCCCTTGGGCATGTGCTTCAACCAGAACTCCATGGGACTTCCGAAAATACGGTAGTCGACATTCGCAGCCCTGAGGTGGGCAGCGAGCGAGAGACCGTAGGGCCCCGCTCCGACGATGGCTATATCACAGTGATTCATTTGGCTCCCCTTCAAGGTCATCGCTCGGCATGGAGTCTTGAAATCTCATGCCGAGAGAGTCAGCTTCTGTTCCTGCGGGGGTGCAGGCCTTTCCTCGAACTTCTGTTTCAAACTGCTTGGTGAGACATCCAGCAAGAGATTGATAAACCTCATCCAGAGTTGCCTGGCGGCTGAGGACTGATACAACAGCACTCCAAGGGCAGTCCCAGCTGTGTTGGTGAAGAGATCGGTCATGCCCGAGTCGCGGTTCGGAAGCAACCGCTGTAGTGCTTCGACTGTGAAACTCAGGCAAAAGCCAAAGACAATGACTACCAGCGCAGTATGCTTGATCGACTTGACTGAGGAGAGGTACGCGAGGAACACAAATCCCACCGGCACGAAACCGAGTACGTTGACTCCCAAGTCCTGCCAAAAACCCCAATGAGTCCAGATCTTGCGAGTAGCCGCATACTGGTCCCAGGTCGACCGGAGGAATGCGGGATGCAACACAAAATAATTCGCCGGGATCGTAAGATTGGTAGCCGAGTCGATCACGTTATGAACGATGGCGCCCGAGCGTTCGTTGAAAAGGTAGAGGGCGACGGGCGAGCGGTCTCCGTTAATGTCAGGACCGTGGCTGGGCGTCCAAGTCTGATAGTGCTGTGTGACTTGCGCTGGGGTTAATTCGTAGTCGTAAATTGCAAAGCCTGAAATTTGGCCCTGCCAAGAGTCGTCGATTGTGGAATTCGCGAGCACCAATCGACCGGTGAGTTCTCCACTTCTGATGCCTGGACCGTAATACGTCCCCGCCAGTAGACCATTCTTGTAGAGTTCAACGTGACCTTGATCGGAAGTGATGGTGAGAAAGATGGGCTCACCCGCCTTGAAAATGTGATCCACCTTGAACCAGGGTTGTGTAACGTTTCCTTCCGGATCGACGAAGTAACGCTGAAGGGCGATGCTCGTGCCGTACTGACGAAGGACAAAAGGCGAGCGTGGGTCAGGGGAACTGTCAAACGCTAGAATCGCCCCACCTCGAATACGGGCTGGTGACAAGCGGATTTCGAGGCTATGACCGGTGTCAACGGGGGAACCGGTAGAGCGAAATGCTGTGGCACTCACGACAGAGCCATGCCGTGCAAAGCGCAGGCCATTCACTCGTTGTAACCAGTCCACGGCGTTGCGCGGAGCGTGAAAAGGCCAAAGTCCGGCAACGAAGATACATGCCAAGACGACCAGGCACAAAATCGCGGTGAGCTTCGCATGAGCTTTGCTGGCCGGAGAGATCTTCACGATTTGCACGCTCGCGATGCCGCCGCCGAGGCAAAATTCGGGCGGAGTGGCTGTGCAGGTTGCGACGTGCCGGCGAATTCATAAGCGATCTGGCCGTCCACCGACGTTGCAAACGCTAGTGTGGCGTGTTCCGAACCCTCACCGACGATTCGCCAAGAATCGCCGTCCTGGACGACCGACATCCGATTGCGCGCTCTCCACCAGGAATCGATATCGCGCGGGAGTGCGAACCAGAGTCTCGCTTTCTTTCGCAGTTCGACCAGCCAACCGAGAAGTGCCTCGTAGACGGCGAGGGTCTCACGCTCGGTGATGTAGTCGGGATGGACAATAAACGTCGCCATGCCGTGCCTGACGAAAATCATTTCGAGCTGGAGTTTCCACAAGTCGATCGTGCGCTCGTGGAGCAAATGGAATAGCGTGTAATCCTGAATCGTAGTAAGGGGCAGTTCAAGAATATCCCCGATAAAGTACGGCATTACGGTGCAGCAGCCACCTCGCTGAGGATCGAGATGGGCAACATTCGGGATCGACATGTCGTATGAGAAATCCAGATCCGAATACCAATCCGGGTTGCGATAGAGGACAGCAGATCTAAAACCCCTGGCGCCGTATTCGCGACTATAGCGATTGATGATGGCAGCGCGTCGGAGGAACTCATCGTGATCATCGAAGAGCCGCCCATCATGATTCAAGTCCTGCACACCGACTTCGAAACCACGATCTTCAATCTGCTTGAGGAATTCAGGAGGCACAGGATAGCGCTCCTCCGGAACGATCTGAAAGGACGCTTTAACTCCGAAAGAATCATCGAGATCCAGGAGTCGCACGCAGAAGTCGCGTCCGGCAACAGTTTCGACATCGTGAGTCATGGCCATACAGCCGTGCGCTCCGTCAGGCCAGAACCATACAAATGGAATGCGACTGATGCACTTTGCCTTGAGCGTCAGCAGAAGCAGGCTTTCGCAAAGATTCTCAACCGTGGTGTCGACAGGCCATTGAGGGAATTGTGTCTGCTGCCAATTCGCCGCTCGGAATTTCTGAATTCGTCCCCGAAGGGACCGGCTGGTAAGCGGCCGAAGCCAGTAGTAAATCTCCTTTAATGCCTTCTCAGAACGACTGAACTGACCGCTTGGATAGCGCTCCAGTCGGAGATTGTCGATGACTTCGTCGGGATCGAAAGGGAGTACGACTTGCTCATAATCGAAAGTGATCCCGGGCAAAGCATCGTGGAGTTCCGGACTGGGATGTGCTTGAGGAACCCCATTCGAAGTGCGGCCATAGCAATTGGTGGATCCAAACCTGAAGTAGCCAGCTTTTTGAGTCAGCTCGCCAGCCAAGCGAAAGTCGAGGAACGCGTCGGGACAACGGTAGCGATCCTTCATCGCCTGGTTCAACATGCTTTCATCTTCGATGGAAACGACAAAAATTGCTAAATGTCTTAAGTGCAATACAGATGCGCGCCCTTGGGAGCACGAGCGACCTTTCGCGTGGGGCGGACGAACTAACCCATGTGCCGGTAGAGTAGTCGGCCCGCCCATGGCATGACTACGTCGGGCAAGGCTGCGAAAAGGCGGCGGACCGCAGGGTGTCCTGAGGGTTTCACGCCTTGCGCCACGGCACCGGAGGGGTAACGAAAGTAACTCAGAGGGCGGCGGACCGCACCCAACCGGTCTTTGAAGACGGCCAAGCTTTCGTTGTCCAAATCGGTCCGGCCGAGATCGAGCAATTCGGAAGCTGACCCTTTGGCCTCTTCGATCAACTTCCAGTAGAGAAATGGCATGGCTGCCAGATGGTGAAAGCGCTCGTCGGAGCAGCCGTACTTATAAACAACTGTGTTGCGGTGATGCAAAGTTAGCATGGCGGCGACGGGAACGTGCTCTTTGCGAGCCACGCGGATCCGGACATTCTCTCCCGTGCAGGCAATCAAGTTCCGGAACCACGCCCGAGGCTGCGGGAGCAATCGATGACGCCTGCGGGTGATGACGAGCAACCGGTAAAAGTCATCGACGAGTTGGTCGGAGGATCCCGCCTCATACGAGACCTGCTCCTTTTCGGCGTGGCGGATCCGCCGCTGCATGGAGTCCTTGTGTAAGCCGGTGAAGATCTTCGCGAGCGGCGGAGTGAGGTCCAGCGTGTGAAACCAGAAAGACTGTCCCGGTATCATCAGCCCGTTCGCACGGCCGTCGGAGGAGAGTGGGCGCAGTTCAATGTATTGCTGGTGTTGAGTGTTGCACTCGACTCGCATCCACTCGGAGACTTCAGGGGAATCGAGTTGGAGACCCTCGCCATTTTCGTTCAGCAATGGATCGCAATGGTCCGCGAATGGCAACGAGACCATGCGGCTGCCTGTGATCCAGCTACGGACAAGACAGAACACGATTCCATCCGTCAGGCTCTTGCCTTCCGGCGAACTGGTGAGCGCGAGAGGCCGATACCCGTATGTGCGAGACAGCGCCTGAAGCCAAGCCTTCTGGTGAAAGACCGATGCCTTGGGATGAGAAGCAGCCAGATCATCCCAGCGGGAATCAGATAGCGGGTCGATCGTAAAAAGCTGAGTCAGAGGAGCATCCGCACGTTCAACCGAGGCGACCCACGCAGACAGTGTCGACATCCTAGTGAGCCGACTTACTGAAGGCGCGCTCGTACGCTGCGAGTAGATTTCCTACGGAGTACTCCCAGGCCAATTGCTGCTCGACGCGTTTCCGTCCGAATTCGCCCATTCTCTGGCGTTCCTCGGGGTGCTCGAGCAACCAGAGAATCTTCTTCGCAAAGTCGGTGACCAGGTCATGGTTATCGCTATACAGCGACGCATCGCCGGCGCTGAAGCGCCCCTCTTTCAGATTGAACTGAACAATAGGCTTTCCGAGAGCCATGTATTCCATGATCTTGATCATGGTGGAAATGTCGTTCATCTCACAGGGCTTATCGGGATTGACGCACACATCGGCAGTGGAGAGTACTTCTAGCAGTTCTTTATCAGGAACCCGTCCGGTGAAGTTGACCGTATCTTCGAGATTTTTATCTTTCACCATCTGACGAAGTCCAGCCAGCCCAGGACCGCCGCCCACACACGTGAAGTGGACATCTCGGTGGCCCTGCACCTTGATATGCAAGGCCACGTCGAGAAGGATGTCGAGACCTTCCTGAATACTCATGGTCCCAACGTAACCGACGAGGTAGGGCTTGCCATATTTCAAGGCCGGCTGTGGCGGCACGAGTTTGAAGGTGGCAAGATCGGGGCCATTACGGACTACGAATGCGTCGCGCGGATCGAGCCCTCCGCGGCTGATCGCCAGCGCACGGTAACTCTCATTGGTCGCCATAACCACATCGCTGACGCGGTATGTGAGTTTCTCGAGCCAGACCTGAGTGTTATAGAAGAAGTCTTTTCGCTCGTATTTCGAGTAATAGAGCTCTGGGTTCGCATCATGGTGGTCGAAGATGTACTTCACTCCGAAGAGTTTGAATGGCAAGGCGACCAAGAAGATGTTGTCGGGAGGATTGCATCCTTGAATCACGTGGAAGCCGCGAGCAAAGAAGATCCACCAAGTGTAGAGAAATTCCCAGAACAGCGCCCAGCCATATTCCCAGAGGTACCCGGCGGGCGTGTTGCCTTCTTTCGGCATGGGGTGCCGGTA
>Ga0210406_10001334_pt1 | contig 30427 bp, 26 predicted proteins | sample IncBWC30MmetaG_FD_155454 | JGI IMG/M metagenome (GOLD analysis project Ga0210406, IMG submission 155454) | Forest soil microbial communities from Barre Woods Harvard Forest LTER site, Petersham, Massachusetts, United States - Inc-BW-C-30-M | ecosystem: Environmental > Terrestrial > Soil >... | reverse complement strand
TTGCCTCGAGCGGAAGCTGCAGTGCATCCTGGCCAGGAGGATGACCGGCACGAACTCTATTTGATGTGTGACGATCTGCAGGCCGAGATGTCTGCGCTGAAAAACAAAGGCGTGGCATTCTCCGATCTTCAGGAAGCTCGATGGGGTTCGATCGCCAAGATCAGGCTTCCCGGCGGGGGGCAAATCGGCCTCTACCAACCGAAGCATCCGATGGCCTTGGCTTTGGGCTCGAACTGACGGGGGTGTGTCTCCTCATTTGAGAGGGGCGCTACCTTCTTTGGGTTGCGGGTCAGTTCGAAATATTTCGCGCCAGATGCCGCACCGCGCTGCTGAAAGCGCAGGATTTCCCCGATGACGCCTTCGGCAATGGCAAACGGACCTGCCGTGTTTTTATTTCTGGGGATCAACTTGACGGGATCGATTCGAAACATGTAGTATCGCAATCAAGTTTGCTCTTTAGGAGCAGACCTTGGATTTCATGAAGAGTGGCTGAGGGACGAGCCCTAAGAAGCCACGACAACCGGATCGGGAGTCATCTCCCGGTCGTCTGGTGTCAACTCTCACCCGGAAACGGGGGACATGAGATTCGGGGTGCCCGCAGTTTCAGCATCTCGTTTTCTTTTTCCTACCCAAATTTTTCCGGCAAAAGAGATTCTCGGTTTTAGCAATCCTGAAGGCTCGTCCCGCGACCACAGAAAGCGAGTAAGTGATGAGCGCTACTGCGAGGGTCTCACCGGGTGTCTTAACTGGCGTTAGTGCGAGCGCTGCGGCGAATTACGAGTTGCGCTGCCGGGAATGCCACAAGAGTTGGGGAAACCAGCCTCGATCGATCTGCGACGATTGTTTTTCTCCTCTGGAAGTTTTCTACGACTACGACGCGCTGCGTGGCAGCTTCACGCATGAGCACATCGCCAGCCGCGCTCCCGACATGTGGCGATACGCCGAGTTGCTGCCGCTACCGCAGCATTACCGGCCAAGCTTGCCGGTGGGCTTCACGCCTCTGCTTCCGGCGCCGCGGTTGGCCGCGTGCTTGGGCGCCAAGAATCTCTTCATCAAGAATGATGCCGTCTGTTTGCCTACCCTTAGCTTCAAGGACCGTGTAGTTTCGGTGGCGTTGGCGCAGGCGCGCAGCTTTGGCTTCGATACCGTGGCGTGTTCTTCGACTGGCAACCTGGCAAATTCTGTAGCGGCCCAGGCGGCGCGCAATGGGTTCAAAGCATGGATTTTTATTCCTGCGGATCTTGAGCCGGCGAAAATTCTGGGCACGCAAGTTTACGGCGCCAAACTGGTTCGCATCGCCGGCAGCTATGACCAGGTGAACCGATTGTGCTCGCAAATCGCGGATGAACATCGCTGGGGATTCGTGAATGTGAATCTGCGTCCTTACTACGCGGAAGGTTCGAAGACCGTAGGATTCGAAATCGCCGAGCAACTGGGATGGAAGTTGCCTGAGAACGTGGTTGTGCCCATGGCCGGCGGGTCGTTAATTACCAAGATCAAGAAAGCATTCGACGAATTGATCCAGCTGGGATTGGTCGAGCCGAAAGCGGTGAAGTTCTTCGGGGCGCAGGCGACTGGATGCTCTCCGATTTCAACTGCGGTAAAGGCTGGAAACGTCGATATAGAACCACAGAAGCCGGCGACGCTAGCTCGATCGCTGGCGATTGGCAACCCCGCAGATGGACACTATGCGATCAAGGTGATCACCAAGAGCGGCGGTTGGGCTGAGGATGTTTCCGATGCGGAAATGATCGAGTCCATTCAGGTTCTAGCGGAGACGGAAGGCGCCTTCACCGAGACCGCAGGAGGAGTCACCACGGGATGCGCGCGCAAACTTTACCGGCAAGGACGCATCGCGCCAGACGATACAACCGTGCTGTGCATCACTGGAAATGGTCTGAAGACGGCCGATGTGCTCGCTGGCAAATACGCGGCAGAAGAACCGATTCGTCCGAAACTCGCGGAGTTCGAAACCTATTTACAGAGAACGCAGCAAATTGCAGACAAGAATATTCCAGACACAGTGGAGGCTTGAGATGACCGTTACCGTACAAATTCCGACAGCACTGCGACGCCTGACATCAGGAACCGGGCAAGTCAAATGTTCGGCAGCGAACTTGGGAGAATTGTTCTCCGCGCTCGATCAGCAGTTTCCGGATCTGAAGCAGCATTTGCGGGATGAAGCCGGCGAGGTTCGACGGTTTCTGAACGTCTACGTTAACGAGGAAGACATTCGATTCCTGGGAGGGAACACTTACTCGTTTCAGGACGGAGACGAGGTTTTGCTGGTGCCGTCGATTGCAGGTGGGACTGCGTAAACGACGTTAGGAGCAGCGTGTCGCACCAGACCTGGGCGGGACTCCTCCACGGGAATCGAGTAATTTTTGACCATGACTCGTAAATTGAAAATCGGATTGCTAGGTTGCGGGACTGTTGGCCGCGGTCTGGTCGAGCTTGTGGGGAAAAATGACGCTCTCATCCGTCGGCGCTCCGGCGTCGAGTTGCACATCACGAAAATCCTGGTTCGCGACTTCGAGAAAGAACGCCTGGGTGTGGACCGCGCGCTTCTGACCACGCAGCCAGATAAAGTGTTGAACAACGGCTGCGATCTGGTAGTGGAACTCGTTGGAGGGATTGAACCGGCGCGAAGTTTTATCGAGCGCTCGCTGGCCCGCGGAAAACACGTAGTTACCGCCAACAAAGCCTTGCTTGCGCTTGATGGTTTCAGTTTGATGAAGCGAGCAGAGGGGCAGAAGGTTCGCCTGGGATTCGAAGCCAGCGTTTGCGGTGGTATTCCGATTATTCGCGCTCTGAGGGATGGCTTGGTTGGGAATAATATTCAGCGGCTCAGCGGCATCCTGAATGGGACGTGCAACTATATTTTGACGCGCATGAAGGAGGATCGTGTTGAGTTCGAGGACGCGCTTCGCGAGGCGCAGGCCAGGGGTTTCGCCGAAGCTGATCCCACACTCGACATCGACGGCCACGATGCGGCGCAGAAACTGAAAATCCTTGCCGAGCTTGCGTTTAGTGCGCAGGTGGACGCCGACGCGGTGCAAGTCGAAGGGATTCGCGGCATTGCTGCTGATGATGTGCAGGCAGCCACGGAGTTGGGTTTTGTAATCAAGCATGTTGCAGCTGCGGAATTGAGCGAGGATGCTGTTTCGCTTAGTTGCGCTCCGGTGTTGCTGCCTATGTCGCATCAACTCGCCGGCATTCGCGATGAGAATAATGCTGTGCTGGTTCGTGGCGATGCGGTTGGCGAGATGCTCTTCTCGGGCAAGGGCGCGGGTTCTCTGCCGAGTGCCAGTGCCGTGCTTTCTGATGTGGTGGACATCGCATGTCACAAAGGCGGGTTTTCTTTGAGTCCCGGTAGCCGGGTTAGCGCTACCACTCGTGATTGTGACAGCCGGCATTACCTTCGCTTCACGGTGGGTAATCCCAGCGACATCGGTCTGATCACAACGGTTCTCGAACGCAACCGTATCGGAGTAGTTCGGGCTGCCGCAGTCTGGGCCAGGAGCGATTCGCGAAAGCATCAAGTCCGAGTGCTGACCCATGGCTGCTCACGACGGGCAATCGAAACGTCGGTGCGCGACATAGCCGGAACGGGTCTCGAAAAAAGCAAGTGCGTTGTTCTACGAGTAGCAGATTAGCCGGCAGCGGAACCTCCAACCAAGCATCTGACTATCTGGTCGATTGAGAGAAACACCTAAAGCGCTCGGCGACGTGGTTGTACATGTGTTTGATCCTTGATACAATCTAACTAACCAGTTAATTAACGATAATGAAAGCCATGGTTTCCAAGTCGCGTCTGGGGTCGCGCGGGCGTCCTGAGCAGAGCCGCACTGCGATTCTGCAAGCGGCCGTGGGCGAGTTTGCGCACCACGGTATTGCCGGGGCGAGGACGGACGCCATTGCCCGCGCCGCTAAAGTGAACAAGGCCCTTCTCTACTACTACTTCGAGGACAAAGAAGCGTTGTACGGCGCGGTGCTCGATCAAGTGTTCGGAGGCCTGATTGCGCACGTCGGGGAGGTTTTCTCGCGCGATCTTCCACCCCGGGAAAAGATTCTCGCTTACGCCGGCGCGCACTTCGACTACATCGCCAGCCATCCGCTGTACCCGCGAATTGTACAGGGCGAAATGATGGGCGCGGGCCACGGAAAAGCAACCCACCTGGAGCGCATCGTGAAAAAGTATTTTCGCCCGCTCTTTGGCCGGGTAGCTGAAGTTCTTAAAACAGGACAGGCCGTAGGTGACTTCCGGCTGGTTGATCCGCTGCAATTCGTTCCCTCCATGATTGCGGTGATTGTTTTCTATTTCACCAGCGCACCTGTGATACGCCTCATGACCGGCAAGGATCCTATGTCTCCGGAGCGGGTGGCTGCGCGCCGGGCTGCGGTACTGGACTTAATTTCAGCTGCGTTATTCCAGCGTTCCAGCGGAAAGTCCCGAGGAGCACGAAAGTGAGCGTACGCAATAAATTCCTCATCATTCTCGGGGTGATCTTCAGCATTTCACTGACCTACTACCTTTTATCAACGCCCCGCAACGAGGATCTGATTCTGATCGGTACAGTAGATTCAAACCAGGTAATCGTGAGCCCGCAGATCGGAGGAAGACTGGCGAAACTCCTGGTTGAGGAAGGAACGCAGGTGAAGCAAGGTGATCTGATCGCGGCGCTCGATCCGTCGGAATTGGAGGCGGAAGAGCGGGCCGCCGCGGCGACCATCGACAGTCTGAAATCCAAGGTTGCGGAGACCCAGTCCACGCTGCAGGCCACCCAGGGATCAACGTCGAGCAGTGTCCTTAATGCACAAGCACGGCTACAGTCCGCACGTGCGCAATTGCTGCAGGCGGAAGCCACTCTGGAGCGCACGGAGAGCGACAGCCGCCGCATGATTGAACTCGCGAAGCAGGGAGTCGCCTCCGATCAAGAGCGAGTGCAAGCAGAGACAAACCTCGCGGCGCAGAAGGCGCTGGTGCAATCGCTGAAGGAGCAGGTTAGCGCAGCCGAGGCCGATTTGAACATGGCCATTGCGAACACTCATCAGGCACATGCCGCGCGGAGTACCGTTGACTCGACGCGCGCGCAAGTGGCAAACGCGGAAAGCATGTTGAAGGAGGCCGAAGTTCGCCTGGGTTATACCAAGATCTATGCGCCTGTGACCGGAACTGTCTCTGTGCGCGCCGCCCGCGAAGGGGAAGTGTTGAATGCCGGGCAGGCGATCGTCACCATTGTTGATCTTGCCGACACCTGGGTGCGCGCCGCAATTCCTGAAACCGACGCCGATCACATCGGCTTGGGAGACACAATGCGGGTTCGTCTTCCAGGCGGCACGGTCACGTCAGGCAAAGTGTTTTTCAAATCAGCAGAGGCGGACTTCGCCACTCAGCGCGATGTTGGCCGGCGCAAGCGGGACATCAGAACCATCGTCCTGAAGGTTCGGCTGGACAATCCCAAGGGCGCATACGTTCCCGGGATGACTGCGGAAGTATTGGTTTCGCCGGATCAACTCAACGGGACGGCCAGAGCGGACGTTTCAGCGGAACACAATCCATGATCACCGATCTCAACTCTCGAGGCGGGTCGAATGGAGAAGCTTCCTCCAATGGACATGGCGCCACTGTACCGAATGCTATCGCGGTCGATCACATCGTCAAGAAATATGGCGATTTCACTGCGGTCGATGATGTTTCGTTTAACGTGAAGGAAGAAGAGATCTTCGGTCTGCTGGGGCCAAATGGCGCCGGGAAATCCACGCTGATCAGGATGATGACCACGCTGATTCCGATCACTGCGGGAACCGCCCGCATCGCTGGCCACGATGTGCAGAAGGATCCGGACGCGGTTCGGCGGGCTATCGGTGTAATTCCGCAGGCGCTCACCAGCGATCTTGACCTGACCGTCGAGGAGAATCTCAACATATACGCCAAGCTCTACGATGTTCCTGCAAAGAAACGCAAGGCGGCGATTGATGAATTACTGGAACTCGTGGACCTGACGAAGTGGCGTTCGGCTCAGACCAAAACACTGTCTGGCGGCATGCGGCGGCGGCTTGAGATTGCGAGGGGCCTGGTGCATAGTCCGCGAATTTTCTTTCTGGACGAACCGACTACCGGGTTGGATCCGGTATCTCGTGTCGCAGTCTGGGAGATGTTAACTAACATCAAAAGCAATCGGAAGCTCACCATTCTGATCACAACTCACTACATGGATGAGGCTGACCGCCTGTGTGACCGAATCGCCATCGTGGATCATGGCAAGCTGGTTGCGCTCGATGCACCACCAGCGCTGAAGGCAAGCGTGCCGGGATCGAACGTGATTGAAGCGCAGTTCGAGGATGCCCCCTCCGATTGGGAGGACGGTATGAAGAAGCTGAGCGACGTAACTTCGGTCCAGCATGAGGGCGCCGGCATGTATCGCATCCTGACCGGGGACGGGTCGCGCACCACCACCGAACTCGTAGAAGCGGCGGTACACAGCGGGATCAAAATCCGATCACTCTCGGTGCAAAACACCACACTGGACGATGTCTTCGTCCACTACACCGGGCGGCAGTTGCGAGATGAACTGGTCAAGGCGCACGCCTTTGTCATGCCGCCCAGACCCGGGTTGCAGCCATGAATCACATTCTGGCCATTGTCGAACGCGAAATGCGCAAGTTCTTCCGCTCTCCGGCGCTGATGATGGCGTCGATGATTTTTCCGCTGGTGCAACTCATCGTGTTGGGCAATGCCTTCGGTGGCAAAATCCGCGACGCCAAGCTGGGCCTGGTCGATCAGGATGGAGGCACGCAGGCGCTCAAGATCCGCGAAGCTTTCGATTCTGTCCGTTCCAATATGCGGACCTTTGAGCCCGTGTACTATAACGATCCGAAGACCGCGATGGAGGATGTACGCAATGGCAAGATCCAGGGCGCAGTCATTATCCCTCCGCAATATTCGCGGCGAGTATATGAGCAGGATCAACCTCGCATTGCGCTAGTCGTCGACAACAGTGATAACTTCATGAGCTCGACTCTGGAGGATGAACTCACGAGCATAACTGCCGCGCTCAATCAACCTGCCGTCGAGCCCCGCATTCTGCAGCAAACCGTACTGCAGATTGTCGAACTTTACCCTTACATCGAATACATGAAGTATCTTCTGCCCGGTTCGATCACGCTGGCCATGTTTGTGTCGGTGATGATCGGCGGCGGAATGCTGTATATCGACGACAAGGCCCGCGGCGTGCACGAAGGGTATTTGGTAACGCCCATCACCAAGACCGAACTCGTTTTCGGGCTGAATGCCGCGGGAGCGATCAAGGCAGTCATGACCGGAGTCGTGATCACCGTCATTGGTTCTCTGCTAGCTGGCGTGGCAACGGTGTTCAACCTCGGCACGGTGCTCGAACTGATGATCATGATTCTGCTCACGTCGATCGCCTTCAACACCATGATGTTTCTGCTCATGGTTCGGGTTGAAGATCCCCTGGTGCCGCGAGCGATTTTTGGAATCCTCAATACCCTGCTATTTTTCCCCAGCGGAGCCATCTATCCCATTCAGGCCTTTCCCTGGTGGTTGCGGGGCATTGCCAGAGTGGATCCCTTCACTTTCGCCGTACACGGCTTCAAGTCAGTGCTGTTGAAGGAAACGGGCATGGCCGCCATCTGGCCGGACATGGTTTATCTCTCCATCTTTGCCTTCATTACACTGGCAGTCGCTACACCGCTATTCAAGAGAACCCTCTAGATTGCGGTAATTCTAACTGCGTAATTGGAAGTCACTCTTCCCGGAATTTTACTGCTCAACTTTTTAAATTCAGAGACAATCCCTTGACATAAGAGTCAGCTAAATTGCGGAGAATGCGTTTGATCCGGGTGAGTGGATGATTTGCTTTCGCCCCACTCAAGTTCCACATACCGGCGCATCAGTTACTCCCGTCAAATTTAGATCTCTGAAGGAGAAGAAATCATGATGTCTCAGAATCGGTCGCACCGCGCACTCGCATTCGTGGCTTCCCTCGTAGTCCTGATGGGGTTGATTCCAAGCCCTGCCAGCGCTCAGTACGCGATCACGAATCTCGTGTCAAACCAATCAGGAAAGGCCAAACACCAAGACACTGCTCTGGTCAACGCTTGGGGAATGTCTTTCTTTTCCGGTAGCCCGTTCTGGGTCAGCGACAACGGCACTGGGCTATCCACTCTTTACGACAGCCACGGTGTAAAGCAGAACCTCGTAGTCACCATTCCCCCTGCATCAGGTACTGGCCCGGGGTCGCCGACCGGGCAAGTCGCAAACGGTACCTCAGACTTCAAGATTTCCGGAAGCCCGGCGCTGTTTATTTTCGCCACTCTGGATGGGACGATCAGTGGGTGGAACAGCGGCTCTAGCGCTGTGATTGCCGTTACGGCCCCCACGGGGACGTCTTACGTTGGTCTGGCGATCGGGCAAAGCAAAGGGGCAAACTTCCTTTTTGCCGCCGATGCGACCAACAACAAAGTCGACATCTACGACGGAACCTTCAAGCTGGTGGGTTCGTTCAGCGATTCGAAGCTGACAGGGCTCGCAGTGTACAACGTTCAGAACATTAATGGAAAGCTTTACGTCACCTATACCGATAATGCTTTTAGCAAGGGCGCGGTGGACGTCTTCACTACCAGCGGAACATTAGTAAAGACCCTCACCAAAGATGTCCACCTCAAGGCACCCTGGGGCGTGGCATTAGCACCTAAGAACTTTGGTCCGGCGAGCAACGCTTTGCTAGTGGGAAACCTGGCCGACGGCCGGATCAACGCCTTCAACGTCAAAACCGGTAAGTTCATGACTCAACTCAAGGGTACGAACAAGAAGGTTCTCTCCATCGATGGTCTTTGGGCGCTGGCCTTCGGTCAAGGCGGCGGATCGAACGGCAAACCGAATCAGCTGTTCTTCGCCGCTGGTCCGAATTTCTACGCCAACGGACTGTTCGGGGTAATCAACTTTAAGTAGTAGAGTGCCAACCGGCTTGAAACATCCGGGCTCTGATTCCGTAACGGTGAGTCGTTTCAAGACTCAGCGAACGCTGAACTGGAGCCCGGACCTTTCGAGTATGGCCTTGGCTGAAACCGCATTGCGGAAGACAAGTCTTTAAGACGTCTGAATTTGCGTGGCGAGCTTCGCTGTTATGAGCGCCGGAGATTTTCTTTGCAAGGACGCCGCGACACCACTGTGTGAAAATTACACCGCAGCCGGCGCCTTGTGCAGTTTTTCCACGAATTGTAAAGCTCTTCTTGAAGCGGCCCGTGAGAGCTTTCTACCAAGCGCAGCGCCGCCGATTGCAGTGGACTTCTCCGTCCGATTCTGGGTCGATCACTCGAATTCGGCACAACTACCTTCCCCGAATCCCTATGTTCGAGCGCTCAACCATCTTGTATTTGCAGGGTTTGACTCACAAAGTTCGATGCTGGCAGATCTTCGCACCCGCCGCGTGATCGGGCGTTTCTCAGCGGGCATGGCAGCTGATCGTAGCTACTGGAAAGCGATTATTTTCCCGATACTCCTTACTATCGTCGGCGCGTCCGTCGGAGTTGCCGAACTGCACTGCTCGTGCGTAGCCCGGAAACAGAAAGGCCTGTTATTGATTGGTCCGGGCCGCTCAGGAAAATCGACTTTAGCAGTAGCTTTGGCACAGGCGGGTTTCGGATTTCTTTCGGACGACCGTACGTTCTGCTCGTGGCGAAACGGTGAACTGTTGGCTTGGGGGCTGGCAACGACTCTGAAATTACGCTCCGATGCGGGAAAGTATTTTCAGCAGCTTCGAAATCGACAGCCGACTAATTTCCAGAACGGGGAACCGTGCTTTCGACTCGAACCGGAGCTTGGACTCGGCATTGAGCGCGCGCGACGCTGCGAACCACAAATGCTGGTCTTTTTGGAACGAAGTGCAACCCCGGGGTTTTACCTGACCAGAATTTCAGCCGTCGAAGCGGCCGCTCGGCTGGAAGAAGACCTGATTGCAGAGTTGCCCGAGGCAGTCGCTCGCCAGATGGAGGTTATCGCGCAGTTGGTCAATCGGCCGTGTCGCCTCCTGCGATACGGTGGCGTGCCCCAGGATGTGGCCGCAGAACTGGCTATCCATTTTGACCGACTTTGAAAGTACGAACGAATGAATCAGGAACCAAGCGTGCAACGAGTAGGACCGCCAATCAAGGGGACTGATGGTTCGGCCGGCAACAGTGCGCGCCAGCAAACTTCTGCCGAAAACCGGCGCAGGGATCTGCTGCATCGCCATACGCCGACGCCCTATGGCGTAGTTTTGCGAGTCATGGGCAAGACCATACGCTTGGAAACGAATTCTCCGAGGGTCGTTGAGAGTGCCTTGGGATTTTTTGGGCGGCACCAGGGGCGGTTAGCTGGCCATGCAGAGTTTCTGTGGCGAATCGTGAGCCAGAAAGATCAGCAGATCGACGAGGCAGGCGTGGCTTTGTCGGCCTTCTCCGATCATGGCCTTCGTTTCGCCAATATTGGGCAAAAGAGTTTCCTGGCTGTTGATCTGAAAGCGCGCGAGGGAATCGGCTTTGTCGCTGAGAGATTGATCGAACGCGAACCTACGCTTCACTGCCGCTCTGTTTTCGATACTCTCTTCTGCATGACTGCGGCGAGTCTGGGCTTAGTTCCACTCTCGGCGGCATGCGTTGGCGTGGGGAACAAAGGGCTACTGATATTCGGCCCCCCGAACAGCGGCAAGACCACTGCAAGCTACTTGGCCGCGAAGCTCGGGCTCGAGTTTCATGCCGACCACGCGGTATTCTTGGAGATGGAAGCTGGCCGGTTGCAGGCATGGGGTGACCTACTACCGGCGATCTTCCGCACTGAATCGCTTCAGTTCCTTCCCGAACTTCGAACCTCAACTCGTCGGTTCTCCTACCCTGGTCTGACGGTTCACTATTTGCCAAAGGGTCCTTTTCAAGCCGCCAAAGCGCAACCGGTTAGTCCCGTTTGTTCCGTGTTCCTCAATCGAGCAAGTAGCTGCGAAACACGCCTCACACCAATGCTGTCGTCCGAACTTTCTTGCCGGTTCGCGAATTGCATTTTGTTTAAGGATGACGATCTCTTTCAACAACAAACGTCGATGGTTCTTCATGTCCTGCGAGACGTCCCTGCTTACGATCTTGCCTACGGCCGAGACCCTGGCATCGCAGCAACTTGTTTACAGCAGATACTAGCGGATCACGATATTGCGGGAATTGACAGTTCGGGCAGACTCGGACACTAAGTCGCAACTCGCATTGGAGGAGAGGCGTGATAAATGCGGACGGCATAGATGAGGCTGCGGGCATACTGCAAAGGCTGAAGCGCATACGAGTCACTCCAGAGTTGTTTCGTCGCTGGTGGAGAAGGCGGGGGGAACGAATTCTCCTGATCATATTGCTCCTCTCATTTGTGCGATGGGGTTTCATTCCAGGGTGGAGGCATCTAAACTCAGATTTCCCCAACTACTATTTAGTTGCACGTCTGCATCGTCGGGGATATCCAGTGGAGAGAGTCTACGAATGGGTATGGTTCCAAAGGTATGCAGACCATTCGGGGATTGGCAGGCTCGTTGCTTATGCACCGCTGACTTTGCCATCGGCATTGGTCCTGTCACCCTTAACGTCGCTCCCTCCTCTGCAAGCAAAGCGCTGCTGGTTGCTGCTCAACCTGGTGTTCGTAGTGCTGACATTGGCTGTGTTGGTTCGGAGCACGCGACTGGGGCCTGAGCGGATTGGTTTGCTGATGTTCCTGGCACTGGCTCCGCTTTGCGGCAATTTCTTGTTTGGGCAAATGCATGTTCTGGTATTGCTATTGCTCACGACCGCGGCATGGCTGCATTTCAACAAATACTTCTTCAGGTCTGGTTTAACGCTCGCGCTTGCCACAGCTCTGAAGATCTACCCCGGGCTGTTCCTGATATTTTTTTTAGTCAAGAAACAATGGCGGGCAGCCGCCGGCCTCATCGCTGGTACAGGGGTTGCTATCCTGCTCTCCATTCAACTGTTCGGCATAGACGCCTGCCGCATCTATGCCCGAGAAGTGCTGCCCTTTGCATTGCGCGGCCAGATTGTTGATCCCTACAACGTCGGGTGGGGTTCACTGAGCGCGCTGCTGGCGCGGCTTTTTATCTACGAGCCGGAACTGAATCCATCCCCTTTAATGCACATACCCTGGTTGTACGCACTGCTGTATTCCGTGCTTGTTGCCTTTATTCTTGCCGTATTCGTCTGGGCGATTGGCTGGGGACCAACGAAGGATCAGAAACGAGCAAAACTGGAATGGGCAAGCTATCTCTTTCTGCTCCTGCTCGTATCCTCGCAACCTGCCTCCTATCATTTCGTCTCGCTCACACTGCCGGTTGTGCTCATCGCAGATTATTTGCTGGAACGCGGTCAATGGATCGGGGCCGCAGCCCTAACTGGCCTGTATATCCTGGTTTGCGCACCTTATCAGTGGCTATGTTCCGAGGACCCGTCCGGCTGGAGAATTCTGCTGTGTTTCCCGCGACTGCTGTTGATGTTTCTGCTTGGCGGCTTATTATTGCGAGTCTTAATTGCATCGGCCGAGGAACCCGCCAAGTACAAACTACTATCGCAATCCTCCTTGCTCTCCGCCAGCGTGTTGGTGGCAGTATTTGGTTTTGGCTTCGCCGGGAATTTGCGACATTTCCGCGGACAGTTTGACAATTACACCTCGCGCGTGATCACCGTGCATGGTTCAATGATGGCGGCGGACCCTGCGGTTACGCCCGCCGCCGTGTTCTTTACTGCGCTTGTCCCCAAGTTTCTTCCTTCTATCCCGGATACTTATGCTGTTCACGAACTGAGCGCTGGTTCAGTCACATCTTTCGCAGTCAGCGGCGATTGGATCCGCCCCACTGCAGGAAGAGACCCTGATGCCGCATGGGCCGAAATGATCACAAACAGCACATCACGAATCGTGCGCTTTGCTCCAAGGAATCTCGCACACTCCGGCACCGACGTGACGGTTGAGATCGAGGACGCAGAACAACCTGTGGTTTCTTCTGATGGCGAACTGCTCGCCTTCATGCGTGAGGTCAGAGGTCGAAATAGCCTGTGGATTCGGCAGCTTAAGGGTGAGCCACGAACCTTGGATCACCAAATCGCGGGACCCGATTACGATGCGCGAGAAGCCTCCTTCTTTCCCGACCACCGGATCATCTTTAGCTCCCGACGAGATGGTCGCTTCAGGCTGTACGTAGCCAACTCGCTCTCTTCACAGATACAAGAAATGAGTCCTCCGAACTGCTCGGCACGTTATCCCTCAGTCTCTGCCGACGGCAAATGGATTGCTTTCAGCTGTGAGCATAGTGGCACGTGGCAACTTCACTCGATGAACTTGCTCACTGGCCAGGAATCCCAGCTCACGGATGGTGATTGCAATTGCATCAGCCCGGCCTGGACTCCTGATTCCACAAACCTCATTTATGCGACCGATTGCGGTCGGGGATTCGGAATGAGTGCTTTGGCAAGACTAAGCCCTTTGCGATGATTCTTCCCCGACGTCAAGTCTAGATGCACCGGCTAGTTCATGGGCGGATCCTTTTGCCTACATTTTCTCGACCAAGAAATTTTCCAGTACTAGACTGTCCATCTCACTCTTGGAGAATGTGTTAAACGCATTCTCCGGCGTGTTTACGATCGGTTCACCTTTACGATTGAAGGAAGTATTGAGTATCACCGGAACGCCTGTGGCCTGCCCAAAGCGCTCGATCAAACGATAATATCGCGGGCTCTGATCGCGAAAAACCGTCTGCACCCGGCTCGTGCCGTCCACATGAGTAACTGCGGGCAGTCTGCTGCGTCGGCTCTCCCTGACCGGCACCACGTACAGCATGTACCGAGCAGGGTCGTGGCATCTGACCTGCGACAGATCAAAATATTTGTCTGCACACTCCGCGAGTACCGATGGGGCGAATGGCCGATAAGGCTCGCGAAACTTGATCTTCGCGTTGACGATATCTTTCATTTCGGGATTGCGCGGATCGGCGAGAATGCTTCGATTTCCCAGTGCCCGCGGTCCCCATTCGAAGCGGCCTTGCGACCAGCCTACAACTTTTCCCTCGATAAGGCGCTCGACTACGCAGTCGAGCAACTCATCGTCATTTTCGAAATGCCGAAAAGGAATGCCGTTCTGCCGGAGAAAATCGCTGATTTCCGCATCGGAGTTATTACGGCCCCAATAGGCGTGCTGCATCGTGAAGTTGCGAGCTTTTCCGAGCAAGCAATTGTAAACCCACAACGCAGCTCCTAAAGCGCCTCCGCCGTCGCCCGCCGCCGGCTGGATAAATAGCTGCTCGAAAGGAGTCTCCTTGAGAATGCGCGCATTTGCCGCGCTGTTCAGGCCAACTCCCCCGGCAATGCAGAGCCGCTTGAGTCCGGTCTCACGGTATAAGTGATTTGCCATGCCCAAAAGCAGTTCCTCGGTTACTTGCTGGATGCTGGCCGCGATATCGGCATAATGCTGGTTCAAGGTGCAGAGTTCGTCGTAGTTTCCTGGGGGTGCACCGAAGTACTTCGGGAACCCGGTCTGCTTGGTGAAGAATTGCAGCGCAGACGGCCGGGGCTCGCCGAAGAGCGCCACGAACCTTTGGTTGTAGGTCCGGTCCGTTGAATAGTGGAAGCAAAAATAATCCATGTCGAGCGAAAAGGATCCATCCGTGTTCTGCCGTACCAACTTCCAGACCTTGTCCAAATAGCGGGGCACCCCGTACGGGGCCATGCCCATCACCTTGTATTCGCCCTCGTTGACTTCGAAACCCAGAAACGCAGTGAACGCGCTGTACAGCAGTCCGATCGAGTGCGGGAACTCGATCTGCTTCGACAAGCGGATGTCACTTCCACGGCCGACGCCGTAAGTGGCTGTCACCCATTCACCAACACCGTCGACGGTGAGAATGGCAGCTTCGTCGAAGGGTGAGCACAAATAGGCGCTGGCAGCGTGCGAGAGATGATGCTCACAAAACAGCACTTTTTCTTTGCCCACACCAAGTGCAGTCTGGAGTGTGGTGCCAACCCAGAGTTTGTCGACCATCCATGAAATCATCGATTCGCGAAACACCTTCGAGGACCGCGGATAAGTTTGCAGGGTCGTCATTAAGATCCGGTCGAATTTGCGGAAGGGCTTTTCAAAGAAGACGACGTAATCCAGATCTTTGCCGGCGATCCCGGCCTGATCCAGGCAGAACCGAATGGCGTTCCTGGGAAAGCCATAATCATGCTTCACCCGCGAGAACCGCTCTTCTTCAGCTGCGGCAATGAGAATGCCGTCCTGCAGCAGAGCTGCCGCGGCATCGTGGTAGTAGCAGGAGACACCCAGGATGTACACGTTCACTGCCTCTTGGCCCAGTGCAGGTCGTGCGTCTCCTCAGTGTGCTCAAGCCACTGAGCCGGAGGATGTTTAATCCGCAAAGGATCTGAAAACAAGCGGGCCATAATGCCGAAGGGAAAAACGATGACGCCGTAGAATAGGGTTAACAAGACTCGCGCTTGGAAGTTTCCTATTGCGTTGGCTACACACTTCAGGGCCCGCTGCGCGCGTTTCAACATAGAGGTGCTCCTAGAAGAGCGTGTAGACGAAGGGTGCAATAGCCGAACTCTGCGCCAGAACGATAACAACACCTAAAAGGAACAAAGTAACCAACATCGGTATAAGCCACCTCCTCTTGCTCAAAAAGAATGAGAGCAGTTCTCCGAGCGTTCCAAAGCGGCTCACGGCAGTTCTTGCGGCATTCAAAACCCTCATGATGATCCTCCGGCCTGTGCAGTCGCTCATGCGGTTCTCAGAAGACGGGGCCACATTTTGCCAGGTCGCAGATTGACTACCCTTCAACCCAAGCCGACGCTACCTTTGAGCGGTTCAGCCATCGCCAACGCGGGATTTCGCAAAAATAGCGGAATCCCGCCAGTGCGTGGAAGAAGGTCCGCCGACCAAGCCGGTGGTGTCTCCACCAGCCAGCCTTCAAAGCTGTCGAAGGCGCAGCTCGGATCGTGCGCGCGATGCCGGACAACCGCGTGATACCAAATATCCGGCGCCTGAGGAAACTTTTCTGGGCGTTTACATCGCCGACGTATTGCTGTTGCAGAAATAGAACCAGCTTGGCCCTTGGGAATAAGCGGAATTGGTAAACTGGCACCTCACCGAAAACCCAATCGCGCGCATAGTTTTCAATCCACACTCGAGACGCTGGGCGAATTCTCTCACCCCACGCTCTAACTAAAGGCGGGATCGGCGCTGCGAACAGCTTCGCCGCCAGTTCGGTGACAATCACCACGAACTCGCGCAATGCTTTGATTTCTCCTACTCGCTGCTCAATCCGGCTCCACAACGATGCGTCCGAGGCTCGCCGAGTCAGAAAGAGCCCAATCTCCCACAGCCATGCGATCCGTATCCAATAGTCGAAAAGATGGTGGCATGCATGCACCACTTGAAGTAGAAATGCATCTTCGTCGGGCAGAACAGGAAAGGCGAATCCACCCCACTGATGAGTTTTTGTGTTGTCGAGGAGAAATAGCGGTCGTGGCAAAGGCACCTTGTATGCATCGCTATCCCAGATGTCGAGATGCAACTCAACTGCATAAGGCGCTTGTGCTTCGTACTGGCCCTGACTGGCTGGGGCTGCTCCCATTGAAGGCATCAGGAATTTGAACTCCTGGCTGGAGTATGACGGCCTCTGAGCATATCCAGCTTCCGCCAGAACGCGTTGCGCCGTTGTCAGCGACTCATCGTCGACCAAATAGTCAAAATCACCCTGATGCCGGAGACTTGCATCAGGACAGAATTGTGGAACCAGTGAAAGGCCTTTCACAACTGCATACCGCACGCCACTCTCGCGGAATCTGCCGTTCAGAGACTCGAACTGGCGGGCCATATGAGCTATACGCTTTTGGTTAGCGGTGAACCTCTTCTCAAGCCCGGTCAGGACCAGCGAGGGAACCACATTGGCGGTGCCTGTATCTTTGAGCTTGTGCAGGAAGTAGAGGGCCAAGCCGGTGTCGTCCAGCCATCCCAGTGTGCGATTCCAGTGACGTTCGCTGAATTTCTTGAGCTGCGCAGCCCGATCATATGGCTCGCCGGAAAAGCTTAAGAACCCAACGATGGCTTCAGCGAGTTTTGGCTTCATAAACTCAGCCTCGGACGAAACATAAGGGCGCAACTCGAGTCCGGATTTTCAGCTCTCCAAATTTCGTAGGTTGCGTCTGAAGTGGCAGACCAGCACTGCCGGGAGCTGAACCCTTTCCGCAAACCAGTGACCTTTGCCCGCAGCCGCAAACATTGGCTGCTCCGGTTCGCCAAGGCAAAGTGCCAGGTGCGTCAAGCACTCGAACCCAGCGGAACAAAACACTGAGACAATCTCTTCAGCGGCGCGGGCCGACGTCTCAATTTGGCAGGTGCCGCGACCATCACGGAATCCGGTGCGCCATCCGCGAGCATAGGCCTCGGGATGAAGATCGCTTACGAAAACGTCGGAGTTGGGCTTCATCACAAGCGCCAGCTCGTGCGCCATTTGCTTCGAGTCCCGCACGTGGCTCAGGGCGAAGGAACAGACTGCAAAATCAAAGACCGAAGAGCGGAACGGAAGCCGCAGGCAGTCAGCCCTCGCCAGTCGCCCGGTGAGGTCGACTTTTCTTTGTGCGATTCTGAGCATCTCAGTCGAACAATCCACGCCGACGCCCAAGTGTGCTCCCTCAGCCAAAAGCTTTTCGAGCCAGCGACCGGTACCACATGCAACGTCAAGAACACGCTTGTCGTGCAGATCAGGCAGCAAGGGTATGAGATACCGCTCTTCGCGAGCGAGAAGAGGATTTGGCGTACTGTCATAACTCGAAGCCCAGCGTTCATAGCCTTCCGCCGCGGAAACAGCACTCGGAGCGTCTGCGGCCAAAGCGGCCAAATCGAGATCGTCCCCGATTGGCGTTTTCGGTTCGGATACAATGCTCACAAGCTTTCCTCCTTCGGCTTGCGAAGGGCAATGAACTGCTGCGTCCATTTGAGTTCCAGCGGCGCTGTATAAACACCTAGCTTGTAGCGCCAACTGCTTAGAATCTTGAGCACCCAGCGTCCCCAATTCGGCAATCGTAAATCCTGAACGGTCGGCCAGCGAGAGGACACGACTAACTCAAAGTTGTCGATCAATTGCTTGGTGCGAGGCCTGATCCAAGGCGTACTGGGATCCTTCTGAGTGGCGAATCGTTGCCAGCGTTCTGTGGCCCACTCATCGGGTGTGGTAGGAAACTGAATTTGATCCTCGACGCCGCCGTACATTCGCACGCGCTGCGGCACCGGGGTGTAGTGCTCAACGATGATCTCAGACGCCGGATTCAGCCGCTTCAACTGCCGGATGAATCGGATGCAGTCACGTGTATCTCCTTCCGGATCTTTGGGATTGCCGAAGATGATGGAGAATTCCGGAATAATGTTGAAGCGGCGTATGCGTGAGGCCAGGGCCAGCGTATCTTCCGCGCAAAGATCCTTTTGCATTTCCTTCAGAACTTCGTTCGAGCCCGACTCAGCGCCAAAGAAAATCATGGCGCAGCCAGCGCGTCGAATGGCTTCGAAGGTCGCGTCGGAGTAGCGCATCATGATGTCAGTTCGGCCTTCGCACCACCAGCGCAGATTGAGCGGGGCAATGCGGTCCGCCAGTTCGCGGGTGTGATCTTCACGCAAGAAAAAATTGTTGTCGTAGAACTGGACCGCGTCAACGCCGTAAGTTTGGACCAGATGGCGCAGAATATCCGCCGTTCTAGATGGTGATTCCATTCTTTCGCGGCTGCCTGAAAAATTGACTACCCCGCAAAAGTTGCAGCGAAAGGGGCAACCAATGCTGGCCTGGTGGACTGCGGTGCGGCGGCCGAGGAAAGTGGGCAGCAGGTACTTTTCAATGGGAACACGATGGTACGGATACCATGGAAAATCGTCCGGACTTCGCATCGGGCGTTCGGGATTGTGCTGCGGAACTCCGGCGGCGTCCTTGTAAGAAAGTCCGGCAATACTTTTTAGCTCGCGACGTCCGCGAATCGCCTCCAGCAACTCCAAGAAGGTTAGTTCCCCTTGGCCACGAACTGCATAATCCACGTAACCGGCGTTGAGAGCGGCCCGGGTGTAGTTCGTTGCGAAATAGCCTCCCCACACAATCGGAATCTTCGGAAAGCGTGCTCGAATTTCACGGCAGCTCGCGACGGCGCCGACCGTCTGCGGGCCGGGCATGACTGTGGCTGCCAGCAACTCCACGTTACGCTCTTGAATCAACGCGATCAGGCTTTCTGTGGGATGAGGATCGAGGTTGCCATCGACGATGGCGTACTCCTCTTTTCCTTCTACAACTGCCGCGATTGCCAGAATCGACAGTGGCAGACGACGGTTGCGGAACCTCGTCGCTTTCGGGTTGTAGAAAAGGATCATGCGACGAGTCCTAATCGCAATCGCGGGTAACGCAAGTGTGCCGGCCTCAAGTTTCTCAGGTGCAACTCGGTGCTTGCTCTGGCCCCATCATCTTGGCGTCCACACTGGGCTTGGGTAGTTTCACAATGTTCTTCAACGTCCGGTTCAACCACAATTCGACTGGAAAGCTGTAGAAGTCGTGGTCCAATCTCCAGCGCGCGGGGTATGCGGTCAAATGCTGAACTGCCTTTGCGAAGGTACCGGGACCTTTTAGGGCGATGGGAGCGCGATCGAAAGCGATTCGCAGATAATCCCGCATGGTTTGAACTCGCTGATGATCGCGGCCTTTCAGCCAAGGCAAAACGGTGTATCGAGGAAAGTAATCGACCCAGCCTTCGAGTGATTTGGGCACCTCAATCCCAAGCTTCTCCGCCTGGTTGAATATCGGAGATCCGGGATACGGAGTAAAGATGTTGGTCCAGAACTCAGCGCCGGGGAAACGACGGCAAACGTCCATCATGAAGTTAACGGTCTCCCGTCGTTCCTTCGCACCTTCTCCGGGATAGCCAAAAATTATGTTGAATGATGGGATGACATCCGCCTTGATGCAACGCTCGGTGGACTCGTAAATGTCTCCCAATATCTGGAAATCTTTGTTCATCAACTTCATGACGGTAGGAGACGCAGTCTCGATTCCCTGACATATTTGGTGCAGCCCCGACCTCTTAAGCAGCGACAATTCCTCGATGCTGAGGCGGGCAGTCAGGTTCGTGGTCGCCTGGACACTCCACTTGAAGGTAGCGCCGGCGCGGACCAGTCCTTCCGCGATTTCCAGCGCCCGCTTGAGGTCCACCAGAAAGTTGTCGTCAGCCATCCATAGCAGCTCAAGGTTGTACCGCCGTGTGAGCTCGATCGTTTCTTCGACGACCTGCTCGACCGGCAGCGCATTCCATTTGCGACCGTAGACACCCGCATTGGTGCAATAAAAGCAATTGAATGGGCAAGCAAGACTCGAAACGTACATCGCCCACCGACGGCCGCAGACCTTCGCATAGCCGTCGAAATCGGCAAGTTGGTAGGCCTTTGCCGGCATTTTATCGAGCGTCTTGAGAGGACGTTCGGGAGTGAGGTGGAGTTTGCCGTCCCGCTTAAACCCGATGCCAAGAACGTCGTCGAGAGGCGCATCGTCCCGAAGACGTTCGGCAACTTCGAGCATGCTCTCTTCGCCCTGAGCCCGAACGATGACGTCGACGTATCCGGCTTCCAGAGTTTGCTTGGGAAGTAGCGAAGGATGCCAACCGCCAAGAATCACGGGAAAGTCCGGATCCCACTTTTTGATCGCTTTGGCCACCTCCACGGTTTCGCGGATCATCGGTCCGGTCACGACGGAGATGCCCAGGCAAAGAGCGTCCTTTACCTCGTGCAAAACCCGCTTCCTGTAATCAGGCGTGATCGTGGAATCGATAATTCGAACGTCATAGCCGGCCTGCAGCAGAGGAGTGGAAATGGCGAGAATTCCAAGGGGAGCTGTGGCTTCGATGCTGGAAAAAGAGGCGACGAAGAAGACGATTTTCTTGGATGACCTCACGAGTCACCTCCTTGTTCCCGCTTCAGATTCCGGAACTGCGAAAACGGCATACGCGCTACCCGAACGCAGCTCTCGGAATTCCGTGATTCGAAAACTGAAAATTAGCAGTGGGAGCGGCGGCGATTGTCTCCAAATTGTAACGATTCTGTAAATTCCGATCCCGGCCAACGTTAGACCTTCAGAGTCAGCCTCCGCGCAAAGAGAAACTTGACAGAAATTTGACAAGGCGTTGACAACTAGCTGACGCTCCAGGCGCGAGAATGTTGAACACACTCGTCGCACGAAGGCCGCAAGCATGGAAGAAGTATGAATTCTTACGCCATAGCGACGGTTGTCAAGGTCTTGGGCAACACTGCGTGAACCTAGATTTCGGCATTTTTGTTTACAATGCCGCCGGGCAAAGTGACCTCGAAGCGCAAAGTCGTTCTGTTCTATCCCCCCTACGACGGGCCCCCGCTGGGTGCACCTCTTTCTTTGCTCTGCCTGGCATCCCCGCTGTTGCAAGCCGGATTTGAAGTCAAGCTCGTTGATAACCTGATCGCCCCGGACTACGAGCAAACCCTTCTGCGCGAAACCGCGGACGCGCTCTGCCTCGGCATTTCCATGCTGACGGGGCCGCACATCGGAGCGGCAATCCGAGTGGCGCGAGCGGTGAAACAACTGCGACCGGAGCTGCCGATTTTATTTGGAGGCTGGCACGCCAGCCTGGCCACGGAACAAACGCTGCGCGAACCTTTTGTGAACGCAGTTGTGAGAGGCCAGGGTGAACTCACACTGCTCGAACTCGTGCAGCGAATCGTCGAAGGAAAGGATTGGCACGGGGTCAGGGGATTATCGTTCAACGACGGTGGGGCGATTCATCACGAGCCGGAGCGGCCTGTAGCAAACATCAACGAACTGCCTGCGCCCGCATATCACCTGGCTGACCTGAGTATCTATGCTGCCGCGTCGGGGGTTCGGCAGCTGGCTTACACCAGCAGCGTAGGCTGCCCATACCAATGCAATTACTGTACCGATCAAGTGTTTTATAAACGACGTTTCAACGCCTATCCTGTTGAACGGGTGGTCAACGACCTCGCCGAACTCGTTCCCCGCTACAACATTGAGCATGTTCCTTTCTTCGATTCCAATTTCCTCGTGGATCGAAAGCGCGCAGTAGCAATCGCACGGGGAATCATCGAGAGCCACACCAACTTTCAGTGGGACTTCCAGACGTCCACCGACTTTCTGGCCACCATGAGCGAAGAAGACGTCCGCACGCTCGCCGAGAGTGGCGTTCGCCACATCGGCTTCGGCACCGAATCGGCTTCGCAGGAAGTATTGAACCTCATGAACAAGCGTTTCCAACATGTAGAGCAAATGGTGGAAACCGCGCGCAAGACGGACCTGGCGGGTATTCACGTTGTGTTCAACATTATTCTCGGATATCCGGGCGAAACCGAGGCGCATCGGCAGCAGACCTTTCGCATCATGAGCGACATCGCCCGGCAGTATTCGAACGTCAGCTTTTCACCCAACATTTTCACTCCTTATCCCGGCATTCCAATCTGGCCGCAACTGAAAGAGCTGGGGGTCCGCGAGCCGGAGTCTCTGACGGAGTGGGAGACCCTGGCGCTGGGCACCAATGTACTTCCCTGGCTGCGGGGTCGAGAGTTGCAGCGGTTACGACGAAGCCTTGAGTACTTCCTGCTGAACAATCAAATCAGAAAAGTGACGAAGAAAGTTCCATGGCTCCGAAGGCGTTTCCGGCGGATGCTCGGAGCGCCCGTACGCTGGCGCATTGGCAACAACCGCTACTCCTTTCCATGGGAACTCTGGGTCTCGCGCACAGTGGAGAGAGTTGTCACCCGGAGATCTCTTTTGACGGGTCAGGCTCTGACCGAACGTACGCAGGAAGTGTGCTGATGTTCATACTTCCGCCAAGTGAGGAAATCAAGTGACCGACGTTCTGCTTACTCACTCCTACCATCTCTACTTCGATCGCAAGCAGACGCGGAAGATGCAGCCCTATCCTCCACTTGGCACGCTCTATGCCGCGGCTCTGCTTCGTGACGCAGGCATTTCAGTGGCGCTTTTCGACACTATGCTCAACGATCCGGAGGGTGGCTTCCAATCCGCTCTCGAAGAGCATCGTCCGCGCGTAGTGGTGGTTTATGAGGACAGCTTCAATTTCCTGACGAAAATGTGTCTCACGCGGATGCGAGAGGTGGCTTACCACATTCTGGACCTCTCGCGAAGGGCGGGGGCTGCGGTCCTGGTAAATGGCTCTGACGCTTCAGATCGTGCTGAGGACTATTTACGGATGGGCTTCGGATGCGTCCTGTTGGGCGAAGGGGAATGGACATTGTTAGAGATCGTCCGGCATCTCCTGAAAGGGCAGATGCAGGCTTTGCCGCGGATTCCGGGGCTCGCATTCCTCGATGAGAAGACTGGCGGATTCATCCGCACGGCCGGCCGGCCTCCGATGCGCGATCTCGACTTGTTGTCGTTTCCGGCTCGCGATCTGATCGATGTTGATCAATACCGTTCCGCCTGGAAAACCGCTCATGGCTATTTCTCGATGAATATCGTCGCCAGCCGTGGCTGCCCCTACCATTGCAATTGGTGCGCAAAGCCAATCTATGGCAACTCATTTGCCGTACGATCGGCAAGCAGCGTCGCTGAGGAGATGCGACGCCTTAAGTACGATTTCGGCGCCGAGCATCTCTGGTTTGCCGATGACATCTTCGGCCTTCGGGCAAGATGGGTCCGCGATCTTGCGGTGGAGGTGGAGAAATTAGACGCAGCGGTACCTTTCAAAATGCAGTCCCGGGTGGACCTGATGACTGTGGACAACGTGCACGCCTTGCGCCGGACCGGCTGCGCAGAGGTCTGGATGGGCGCGGAGTCCGGATCGCAGAAGATTTTGGACGCTATGGATAAGGGGACCCGGGTGGAACAGATCGTGAAAGCCCGCGAAAACCTGCGCCAGGAAGGGATTCGGGCGTGCTATTTCCTGCAGTTCGGATATCCGGGAGAGACCTGGCAAGACATTCAAAAGACGGTGGAACTGGTTCGAGACACACGTCCCGACGACATTGGCGTCTCTGTCTCCTACCCCCTGCCCGGGACCGAATTCTTCGAGCGAGTGCAAGCACAGTTGGGCGAAAAGACCAATTGGTCGGACAGCGAGGACCTTGCCATGATGTTCCAAGGCGCGTACACAAATGAGTTCTACCGAGCATTGCACGACGCGCTGCATGCGCTAGTTGATTCCCCGAACTCGCGCAAAGCAAGGATTGCCCGGCGCAAGCATTCAGTCGGCGACCCAGAAAAGTTGTGGAAGCATGTGATGCAACTGGAACAGACGTGCCGCAACTCGCGCCCCACCGTTCTCGGCGGCCTTGCGAGCGAGAAATTGGTGCAACTGCAAACAGCCAGTCCTGCGAAGAGTTTTGACGAGATTCTGAACATTCTCGCAAGCTAATTGCGCTCATGGACATACTTCTGACTCACGGTTATTTCCTCTACGAGGACCCGAAGGAACTTCAGATCATGAAGCCGTATCCGCCTTTGGGGATCCTGTATATCTGCGCTCATCTGCGGAGCAAGGGTCTTGACGTTGAAGTGTTTGACTCGACGTTCTCGTCTCGTCAGCAGCTGTTTGAATTGCTCCGGCAAGGTCCACCTTCCGTGATCGGCATCTACGCAAATCTGATGACCCGTGCCAACGTTGTCGAAATTTTGGGTGTCGCAAGAGAGGCAGGATGGCAGACGGTCGTGGGCGGTCCGGAGCCGGGGGCTTACATCAGCGAATACCTCGACGCTGGCGCCGACATCGTGGTGATCGGCGAGGGAGAAATCACGCTAGAGGAATTGGTGCCGGCCCTGCGTTCGAATTCCATCGACGCGCTGGAAGGTGTAAAAGGCATCGCGTTCCGCGCTGCGAATGGCGTCACCATCCGCACGCCACCACGAGATCAGATTCGAGACATCGATGTCCAACCCTGGCCCGCACGCGATGCAATCGACTCGGCGCGTTATCTGGAAGTCTGGCGCGAGCACCACGGCATGGGCTCAGTATCTTTGATCACGGCTCGCGGATGCCCTTACCATTGTCGCTGGTGCAGCCACGAAGTGTTTGGCAAGACCCACCGTCGCAGAAAGCCAGGATCCGTCGCCCAGGAACTTGAATGGTTAATCAATCGATACCAACCAGATATGGCGTGGATGGCCGACGACGTCTTCACTATCCATCACGGTTGGCTTTTCCAATATGCGGGCGAACTCAAGCGACGCGAGATCAAGCTGCCCTTCGAGTGCATTTCTCGCGCCGACCGGCTGAATCCGAAGGTCGTCGAAACGCTTGCTGAAATGGGCTGCTTTCGCGTCTGGATCGGCTCCGAGAGCGGCTCGCAGCGCATCCTCGACGCCATGGAGCGAGGCGTTACTGCTGAAGAAGTGCGCTCCGCGGTCGCCATGTGCAAGTCGCACGGCATCAAGACGGGAATGTTTTTGATGTGGGGATATGAAGGCGAGGAACTCAGCGATATTGAAGCAACCATCGAGCACGTGAAAAACACTGCTCCAGATATCTTTTTTACGACCGTTGCATATCCGATCAAGGGCACGCCCTACTTCACCCAGGTCGCAGACCGCGTGGAAAGCTCGAAGCCATGGGCCGTTGGCTCAGATCGCGAGGTGGCCATTCGCGGACGCCATTCGCGCCAATTCTACAGTTTTGCCGATAAGTTGCTCCGCAGCGAAGTCGAACTGGAACGCTTGCGCAACGAAACGATTGTTGATGGTGACGCCATTTCGGACTTGCAAAACAAAGTCTCTGATTTTCGCGCAAGCCTGACCGCGACCGCTCAAGAGGTGGAGGTCTGAGCCGATGGCGATCGCTCCGGCACAATTCTACGCAGCCCCATTCGACGCTATCGCGGAGCGCTACGACGATACGTTCACGCGATCGAAGATCGGACAGGCCCAGCGAGCATCGGTGTGGAAGAAGCTCGAGACGGCATTTCGGCCCGGGGACTGTGTTCTTGAGCTCGGCTGTGGAACTGGAGTGGACGCCTGCTTCCTGGCGGGCCTTGGAGTGAAAGTGGTCGCTTGCGACAATTCGCCTCAGATGATCAAAGTTGCGAACCGACGAGTTGCTGAGTCCGCAAAAGAGAGCCTGGTCCAAACCCACCTACTGGCTGCAGAAGATGTCGCCAGCCTGCGCAACGGTGACGGCTTCGACGGTGCGTTCTCCAACTTCGGCGCGCTCAATTGTGTTCTCGATCTTTCCCAAGTCGCCAGAAACTTGTCGGCCCTGCTGAAACCGGGTGCAACTGCTTTGCTGTGCTGGATGGGCCCGTCCTGCTTGTGGGAAGTCATGTGGTACGTTGGTCACGGAGATCCGCATAGGGCTTTTCGACGCTTCCAGCGTGGAGGCGTAACCGCACGCTTGGCCGAGGGAGCATCGATCCGCGTGCATTACCCTTCTGTACGTTCGCTCGCGCGCACGTTCTCCCCCGAGTTTCAGCTTAAGTCCATCAAAGGGATTGGTGTCTCGGTACCCCCGAGCTATCTCGAAGCCTGGGCGAATCGATTTCCACATTTGTTCGGCTTATTCGTTCGAGCCGATTTCGTCTTGGGGCGCTGCTTCGGGTTCCGCTCGCTGGCCGACCATATTTTGCTGGAGTTCCAACGGAGAGACATTGCGAGCTTGAATCACCGATGAGCGCTCTCGTATCCATCTCGACGCTACGCGACAGTGATGCTGCTGCACACCAGATCCGCACCCTGCCGGTCGTGGTGATTTCACCTCATAGTCAGTGCAACTGCCGTTGCGTGATGTGCGACATCTGGCGGATTCGCGAGCCGCAGGAAATCACGCCTGCCGATCTGGACCGGCAACTGGCTTCGTTTCGCCAGCTCGGCGTTCGCTGGGTGGTTTTCACCGGGGGCGAGCCGCAATTGAACGATCAGCTGGGCGCCTTGGCGCTGATGCTTCGCACCGAGGGAATTCGCGTCACTATGCTCACTGCGGGATTATTACTAGAGGGCCACGCGGAATCCATTGCCGCGTCCATCGACGACGTGATTGTATCCCTGGACGGGCCGCCTGCCGTGCACAACCGCATACGGCGTGTCCCCGGCGCCTTTGGACAACTAGCCGCCGGCATCAAAGCTTTGCGGCAGATCCGTCCCGAAATCGCGGTTCGAGGCCGATGCACTGTGCAGAGGCTCAACTACCATTCGCTTTGCGCGGTAATGCAATCGGCGAAAGAGATTGGCTTAAACTCGATTTCATTTCTTGCGGCTGATCTCACCTCCGCCGCCTTCAATCGTCCTCAAGGCTGGCAACCCGATCGCCAGAATCGGGTCGCTCTGAATATTGAAGAAATCGCATTGCTGGAGGCAGAGCTCGAGCGGCTGATCCGCGAGCACTGCCTCGACCTGGATTCTGGGTTCGTGGTTGAATCAGCAGCTAAACTACGACGACTCGCGCTTCACTTCCGCGCTCACCTTGGTCTCGCACCGCATGTCGCGCCACGTTGCAATGCACCTTGGGTTTCGGCCGTGATCGAAGCGTCTGGTGACGTGCGTCCCTGCTTTTTCCACCCGGCGTTAGGCAATATCCATCGCCAGGCCGTGGCCGACATCGTGAATAGCCCCGAAGCTCTGCAGTTCCGGGCAAACCTTAACATCGCCGACAATCCTGTTTGCCAAAGATGCGTTTGCTCTCTTCAACTTCAGCGTCAAGAGTAGTGAGCGGTGAAGCTCAAGAGCCTGCCTTAAACACGAATTCCACCGTCTTACTTTCACCTGTGCCAACGGTAACTTTCTGGCTCAGAGTGTTTGCTTTCTCGTGCCACGCCTTGATCGTGTAGGTACCTGGCGGAAGATCTTTCAGATCGAAGGTTCCGTCCTTGTCTGTCACCGCAAAATAGGGATGCTTGAACACCGCGATGTAGCCGTGCATCCAGGGATGAATGTTGCACTTGACTGGAATAGCGATCTCTTCCCGCGCAAAGCTTTCTTCGATGGGCATGCCGTGCGGCTGCGTACGATTCCACTCCCGATTGTTGTTCGGCAGGGGATGGATATTGTGCGTGGTCGGGTCGCTGTTCACCACATCCAGCTTCTGATTCGCCTGCAGAGCGATCACGTGCGGCTTGTATTGGCAGCCTTTCTGCTCAATAACAGCGGGCTGCTGGGGTGGTTCAAATGTGCGATCGCCCAGACCGTCAGCCACATACACAATGACATTTGCCAGCCCATTGTTGGCGCCGATCACCACATCCTCGGTTGTTGCTGCGGTGGAATGTGCTTTGGCACAGTTAGGATCGGATGACATATCGATGCGATTTGGTTTGAGGGTTGAGCCCTCAAACTTCGCAGTGCCTTTCAACGATCCACCAGTTCCCGCATCTGCTGGACCTGCGGCGCCTGCCGGAACATAAGCGGCCAACGATAGGACGAGTAGAGCGGCTATCACACCTAAAATGTATTTCGGTTGCATGTAACACCTGCTTTCTTTCGGTTGTTGTTGGCGATAAAACTCCTCGCCTGAGACCTGAGGCTGGAGTTGGATTTCGCACACTACTCCGCCTTAGGCTCGGCCCGCGCCTGGCTGCTCTGACTCCGGTTGCTCGAGCGAAGCGTGTGTATGTAATGCACAACGTCCCAAATCTGGTCTGGCTTGAGAGCGTCAGCAAACGAAGGCATGGGAGTACCATCGATGCCGGTCGTCAAATCGCGGAAGAGCCCCTGGTCTGAATCGCCGCACTTGAACCGCGTTCCGCTGCTTAAGTCAAACGGCGTGATCGGGTTGCCTTTACTGTCAGTGAGCGAAGAAGCAGATGGACCATTTCCCCGCCCCTCTTTCCCATGGCAAAGCCAGCAGTTCATGCTTTGGAAGAGTTCTCCGCCACGCTTCACACTGTCCGGCGAGGTGAGCGGCTCGGGAGGAATCGCCACCGGCGCCCCGGGTTTCTCTTCCTGAAACCGCGGGGAAAAGCCCTTGATGTATGCCACCAGGTCGACTCGCTCCTGACGCGTTAATGGCTTCCAGGACGGCATTCCGCTGGCATGAACACCACGGCTGATGGTGTCGTACAGATCGCTATCCAACGGCAGAGTTCCACTCGGCGTCGATCTGCATTTGAATGTGGCTTTTGTGAAATCGCGAGGCTTGGGATCAAGGTAGGGCGCGCTGTCTCCCGCCCCATCACCGTACGCTCCATGGCAGAAAACGCAGTAGCGTTGATACAGGGCCTTCCCTTTCTTGGGATTTCCTACCAGGTTTCCGACATGGCTCTCTTGCGCAGGACTGCTCAGACTAACTAAGAGGAATACGAAGGCCATCGCGAAACTGATTTTCAATCGCATGAGCACTGCTCTCCTTTTTTCCTCAAAAGTCGAAGTCGAGTCCCATCAGAAAGCTGTTGCTGATATCATCCTTGCCGGAGATCGGCGCCGTTCCTGCATTAACGATGCGTGAAAACTCCTGCACCCAGGCGAGACCAGCTCGAGGGTTCATGATCGGATACCAACGATAGCCCACGGTCCAAGCGTCGAGATTGCCCGCATTCGCGCGAATGCTGGGATTCGCCTGGCGCGACATTCGGATCATCTCATATCTCCCGATCCCGATGAGGCGCGGATTGTAGGTGTAATGGGCTTCGACAAAGCCTCCATTCCAGGTCGGGGCAACCGCCCCAGCAGGAAGCAGGGATGGTTGATTTGCCGGCACGCCATTACCCAGAAAAACGTTGTCGGATCCATGCAGGTAAAAGGTTTGAAAATCGAACTTGCCCAGATACCACTGTCCATACGCACCGGCTCGATAGAAGCTTCTGTTTCCCATGCCACTTCCCGGAATCGGATGGCCTCCAGCGGTCTGGAAAAAGGTGGAAGATTGGCCAAAATATCCGTATACGCCGACCCGCTGTAACCCGAGCTTCGGGACCTCAACGGCTTGTGCGAAGTTAGCGTAAACGTCGTAAGTATTGCCAGCAGGCAGCCCGGTCTGCCCGTCGTTGCTGCTGAGTACCGAAACCGAGTATCGCGTGTAATCGTTGTCAGAGTGACCGGAAACCTCGACACCAAGCTGAGGAATACCGATGCCCCTGAAAATGTTGCTATCGCCGGGCGGAGTAAAAAAGTAGTTGAAGTAAATGGTCCCTGAATTACTAAGAGTGAGAATGCGTTCCTGAGAAATCATCTCATCCAATTCGAACTTGCCCATCTTGACGTTGAGCCAGTGTGATCGGAAAAGGTTATCCAGACGCACCCACGTTTGCTGGATACTAGTGCCGCCGGAGGCGCCGATAAACGGCTGCACGAAAAATGAGATGTTCTTATAGAGCGTACCGGCCGTGATTATGTCGAGCCCCTGCAGGTCAAATCCAGACGGGCTGAGTGTGGTCTCGACGAGACCGCTGGTGGAATTGCCGGCAACC